>Ga0193751_1002096_pt1 | contig 12311 bp, 7 predicted proteins | sample L1c2metaG_FD_143050 | JGI IMG/M metagenome (GOLD analysis project Ga0193751, IMG submission 143050) | Soil microbial communities from a riparian zone of the East river system, Colorado, United States - L1c2 | ecosystem: Environmental > Terrestrial > Soil > Riparian zone | place: USA: East River... | reverse complement strand
GCGGTCCGGCATCTGGCCGTCAAATGGCATATCGTTGACGCGGAGATCGCGCCATTGCAATGAGCGCCTACGACGCGATCAAGATTCTGCACATTCTGGGCACCGTGCTTATCTTCGGGACGGGCATGGGGACGGCGTTCTTCCTGTTGATGGCGTACCGCACCGGCGACGTGGATGCGATCCGCGTCACCGCCCGCCATGTCGTCATCGCCGACTGGCTGTTCACCATGCCGGCGATCGTCCTGCAGCCGATCACCGGCGCGCTGCTCATGCACATACTCGGGGTGCGCTTCGACTCGGCATGGTTTCTTGCCGTCGCGCTGCTGTATGTCCTGACCGGCCTGTGCTGGATTCCGGTGGTGTTCATTCAACATCGGCTTCGCGACCTCGCTCGGACCGCGGCGAGCTACGCCGCGTTGCCGCCGGAATTCCATCGGATGATGCGATGGTGGATCGTCCTGGGTGTGCCCGCGTTCACAGCGGTGCTGCTCATCGTCGTGCTGATGGTGACCCACATGGGCATGACCGTCATTCCCTCCGCGGACACGATGCGCGCCGAAATCCTGCCTATGCCAAGTCGCTGGCTGCGCAGCGCTACATCCGGCCCTACAATACCCATGCAGGCTTTCCCGTGATCCGCAATGCAAGCCCTCCCCTCAGGCACCGTTACGTTTCTTTTCACCGACATCGAGGGCTCGACGCGCCTCATCGAGCAGCATCCCGATGCGATGGAAGGGGCGCAGGCGCGTCATAACGCGCTGCTCAAAAGCGCGATCGACGCACACCGAGGACACGTGTTCCAGGTCGTCGGCGACGCGTTCTGCTCGGTATTCGAAAACCCCGCCGATGCCGTGAGTGCGGCACTCGACGCGCAGCGGGCGCTGCACGGAGAAAGCTGGGGCAAGATCGGCGCCGTGCGCGTGCGCATGGGCTTGCACACGGGCAACGCTGAAGCTCGCGACGGCGACTATCTTTCCTCGCTGACCGTCGTTCGTGCGCAGCGTGTCGCCGCGGCGGGCCATGGCGGTCAAACGCTGCTTTCTTCCGCCGCCGCAGAGAAGCTGCGGCCTTCGCTCCCGATCGGCACCACGCTCCGTGACCTGGGTGCATACAGGCTGCGCGGGCTCGCCGACGCGGAAAACATCTACCAGCTCGTCGCTTCCGACCTGCCGTCCGAGTTTCCACCATTGCGGGTGGAGGATGCGGGCGCGGCTTCCGGAGCGCCTTTGGGGCAGCTGGTGCGCGGTCAGCTCGTCGGGCGCGGTGGCGAGCAACAGCAGCTTAAGGCACATTGGGACCAGGCGCAGCAGGCGCGCGGGCATCTCGTTTTGCTCTCCGGCGAACCCGGCGTGGGCAAGACCCGCCTCGCTCAGGAATTGATCGCTCACGTACAGAAAAGCGGCGCAACGCTGCTGCGTGGCGGCTGCTACGAATACGAAGCGACCACGCCCTATCTTCCCTTTGTCGAGGCGTTTCGCGATTGGGCGCGCCGGCAAAGCGCGGCAGAGCTTCGCGCCTCGCTCGGCGCGACCGCGGGAGAGATCGCCAAGTTCGCGCCGGAAATCGAGACCAAGCTTGGCGCGCTCGCCCCGAACGCGCCCCTGCCACCGAACGAGGAGCGCCTGCGCCTGTTCGACAACGTCGCGCGATTCCTGCGCATGCTCGCGGCGGAGCGCGGGCTGCTGGTGTTCATCGACGATGTGCACTGGGCCGACCAGGGCACGCTGTCGCTTCTGCACTACCTGCTGCGGCATCTGCGCGCCGACCGCGTGCTCATCCTCGGCGCGTATCGCGAGATCGAGCTCGATCGCGCGCATCCCCTTGCGTCGGCGCTGGTCGAGTGGAATCGGGAGCGCCTTGCCACGCGCGTCCTGCTCGGGCGGTTGTCGCTGGCCGACACGGGCTCGCTGCTGGCGACGCTGTTCGGGCAGGAAAGCGTGTCCGGCGAATTCGCGTCTGCGCTGTATCGCGAGACCGAAGGCAATCCGTTTTTCATCGAAGAAGTCGTCAAGTCGCTCATCGAGCAGGGGGAGATCTATCGCGAGCGGGAGCGCTGGCAGCGCAAGGAAACGCCTGAGCTCGCGATTCCACAGAGCGTGAAGGAAGCGATCGGCCGGCGGCTCAATCGGCTGAGTGAGCCGACGATCGACGCGCTCCGCACGGCGGCGGCGCTCGGCAAGATCTTTGCTTTCCGCGAGCTGGCCGCCGTGTCGGCGGCGGACGAGGACGCGCTGCTCAATGCGCTCGACGAGGCAAGCGCGGCACAGCTCATCCGCGCGCAAGCGGATGTGTCATCCGCGGGCGATGACACGTTTGCCTTCACCCATGACAAGATCCGGGAAGTTCTGTACGAAGAGCTCAATCCGATTCGCCGCCGGCGCCTGCATCAGCGCATCGGCGAAATGCTGGAGAAGCTGCACGTCATCCCGGACGGCAACCCGTCGAATGTCGACGAGCCCGCGCAGGACCTGGCCTACCACTTTGCGCTGGCCGGCGACCTCGGAAAGTCGTTTACCTATGCGCAGCGCGCTGCGCGCAGCGCCGAGCGTGTGTTCGCGCACGACGAGGCGCTGAAATTCCTCGAGCAGGCGCGCGAGTCCGCCGACGCGCTTCATCGCAGCGCCGATGTCGCGGCAATCGACGAGCAGATGGGCGACATTCACGAGGCGCGCGGTGTGATTCCACTCGCAGTCGCTTGCTACGAGCGCGCGTTGGCCTCGACGCCCGCACGAGAAGCGCGCGCGGCGTTGAAGACCAAGGTCGGCAACGCCTTCGTTCCGACCGGCGATCCGCGGGGGCTCGCGTATCTCGAGGAAGCCATCGTCGAGCTCGATCCGATTACGCAGACGAATGCCCTGGCGCTCGCGACGGCGCTGGTGGGACGCTATTACCACTATCGTGCCGATCCCAAGCGGGCGATCGAGTTTCTTGAACGCGCGCGTGCGCTGGCGGAGCCGCTGGGGAATATCGCGACGCTGTCCGGCATCTATACTTTTCTCGCGGGCGCGTACCAGCATCAGCTGTTGTACGAGGACAGCGACCGCTGGGCCCGGGCGACCATCGCTATCGGCGAGCGTGGCAACTTCCCGGCGGCGGTCGCTTCGGGGAACGAATTCCTGGCGGAGAACGCCGCGGGACGCGGTCAGTGGGCGCAGGCGCTCGCATTTGCCGAAAAGGACGCCGACCAGGGCAGGAGGATCGGTTCGCTCGCGCGCGTCGCGTGGAGCGCCTACCCGCACTCGCAAAGCAACCACGCCCTGGGCAATCTGCGCCAGGCGCGGACGGAGGTTCTGGCGTCGCTCGACTTATGCGAGCAGATCGGCGAAGACCGCCTGGCGACCTGGCTCGATCCGATGGCCGCGATCGTGTCGGCGGACCTGGGCGACGACGGCGCGGCCCTCATGTATGCCGAGCGCGGATGGGAGCGCGCGCGGCAACTCGGACAGGTCGTGCTGTCGGCCTGGACCTTGCACGCGCTCGGCTACTCGGCGACGCGGCGCAGCGACCTCGCTGCGGCGCATGGATGGTACTGCCGATGCGCGGAGCTCGTGCGCGATACGGAAAATGCCGTGGCCCGAAACCTGGTCATCGCGCATACGGCCGAATCGTTCCTGCTCGCGGGACAGCTCGATGACGCCTCGCGCCTGGCCGCGCAAGCCCTCGCCATCGCGGAATTCGGCAAGGCCCCTCACTACATCGGTCTCGCGCGCCGCGTAGAGGCGCAGCTTCTGGGCATGCAGCGGAGTTTCGAAGGCGCGCTGAACGCGATCGAGCTTGCCATCGCGCTATTCCGGCAGACGGGCAGCCGCCTCGAGATCGCAAGAGCCCTATACCACCGGGCGGCGCTGCGCTTCGAGACTGGGGATCGCGACGCATCACGAGCGGATGCGGTGCACGCGCGCGACGAGTTTGCGGCGATGGAGGCGGTCCGTGATCGCGCGATGGCTGAGGAAACGCTCCGTGCACTGTAGGTGCGAATTCATTCGCACGCGGTGGCTGCGGTTGACGACAGGCCAGATGTAGGTGCGAATTCATTCGCACGCGGTGGCTGCAGTTGACGACAGCCCGCTTTAGGTGCGAATTCATTCGCGCGCGGTGTTTCGCGGTTGACGACAGCCAGCTGTAGGTGCGAATTCATTCGCACGCGGTGGCTGCAGTTGACACAACCGAAGCTCATCCGAATAGTCGATTTCAGCAACGCCCATGGCGGGTAGCATTCGAGCGCATGAGCTACGGCGATCTTCGGAAGGGCCGCCATTCGGAACCCGGACATTCCTATCATGTCACCGTTGTCACGCATGGAAGGCAGCGGTACTTCGTAAATTTCTGCCTGTCGAGACTTGTAATCGCCGAGATGCGAGAAATTCATGATCAAGGATTGGTCAGTTCCCTGGCATGGGTCCTGATGCCAGACCATCTCCACTGGCTGTTTACGTTGGGACATCCATACGATCTGCGAACCGCGATGCAGCTTTTCAAGGGGCGCTCGGCACGAGTGGCAAATCAAGTGCTTCATCGATCTGGCGCATTCTGGCAGACCGGCTATTACGATCACGCAGTCAGATCAGATGAAGTCCTCGAAAAGCTCGGGCGTTATATTGTGGCGAATCCGCTCCGTTCGAAATTAGTGAACAGCCTTGCCGGGTACTCCTTATGGGACGCAATTTGGGTGTAGGTGCGAATTCATTCGCAAGCGGTGTCTTTGATTCGAAAACGCGCCCGAATGAATTCGGGCCTACAAACCCTTGGAATAATGTCCGACTGAAGCGATTTTGGGTGTAGGTGCCCATTCATTCGCACGCGGTGTCTTTGATTCGAAAAAGAGCCCGAATGAATTCGGGCCTACAAACCTGGAATAATCTCCGACTGAACCGATTTTGGGTGTAGGTGCCCATTCATTCGCGTGCCGTGCCTTTGATCTAAAACGCGCCCGAATGAATTCGGGCCTACAATCCACCGAATAACCATTCCGACCGAACCGATCATGACCATTCTCGTTCTCGGCCTGATCATTTTTTTGGGCGTGCACTCGCTGCGCATCGTCGCTAACGACTGGCGGACTGCGCAGATCGCACGCATCGGCGAGGGTCCGTGGAAGGGCCTGTACTCACTGGCGTCGGTGCTCGGGCTGGCGCTGATCGTGTGGGGCTATGGCGCGGCGCGCCCCAATTCCATGATCTTGTGGAACCCGCCCGACTGGACGCGGCAATTGACCATCGTGCTCACGCTAGTCGCTTTCGTGCTGGTCGCAGCGGCCTACGTTCCAGGCACGCGGATAAAGGCCTGGCTGGGTCACCCGATGCTCGCCGGCGTGAAGGTCTGGGCGCTGGCGCACCTGATCGGCAACGGAACGCTTGCCGGCGTGATCCTGTTCGGCAGCATTCTCGTCTGGGCGATCGTGGACTTCGCCGCGTCCCGGCGCCGCGACCGCACTGCGCGTGTGACTTATTCGGCGGGCACGCTGGCGGGCGACGCGATCTCCGTGTTTGTCGGCGTCATCGCGTGGGTCATATTCGCATTCTTCCTGCACGCATGGCTCATCGGCGTGCGCCCGCTGGGATAGCCGCGATTTTAGCAAGACCGCGGCGGAATGAATTCCGCCCTACAATCCCTCGAAATGATCTGTAGGTGCGAATTCATTCGCATGCGATATTGCCGAATGCATGGCGTTCCTTCGCGCGTTACTGCGCCATGCCGAACGAATGCAGGATAAACGCGTACATGTCCGCCGCCTCCTGGACCTGCTTGGTGAGCGGCTTCCCCTGACCGTGTCCCGCGCGCGTCTCGATGCGAATGAGAATGGGCCTGCCGTTCGGCTGCTCGTGCTGCATCGCAGCCGCAAACTTGAAGCTGTGCGCCGGAAAAACGCGGTCGTCGTGGTCGCCGGTGAGAACGAGCGTCGCGGGATAGTGCGCATCGGGCTTGACGTTGTGATACGGCGAGTAGGCGAGCATCGCCTTGAATTCCGCCGGATCGTCCACCGAGCCGTAGTCGGATTCCCATGCCTTGCCGACCGTGAATTCGCGAAAGCGCAGCATGTCCATGACGCCGACTTCCGCCACCACGGCGGCAAAAAGGTCCGGGCGCATCTGTTCCGCAACGCCGACGAGCAATCCGCCGTTGGACCCGCCGCGAATCGCAAGGCGCTTCGGATTCGTCCACTTGTGCGCGATCAGATATTCGGCGGCCGCGATGAAATCGTCGAAGACGTTCTGTTTCGAGAGCTTCATCCCGGCTTCGTGCCAGGCGCGCCCGTATTCGCCTCCGCCGCGCAAATTGGCGATCGCAAAGACGCCACCCATCTCCAGCCAGGTCGCGATCCTCGGTGAAAACTCCGGCAGCATGGAAATATTGAATCCGCCATAGCCGTAGAGAATCGTCGGGTTGTTGCCGTCGGGTTGGATGCCTTTGCGGGCGGTGATGAACATCGGCACCCGCGTCCCATCCTTGCTCGCATAGAAAACCTGACGCGTCTCGAATTCGGCCGGCTTGAATCCCGCCAGCTTCGGCATGCGCCACAGAGACGTTTCGCCGGTCGCAAGATCGAGCCGGTAGATCGATGGTGGCGTCGTAAAGCTGCTGTATCGGTAGTAGGTCACCGCGTCCCGATTGCGGCCGGTGAAGCCGGCCGCGGTTCCAATCCCCGGAAGCACGAGCTCGCCGAGCAAAGCGCCGTCGAAGCCATACCGACGAACAACGCTGTGAGCGTCATGCAGATATTGCGCCACGATCTGCCCACCGGCGACGCTGGCCGCATCGAGCGTGTCTTCGCCCTCGGCCACGACGGTGCGCCAGTTGGCAGCTTCGGGCCGGGAGGTATCGATCGCGATGATGCGATTGCGTGGCGCGTTGTCGTTCGTGCGCACGTACAGGATGGATCCGACATTGTCCAGGACGTCGTAGCGCGCGGTGGCGTTCGGAACCACCGGGACGATATCGGCATTCGGCACGGAAAGCGCCTGCACGAGCACCGTGTTCTTGTTTTCAGTGCCGTGGCTCGCGGTTACGATGAGGTAACGGCCGTCGTCCGTAACTTGGCCTCCGACGAACCAGCCCGGATCGTCGGTGCGCGTATACACCAGCACGTCTTCCGATTGCGGCGTGCCCAGTTTGTGAAAGAAAAGCTTGTGGCGCTCATTCGCCGTCTTGAAGATGTGAGGGTCCGCGGGCGCATCGTAGCCGGAGTAATAGAAGCCCGAGCCATCGTTGCGCCAACTCGCGCCGCTGAATTTCGCCCAGCGGATACTTTCGGGAAGATCCTTGCCGGTCGCGATATCGCGGACCCGCCAGGTCACCCAGTCCGATCCCGCGTCGGAAAGCGCGTACGCCAGGAGCTTGCCGTCGTCGGTCACCGCAATCGCCTGCAGTGCCACGGTCCCGTCCTTGGACAGGCGGTTGGGATCGATCAGCACGCGCGGCTTTTTCTCCAGGTCCTGCGTCACGAACAGGACGGCTTGATTCTGCAAGCCATTGTTGCGAGTGAAAAACCAGTTCTTGCCGCGGCGGACCGGAGCGCTCCAGCGCTGGTAGTTCCAGATCCTCTTTAGTCGACTGGCAATGGCGTCGCGTCCGGGGACGGCCGCGAGGTAAGCGTCGGTGAGCTTGGCCTCGGCTTCCACCCACTTGCGCGTCTCGGCGGAATCGATGTCCTCCAGCCCGCGATACGGATCGGCAACCTTGGTGCCGTGGTAGTCGTCGACCTGATTGCCGCGATTGGCGCTTGGATAGGCGAGCGGCGGCTGCACGGCCATGGCCGGCGCTGCGATCAAGCCTGCCGCCACGAAAAGAATTGTCGAGATCTGCATTTGTTGATGTCCATAAGTTGTTCCGCGTCCGCGCAAATTCAAGCGCGCACTGTTGTCATTCTGAGGAGCGCAGCGACAAAGAATCTGCCTCTCGCAAGCAATAACAGATTCTTCGCTTCGCTGAGAATGACAAGCTAACGACACCCTCTTGCGGGATCTACCCGTGCAGTGCGCGCCAGACACGCTCCGGCGTCAGAGGCATCTGCACTTCGTCCGCGCGGCTGCCCGCGCCGCTTCGCACCAGCGCATCGATGACCGCGTTGACCACCGCCGGTGTCGCTCCGATCGTTCCCAGCTCGCCGACGCCTTTCACGCCCATCGCGTTGGCGAGACACGGCGTCGACTCGTCCATCGTCATCTCGAAATGCTTGATCATTTTCGAGTGCGGAATCGCGTAATCGAGAAACGTCGCGGTCAGCGCCTGGCCCGATTCGCGGTCGTAGACAAAACCCTCGCTCAGCGCCTGGCCGATCCCCTGCACGGCCCCGCCTTCGAGCTGCCCGACGACGATCATCGGATTGACGACGCGTCCGACGTCGTTGACCGACCAGTACGCTTCGACAGCCACCGCGCCGGTGTCCGGATCGACTTCGACTTCGCAGATGTGGCACCCGTTCGGCCACGTCGGGCCCGCGACGCTGCTCGTCGTGTCGAGTACGATGGTGCGCGTAGGCTGCGCCGCCGCCAGATCGAACAGGCCGATGCGACGGTCGGTGCCGGCGATGCTGAAGGTGCCGTCGCGATACTCGATGTCCGCCGCCGCCGCTTCCAGCTCGGTGGCGGCGAAGTCGCGCGCCTTGGCGACGGTGCGCTCGGCGGCGACCTTGATCGCGGAGCCGCCGACGAAGAGCGAGCGGGAGCCCGCGCTGCCGAATCCCGTGCCGCGGTCGGTGTCGCCTTGCACGATCCTTATCTTCTCGATAGGCACGCCGAAAACGTCGACGGCGAGCTGCGCAAACGTCGTCGCCAACCCCTGCCCCATCGCCTGCAGCGCGTTGAATATCTCGATAATTCCCTCCGCGGTCACCGTCACCGTGACCCGCTCCTCGAACACGTCGGCGCCGGTCCACTCGAGAAACGTCGCCACGCCGCGACCGCGCACGCGGCCGCGCTTCTGCGCGTCGGATGCGCGCGATGCGAAGCCTTGCCACTCGGCAAGCGCGATCGCCTTGTTCATCACCAGTTCGAACTGGCCGCTGTCATAGGTCTTGTTCATCGCGTTGGTGTAGGGCATCTGCTCCGGCCGGATCATGTTGCGCCGTCGGAGCTCCATCGGATCGATGCCGGTCTTGCGCGCCGCGGCGTCCATCAGCCGCTCGGTAAAGTAGATCGCCTCGGGCCGGCCGGCGCCGCGATACGCTGCCGTCGGCCCGGTGTGTGTGAGCACGCCTTTGATGCAGATGTCGATCGTGCCGATGTCGTAGATGCTGGTCGACACCCACGGCCCGATCATGAGCTGGATGACAACACCTGCGGGGGTGGCGTATGCGCCGAGATTGGCGAGCGAGTCCAGGCGCAGCGCGAGCACGCGCCCGGTAGCGTCGAGCGCGAGCTCCGCCTTGGTGGTGACGTCGCGGCCGTGCGTCGCGGCCAGGAATTCCTCCATCCGATCCGCGCACCACTTGAGTGGACGGCCCAGCTCGCGTGTGCCATACGCGAGCACGACATCCTCCGGGTAGAGGCTGGTCTTCATTCCGAACCCGCCGCCGACATCGCCGACCAGCACGCGCACCTTGTCAGGCGCAATGCCGAGCACTTCCTTGCACAAGTCGTCGCGAAGCCCCGTCGGCGTCTGGCAGCTCACGCGGAGCGTGATGCGGTCGGTGGCCGCGTCATAGCTCGCGAGAACCGCGCGTGGCTCGATGGGGCACGGCGCGACGCGTTGGTTGACGAGATCGAGCGAAACGACATGGGCGGCCGTGGCAAATGCAGCCTGCGCCGCTGCAGCATTGCCGTAGCGCGACTCGGCGGCGATGTTGCCTGCCGCCTTAGGCCATACCAGCGGCGCGCCGCTCGCAATGGCGTCCACCGCCTCGGTCACCGCAGGCAAAGTCTCGTACCGAACCTCGATCGCTTCCGCGGCATCGCGCGCCTGCGCGGCGGATTCGGCGATCACCGCAGCGACCGCTTCACCGACAAAGCGCACCGTGCCGACGGCCAACGCATGCCGCGGCGGCGACGCGCTCGGCGACCCGTCCGCGCGCTTGAAATCGACCGAGCTCGGCAACGGTTTGACGCCCTCGCGGACGAGGTCGTCACCGGTCACGATGACAAGCACCCCCGGCATGGCCGACGCAGCCCGCTTGTCGATGGATGCGATGCGCGCGTGCGGATGGGGCGAACGCAGGAAGAAGACGTGTGCCTGATTCGGCAACGACACGTCGTCGGCAAAGACACCTTCGCCTTTGAGGAGATTGTCGTCTTCTACCCGGCGCACGGACTTGCCGCTGCCGAAACGAGCGTATTGAGATTCCGCGGTCACGATGGAGACTCTTTATTCGACGGGGGGATGTACACAGTCCCGCAGGGTTCAGCGGGGGTTCGATACCCAAGTTATATCAAAAAGCGGTTTGAAAGGGCAAAATCGAGGCAGCACGCCTCGATCGACCGCAGAACTTTCCTCGCATCCGCGGGGACCAAGACTCGCAGGTACCAAAACCGCCGTGACGCCTCTTTCCCGCCGCCGTTTCCTCGCCTCGCTGTGCGCCGCCGCCACGGCGCCGGGCTTGCCGGGGATCGCGTTTTCACAAAACACCTCGCGGATCACGCGCGCCATACCCAATAGTGCGGGCAGCGGCGAGCGGCTGCCCGTCATCGGTCTCGGCACCTGGATAACCTTCAACGTGGCGCCCGCACCGAGCACCGAAGCCCCGCTCGTGCCCGTCATGCAGACGTTCTTCGACCGTGGCGGGGCGATGGTCGATTCGTCGCCGATGTACGGCTATGCCGAGGACGTGATCGGCGATCTGCTCAAGCTCACCGGACGGGAAAAGCTGTTTTCGGCGACCAAGATCTGGACGGCAGGCAAGGCGTTGGGACGATTTCAGCTCGAGCGCTCACGCAAGCTGTGGGGCGTGCGCAGGTTCGATCTTGTGCACATCCACAATATGGTCGATTGGCGCTCGCACATCGAGACGCTCAAGGAAATGAAGGCTGCGGGCAGCGTGCGCTACATCGGCATCACCACGTCGCACGGCGCCCGTCACGACGAAATGGAGAGGGCGCTCACGCAGGAGCGTTTTGATTTCGCCCAGTTCACCTACAACCTGAATGACCGCAGTGTCGAGCAGCGGCTGCTGCCTCTCGCCGCCGACCGGGGCATCGCGGTCGCGATCAACCGGCCATTCGACGGCGGCTATCTTTTTTCGGGCGTCGGCGACCGGCCGCTGCCCGCGCTTGCGCGAGAAATCGATTGCGAGAACTGGGCTCAGTTCTTTCTCAAGTTCGTGGTGTCGCATCCCGCCGTCACCTGCGCGATACCGGCGACGTCGAAGATCGCGCATCTGGCGCAAAATATGGGCGCTCTCTATGGCCGCCTTCCCGATGCCGATATGCGCAAGCGCATGGCTCGACTCATGGAGCCCGCGTAAGATGGATCCGCCGGTCGAGCACCGCATCGATCCCGAGATTGCCGAAACGCCGGTGGACTCCGCGCCGCCATCGCTGCGAACGCGGCCACGGGGCCGCGGCGCGTTCGTATGGCTTCTGGTCGTCGTCATGCTCGGGTGCATCGGCGCCGTGATCGTATTCTGGCTGAAGCAGGAGCCGGCGCCTCTTCCCGCGGTCGCCCCCGCACCGCCGCCACCTGTCGCCGCCGCCGTGCCCGAGATCCGTCATCCGATCCAGGAAGCGCAAGGAGGCGCCGAGCCGTACAAGGATGCCAAGCCGTTGCCCGCGCTTGCGGTGAGCGATGCGGCCATGCAGAACACGCTCGCCGATCTCTTCGGCGCCGCGATGTTCGACAAGATCTTCTATCCCGACCAGATCGTCCATCGCTTTGTCGCGACCATCGATAATCTGCCGCGCAAAAACGTGCCTTCGCGATACATGCCGGTCAAGCCGGCCCAGGGCCCGCTGATGACGGCGGGCAGGGACGAGTCCGTGTCGATCGGCGCCGATAATGCCGCCCGCTACGCATCGTACGTCCGTCTGGCCGAAGGAATCGACGCCAAGAAGGCGGTCGCGACCTACGTTTATTTCTATCCGTTGATGCAGGAAGACTATCGCAACCTCGGCTACCCGACGGGGTACTTCAACGACCGTCTGATCGAGGCGATCGACGATATGCTCGCCGCGCCGGAAATACCGCCCACAGTGGCACTTGTGCAGCCCAAAGTGCTGTATCAATACGCGGATCCCGATTTCGAAGCGCGCTCCGCGGGCCAGAAGATCATGATGCGGATGGGCAGCGAAAACGCCGCAAAGGTGAAGGCAAAGCTCCGGGAGATCCGCCGCGAGCTCGTAAAATAGGGGTCAGACCCCGTTTTCTTGCTTGTTGCGGTCTCT
>Ga0193751_1002095_pt1 | contig 12314 bp, 18 predicted proteins | sample L1c2metaG_FD_143050 | JGI IMG/M metagenome (GOLD analysis project Ga0193751, IMG submission 143050) | Soil microbial communities from a riparian zone of the East river system, Colorado, United States - L1c2 | ecosystem: Environmental > Terrestrial > Soil > Riparian zone | place: USA: East River... | reverse complement strand
TGACCGGTAATCAAGGCAGCTTGATCATCATCGAGGGTGAGCGCGTCAAGACCATCCTGGAGGCAGCAGGGGATGAGCGCGAGGACGATGACGACGCGAAAGGCCTCGCGTGAGAGTGTGGCTCGATGATGTGCGCGCGGCCCCGGATGGATGGGTGCACGTCAAGACGCCAGAGGAGGCAATCGATCTCTTACGTTCAGGCCAGGTCGAGGAGATCAGCCTCGACCACGACCTCGGTCTGGCCACGCCTGAGTCTGAGCGCACCGGATACGACGTTGTTGCGTGGCTTGAAGAAGCAGTCGCGACCGGAGGATGGAAGCACGCCGTGCCTGAGATCCATGTTCACTCCGCGAACCCCGTCGGCTGGCAGCGCATGGAACAGGCCATCAAGTCCATCCGGCGTCTGGACGAAGCTCGGAGGAGCGAGTGACTTACCTGAGCCCACGCCCGCGCAACGCCCGTTGGTTCTACCGCCTGATCGTGGTGGCCCTCTTTGCCGTCCTCGTTGCCTCCGGATGCGGAGGCTCACGGAAGGCCGTCCATCACTATTCGCCTCCACAGGTGCATCTCACCGCCTCCGAGAAGGCGGAGTTCCACGGCGCGTCCTGCGTCTTCAGCGAGGTTTGGGCTAATGGCGACCCCAGTGGTTTCGCCAATGTCCCCCCGGCTATGACCGATTGCACCGCGCAAGCGGCCCAGTCCCTGGGTTATGGCGAGACCTTCGCCAGCGTCCAGCAGGGAATCTCGAAGGAAGTATCGTGCATGGTGCAACACGGCACTGCGGGGCCGCAGTGCGTTCCGACCAAGCGAAAGTTCGCGGTTGGACGCGGGGTAAGGCAAAACGGCGGCGGATCTTCATCGTCAAGTGCGAGCGGCCCGGCTACGGCGACGAACACGGCCACAGCGTCACCTGAGGAACCCACGTCCACAGTCGGAACCCGGACGCCGCGTACTTACGTTCTTTCGCCACTTTATCTGGCCAAGCCTCTCGTGGAGCCGCAGGAAATCCCCCTACTCTCGGCTGATCACGTCAAGGTCGGAAACTGGAATGGGTGGGGCACTGAGGTCGCGCGTGCCGATGCGACGTACTACAGTTGTCCGACAGGATCTCCGTGCAGCCCGATCCACGGAACGCTCATCCTCGATAAACGGCGGACGTACACGTGCGGCGGACGGCGCCTATTTGTCTACACACGTGGACGCATCTTGGGATTCAAGGGTGAAACACTCGCCACCTTGGGCCTCGGGACATACACCTGCACTTCGTAGGGCCGGACGGAAGTGGTTGCTGGTCGCTGGGGTTCAGAGCCGGACTCTTCCACCGATTGGCGAGCCGCATGTTCGGCCCGGAGCGCTCGCGTGGCCTGAGGTGTTCGCAACACATCCCACCGTGCGAGCAGCCGTCGAGTTGCGCTGTACGAGCGCCCGACGGCGTCAGCCACCTCATCAATGGTCATACCTGCGCAGTAGAGCCGAACGGCTTCGTCCTTCTCCTCCTCCGTCCAAGGCTGCTTGGCAGCGGACGTCATCGAGAGTTCGAAGTGTTCTTCTCTGCTCACGATGAAGAGGTTGTCAGGGTTGTTGTTGAAGAGATCTCCGTCCCGGTGGCGCACGATCTCGTCCGGACGCAGAGGCCGTCCGAGCTTCTCCGTCATGACCAGGCGATGGAGGGGCCTCTTCTTCCCGTCGACCCAAACAAACTGTATCCCTTGCTCGACCCAACCCTCCGGCGATGCAAATCCCCGTCGGTTGTGGCCGTGTAAGTAGCGACGGGGGAGATTGCGAGAGTCTAGGGCCGCAGGGTGACCGCAACCACATGCGCAACTGTTGTGAACAGCCACTCTCATATATCTTATGGCTCGGAATCACTAGAAGATGTGTCCCTACTGTCGTAACCAGACACGCGCTACTCCAGGATTTGGAGCATGAGTAACTGACCACAAGCGACCTCGACAGCTTTGCTCGTTATGGAGGTCGACTCGTTTTTCTCTACGAATGGTGTACTCATTTAATCATTTTCACTCAAGCCCTCCTGATTGCTCTCAAGCCTTGCCTTTCACCCATGACCTCTCTCTCTCACACACCATCTTTCTATTCGAGAGAGTGTTTCTCCATCTGTGACGTGAACTCTTGAGTGAAGGTGGATTTGAAGATCCTTACCTAATGCCCTACTTCTCACCCCTCAGTACTGTTGGGTTCGGATCTTGATCTTGCCGCTCCTGATGGTCGCGGCAACGTTCCTCAACCCGCTCTGGTGGTGGTTCTGGTGGACGCTCGAACAGCGAGATCGCAAGTAAAGGCGCAGGCCCACTTCATCTGTGCGCGAACTACTCGCAGGTGGGACGAAGTGTCCGTAACTGACCTTAGAAAATTTCGCGGTTTTCTTTTGGGGCTCAACCATGCGGTGTGTCCGCATAAAGTGTCCCGGAGGTGGGTGTCTCAGATCTGAGGCCACTTGTCTCCAAGGGCGTCGGCCAGCGCCTCGATCTACTCAGACGCTGACGATTCTTGTGAGTGCCGATGCGGTGACTTCATCAGTCGCGGTTGCCCCCGGGGAAGGGAGTCGAAGTCGAGGTCTGACGCTCCGAGGTCTCGACCGGAGCGCGTCCTGACCTTGTCCCTGTCAGTAACCGGATCGACCCGTCCCCCGACGAAGTCCCAGAGGTGGTTCTTGACCACGCGATACGCGAACGTGGTGAATTCGGCACGCCGAGCACCGTCGTAGCCCGGAATCGCCTTGAACTGGATCGCGAACCACGCTTCTTGGACAAGCTCGTGGAAGTCGTTGTGGTAGTGGACGGGCGTGTCTGGATTGCGGCATAGGTCGTTGGCGATCTTGCAGGAGAACTTGAAGAGAACCCCCCAATCCACAACCACCCCGTTAGAAGTCGTCGTCTTTACCTCGGGCCAGTGCCGGTAACGGGGAATTTCCCCCGGTTCGAGTGAGAATCTCCCTTCCTCACCCTTACTTCTTGGGGCTCCATCCGTATAACTAGGCGAGTCGGAAGAGGAAGAAGAGATAGTGGGAGAGGTCGAGGTAGCTAGTCTCTCGCGTATCTCCTGTTCGAATGTTGAGATCAGATATCTGTCGTAGGCGTTCCGAGTACCGGGCCGTCCATCCGGTTTAGACGTCGATTCGATTGCCCACTCGTGAAGGTAATAATCGACGGGTGGCCACAACGGAACCTGCCCGCCACGTTCGCGTGAACGAACCTCGTTGAGAACGGTCGTGCCGAGGGCGTAGCCGCTCCTTCCCAATGTGATCTGTCTCCGAATCACGGACTCGACAAGGAATTCGGTCTTTAAGTCCGTCATGACAATAATTGTAGCGAACGAACCTGGGCGCACCATGTCGTTAAGTAGATTGTCTTCGTCTGTAGTTCATGCGGCTGTGAGATCGGTGAGCCGCCTGAGACTCCGAGTCTCTACAGTCGTTCGAATGAGGCTTTGTCGGCTCAATACATGCCGAGTCGATGAGTACGGTCTGCCGAGAGCGCGGGCCACCTCGTCCACGCTCATACCGCTCGCATAGAGCGCTCCCGCTCTCGTCTGCTCCTCGAAAGTCCACTTCCTGACTCGTCTCCCCGCCATGTGAAGGCGCATATGCTCGCTCCGGGTGAGGATCATGAGGTTGCCGGGCTGGTTGTTTATGGGGTCACCATCAACGTGATGGATGATCTCGTCCCTGCCGAGCTTCCTTCCCTCACGCTGTTCAACAACGTGCCGGTGCTCTGCGATCCTCTCGCCATCAACGGAGATGAAGCGATGGCCTTGGTCGATCCAGCCTCTGCTTACTTTGAGTCTTGAGTTGTGTCCTTGGAGGAATCTGCGCGGCTCTCCTCCCGGCCCGTAGTTTGTGTATCCGCCGCAGCCGCATTCGCAGCGGTTTTCTGACGTTGTCATCACTCATTACGGGCACGAGTGATGGAGATTTCATGTAGGTCGAGCCTTCACAACCTCAGGCTCAATAGTGACCTTGATGCTCCAGGTCGTTTCTGTACTCTCTTCGCGTTAGAGTGGCTCTCAGCGCCTCCTAGCCCCATCACAGAAGCTTTCTACGAGGACGATCAGAAAGGGCGACATGGCCAAGAAGACAATCCGAGTTAGCGATCAGTCCGGCACCGAAATTCCGGATGGCAAAGGCGCAACTGTTCGCATCACCTTCACCGATGCGAGGAAGGGCGTCCGGGAGCTTGATCTAACCGATGCTGAGGCCGAGGCGTTGGGAGGGCGGCCTGTGGCTCGTCGTGGCCGCCGCCCACGTGCTCTGAGCTCCTCCTGACCGCATAAGGCAAACGCAAGCCGCCTGGTTGGCTTCAGGCGAGAGGACGCTCGCCCAGGCGACAGGCCCGCACGGCGAGTCGGACGCGCGGCTACTTGTCGAGCCGAAGGGCTAGGCGGTAGTAGTTCCTGTATGCCGGGAGCGTGATGGAGAGGAGGTTTCCGGGATATGGCGGTAGAGCCCTGAACGTGACCGTGGCGTGATTGACGCCGACGACGTACACGTTCCGGTAGAGCAGGCGGGGCGTGCTTCGCGAGTGTGTGGTGCTGCTTCTGGCGAACCAGATGTCGATGTGGCTGCCCGCGGTCACCTGTCGCCCGACCGTGTCTGATGAGCTGAGCGGAACGGTGACGTCCCACTGGTGTTGGTGGCCCGGCGTCGGTGTCAGGATGCAGGTGCACGGGCCGAAGTCCGCCGTCGTCAATTGTTGGCCGGGCACGATGTCGGTCAGCGCGACTTTGCCAGCGAGCGCAGCCGGGCTGTGGATCGCGCCCGCCTGAACAAACTTCTTGGCGAGCGTGCTGATCTTGTAATGGCCGTGCGCGGTGCGGATTAGGTCGCCTGGGGTTCCCGCCGGGATCAACCTCCTCGTCGCGAATATCACTTTCACCGGCCCCACCGGGGTCGCTTCAGTGCCGTGGTAGTGGAGATACGCGAAGAACCCTGCTGCGGTCGTAGCTCCTCCCGCTAGGACGACAGCAGCGGCGAGAAGAGCCCAGCGCTGCCGAGCCCTTCGCTTCGCCTCCGCGATCAGCGGATCGAGCGCGAAGGGGAGACGCGGGATGTGGGCGATCATGTAGTGCTAGTATGAATATCACGATGCTTAGTGTCAAGATCGACCGCCAAGAGCCGACCGACCTGTTCGAGCAGGTCGCCGCCGAGATCCGCCGCGCGATAGCTGACGGCGAGGCAAAACCAGGCGAACGGCTACCACCTGCTCGTGACCTCGCAGCCGTGCTCGGTGTCAATACAAACACCGTGCTCCGCTCGCTCCGTCTCCTCCGTGACGAGGGGTTGCTTGAGTTCCGGCGTGGCCGAGGCATCCACGTCGCAGGCACACCCGAACAAGGAGCGGTGATCGCTCGCGCCCGTGAACTCGTCCGCTTCGCCCGCAAGCAGGGCTACCGCACCGACGAACTGATCAAGATCATCGAGAGCGTCGGCTAACCCAACGAAACTCACGTCATGGATAACGCTCTCATTCCCGCCTTGGGTGTGGCAACCGCCCTAATGACCGTAGTGCTCTTCATCGTGCTCTTCATTTCGCCAATCGTCTTGCGCAGGATGGTTGCTCGCGGCAACGGCCCGAACGTCGTCTCAGAGACGGTCACGGGTGACGAAGCGGCACAGCGCAAGGTCGACTACTACCTCTCGCACGGGTATGACCTGCAAAGCAACTACACCCGAAAGATGTGGTGGAAGCTCACGAACACCCTCACGTTCGTCAAGAGGGAGACGAATCCCGAGAGCGTCCTAAACGACCACTAGGCAGCTGCTCACTGGAGGCGTGTCCATATACGGGCGTATTCGCCAGTCACCGGAAAGACGTACTCAATGCTCTGCGAGACATCGACCAACGCCAAGACCTACGCCAACGGAACGTGCGCCGGCGCTAATAATGCCTACGTGGAGTTTGAACTCCACCTCGGATAGAAACTGCGCTTGATGAACGATCACTGAGGCGTTTGGACACTTAAACGTCGCGGTGCGCAAGAGCACACTCCACTCTGTGCGGGGGTTTGCGGCGACGAAACGACCCCAAATGGTCGCGTGAATTAGCAAGCGTTGGTTTAACGTATGGCATGCCGATTGCTACTGTGGCCTAATGGCTGAGTCGCAGCGGGTCAAAGGTTGGCGATGCGGGGTGCAAGTCTTCGAAGACTTCACTGATCATGTGGCCGAGCGGAGTGCAGTTCATCTCTACCCCTACTATCGAGAAGAAGACCCTCACATCGACATCCTCATGAAGGTAGAGGGTATCTCCACCCCCACAACTAGTTCGTTAGAGACATTAGGCGTGGAAAAGAAAGGGGCGGCATCTAGCAATCGGGATGTTTTTATTTCCTCGTACCCTTCTCTTCGGAGAATCGCCCAGTCTCTTCTTTGGAGCACCACACCTCTCAGAGACCAACCTGACCATGTAGCCGAAGCTGTCCTAGCCAGTTGGGAGGCGTCAGAGGCGTGGGACGGTCAGGCAGCGTTCACAACCTACGCTTACAAGGTGATTAAGAATCACCTCTACCACCTGAACAGACGGCATAGCGTTGGGAGTCGATCATATAAGGAGCTTCCTCTAGACGAGTCCACCAAGGCTATTACTGAGTTCTGAGCACTGACAGTAAACAAAGCTGTACTGCCTGATGGTGCTCAATGATTCAAGCCTAAGCAAGGGAGTTGACCATGCTCAGTGTAGAACCGACATGTAAACGGTCGCACTGCGCACTCGAAGCGCTTAGGAGCGCTCCTGTGGCCTCACAGGGTACTCCTGAAGGGACTTTCGAAAAGGTCTCGACACTGCCGAGTTAGCGTCCTCCTATAGAGTTGCCGTTACATACCAGAAGGGAGAGCATCCGTGGCCCGTAAGACAGTTCTCGTATCCGATTTGTCAGGGAAAGAGATTCGCGACGAGAAGGAGTCGGCCCAAGTCGTCATTAAGTACGGGGATGCTCGGCGCGGACAGATCACGCTCGACGTACTCGCGTCGGAGGTTGACGATCTAGCTAGCAAGGGTCGGAAGACGGCGAGGCGAGGACGGAAGCCTAAGGCTGCCGTCGCATAACCAATGCCGAGCGCGGAGCCGTTGGAGAGCGCCGAGATGTTTGCTGTTGTTCATTGTGTGGAGTGTGGCCGCCCATGGCAAGGAGGCGAGGACTGGCACCTCCACTTCGCGGACATAGCCGAAGTCGCGGTCTATTGCCCGGAATGCGACACGCGCGAATTCGAGCGGGACTGAGTAACCAACGTTCGGAGCGTCCTCACTGCGTCTGCATGCCTATCGCTTCCGAGAGCAACGAGGCCCGCCGCGACCATCGCGGCATGAGTGATCGTGGGCGTCCGCTCTTCTAGATAGCGAAGCAGCCGGCGAGTTGCGACCCGAGGATGTCGCCTCGACGAGCAGGGACGCCATCCGATCCCGCTCGTAACGTCTGGTGTCTAACCTCGAATCAGGAGGGCGTCGTGGGCGGCTTCTTCAACTTCGATCGCATGATCACGCCAACGATCATCAAGATCGTCTTCTGGCTTGGCCTCATCGTTTCGGTTGCCATCGGGCTCCTCTTGCTCATTGCTGGGCACAGCGTAGGTATCCGTATCGCGGGCCTTCTCTACCTCATACTCGGCCCGCTCTTCACGCGCATTTACGCGGAGATCCTGATCGTGATCTTCAAGATGCACGAGTCGCTTGTCTCGATCAACCGCAACACTGCACACTTGGGGCAAGCGCCCTCCGCGCCATCCAGCGATCTAGGCCCGACCCCAACTGCCTAACGCGCAGAGTCGGCGTGTGAGTCTCGACCGCGAGGCCCAGGAGCTTGCCTACACGCTCCTAGGCCGATTGAGAACCGACCGTAACGACGTTGGCCGCCATGTCGTTCCACCGCGAGGCGTTGGCACCCCTTCTGCGTTCAGCTTGTCGCAGATCGCCTGCAGCGTCATTCCACGGCTGCGCATCGACCTGATCCGACGGGCCAACTTCGGTGAAGTCGACTGCGGCCTTCCAAGTCGAACCCCCTGTTTCTTTTTCACAGCTAGCGCCTCACGAGTGCGTTGCCCGATGATCCGCCGTTCCCATTGGGCAGCCGAGGCCATCACGTTGGCCAAGAACTCTCCGCTCGGCGTAGACAGATCCACCCCGAGGTCGAGAGCGACGACATTCCACCCGCCTGCCTGAGCCTCCGTCAGTAGCCCGGCGAAGTCCACGAGTGAACGTGAGAGCCGGTCAAGTTTGGCGACCACGATCCCCGCTGCTTCACCCTCTCGGCAGGCATCGAGGGCCGCCTGCAATCCAGGACGGCGGAGGGTCTTGCCAGAGAGTACGTCCTCCTCGATACGGATCAACCGCCAGCCTCTGCGCTCGCACTCAGCAACTATTGCCTCGCGCTGAGCGTCAAGCCCGACCCCGTTTAGCCCTTGCTCCTCAGTACTGACACGGACGTAACCAATGACTTGGTCACCCGTTCCCATGTCCTCAATTTACACTAAACCACCGATTAGTGTATATCGTGGAGCCTCACCCACCGACAACGGGGTCACTTTCATGTGGACGAGTCTTACGACCTCGGTTCGGGCACCTCAATGGCCTAGCGATGATGCTGCATCGCCAGCGGCGAGCAGAGGTCTTAGGCTTGGCTAGCCCTGGCCGGAGTTGAAACACCCGATCCATCGTCGCCGGACTCGCTGACCTCGCCAGTCGAGGCTGCACCCGCGATCCCCGCGCCTGCTTTCAGTGGGCCAGCCGGGATCCGGAACCACGCCGCGTTTATCTGGTCTGTCGCTGACCTGCTGCGCGGCGACTACAAGCAGTCCGAGTACGGCAAGGTGATCCTGCCGTTGGTGGTGCTGCGTCGGCTCGACTGTGTGCTGGAGCCGACCAAGGCGGCGGTGCTCGCACGCAACACCGCGTTGAAGGGCAGCGGGATCGAGAACGTCGAGCCAGTGCTCTGCGCCGTGTCCGGCGAGCAGTTCTACAACGTCTCGAAGCTCGACCTGCCGAAGCTGCTGGACGACCCGGCGAACATCGCGGACAACCTCCACGCCTACATCCAGGGCTTCTCACCGGGTGCACGCGAGGTGCTCGACCGCTTCGACTTCGCTGTCCAGATCGACCGAATGAGAAAGGCGAAGCTCCTCTACCTCGTCGTCTCCCGGTTCTGCGAGATCGACCTCCACCCCGAGGCCGTCTCTAACTTGGAGATGGGCTACCTGTACGAGGGGCTGATCAGGCGCTTCTCGGAACTCTCGAACGAGACCGCAGGGGAGCACTTCACGCCGCGTGAGGTGATTCGGTTGATGGTGAACCTGCTTCTGATCGAGGACGACGACGCGCTTGCCAAACCCGGCGTCGTCCGCACCCTGTACGACCCTGCCTGCGGCACGGGCGGGATGCTCTCCATCGCAGAGGAACGCCTACGCGACCTTAACCCCGGTGCGCGGCTCGAAGCGTTCGGGCAGGAGTTGAACGCGGAGACGTACGCGGTCTGCCGCTCGGACATGATGTTGAAGGGCCAGGACGCCTCGCACATCCACTACGGGAACTCGTTCACCGAGGACGGCGAGAAGAACCGGACGTTCGACTACATGCTCGCCAACCCGCCGTTCGGGGTGGAGTGGAAGAAGGTCGCCGACGAGATCAAGACCGAGGCGGAGAAGTTCGGCTTCGAGGGCCGCTTCGGGGCTGGCTTGCCAGCAATCGACGACGGCGCACTTCTCTTCTTGCAACACATGCTGTCCAAGATGAAGCCGGTCGAGGAGGGCGGCTCCCGGCTCGCCATCGTGTTCAACGGCTCACCGCTGTTCAACGGTAGGGCGGGTTCAGGGCCGAGCGAAATCCGCCGGTGGATCATCGAGAACGATTGGCTCGAAGCCGTCGTCGCGTTGCCTGACCAACTGTTCTACAACACCGGCATCTCGACCTACTTCTGGATCGTCAACAACCGCAAACGGCCCGAGCGGAGCGGCAAGGTACAGCTTCTCGACGCACGCGAGTTCTTCACGAAGATGCGCAAGAGCCTCGGGGAGAAACGCAAAGAGATCAGCCCGAGCCAGATCGAGGAGATCACCCGCCTCTATGGGGCGTTCGAGGAGAACGACAAGGTCAAGGTGTTCCGCAACGAGCAGTTCGGCTACCAGCGGATCACCGTCGAAGGTCCCCTCCGCCTCCGCTACGAGATCAGCGATGAGACAGCCGAGACGCTCGCAGCGAGCAAGGCGTACGCGAAGCTCTCTTCCGCCGAACAGGAGCGCCTCAGAGACGCCCTGAAATCTCTGGACAGCCTCTCCACCACCGACGGCGAAGAAGCTCTTACAGCGTTCACAGACGCTCTGGGAAGCCTTAGCAAAGAAGTTGAGAAGGCGATCCTCGATGCCATCACCATCCGCGATCCCGAGGCTCCGATCATCACGAAGAAGGGCAAGCCGGAAGCCGATCCCGACCTCCGCGACAATGAGAACGTCCCCCTCCCCGAAACCCCGGTTAGCTTCGAGGCCGACCCGGCCGAGCGGCTCGCCTCGCCCGAGTACCGCCAGGCGGTCGAGGAGTACGTCAACGCCGAGGTGCTTCCCTTCGTCCCCGACACCTGGATCGATCACACCAAGACCAAGATCGGCTACGAGATACCGCTCACACGGCACTTCTACCGATACCTGCCACCCAGGCCGCTTGCAGAGATCGACAACGAGATCAAGCAGCTTGAGATCGAGATTCAGGCGCTTCTCGCCCAGGTAGCCGAGTGAGCGGCACGATCCGCCTCAAGCACCTCTGTGTAGGTCGAGCTGAGTACGGCCTCAACATTCCGGCCGAGCAGTACAAGGAGGAGGGCCTCAGACTGATTCGGACGACTGACGTTACGGAAGCCGGTGACCTCACTCCTCCCGAAAGCGGGGTGTATGTCAGCCGCGAGGACGCATCGAGCCTCGCTCTTGCAAACGGCGACGTGCTGTTGTCTCGAAGCGGGACGCTCGGGCGTTGTCTCGTCTACAAGTCCCAGCGTCATGGGCCATGTACGTTCGCGGGGTATCTCGTCCGGTTTCGATTGCGGGACGGATACGACCCTCGATTCATCTTCTACTGCTCTCACAGCCACTTCTTCCGCGACCAACTTGCCCTGGAAAGCATCCAGTCCACCATCGCGAACTTCAACGCCGAGAAGTACGCCAACCTCCCGCTGCCCGACTGGTCGTCCGAAGCCAGCCAGAGAGCGATCTCCGATTTCCTCGACGCGGAGACGGCGCGGATCGATGCGCTCATCGAGAAGAAGAGGGAGATAGCCGCACTGACCGCCGCCCGATACAACGCGGCTATCGACGCTCTCGCTCAGCACGAAGCGCCCATGACCATTCGACTCAAGCGAGTCGCAAGAATCGCATACGGACTGGGTCAGCCTCCGCCTCTCTCCGACGACGGCGTGCCAATCATCCGGGCGACCAACATCGACCGAGGCAGGATGAAATCAGACGACCTCATCCGCGCCCGATTGGAAGACCTGCCACTTGAGAGAGCACCACTTCTCGCGGAAGGCGAGATTCTCGTGGTGCGAAGCGGTGCACTTACCGGCGACTCCGCCGCAATCACGGGCGAGTGGATCGGAAGCGTGCCGGGCTACGACCTCAGGGTTACGCCGCAGGCCGTCGAACCCCGATTCCTCGCGCATCAGCTTCTCGGTCGCTTCGTTCAAGGACAGGTTGATGTGATCAAGTCGCGAGCCGCTCAGCCACACCTAAATGCTGATGAGTTGGGGGACATCCTGATCCGCCACGCTGACCTCACTACCGAACGGTCTGTCGCAGACCTGCTGGACAGCCAACGCTCCTCCACGCAAGAACTTCAACTCGCCCTCGCCCGCCAGATCGACCTCCTCGCTGAGCATAGGCAGGCTCTGATCACGGCTGCGGTGACGGGCGAGCTTGATCTTTCGGAGGCGGGGTGAAGGCGAACGAGCGGGCGTTCGAGGACGCCATCGAGGCGTGGCTCCTCGAACACGGTGGCTACGGTGCAGGTAGCCCTGAGTCGTTTGACGCCACGCTTGGCCTTGATCCGACTCTCGTGTTCGCGTTCCTCCGCTCGACGCAGGAGAAGGCAGTGACGCAGCTTGTCTCCCGTTACGGGGGAGTGGGCAAGGATGCTGAGTCGGGCTTCCTCAAACGCCTCGCAGGGCAGATTGACGAGCGGGGCACCGTCGATGTGCTCCGGCACGGTGTGGACGACCAGGGCGTCTCGTTCAAGCTCGCCTACTTCAAGCCCGCACACGGACTGACACCCGAGCTTTCTTCCCGTTACGAGGCGAACCGGTTGACAGTCGTCCGCCAACTCGCCTAC
>Ga0193751_1002092_pt1 | contig 12319 bp, 15 predicted proteins | sample L1c2metaG_FD_143050 | JGI IMG/M metagenome (GOLD analysis project Ga0193751, IMG submission 143050) | Soil microbial communities from a riparian zone of the East river system, Colorado, United States - L1c2 | ecosystem: Environmental > Terrestrial > Soil > Riparian zone | place: USA: East River... | reverse complement strand
GAATTGGGTTCCCATGAGATTCCCAGCGACGGCACGCACACTCGGAACCATGAACCGTATGCTGCTGGCGACGATTCGCCACCCGGCACTGGACGCTCCCGATGCACCTGCTCCTGGTTGAGGACGACCCTCGGCTCGGCCGCCTCCTCGTTCGCCTGTTGACCGAGGAGCGCCATCTCGTGGAGCTGACCGCCTCTGGCCACGAGGCGCTCGAGATCGCCGAGGCCGGCAGCGGGATCGACGCCATGATCCTTGACATCGGGCTGCCGGACCTGCCGGGGACGGAGGTGGCCAGGCGGCTCAGGAACGGAAAATCGAGGCTGCCGATCCTGATGCTGACCGCACGCGATTCGGTGGGGGACCGGGTGGCCGGCCTGGACTCCGGGGCGGACGACTACCTGGTCAAGCCATTCGCCTTCGAGGAGCTGTCCGCGCGTCTGCGTGCCCTCGATCGCCGCGCGACGGACCGGACCGTGGGAGTGACGATTCGCAACGGACCGGTGGTCCTCGACGAAGCCCGGCGCCTGGTGACCGTCGATGGCAGGCCCGTCGAGCTGAGCCCGCGGGAGTTCAGCCTGCTCGAGTGCCTGCTCCGGCATCCGGGTCAGGTCCTCAGCCGCGACCAGCTGCTCGACTACGCCTGGCCGTATGGCGACATGCTGACCCACAACACGGTCGATACCTACGTGCACTACCTGCGCGCAAAGCTGGGGACGGCGGGGGAGCGGATCGGCACGGTCCGGGGCGTCGGCTATCGAATGGTCCAGGAGTGACCGCGTCGGGAGCGGCTCATCCTCCCGATGCGAGGCTGCTGCGCCGCGTCCGCTGGCGCCTGGTGGCCTGGAGCGCGGGCTCGACCCTGGTCCTCCTGCTGCTCCTCGGTGCCGCGCTCTACCTCAGCGTCGATGCCTCGCTGACGGCGGCCGGCGAGCGGCAGCTGACTGCGCAGTGCAACACTCTCCGCGGCTACCTCGCGCACCTGCCGCCGGGCGGGCTCAGCGGATCCGGCAGCGGTGACGGCAGCCGCGGCGACATCTCAATCGGTCGAACCGAGCTCGGCGGGCCTGGCTCGGGGACCATCTCGATCATCGTCGACCGCTCGGGCCAATTTGTCGGCCAGGCCCCCTTCAACGCCACCGATCTGCCGGTCATGGACGGGGTCCAGGCAGCACTGCGCGGAGCCACCGACGTGCGGCTCGCCTCGGTCGATGGCGCACCCGTGCGGGTCATGAGCACTGCGGTCCAGGTCGACGGCCAGCAGGACGTGGTGCAGGTCCTCCAGCTGCGCACCGCGGAGGAACGAACCCTCACGACGCTGCTGCTCACCCTGGTGCTGGGCGGCCTGGCCGTCCTCGCCACCGCTGCCGCCGTGGGATTCCTCTACGCCGGCCGCGCCCTGGTTCCGATCAGGGAGTCACTGCGCCGGCAACGGGAGTTCGCCGCCGACGCCAGCCATGAGCTGCGGACACCACTGGCGATCGTGCGCGGCAGCGTCGAGCACCTCCGCCGCCACCGCGATCGTCCGGTCGGGGAGGTCGGGGAGGCGCTGGCGGACATCGAGGGCGAGGTCGGCCGACTGACGGGGCTCGTCGACGATCTCCTGTTGCTGGCGCGGAGCGACTCGGGCACCGTCGAGCTGCGTCGTGACGCCGTCGACCTCGGCGAGGTCGCCGGCGAGGTCGTCCAGCGCCTGCGCTCGCAGGCGCTGGTGCGCGGCGTGCGGCTGACCTTGGATGCAGCGCCGATCACCACGACCGGTGATGCCGATCGGCTGCGCCAGTTGACCGCGATCCTGGTGGACAACGCCATCCGACATTCGCCCGAGGGAGGCACCGTCTCGATCGCGATTCGCGACGAGCCGCGCCCCGAGATCGTCGTTGACGATGATGGCCCCGGGATCCGAGCCGACGATCTCCCACACCTGTTCGATCGCTTCTGGCGTGCCGCCGACGCCCCGCCGGGCGGGACGGGCCTTGGGCTGGCGATCGCGGCCTGGATCGTCGAGCGACACGGCGGCGAGATCACCGCCTCGAATCGCCCCGAGGGTGGTGCACGCTTCGAGGTCGCCTTTCCGCGACCCTAGGGACTCGTCCGCGGGACACGAAAACGGCGCGACCCTGAGGTCGCGCCGTTCGTGTTGCGGAGCTCGTCAGTTCGAGCTCGAGGTGTGCGCCGGACAAGTGTGGGTCGTGCTCGTCGAGCCGGAGCTCGAACCCGCGCTCGCCGCCGGAGTGGGGGAGGGGCTCGCCGCGAAGACGCTCGCGGCGCCGATAACGGTGAGCATCCCCGCCACGGCCAGCGCCGCCAGCGCGGCCTTCGTGCGCGACGGGGATCGCGCGGTGACGGACACCTCCGAGTCGGGATGCGTTGCTGTCGGTTCCATGTGTGACTCCTTTCTGTGTCGGTGGGTTTGGAACGACAGCCTCATCCTGGCCCCGGGCTCTGGGAGGGTCCTGAGATGTCGGGCGGCGGATTCCCAGATGCTTCCCAGGCTTCAGGCGAGCGCCCTCAGAAGTCTCGGCGGCCGGCGAAATGCTCCTCGACCTCGGGTCGCGTGAGCTGATAGAGCGCGAGGCGATGCCCGCCCGGCGCGCGGAACGAACAGATCGGGCCGTGCGGGATTTCGAACGTGTCCTCCCGCCGCCAGCCGCGGCCTTCCAGCTCATCGAGGGCGGCGACCAGGTCAGCAACCCGATAGACGAGCACCGGCTGCTCGCCCGCCAGGTGCTCGGCGAGCAGCAGCCGCGGAGGCGAGTCGGTCATCGCAACCATCGCCACCTTCGTGCCCATGCCGGCCACGGCAAAGATCAGCCTGCCGCCGAGCACCGTCGTGAAGTAAGCGATGTCCGCGGCGGCATCGGTGGAGGGCATGTAGACGAAGTCGAGCTGGTCGAAGGGCATCGGTTCGTCTCGCATGATGCTCCGATCGGACCGGGCGCTTGCGCCTTGTCCATCGGTCTGGGATAGTTGCGTCCGCAATCACCTCGGGATCACAAGGAGCGGACGATGACCATGCGTGCCTTCGCCGTGGACGAGTTCGGAGCCCGCGGCGCGATCCACCAGCTGCCCGTCCCCGAGCCTGCCGAGGGGGAGGTCCTGGTGCGAGTTCATGCCGCCGGCGTCAATGTCATGGACCCGATCTACACCGCAGGCTGGATGAAGGACTACCTGGAGCACCGCTTTCCGCTGGTGCCGGGGATCGACCTGTCCGGCGTGGTCGAGCGGGTCGGGGCGGGTGTCGAGCGCTTTGCTGCGGGCGACGAGGTGTATGGCATCGTCGCCAAGCCTGTCGTCGGGGAGGGAACCTTCGCCGACTCGGTCGTCGTCAAGGCCGATGGGCTGGCGCCCAAACCAGCCTCGTTGACGCATGTCCAGGCGGCCGCGGTCCCGCATGTCGGTCTCACTGCCCTCGCGGCAGTCGAAGCGAGCGACCCGCAGCCGGGCCAGGTGGTGCTGGTGGTGGGAGCCAGCGGCGGCGTCGGCAGCTTCGTAACCCAGCTGGCCGCGGCACGTGGCGCAACGGTGGTGGCGGTCGCGAGCGGTCCGGGTGCGATCCAGGCACGCGAGCACGGAGCCAGCGATGCGGTCGACTACACGGACGCGGATGTCGTCGAGCAGCTGCGGGCCCGCTACCCCGACGGCGTCGATGCGCTCATCGACCTGCACAGCGACGCCGATGTACTCGCGCGGTATGGCGAGGCTGTGCGCTCAGGAGGCGTGGTCGTCTCCCCGCGCGGTCCCGCCGCTGCCGCCGCGCCCGCACTGCAGAAGCACGGCGTGCGGTTCGTGTCCGCCAACCGACTGCCGGCGACGCGGCTCCCGGACCTGACTGCCCTGATCGATGGCGGCCAGCTGCGGGTGCCGCCGATCAAGTCCTTCCCTCTCGAGGAGACAGCGTCAGCGATCGCCGAGATGGCCAAGGGCCACGTTCGCGGCAAGCTGGTGATCGAGATCGCCTAGGGCGCGACCATCAGGCCGCGTCGACCATCGGCTTGACTTCGCCAATCCAGCGTTCCAGCGTCTCCATGTCATAGGGAGCGGCCTCCTCCGCGATGAAGGTGTCGAAGCCCAGCTTGCGGCGGGCGATCATCTCCTCGGCGACCTGCTCCGGCGTGCCGACCCAGAAGGTCTCGTCGTCTTCGACCTCGCGCATCGGCGTCCGGTTGTGCTCCATCTGCGCCTCCCAGGCGCGGCGTGCCTCCGCTTCGGTCGCGCGGATGAGTGGCTTGCAGGCGCAGGTGCGCTCGATCTCGGCCTGATCCCGGCCGACCTCCTCGCAGTGCCGCCGCAGCACCTCCTCCTTGTGGGCGAGAAGCTCGACGCTGCCCATCGCGTTCCACATGTCGGCGTATTTCGCCACCGTGCGCAGCGTCTTCCGCTCGCCGACCCCGCCGATCAGGATCGGCAGTCGGGGCTGAAGGGGTGGAGGCAACAGTCGCAGATGGTCGAATTGGTAGTGGCCGTCAGCCGCGGAGGTGACCTCGTCGCCGTCGAGCAGAGCGCGCATGGCGGCCACGGCCTCGTCCATCCAGGTCAGCCGCTCGCCGTCGCCGCTGCCGAAGGGGAGCCCATAGGCAGTGTGCTCGAGGTCGAACCAGGCTCCGCCGATGCCCAGGACGGCGCGCCCGTCGCTGATGTGATCGAGCGTGGTCGCCAGCTTCGCCACCAGGCCGGGGTTGCGAAACGTGTTGGCGCCGACCAGCAGTCCGAGGCGGACGCGCGACGTCACCTTGGCCCAGGCGGCGAGAGTGGCATAGCCCTCGAAGATCGGCTGGTAGGGATCGCCGAAGATCGCGTACAGGTGGTCCCAGGTCCAGAGGTGATCGTACCCGAGCTCGTCGACCCGCCGCGCCGCCGCCTCAAATGATGGCCAGTCCGTTGCCTGGCTCCAGAGCAGAATGCCCAGCCGCGTCTGCATGACCGTCCCTCCGTGTCTGGTGCGGAGTCCCGATCATAGGTCGGCGCGACCGGGCAGCGGCCCGGCCCGGCCGCACGGTTACTTGCGGCGCAGGATCTCCAGGCGTCGCTCGTACTCGTCGCTGTCGATCTCGCCGGCGGCGAGGCGGCGCCGAAGGATCTCTTCGGGTTCGCTGGGTGAGCTCCTCGGCGATCGCTGGGCGAGCGCGCGCACCACGAGCCAGACCACGACCCCAACCAGGATCAGCAGCACCAGCCAGGCGAACAGCCCGAATCCCATCATCCCGAAGCCGTCCGCGTGGCGCCAGGGAAACATCATCAATCCTTGCCTCCGTTCATTGCATCGGTCCGGTCTGCTCGGCCGGTAGATCATCTGGCGGAACCCTATTCCCGCTTCATGAGAAGTTCATGAAGATCGCTGCATGGACCGGCAACCCGCGTTCTCGGCGGCGTAGCATCAGCCCTGATGGCACGGCTCGCTCGAATCGTCATTGCTGCGCTCGCCCTGCTCCTCACGTTGCTGCTCGTCGCCGGGATGACGATGGGCAAGGACCTGCTGGGAGGCAAGCTGCGAACCGATCGCACCGTGGTGCTTCCGGCCGGAGAGCACGTCAAGGGGGACCTGTACCTGTTGGGCGGCACGGTCACGGTCGACGGCACCGTTGACGGTGACCTGGTCGCAATGGGTGGCCAGGTCCAGCTCAACGGCTCGGTCGGCGGCGACCTTCTGGCCGCAGGCGGCACCGTGGTGCTCGATGGATCGGTCGCCGGCGACGCTCGGATAGCGGCCGGCCAGCTGACGGTGAATGGGAAGGTCGGCAAGGACCTGGCGCTGGCGGTCGGCGAGGCGACCCTCAGCAGCCAGGGCTCCGTTGTCGGAGACGTGATCCTCGCTGCCGGGCAGGCAACCGTGAGCGGATCTGTGGCCGGCAGCGTCGAAGGGTCTGCCGGGACGTACGCTCAGAGCGGCACGGTGGGCGGGACGGTTGACGTCACGGTCGGACAGGCCGCTCAGCCCGTCCAGCCGCGAACCGCCACCGACGCCATCGGCGACGCGATCCGGCACTTCGTGGTGGTGCTCGTCTTCGGCGCACTCGGCCTGTGGCTGCTGCCGCGGGCCATGGGGGCGGCCGAAGCGCTCGTCCGCCGCCGCACATTCCCGGCCCTTGGGTTTGGGCTGCTGGGGTGCGCGGTCTACGTCGTCGGAGCTATCGCCCTGGTGCTACTCATCATCCTGCTGGCGATCCTCTTCGGCGTGCTCACCCTGGGCTCGCTCTCCGCCATCGTCTTCTTCGCCGGGCTCCTGGCGCTGGGCGTCGCGACGTTCAGCCTGCTACTCGTGACGTCGTACATCTCCGATGGGGTGGTCGGGTTGGCTATCGCCCGCCTGGTGGCACCCGGAACCGGCGGAGGAAGGTGGGGAGAGTTTGGTCTCCTCGCCATCGGGAGCGCGCTGGTGGTGGCGGTGACGTCGATCCCGGCCGTCGGATGGATATTCAAGCTGGCGGTGGTCCTGATCGGCCTGGGCGCAATTGTCCTGGCGGCCTGGAATGCCCGCAGATCCGGATCGGCGCCAGCAGAGTCGGCACCGGCCTAGGTTGCCGCCGGCACCTAGCTCAGGAGATCGCTTCTCCCGTGGTCGTGATCCTTCGCCGCGTGGAGACTTCGACGGCCGATTCGCGCCCCTCGTGGGCCGGATGCTCCACCAGGGCGATCAGCCGGCTCGACATGAAGCGCCCGGTGCGCACCGGCGTCCCGCCGCGCGTCACCTCGCTCACCTCGACCACGCCACGGCTGGTGGCCACCTCAATCCGCCTCCCGGCGCGCGTCGCCTCGATGACGAATGTCTGCGTCCCCTGTCCGGTGTCGACCACCGCCTCGACGCGATCGCCCTTCATGTCCACATGGTACGGGCGCTCGGACCCCGCGAACAGGCCCAGGGCTAGTCGGGACCGCGCGGGGCGCGGATAATCGTGGGGCAGGCGCCGCAACCCAGCAGGAGGTTCAGGTGGACAGCCGGTCGACCCACGTCGCAGTCGAGCAACCCGCTGCAGCCCTGAGCGATGCCTCCATCGGATCGTTGCGTGAATCGTTCGACGGCGATCTGCTGCGGCCAGATGACCCGGGGTACGACGCAGCCCGCCAGATCTGGAATGCGATGTGGGATCGCCGTCCGGCCCTCATCGCCCGCCCCACCGGGACGGCGGACGTCGTGGCGGCGATCCGCTTCGCGACGGCGGCCGGCATGGAGATCGCCGTGCGCGGCGGTGGACACAGCGTGGCAGGGCACTCCTCGACCGATGGCGGTCTGATGCTTGACCTGTCACTGATGAACGGCGTCCGGGTCGACGCAGAGGGGCGCCGCGCATGGGTCCAGGGCGGCGCCCAGCTTGGGGCGCTCGATCATGAGGCCCAGTTCCACGGGCTGGCCACTACCGCGGGGATGATCTCCCATACCGGCGTCGGTGGCCTGACCCTGGGCGGCGGCTATGGATACCTGGCCCGTCGTCTGGGACTCGCCTGCGACAACGTCGTCTCGTTCGAGGTGGTGACTGCCAGTGGTGACGTGCTCATCGCGTCCGAGACGAGAAATGCCGATCTCTACTGGGCCCTCCGTGGCGGCGGAGGCAACTTCGGGGTGGTGACCACCTTCGAGTTCCAGCTCCACCCGCTGGATCCGATGGTCATGACCGGGGACCTCTTCTTCGACATGGACGCCGGCGCCGAGGTGCTGCGCACGTTTGCCGGCTTCAGCGCGAGCATGCCCGAGGAGATGCTCACCAGCGTCGCGGTCGGCGATGTCCGCCCCGAGTGGGGGATCGAGGGTCTGCAGGCCGGCAGCCCGATCCTCATTCTCTCCTGGGTCTTCACCGGCGACGCCGACGAGGGTCGCCGCCGGGCGGCGCCGCTGTATGAATCTCCCAAGCCGCTGGTCGAGATGGGCGAAGCGATGCCCTACGTGCGCTTGCAGCGCTACAGCGACCAGGGGACCAGATTCGGGATGCGACGCTACTGGAAGGGATCGTTCATCTCGGAGCTGACCGACGACGGGATCCAGACCTTCCTGTCGCGAGGCATCCGGGCCGGCGAGAGCAATCCGCTGTGGACTGGCGAGCTGGTCTCGATGGGGGGCGCCATCGCACGTGTCGGGGAAGACGAGACCGCGTTCAGCGGTCGGAACGCCACGTTCGACTTCCTCACCATGGCCAGCTGGGAGGACTCCGCCGAGGACGAGGTCCGGCTGGCAGGAGCACGTCACTACTGGGATGCCATGGCACCCCACACCACGGGTCGGGCGTATGTCAACAGCATGGAGCCCGACGACCTGCAGCGCGTGCCGGAGGCCTATGGCGCTCGCAAGTTCGAGCGCCTGGCGGCGCTCAAGCACCACTACGATCCGGAGAACGTCTTTCACCTCAACCAGAACATCCGCCCCAACGCAGGGATCCAGGCCGGTGACTGACCGATTCACCTCGCGGGGCTTCTTCGGACGGCGGCGCGATGCCGGCAGCGAGCGAGCGGACCGCATCCCGCCCGGGCAGTACCTGACCGATGGCTTCCCGGTCCTGTCCGCGGGACCGACCCCGCAGGTTCCACTCGACCGCTGGGAGTTCACCATTGACGGCCTGGTCAGTGAGCCGGTGCGCTGGAGCTGGGAGCAGTTCCAGGCCCTGCCGTCTCGCGATTGGACCGTGGACATCAGCTGCGTCACCAAGTGGACGAAGCTCGACACGGTGTGGCACGGGGTGAGCGTCGACGACCTGCTCGCCGCAGTGGAGGTCGATCCCAAGGCTCGCTTCGTGACCGCCCACTCATTCGGCGGCTACACCACCAACCTGCCGCTCACCGACCTCGTCAACAACCAGGCCTTCGTCGCCTACCTGTACGACGGCGCGCCACTGGAGTCAGCGCACGGCGGTCCGGCGCGGCTGGTGGTGCCGCATCTCTACTTCTGGAAGAGCGCCAAGTGGGTCCGCGGCATGCACCTGATCGAGAACGACCAGCCCGGATTCTGGGAGTCGCTCGGCTACCACAATCGCGGAGATCCATGGCGCGAAGAGCGCTACTCCGGCGACTGACTGCCCAAGCCGATGCCTGAACCGCTGGCCTGGCAGATCGGCACGGTGACGGCCGTTCGCCCCGAGAGCGCCGAGGTCAAGTCATTCACGCTGGCGCTGCCTGCCTGGCGCCCGCATCGAGCCGGGCAGCACTACGACGTGCGGCTCACCGCCGAAGATGGCTACCAGGCCCAGCGCTCGTACTCGATTGCGTCGGCTCCGTCCCGCACCGGCGAGGTCGAGCTGACCATCGAGCGCATCCCTGACGGCGAGGTCTCGCCGTACTTCCACGACGTGGTGCGTGTCGGCGACAAGGTCGAGGTCCGCGGCCCGATTGGCGGCTACTTCGTGTGGGAGCCCGCCCTGGGCGGACCGCTGATGCTGGTGGCAGGCGGCTCGGGCGTGGTCCCCTTGATGGCGATGATTCGGGAACGGGCAGCCGCCGGTGACGCGACGCCCACTGCGCTGCTCTACAGCTCGAGGACTATTGACGACGTCATCTATCGCGACGAGCTCGCCTCGCTGGCCTCGAGCAACCACGGTCTGCAGGTCGTCCAGACCCTGACCCGATCGCAGCCGCCCGGCTGGACGGGGTATGCGCGTCGCATCGACAGCGAGATGCTCGGTGACGTATTGCGAGGGTTGGGTCCGCAGCCGCTCGCCTACATCTGCGGGCCGACACTGCTGGTCGAGGCCACTGCCAACGGTCTCGTCGAGCTGGGCCTTCCGCCGGCACGGGTGCGCACCGAACGGTTCGGGCCGACCACATGAACGAGGAGGCTGGCATGGACGACTCCCTGATGCTCGACGCCAATGCCGTGGCGGGCGACCTGGCGGAGATGTTCGGCTACGACGTGACCGCCTCGATGCACTGCTGCAGCCATTGCGGCAATCGTGGAGCGATGGCGACCCTGCTCGCCTACATCCACGGGCCCGGCATCGTGCTTCGCTGCTCGATCTGCCACGAGGTGGTGGTGCGCTGGGTGCGGACGCCCACCCGGACCTACCTCGACGCCCGAGGTGCCGCCTACATGGAGGTCGCGACCCGCTGACGGTCAGAAAGCTTCCGCAGCTGCTTCACAATCTGCGCACAACTGTGGGCCAGGCTGCCTGCATTGGGCCGCACCGAGCGACCCGCAGTTCAGGAGACCATCAACGTCCATGTCCATCATCCGCTTCGTCGCCGTACTGGCCCTCATCGGGCTGGCGGCCTTCTTCGGCGTCAGCGTCTACAACGCGGGGGTATCCGCCGGCCTCACGCAGGCGGCGCACGCCGCCATCGCATCCGGCAACCCCGTGCCTGTCGTTTACTACCCCGGCTGGGGAGCCGGCTATCCGGGCGGCTTCGGGTTCGGCTTCTTCGGCTTCTTCTTCCTGATCTTCGGCTTCTTCCTGTTCATCGGCCTGCTGCGCGCCGCGTTCGGACGCGGCCGCTGGCACGGGCACGGCGGCTGGAAGGGTCACGGAGGACCACGTGACTACCTGGAGGACTGGCACCAGCAGGCGCATGGCGAGTCGCCACCGCCTGAGAAGGCCAGCTAGGCCGATGCGGACGGGCGGCGCGAGCCGCCCGTCCGTCTACCATGCCGAATCTGATGCAGATCCTGATCGTCGACGACGAGCCGAAGATCGCACGGCTCGTGCGCGACTACCTCGAGCGCGGGGGCTTTGGCGTGTCGATCGCGCGCGACGGGCCCGAGGCGCTGATGCGGGCCCGCACCGAGCACCCCGACCTGGTGGTGCTCGACCTGGGTTTGCCGGGCCTGGACGGGCTCGACGTCACGCGAGCGTTGCGACGCGACTCGTCGGTCCCGATCATCATGCTCACCGCGCGAGACGACGAGACCGACAAGGTGATCGGGCTGGAGCTGGGTGCGGATGACTACGTCACCAAGCCATTCAGCCCCCGCGAGCTCGTCGCGCGAGTCCGTGCCGTCCTCCGGCGCCGCCAGCCGGGCATTGGCGCCGAGATTGCCCGGGTCGGCGACCTCTCGATTGACCTGGAGCGGATGCGGGTCGAGGTGGCCGGTCATGCAGTGGAGCTGACCGCGACCGAGTTCGCGCTCCTCGCGGCCATGGCGCGCCAGCCAGGCCGCGTCTTCACCCGCTCACAGCTGCTGGACGCGATCCACGGCGTCGCGTTCGAGTCGTACGAGCGGGCGATCGACGCCCATGTCAAGAACCTGCGCCGCAAGATCGAGATAGACCCGCACGCTCCCCAGCGCCTGGTCACCGTGTATGGCGTCGGCTACCGCCTGGCCGATGCCTGACGAGCGCTGGCGTCGCCGATGGGGCGGCGGCAACCGTCCCCCGTGGTGGCCCGAGGGGGAGGGCTGGCCGCCGTCAGGGCCAGCCGACTGGCGGCGGATGCGCGGCCGGTTCATGCGACGTATCGGCTGCCTCTTCGGCTTCGTGCTGCTGGTTGCCGTCAGCGCGGTGCTGCTTCTTGCCTGGGCGGTTGGCTCGCTGCTCGGCGCGAATGCCGGCTCGGCCACCGCCATCGGGGTGGGGCTGCTGCTCATCATCGGGCTCGTCATGGTCGGCCGATTCGTGCGTCGCACTGCCGCACCGGTGGGAGACCTGATCGAGGCTGCCGGCCGCGTCGAGGGGGGCGACTTCGGCGCGCGCGTCCCCGAACGAGGGCCGCGCGAGGTGCGAGCCTTGGCCCGCGCCTTCAATGCCATGAGCGCCCGGCTGGAGACGACCGAGGGTGAGCGCCAGCGCCTGCTGGCCGACGTGTCGCACGAACTGCGGACGCCGCTCTCCGTGATGCGCGGCAACCTGGAGGCACTGCTCGACGGGGTCTATGCGCCCGACCGCGAGCACCTGGCGCCACTCCTCGAGGAGGCGCATCTCATGGAGCGGCTGATCGAGGACCTCCGCACCCTCTCGCTGGCCGAGGCGGGCGCGCTGCGGCTGCATCGCGAGTCGACCAACCTGGCGGCGCTGCTGCACGACGTCGTGGCCGGGGTTCGTGCCCAGTCCGATGCACAGGGGGTGGTGGTGGAGGTGCAGGCCGCGGACGGTCTTCCGGTGGTCGACCTCGACCCGGCGCGGATCCGGGCGGTGGTGACGAACCTGGTGGTCAACGCCCTGCGCTACACGGCGCGGGGAGGCCAAGTAACGGTCTCAGCCAGACCGGAGCAGGCATCCGTGTCGGTCGAGGTGGCGGACAGCGGCCGAGGGATCGAGCCCGATGTGCTGCCCCGCATCTTCGGGCGCTTCACGCGCGCGGCGGATTCACCAGGCAGCGGCCTGGGCCTGCCGATCGCCCGCAAGCTGGTCGAAGCCCACGGCGGCGAGATCAGCGCGACGTCCGAGGTCGGCCACGGCACGCAGATTCG
>Ga0193751_1002091_pt1 | contig 12322 bp, 15 predicted proteins | sample L1c2metaG_FD_143050 | JGI IMG/M metagenome (GOLD analysis project Ga0193751, IMG submission 143050) | Soil microbial communities from a riparian zone of the East river system, Colorado, United States - L1c2 | ecosystem: Environmental > Terrestrial > Soil > Riparian zone | place: USA: East River... | reverse complement strand
GTTTCGGGGGCTCCGGGCTGTCCTATTTCTTTTTTACAGGATTTACTTGCGCCTGTAGTGCCGTCTATGACCCGGACACGGCAGCCTCTATAAAGGCGGTTTCCCCACCGCCATTAACCAGCGTTAACCGCCATCGTATAATCATCTCCATGATCACCGTCTCCAAGGAAGACTATCTCAAGTCGATCCTCGAAGCGGAAAGCGAGGGCGAGACCGTCATTGCCGCGCGCCTTGCGGACCTGTTAAAGGTCACACCGCCTGCGGTAACCATGGCCCTGCGCCGCCTGAAAAAAGACGGACTGGTGCGGGTACAGAACAGCGGCGAGGTAAGCCTGACAGCGGCCGGCCGCAAGATTGCGCGCAAGCTGACTCTGCGTCATCATCTGATCGAACGCATGCTCTCTGAACTCTTTGGCATGGAGTGGTGGAAGGTTCACGACGAGGCGGAGCGGCTGGAGCACGCCGTCTCTCCTGACTTCGAGGCGAAACTCCTGGCGAAATTGGGCTCGGGAGGAGCGTGTCCGCACGGGAATTTGAGCGAACTCGAGGGGCCAGCGAGCCGACGACGACGAGGTCTAGTTCTGCTTGCCGACGCGGCTTTGGAAAGCACATACACCGTCAGTGGGATTTACGAGCGAGACCGCCGCCTGCTCGAATTTCTCGAACATCGCGGAGTACGTCCCGGAGCGAAGCTGCGCTTGCTGGAACGGAACTACGATCAGACTCTTACGCTATCTACCCCTGCTGGCACAGTATCTCTGGGACCCGCGGCGTCGGAGCGTGTCTGGCTTGTCCCAGCCGGTTCTCGCCAGAAGCGCTAACGGCAGCGCGCCCAACCGACCGTGATAGTTAACTATAGTTCATCTCCTGTTATATACTTCTGCTAACAAGATGCAACGGCCATGTCGGTCGTTGCCACCGCGCTTCTGGCTGAATGGACGAACCGAAGACCATATCGAAGCCGCAAGGGGAATTGCCGTTGCACGTCGCAACGGCACCACCTTCCGCTTCCGATGCCGTTGTCATAACCCACGAGGATATCGATCGCGCACACGACCGCGAACGTGTCTTGACCACCCGCACGCAGCGCGGCCCGTGGTCTCGCGCCCGACTTCTGTGGCTGCTCATCGGACCAGGCATCCTTGTCATGTTGGGAGAAAACGATGGCCCCAGTATGCTGTCGTATGCCGCAACTGGAGCCCACTACGGCATTGGCTTCTTCCTCCCTTTTGTCGTTCTCACTTTCGTCATGGCGTGCGTGGTTCAGGAGATGACCGTCCGCCTAGGTGCGGCCACGCACCGCGGCCACGCCGAACTTATCTTCGACCGTTTCGGTCCTTTCTGGGGATGGTTCTCGATGATCGATCTCATGGTCGGCAACTTTCTGACGCTGGTCACCGAGTTCATCGCCATTCGCGCCGGCTTGGGATTCTTCGGCGTTCCGCCCGCGGTTTCGGTTGTCGGAGCATGGCTCGTGCTGTTTGTCGCCCTCATGGCTCACCGCTACTGGACCTGGGAACGCATCACTCTCGTCGCTGCCATGTTCAACTTGGTGTTCATTCCCGTCGCTCTGTTGAGCCATCCGCACTGGGGCGCCATCGGCAGCGCTTTGCTGACCTGGAAGCCGCTTCCTGGCGGACTCACGCAAGAAACTGTCCTCATTTTGCTCTCCAATATCGGCGCGACGGTGACGCCGTGGATGTTGTTCTTCCAGCAGAGTGCCATCGCCGACAAGGGCCTGACCACCCACGACATCCGCTTCGGCCGCGTGGACACCGTGCTGGGTGCGGCTTTGGCGGCACTGGCCGCGCTGGCCACGATCGTAGCAACCGCTCCGCTATTCGCTCACGGCATGTCTACTGGAAATTTCGAAGCTGCGGAGTTTGCTCAAGCTCTTCAGCCATTCGTCGGCCATTGGGGTTCCGCGCTCTTCGCTCTCGGAATGTTTGAAGCGGGCATGGTCGCGGCAGTCACAATTTCGACTTCGTCGGCCTATGCCTTCGGAGAGGTCGCCCACCGTCCCCACAGCTTGAATCTCCCCTTCCAGCAAGGGAAGTCTTTCTACTTAGTTCTGATTCTCGAGGCGGCCGCTGCCGCCGGCCTGGTTCTGATTCCTGGCATTCCGCTGGTTTACATCGTGCTGATCGTGAACGTGATCGCCGTGCTGGCCATGCCTCCGCGCCGTGCTGGCCATGCCTCCGGCTCTGCTCTTTCTCTACATGCTGGTTAATGACCGCGAAATCATGGGAGATTTGATCAGTCCCTCATGGGCAAATGTACTGGCGCTTGCGGTGGTTGTAGTGCTGGTCGGCGCCGGTGTCCTGTTCGGAATCAGCGTAGTCGCTCCGCATGCGCTGGCGTTGATAGGGGGCAAGTAGATGGACCCAAGATTCAATTCTGCCTCGAACGCCGACATCAGCGGCGAGGACCTGGCTTCTGTATTCTCATCCCTGGAACCGGACCAACTAATTTCAGCGAAAGAAAAACATCATTGTCCCCGCCGCGGGCTCACGCGCAAGGAAATGATCCTGTTCTGGGCTCTGCGCTTTTACCTGGCTTTTATGGTCGCGGTTGTGATCTATCAGGTCTGGACGGGCGTTCGTTAACTCTCCACAATCCCCACTTGCTCGTGTCCCGCTTGACCCAGCACATCGATCGCCCACGCGAACTCTTCCTGAATAAACACATAGTCCGTGTCATAGGTGGAGATGGCGAAGATGGGAACATTTCTTGTCGACAGCGGCTCAATGAAAGAAAGCAGAATCCCGGTCTGCGAGAACGGGAACGGACCCTCGAGTTTCAGGCACACCCAGCGGTACGGAGAGTGCACTTCGGGTGGAAGATTAGCCGTTGGACAGACAACGGAGAGTTCCTCGGAAGTTCGGGTAATCGAGACGAAATTCCCCTTTGCTGCCCAGTCGGGGATGGCTGCGTCAGACGCGAGGCGCACAATGGCATAGGGACCAGGAAGCCTGATGAATTTGAGTCGGTGCCGCTGCATTAGCCTTCCACCGCCTTGCGCAGCGCGGCCCTGGCGAGAATGCGGGTGGAGTCCAGCATGGGCAGGGGGGAGGATTCCGGCGTCATCAGTAATAGGAGTTCCGTGCAGCCTAGCACCACGGCGTCGCAGCCTTCATTTTTTAGTGCGCGAATTACTTCTGTGAAATAGGCCTGAGTGCCGGTCAGAAAAGTTCCCTGGACCAACTCCTCGAAGATGATCCGGTGAATGCGCTCGCCATGCGCCGGTTCTGGGACGCAGTGTTCGATGCCGGCATTTCTCAGCGCCTCGCGATAGACCGGGCCGTCCATGAGTGATCGAGTGCCGAGCACTCCCAGGCGTTTGTAACCGTGACGCTTGGCTTCATTCGCGACTTCGACAGCAATGTGCAGCCACGGGCGGGGAGAACGATGCTCAACCAGATCGAAGGCCTGATGCACTGTGTTGACGGGCGCGATCAGAAAGTCTGCGCCGGCTTTGGCCAATTTCTCAGCCGAAGAAAGCATGAGTTCCGCGACGCCAGCCCAATCCTGTGCGTCGATGCAGTTTTTGTATTGAATAAAAGGGTGACCGTGCATCGACACTTCCGGATGATTGTACGGACCCAGCAGCTCCGCTCCCTCCACGCAGATGGTGCGATAGCAGAGCGCGGCGCCCTCCGCGCTGGAAGCGACGATGCCAATGTGTAACATCTGGTCTTGGGTCTTGGGCATTGGGTTTTGGATCTTAGGTCTTACGCATTGGGCTGCGCCAGGCTGAATCAACTCGCAGACCTAACACCTAACACCGAGGACCCAAGACCCAACACCGCTTCAGCTTTCGATTGTAGCTGGAGCGATCGCGTAGGGGCTCGTGTCGCGATAGCGCTTTTCGAATTCCTCGCGTGTGCAGATCGTTTTGACATCCACGACTCGATCGATGGCGAGGATTCCGTCCAGGTGGTCGATCTCATGCTGTAGGAGTTCGGAGAGATTACGGTCCTCTCCGGCTTCGAATCGGAGCATTTCACCGTTCAAGTTCTGATAACGCACCGTGACTTGCCGGTGCCGTTCGACCTGCACGAAAATCGAAAGGAAGCTCAGGCAGGCGTCCCAGACAATAATTTTCTCTTCGCTGCGTTTGACGATCTCGGGATTAATCAGCGGCCATGGCTCGGCATGGGGAAGTTTGAGGAAAATAACGCGTTGCAGCACGCCGAGCTGGGGAGCGGCGATGCCGCGACCGTAGCCGGTTTCGGATCGCCAGTGGGCAAGGGTGTCGGCAAGATCCTGGACCAGAGTTCCGATAACGCGTGCCGTTGGGTCTTCGACCGGTAAGGCCGTTTGCCGCAGAAGCGGGTCGCCGAGTTGAAGGACGGGACGGATGGGCATGGCAGTTCTCAGCCGCTGATTGCCAGCTCTCAATTCAATCAAGTTCTGACGGCGATTTTACAACAGCAAATATGATTGGGCGGCTTCGCCCAGTCCGGTCAGCAGAGACGGCTGTTCCTACGTGTTTCTTCTTCACTGCCCTTCACCTGGCCGCGGCGGCGTCGAACAGGCTTAGCAGCTCCAGCTTTTTTTCTGCGGGAAGAAAGGACGCTTCGAACGAGTTGCGAGCCAGTTCCCGGAGATGCTCATCGCTGAATCCGAATGTTTCCTGGGCCAGTTGGTATTCGCGCGACAGCGTCGTGCCGAACAGCGCCGGGTCGTCGGTGTTGAGCGTGATCATGACGCCGTGGTCGAAATAGTTTTTCGTGGGATGCTCCGCAACCGCCTTACACACCCCGGTGCGGAGGTTGCTGGTGATGCACAGTTCGACCGGAATCTGGCGCTGGGCAAGTTCTTCGATCAGATCGGCGTCGTGCACAGCGCTCAGGGCGTGGCCAATTCGCTCGGCGCGCAGGTTCAGCGCTCCCCAGATCGATTCGGGAGGGCCGGTCTCCCCCGCATGCGCTGTCAGGCGTAAGTCGTGATCGGCGGCATACCCGTAGACGCTGCGGAAAAGTTCGGGCGGCGCCTTGACTTCGTCGCCGCCAATGCCAATGCCCACCACATGGCGATCCCGGTAACGGGCTGCGAGTTCGAAAACCTTTTGCGCCTCTTCGACCCCGAAGTGGCGGGTCGCGTCGAATATCCACAGCAACGAAATGCCAAAGTCGCGCACTCCGCGAGCGCGCCCGCGTTCTAATCCTTCGAAGATGGCGGCGAAATCTTGCTTGCGATAAAGGCAGACCCCAACTGCCACGTACACCTCCGCATGCAGCACCATCTCTTCCTTCAGCCGCTGCATCAGGCGGTAAGTGACCAGTTCGTAGTCGTCAGGCCCGCGCAGGTGTGCGCTGACTGCCTTGAAAGCCATCAGAAAACTTTGGAAATCGTTGAAGCCGTAAAGAGCTTCGACCTCGGCAAGCGTGGCCTGCTCACCCCGGCGTTTGCGCAGTTCGAGCAGCGTCGCGGGCTCGACCGCGCCCTCAAGATGCAAATGTAGTTCCGCCTTGGGCAGTTGTCGGATGAAAGAATTGGGCGGACGCGCGGACGGGGAGGTCATCCCTCCGATTGTAAATCTTGTAGGAGGATTTGCGAGGTCGCGATCTTCGCCTTGACGATTTTCCGTTACAATCCGGTGTTCCTTTATCTCACCAAGGAGAGCATATGGATGCGCAGGTCGTTCGCAGGTCGCTGATTGTGTGGGCCATGGTGGCCGCGCCAATGGCGTTGTTTGGGGTTTCGTCAGCGCCCGAAGTGAAAACCGATTCGGGGGTAGTCGAAGGCAAACAGCACGGAGCCGTCCGCGCGTTTCTCGGAATCCCGTACGCCGCGCCGCCGGTGGGGGATCTCCGCTGGAAGCCCCCCGTGCCTGCGGCGAAATGGACCGGAGTACGCAAGGCCACGGAGTTTGGTGCACATTGTATGCAGGGTAAGGTTTTTGGGGACATGAATTTTCGCGACGCGGGCGGCAGCGAAGACTGCTTGTTTTTGAATATATGGATACCGGCGAAAATGTCGGAATCCAAGCTGCCGGTGATGGTTTGGATTTACGGCGGAGGCTTCGTCGCAGGTTCGACTTCTGAGGCGCGTCAGGACGGTGCAAATCTGGCTCAGCGGGGAGTGATCGTAGTGAGCATGAATTACCGGCTGGGCGTCTTCGGATTTTTTGTACATCCGGAACTGGCGAAAGAGTCGGGGCACAATGCAGCCGGCAATTACGGACTGCTGGATCAGGTGGCGGCGTTGCAGTGGGTGCATGACAATATTGCGGCTTTCGGCGGAGATCCGGGTAATGTGACGATTTTCGGCGAGAGCGCCGGATCGTTTTCGGTCAGCGCACAAATGGCCTCGCCCATTGCCAAGGGCTTGTTTCACAAGGCAATCGGAGAGAGCGGCGCCGCGTTCTTCAGCGGCGGTCTTTCATTTGAGTCCCGGTCAGTGAGGGAAGAACGGGACGTTAAGTCCGTCACCACTAAGCTGGGAGTCAGCACACTGAAGGAGTTGCGCGCCGTCCCCGCGGAGAAGATGCTCGAAGCATTCGCGCCGCCACAATCCAGCGGCTTTGATTTCGGTCCGGATGTGGACGGATATTTGCTGCCTGAACCGGTGCCGGCCATCTTTGCGGCGGAAAAACAAAACGATGTGCCACTGCTGGCGGGGTGGAACCACGACGAAGGCAGCTTTGAAATCGCTTCACAGAAGCCGACAGCGGACAGCCTGAAAGCCACGGCGCAAAAGGAATTCGGCGAGAAGGCGGCAGAGTTTCTACGGCTTTATCCGTCCGATACTGACAAACACACTCTGCGTTCCTCTTTGGACTTCGCTGGAGATCGCTTTATTGCATTCTCGACTTGGGAATGGATGGAATCGCAGTCGAAGACGGGCAAGCAGCCGATCTATCGTTACCGCTTCGATCTCGGGCCTCCGGCCGATCCGAAAGGACCGCAATTGGGCGCTTACCACTCGGCGGAGATTGAGTATGTGTTCGGACAGCTAGATTCCAAAGCCGGGATCGCATGGAGACCGGAAGACCGTCAGCTCAGCAGAGAGATGCAGAAATATTGGGCGAACTTCGCGCGTAGCGGCGATCCGAATGGGCCGGGCTTAGCGAAGTGGCCGGTGTACTCGGATGCGGAAGGATGGCCGGTAATGTTTCTGGACGCGAAGCCAGCGGCTCATAAGGATGAGATGCGGGAGAGGTATTTGTTTCTGGCTGGGGGGTGGGCGAAGTAAGCGTCGAGGTTCTTTGTGGTGAAACTATTCGGAGCCATCGGCCGGAACACAGTGCAGAGGTCCTTCACTGCGCAGACCGACTCGCTTCGCTCGTCGGTCTGCTTCATTCAGGATGACAGCGCGTTTTTGCTGACAGCTAAGAGCTGAGTGCTATTTCGCGAACTCACTGCGGTGGCGGCTGTAGAAGATGTAAATCAGCAGGCCGAGGATGAGCCACCCGATAAAGCGTCCCCAGGTGATAACGGTTAATCCGGTCATGAGGCCGCCGCAGAGAACGATCGAAATCAGCGGAAACCACGGCACGAAGGGAACTTTGAAGACGCGCTTGCGATCCGGCTGAGTGCGGCGCAGGATGATCACGCCGAGCGAGACCAGCGCGAAGGCGAAGAGTGTGCCTATGTTGGAGAGGTCGGCGGCATCGGCTGTGGCCATGAGTCCCGCGGGTATGCCGACGGCAAAACCCGCAACCCAAGTGGACCAGTGCGGCGTCTTGAATTTGGGATGAATCTTGGAGAAGAACTTGGGGAAGAGTCCATCGCGCGACATGGCGTACCAGATGCGCGCCTGGCCGTACTGGAAGACAAGCAGCGACGAGAGCATACCAGTGAGGGCGCCGATGACAATGACGGAACGCGACCAACAATGACGGAGCGTGACCACCGGCTGGCCCCGAGCATTTGAAGCGCGTAGGCGACGGGAGCTTCGTTGGCTTCCCCCGAGACGAAGGTGGTGTACTTCATCATGCCCAGCAGCACCAGGGAGACGCCCACGTAGAGCACCGTACAGACAATCAACGAGGCGATGATGCCGACGGGCAAGTCGCGCTGCGGATTGCGTGCCTCCTCGGCAGCGGTGGAGACCGAATCGAATCCGATATAGGTGAAGAATACAATAGCGCCACCGGTGACGACGCCGCCGAAACCGGAAGGGGCGAAGGGTTTCCAGTTGCTGGGATTCACGAGCGCACCGCCGACAACCAGGAAAACGAGAATCGCTCCGATCTTGATGGCGACCATGATATTGTTCGCCTTAGCCGATTCGCGGATGCCGCGCACCAGTAGCACGGTCAGAATGAAAATGATGAGGAAGGCGGGGACGTTGAAGTAAGCGCCAGTCCAGTGGCCGGATTCCCAAACGGGCGTTGACCACCTATCCGGCAAGTTTATGCCGAAGGACGCGAGTTGCGATTTGGTATAGGCGCTGAAGCCGATAGCCACGACCACATTACTGACAACGTATTCCAAAATGAGATCCCACCCGATAATCCAGGCAAAGATTTCGCCGAGGGTTGCGTAGGAGTAAGTGTAGGCGCTGCCGGCAATTGGGATCATCGACGCCAGTTCGGCATAGCAGAGCCCGGCAAAACTGCAAGCGACGGCCACCAGGAAAAATGAAATCGCAATGGAGGGGCCGGCCGGCGGGCGTCCGTGCAGAAGAACACCGGCAGTGTTCCCCGTGCGCAAGAGGTTCACGATAATATCGAGAACTTGTGCATGCCAGATCGAGGAGGCTTTGAAGTATTCTCCAGCGGCGGCCGTGCCGGTCAGTACGAAAATTCCGGACCCGATAACAGCACCAATGCCCAGCGCCGTCAGAGACCACGGACCAAGAGTTTTTTGCAGGCGCTGGCCAGGCGCTTCAGACTCAGAGATCAGCTTGTCGATGGACTTGCAGCAGAAAAGCTGGTTGCTGGAAGTACGGACGACATCAGCGGGCTCCGTAGGTTGTGACAAGCGGTTGTGTTCTCCTGAACGCTACCAGGTTCGCGATGGAGCGGGCGAGTCGCCCGCCCCACACGAGTATTGCTGCCTTACCGCTTGGCTTGGCCGCGGGCGAGTTTCTTGACCTTCGGTTTTTTCGATCCGCGCGGGTAGTCGCGGGGTTTCAGCGGCTTTTCCGCCTTGCGTTTTTTGCGGGCGGTGCGTTTGGCTTTCTTGCGTTCTTCTTTGGTCAACTTTGCTGTATTTGCCATGAATCCTTTTTGATTTTGTAATTTGGTAATTGAGTAATTGCGTAATAGAAAACCCTGGAATGTGATGGATACACAAGAATTTCCCAATTACTCAATTTCCCAATTACTCAATGGTCTTTAAGCTCGTTCCAGCTGGGCATACTTTTCCACCAGCTTCTTTAAGCCGAAGCGAGGGAATTGTACCGTAATCTTGGCTTCTTCGCCTTCTCCTTCGCGCTGGTAGACCGTGCCCTCGCCATATTTCGGGTGACGAACTTTTTGGCCGGGACGGAATCCGCGCTTGCCGGTTGGCTCTTCGACTACATGCTTTGGAACGGAGAACTTCTTACCGCGGCTGGCGAAGAATTCGGCGATGTTCTCGATGGAGTTGTAGGGACGCGCAGGGACTGTGGGCTTTGGACGGCTTTGTGTTGCGGGCGCGCCGCGGCCTTGCCAGGCGGCGCTTTGGTCTTCGTCCTCATATGAGTAATGGGTGCTCTCGGCTGCGGCTGCGGGGCTTCGCCCCGCCGGACGGCCGAGGGCGGCCGTCCCCACATGTGTACTGCTTGCACGCCGCGCTCCCAGTTCTTCAAGCAGTGGCGACGGAACTTCCTCCAGGAAGCGCGATGGAACGCTGGCTTCGGGCAAATCGGTGCCGTATCTGCGGCGATAGACAGCGCGGGTCAGGATAAGTTGGTCCATCGCGCGTGTCATGCCAACGTAGCAGAGGCGGCGCTCTTCCTCAATATCTTCAGGGACTAGCATGGTCCGGGAATGCGGAAAAAGTCCTTCTTCCAAACCGCTGAGGAACACTAAAGGAAATTCCAAGGAAATTCCAGACCCTTGGCTGCGTGCAGGCTCATCAGCGTGATTTGGGCGCGCGCGTCGTAGTCGTCCGCATCGGCGACGAGGGCGGCATGGTCCAGAAACTGGTCGAGCGTTTCGGCGCGGTCGCGCGAGTCCATGGCGGCATTGACCAGTTCGCGCAGGTTTTCGATGCGGGAGAAGGCCTCGGGAGTGTCTTCTTCTTCGAGCAGCTTGATGTAGCCAGTCCGGTCGATGAGGAATTTTAGAATGTCCGCGGTGCTGACCGTGGGAGTGGGAAAGGAATCAACAGTCTCCCCGATCTGCGGCTCGGGCAGCCTCTCGGGGCTCGTAGCGCCGGCGTCCCGCCGATTGTCGTGGAGGCGTCCCGCCTCCACTATGGAATCTACCTCAGAGCCTGTGGCTTCAGGGTCCGCTGCCCCGAAGTTGAAAGAAAAGTTGCCAAATTCATTCGGATCGAAAGCGGTTGCGTCTTCGGCTTCGGCCTTACCTGGCACGGATTCGCCCTGCTGGACAGCCGAGGGCGGCTGTTCCCACATAGACCTCACTGCCTCCGGCAGTTGCGCCCCACATAGACCTCACTGCCTCCGGCAGTTGCGCCGGCGAGTCGCCCGCGCCCACACTTGCACTTTCCTGTAATTGATCGGTGAACGTTCCCGCCAGCATGGCCCGGGCGTCTTCGATCAGCTGACGGAAATTTTGCAACGATACCAATGCTCGCGGCGGCAATAACTGGCGCCGGATCGCTTCTCCGATCGCTCCCCACAACGACAGTCCTGTTTCCAGCGCGAGGCGCTCCAACGTATCGATGGTGCCTTTGCCGATGCCCCGAGTGGGCGTGTTAATGACGCGCAGCAGCGAAATTGAGTCATCTGGATTATGGATGACTTTCAAGTATGAGATCATGTCTTTGATCTCGGAGCGCTCGTAGAACGAGAATCCGCCGACCACGTGATACTTCAAGCCGTAGCGGCGCATGGCTTCTTCAAACAATCGAGACTGCGAGTTCGTGCGGTAAAGCACGGCGGCGCGCGGAGTTTCCCCTCGTTCAGCCGCTTCGCGAAGGTAGCGGGCGATCCAATCAGCCGCGAACAGCGCCTCGTTTTCGCCGTCAGGGGCTTCGTAATAGCCAATCTTCGTGCCGCCTTGCCGCGATGTCCACAGGTTCTTGCCCTTGCGGCGAATGTTGTTGGCGACCACGGCTGACGCCGCCTGCAGAATGTTTTGCGTGGAGCGGTAGTTCTGCTCGAGGCGGATGATTTTGGCTTCGGGAAAATCCTGTTCGAATTCCAGAATGTTGCGGATGTCAGCACCGCGCCAGGAATAAATCGATTGGTCCTCATCGCCAACGGCGCAGACGTTGTGACGATCCCCCGCGAGCATGCGCATCAGTTCGTACTGCGGGCGGTTCGTATCCTGGTATTCGTCGATGAGCAGATATTGGAAGCGTCGGTTGTAGTATTCCCGTACCGCCGCAGAAGATTTCAGCAGCCGAACCGCATCAAGCAGCAGGTCGTCGAAGTCGAGAGCGTTGGCCTTGCGCAGTTCCTTGCGATACTCCTCATACAAGTGGGCGATGCGCTCGGTCTTGGGATCGGCCGATTGCAAATAAAGTTCCTGCGGATCGAGCATGTGATTTTTCGCCCAGGAGATGCGGCCCAGAACAGTGCGCGGCGTGAGCTGTTTGTCGTCGAGGCCGAGCCGTTTCATCACCCCTTTGACTACCGCTTGCTGGTCGCTTTCGTCATAGATCACAAAGTTCTTCGTGTGCCCAATTGGCGGCTGCCCGGGCACGCTCGAGGGAATGCGCATGGCTTCGATATCCCGCCGCAACATCCGCACGCAGAATGAATGGAAGGTCGAGATCACGGGCTTGGCAATGCTCAGGCCGCCCACCAGCTTTTCAACGCGCTCGCCCATTTCGGCGGCGGCCTTGTTGGTGAACGTCATCGCCAGAATTGATTCTGGCATGACACCTTTGTGCTCGATCAAATAAGCGATGCGGTAGGTGATGACCCGCGTCTTGCCGCTGCCAGCGCCGGCCAGGATCAGCACCGGGCCTTCGGTAATTTCGACGGCTTCGCGCTGTTGCGGGTTTAGTTGGTCGAGAAAAGACACTGCGGAAGTGGCTCCAAAGTCGCTCTTTCAATTTTACAGGGAATGGCGTCAGTCGGGATGGACCCACCTTCCTTCCAGCCTCAGATTTCTGAAACAAGACAATCAGACACGATGCGCCTGGCGCGAATTTTAATCGCAAGCCAATCTGTCAGCTTCGTTCTTCCGACGGGTCGGAAAGGGCGATGTCCCGGACGGCTTTCAAGCTTGGGTAGGGCGGACTTTCTGTCC
>Ga0193751_1002090_pt1 | contig 12325 bp, 11 predicted proteins | sample L1c2metaG_FD_143050 | JGI IMG/M metagenome (GOLD analysis project Ga0193751, IMG submission 143050) | Soil microbial communities from a riparian zone of the East river system, Colorado, United States - L1c2 | ecosystem: Environmental > Terrestrial > Soil > Riparian zone | place: USA: East River... | reverse complement strand
CTCGCGCTGGCAGAGCGCGCGCGGGCTGCAGGGCTCGGCAGCGTCGTCGTTCTCACGCGCGATCCGCGCGAGCTCGTTCGCGAGTTACCCGTCTTGTCGAAGGAGGAGTTGCTCCACTCGAAGGTTCCGGCCGTCACTCCCGAGGGCTTCGGCTACGACCCCGGGCGTGGCGAGATCTGGTTCGCAGGCGAGACTGCCGAAGCTGTGTGGCTCGAGCTCGAGGCACGCCGCCGCGCACTCGCCGGCGAAGTCGACGAGCTGGAAGCGCGAGTCGACGCTCCGATTCCGGAGGACGCGTACTCCGCGACACGTGATCCGTTGACTGTGACGCTGGCGCGACTCGCTGCGCAACTCGTCGAGACGCTCGAGGGAGTTGGAGACGATCGCTTCGAGGCGCCGTTGCGTGCGCGCGCCGACGCAGGCGCATCGCGCACCGGAGCGCTCGCGGAGGAGCTGCGCCGGCTCGGCGCCGAAGAGGTCGATGCGCGGCGTGCCGCAGCCGAGGCAGGCGAGCGCCTGAACGCTGTCGACGTCGAGCGCGCCCGGATCGAAGCCGAGGCCGATGAAGCGCGCCGCCGACTCGACGCTGCCGACGCCGAGCCCGCTCAAGGAGATGACCGAGTCGAGCTCGCCGAGCGGATCGAGCGACTCGAACGCCGCCGCGAGTCGCTGGGCCAGGTCAATCCGCTCGCGAAGCAGGAGTACGACCAGGAGAAGGAGCGGCTCGTCGAGTTCTCGACCCAGCGCGCCGACCTGGAGGAGAGCCTCAAGGAGCTGGAGACGCTGCGGGACGATCTGACGCGGACGGTCGAGCAGCGTTTCGCCGAGACGTTCGCGTCGGTGCAGGAGAACTTCACCGAGGTCGCAGCAACGCTGTTCCCCGGCGGCGAAGGGCGCCTACGCCTCACCGAGCCCGACGACGAAGACGAGCAGCCCGGCATCGAGGTCGAGCTGCGCCCTGCGGGCAAGAAGGTGACGCGACTGTCACTGCTCTCGGGCGGCGAGAAGGCTCTCGGCGCGATCTCGTTCCTGTTCGCGCTCTTCCTGGCGAGGCCGTGCCCGTTCTACCTCCTCGACGAGGTCGAGGCTGCGCTCGACGACACGAACATCGGCCGCTTCGTCGAGTTGCTGCGGCGTTACTCCGATCGCGCGCAGTTCATCGTCATCACGCATCAGAAAAGGACGATGGAGGCCGCGGATATCCTCTACGGCGTGACGATGGGCGCCGACGGGGTCTCGCAGATCGTTTCCCGGCGCCTGCCACGCGAGCAGGCCGCCGCGATTGCCTCGTAGCTGGGCGGAGCTCCTAGGGGAGGAGAACGCGCAGCCCGAGCCCGAGGCCGAGCGCGCCGGGCTCTTCTCGCGGCTGCGCGACTCGCTCTCGAAGAGCCGTCAGGCGCTCACCGCCGAGCTGGCCTCGGCGACCTTCGATCCCGGTGACACCGAAGCGTGGGAGCGGCTCGAAGAAGCATTGATCCGCGCGGATGTCGGGGTGCCCGCGACGGCCGAGCTCGTTCTGCGGCTCGAAGCGCGCCCGGATCTGACCGATCTCGAGGCGGCGCTCGCCGAGGAGATCGCGAGGCTGTTGGGCGACCCCCCGACTCTGAACGTGCGGGCAAACCCGAGCGTGCTGCTCATCGTCGGCGTCAACGGCACGGGTAAGACCACGACGATCGGAAAGCTGGCCGAGCGTTTGCGCCAGCACGGCCATTCGGTCGTGCTCGGCGCCGCCGACACCTTCCGCGCGGCGGCCGAGGAGCAGCTGGAGATCTGGGCCGACCGCGCGAACGCCGAGTTCGTCGGCGCGGAGCGCGGGGCGGACCCGGCGTCGGTCGCCTACGAGGCGATCGAGGCTGCGACGCGCAACGGACGGGACGTCGTGATCGTCGACACGGCCGGCCGCCTCCACACGCAGTCGAACCTGATGCGGGAACTGGCGAAGGTGCGCCGCGTGATCGAGGGCAAGCTCGAAGGAGCTCCGCACGAGACGCTTCTCGTCGTCGACGCGACGACGGGCCAGAACGGACTGCAGCAGGCGCGGCTCTTCGGCGAGGCGGTCGGCGTGACGGGCGTCGCACTAACGAAGCTCGACGGCAGCGCGAAAGGCGGCATTGCCGTCGCAATCGCGCACGAGCTCGGTTTACCCGTCAAGCTGATCGGCGTCGGCGAGAAGCTCGAAGACCTCAGGCCGTTCGATTCCGACGATTTTGCGCGGGCGCTCGTCTCGGGTTAGTTGCGCTCGATCCCGAAGGCGATGTTCACGGTTGTCCGATACATGCTGATTCGATCACCCTCGACTTCTGCGCTCATCGAGACGACCTGCGCGCCGGTGATGCCGCGCAGCGTCTTCGCCGCTTCCCGAACGGCCACGTCTGCGGCCTTCGCGAAGCTCTCAGGTGACGAACCGATGATCGTGACGACCTTGGCGACGTCGGCCATGTCGGCCTCTCTTTCTCGGCGGTGTCTAGCCGACCGGAGTGATGATCACGCGGTAGCCGCTGATCGGGTTGTCCCCCCAAACGAAGATGTCCTGAGCGCGGAAGACCCTATGTCCGGATGACTTGCCCCGTTCCCAGGCGTTCTTGAACGCCTCGTCTAGGGTAAGGCCGTCCCCGGTGAAGCTTTGCTCGAGTCCGCGGAGCACGTCTGGCGGGCTCAGGTCGTCGGAGTCGGATCCGTTCTTCACCGCAGCCTCCTTCTTTCGATGGCCCGCCGAGCCTAACGCGGAAGGGCCAAAACTGCGAGTCCGGATTCAGCCGACCCGATCACCGAGCGCAGCGACCGCCTTGGCCTCGCCGACGATGTTCCCCTTGCGTTCGAATGCTTGCCGAGCTCGTTCGACGAGGGGCGACGCTCGCTCGGGCTGCCCGGTCAGGCGCAGCACGTCGGCGAGGCCGAGCAGCGTGTTTCCCTGCAGATCGAGGAAGTCAGTCCCTTCGGCGAGCTCGACCGCCTCGGCGGCGAGCAGCTCGGCCACGGACGAATCACCGGCGTGGGCCAGCGCCGCGGCGCGCGCGGTGCGCCAGACGGCTTGATTCACGACGTCCGCTGCAGCGGACGTCTCCTCGCTGATCCTCGAGAACTCGATTGCATCCGCATACAAGCCCTGCTCCACCAGGGCCTGCGCGAGGAAAGCGGCGAGCGTGGATCGCGTACCCCGCTCGCCCATCTTCTCGAGAGCGTCATAGCCCCAGCGCAGCTCGCGCACGGCCGCGGCCGGGTCGCCGGCGAGCAGCTCGACAGAGCCCGACGCGAGTGAGCGCGCGGCGCGCATGTAGCGGAGACCGAGCTCTTCGTAGACCACGCGACTTTCCTCGGCGAGCGTGCGTGCCTGCTCGAAGTTGCCCTGCATCGCGTGCAGCCCGGCGAGCGTGCTGGCGATCGCCGCTCGGACCTCGGCGTCGTCAAGCACACTGTCCCGCAATTCCTCGCAGCGTCGAATCGCTTCCGGCACCGGCGTCGGTCCGTACTCGAGCGCCTGCGCGAGCAGCGCGATGATCGTCGAGATCTCTCGGCCGTCGCCCGCGCGACGTGCGTACTCGAGCGCGCGCTCGAGCGCCTCGGCACGCGCGGCCCAGCGGCCCGCGATCACATCCGCTTCGCTGCGAAGCCACCAGGCTTTTGCAAGTCCGAGCTCGTCGTGGAGCTCCTCCAGCAGCGGGATCGCCGTCTCGGCGATCCGGACGATTTCCTCGGTCGAGCTCTCCGGATTCGTGAAAGTCCGAAAGAACTCCCGTTCGATGAGTGTACGGAGCTCGAGCTTCTTGTCTCCTGCGGCGGCGGCTCCGGCCAGGGCCTCGCCGAGAATCTTGTCTGCGCGCGTGAAGTCGCCCGTCTTCATGAGTGCGCTGCCGAGCTGAGGGAGTGCCTGCAGGCGAATCGCGTTCTCTTCGCGAAGCAGGGTGATCGCCCGGGCCAGGAGGTTCACGGCGGCCGGCATGTCGTGTCGTGCGAAGGCGCGTTCGCCTGCCCGACCGAGCAATTCGCCGGAACGATCCGCCAGTGTGCGGGCATGTTCGTCGAGCGGGCCCAACTCCTCGCGGTAGCGGAACGCCTGCTCGTAGTGGTAACCGACGATCTCATCGAGCTCGCCGGCGCGGCCCGACGGTGTCCGGCCCGCCCAATCGGCGAAGCCTTCATGCAGTTGGGCCCTGAGCTCCTTCGCGATGCCCGCATACGCCGCGTCGCGAATCAGGGCGTGGCGGAATCGGTACCTGTCCTCGCGGCCGGGGTTCGCGGCGAGCAGGTCCTTGCGGGCGAGGCTGAGTAGCCGCGCATCCACGTCCTCGCGGTCGCTGTCGTCGGACAGCTCCAGCACCGCGCTCCGCACGAACTCCTTCCCGGCGACGGCCGCACGCTCGAGCACGGCACGCTCGTCGGCGGGAAGTCGGTCGAGTCGTGCGGCGAGCAACGCATGAATGGACGGCGGGATCGCATCCGCGGGCCCGCCCTCGGCGAGCATCGCAGCCATCTGCTCGACATAGAGCGGATTGCCCTCTGCGGCCGCTTTGATCTGCGTGCGAGCCTCGGCGTCGAGCGGCCACTCCTGGCCGATCTCATCGAGCAGGGTGTCCGCCTCCGCGTCCGTCAGCGGCGCGAGCGCGATGCCGGACATGTTCGGCGCGGTCAGCCAGCCCGCTCGCTCCTCGAGCAGGTCTGGGCGCGAGAGGCAAAGCAGCAAGACCGGCGCGTCGTGCGTCCAGCCGGCCAGATACTCGAGCAGGTCGAGCAGTGTCGGGGCCGCCCAGTGGATGTCTTCGACCATGACGACAAGCGGCTGCTCGCGCGCGGCCTCTTCGAGCAGGCGGCGCACGGCCCAGAACAGCTCGCCGCTTGGAGCGGCACTGTGTGTCGGCCCGACTGCTCCCAGGACGCGCGCTGCCACGAGCTCTCCGTCTTCGGTGCCCGCGAGTAGCTTGCGGATGCCTTCGTCGCCGCCGAGTGCCCCGACGATCTGCGCCAGCGGCCAGAACGTGATTCCGTCGCCGTAGGGAAGGCAGCGGCCGCTGACCGTGCGCGCTTTCTCGCGCAGGCTTCGCGAGAGCTCCGTCGCGAGGCGCGACTTGCCGATGCCTGCCGAGCCGACCACCGTGACGAGCCGACACGCTCGTTCGTCGACGGCGCTTGCGAAGGCTTCGTGGAGCACTCGCAACTCCTCCGCGCGGCCGACCAGCGGTGCATCGAGACGTCGCGCGTACGGGGGCGCGCCTTCGATCACGCCGAGGAGGTTCCAGGCGAGCACAGGACCGCTCTTGCCTTTCACGGTGAGCTCGTCACGCGGCTCGAGGAGGGCCGCGTTCTCGACGAGCCGGCGAGTGCCGTCGCCGAGCAGGATCTCGCCGGTTCGCGCGGTTTCTTCGAGTCGCTTCGCGACATTGACGGGATCGCCGGTGACGAGCATTTGCCCGCCGGTCCCGTCTCCGGCGACGACCTCGCCCGTATTGACGCCGACACGGATGCCGATGTGCACGCCGCGCTCGCGCGCGAGCTCCTCGTTGAGCTCCGCGAGCGCAACCCGCAATTCCGTTGCAGCACGCACGGCGCGAAGCGCATCGTCTTCGTGCAGATCGGGGATGCCAAAGACCGCCATCACGGCATCTCCGATGAACTTCTCGACCGTGCCGCCATGGCGTTCGAGCACCGCTGACATCCGCTCGAACCACAACGACATGACCTGGCGCAGGGTCTCCGGGTCGAGCCGCTCCCCGAGCGGCGTCGAATCGGCCACGTCTGCGAAGAGGACGGTGACCGTTCTCCGGCTTACGGCCATGTCTTGAGTGTAGGACTCGACTCTGGAAGCGCCTAGCCGGGAGCGGCGGCAACGCGGTTCCGGAACCGGATGAGGGCCTCGGTCTGGTCGGCGTGCCAGTCGAGCCCGAGCGCGCGAAAGCGCTCATCGGCCTGCGTGACCAGCTCTTCGTCACCGCGGACGATGCCGAGGGCGCGGAGCATGAAGGGCTCGAGATAGCCGTTCGGTGCAGGCATGTCGTCGGACCCGATCGTCTGCTCGGTGCCGAAGACCGCCAACACGTCCAGCCGCACCGCGGCTCCGGGGAGAACGAACCAGGTCTGCCGTGAGTACCAGTCGGATTCGCCGAGGAGCGTCCGCAGCACGTCGATGTCTGCGCGGGCCAGTGCGAGCCGCATTCGGGGACCTCCAAGGGCGACGCCGAGGCGCGTCGCCGCCAGTTCGTCCGCCTCCGCCTCCAGCGCGCGACTGCGGTCACGATCTCCGAGGATCTCGGCGGCCGCGGCACACACAAGGAGCGACCGTGCGTTGCGAATGCACGGTGTCGCCAGATTCTCGGCCACGGTCAGTTCGATGCGGGGCTCGAGCTCGCGAATGCGCTCCCAGTTTCCCGCGAGTTCCTCGACCTCCGTGACGCAGGCGATTCCGTGCACCCGGTGATGCGGCGTCAGGCGCGCGACGAGAACGTCGTTCTCCGCGGCAAGCCGGCGCGCTTCTGGAATCCGGCCGACGGCGACGATCGTGGGAATCGCGGAGATGTGCATGTCATGAATGTGGTCGGGGTCCGTGACGTCTCCGAGCAGCTCGAACCGACGCATCTCCAATGTGTGCGCCGTTTCGTAATCACCGTCGTTGAATGCGGAGACGCCTAGAGCGTCCCAGGCGAACGAGCGCAATTCAGGATCACCTAGCTGATCCGCCAGGGCGCTTGCCTCGGGACCCGCGGTCTCGTCCAGCCCCCACATCGCCCGCGCGATCAACGCGCGCACGTACGTCGGGCCGCCGACCTCGGCGCCGGCAATCGCCCTCGAGCTCCACTCCTGGACGAGCTCGGGCACCGGACGTGTCCTCCACATCCCTGAACGGCCGGCCGCCTGGAAGGCAAGATCGGCATATGTCTCAGCGCTTTCCCGCGGCTGGTCGGTCAACTCGAGCGAGTGTTGCATCGCCTTGACGAAGGCATCGCTGTCGAACTTGAGCGCGTGCGCGCGACCGACGTCTCGCCAGATCCGCGCGAGTTCCAGTCGATCGTGCTCGAGCGCGGTCGCTCGCTCGAGGAGGACGATCCCATCGTCGATCTCGTAGCGGGAGATCGCCACCTCGGCAGCACGACGCAACCACTGCACCGCCTTCTCCCGCACACGCTCGAGGTCGGGCCCACCGTCGGGCCACGCGACGTCGACGTCTTCTGGCCTGACGGCTTCCGCATAGTGGTGCGCGAGCAATGGAGCGTGCTCATCGCGGCCTTCTCCCAGCTGCTCGAGCCAGTCGGCGAATTGGGTGTGCAGCTGCGCGCGCCTCGCCTTCGTGAGGCTTCCGTACGCCACTTCACGCGTGAGCGCGTGCTTGAAGGCGTACTCGACCTCGCCCGCGAGAGACGAGCCGGCGCGTTGCCGGATGAAGTCGCGAGTCTCGAGCAGGTGGAGGTCCGGCGCGAGACCTTCGACCAGCTCGTAGACCGGGCCGGTCCAGAAGACACGGCCGATGACCGCGGCAGCTTGTAGCGCCGCCTTCTCCGCCTCCTCGAGCAGGTCGATCCGCGCCGCGAGCACGGCCTGCACAGAGTCTGGTATCTCGAAGCCCGGTGGCAGGTTGTTTGCACGCCAGCCTCCGTTGAAGCGTTCCAGCACACCGGCGTCGATGAGGCTCTCGAGGACCTCTTCGACGAAGAACGGGTTGCCCTCGGCCCGTTCGACGATCAGTTCGCGTACCTCTCGCGAGAGAACGCTCGCAAGCAGGGAGTCGACAAGCTCGCCCGCGGTCTCCACGGGCAGCGGCTCGAGCCAGATCGTCTCGCTGTCCACGCGGCTGCCCCAGCCCGTCCTGCCCGCGACGAAGTCGGGGCGTGCCGTCGTGAGCAGCAGCAGCGGGCCTGTGGCGTCCCGCCCGATCCGTTCGATCAGGTCGAGCAGCGGCTGCTCTGCCCAGTGCACGTCCTCGATCAGCAGCACGAGCGGGCGCTCCGCGGTCAGGTCGGAGACGAAGGAGATCCAGGCGGCGTGCAGTCGATCCTGCGCTGCGAGCGGATGCAGGTCTCCGACCACGTCGAGCCCGAGGGTCAGTCCGAGGATCTGGCGCTCGTCTAACCGGTGACGCACCGCATCGGGCGAATCGCTCTCGAGGATGCCGAGGTGCTCCTTGAGGACTTCGCCGAGCGGCCAGTAGGTGATGCCCTGTCCGTACGCGAGGCAGCGGCCCGTTCGTCGTAGCGGTTCGGGCTCGCCGTCGGCGAGCTGCTCCCACAGCTCGCGTACGAGCGGGTCTTGCCGACGCCGGCGTCACCCAGAATCGTGACGAGGACAGGGTGCGACCGCTCGACGGCGCGGCGGTACGCGGCTCTGAGGAGGTCGAGCTGCTCGTCGCGCCCGACGAATGCGCGAGCAAGACCTCCGACTCCCCGCGTGCGCATGAGCGAGAGCGAGCGCAGCAGCGGCCGACACGCGACGCCGCCGGCTTTGCCCTTCGCTTCGACCGTTTTCGGCTCGTCGAATTCGAACGCTCCGCGCACGGCGGCGACTGTTCGCTCACCGACGAGGATCTCTCCCGGCTCGGCGGCCTGCTCGAGCCGCGCGGCAACGTTGACCGCGTCACCGCTGACGAACGAGCTGCCGTCCCGTGGGCGTCCGGCGACGACCTCGCCCGTGTTGACGCCGATCCGAAGCGACAGCTGGCCGGCGAAGACCGTTTGCAGCCGCCGCTGCATCGCGAGAGCGGTGTGCAAGGCCCGCTCTGCATGGTCCTCGAGCGCTTCCGGCGCTCCGAACGCGGCCATCACCGCGTCCCCGGCGAACTTCTCGACGGTTCCTCCCGCGGCCGCGATCTCTGCGCTCACAGCGTCGTAGAAGCGCTCCAGGCGGGCGCGGGTCCGCTCGGGATCCTGCTCGCCTGCCGCCGCGGTCGAGTCGACGAGATCGGCGAACATGACCGACGCGAGCTTGCGCTCGGAATGGTCGGGCACGGGCCCAAGTCTTGCCTAGAAACACCCGCAAGTACACTTCCGGGCCGTGTTTGACACCCTTTCAGACAGGCTCCAGGGCGCTCTCGGCGACCTCCGCGGCCGCGGAAAGCTCGACGACGAGGCCATTTCGCGCGCGATGCGCGAGATCCGTCTCGCGCTGCTCGAGGCCGACGTCAACTTCGAGGTCGTCAAGCAGTTCGTCGCGCAGGTGCGCGAGCGTGCGCTCGGCCAGGAGGTGCTGAAGAGCCTGCAGCCGGGACAGCAGGTCGTGAAAGCGGTCCACGACGAGCTGACCGCCCTGATGGGCACGGGCAGCTCGCAGCTGGCGTTCACGGGCCGGCCGCCGACGGTGATCCTGCTCGCCGGCCTGCAAGGCTCGGGGAAGACGACAGCCGCGGCCAAGCTCGCGTTCATGCTGCGCAAGGAGGGCCGCACTCCCGGGCTCGTCGCCGCCGATCTTCAACGACCGGCCGCGATCGACCAGCTCGAGCAGCTCGGCAAGCAGATTCAGGTTCCCGTGTATCGCGGCGAAGGCTCGGATCCGGTCGCCGTCGTGCACGACGGTGTGCGGCAGCTCACCGAGGACGGGGTCGACACGATCATCCTCGACACCGCGGGTCGCCTTCACGTCGACGAGGAGCTGATGCAGGAGCTCGAGCGGGTCCGCGACGAGGCGAAGCCCGCGAACGTGTTGCTCGTCGTCGACGCGATGACGGGGCAGGAGGCCGTGAACGTCGCGCTGGCATTCCAGGAGCGGATCGCGTTCGACGGCGTCGTGATGACGAAGCTGGACGGCGACGCACGCGGCGGTGCCGCGCTCTCGGTGAAAGCGGTCACCGGCCGTCCGATCAAGTTGATCTCCGTCGGCGAGAAGGTCGATCAGCTCGAGTACTTCCATCCGGACCGGATGGCGTCGCGCATCCTCGGCATGGGAGACGTGCTGACGCTCATCGAGCGTGCCGAGGAAGCGGTCGAGGAGGACGAGCAGAAGGACATGGAAGCCCGGATGATGAAGGGCCATTTCACCTTCGACGACTTCCTCAAGAGCTACAAGATGCTCCGCCGGATGGGACCGATCCAGGGCGTGCTGAAGATGATCCCGGGCCTCGGCAAGCAGCTCGAAGGGATGGACGAGGTCGATGAAAAGCAGTTGGGCCGCGTCGAGGCGATCATCCTGTCGATGACCCCGCAGGAGCGAGGTCTGCCGAAGGTGATCGACGGCTCACGGCGCCAGCGCATCGCGTACGGATCGGGCACGACGGTCGAGGAAGTAGGCCGGCTGATGGATGCCCGCAAGCAGATGGAGAAGCTGATGAAGGGCATGAGCAAGGGCAAGATGCCGGATCTCGGTGCGCTGACGGGGCAGGCGCCGGCCGCCGCACCGCAGCCCGGGCAACGAAAAGCGACAAAATCCAACAAGAAGAAGAAACGTCAGAAGACTCGTCGATGACTCTCACCGCTCTCGCAAGCGCCATGCGCACTCATCGTCCGGCGAAGCCGGGCTTTGCCTGGCGTAGCCTTACTGACCTGCTTGGCAATGCAAACGAAAAGGAGGGGACTCATGGGGGAACCATGGGTTCCCCCATGATGAGGAGGTAAATAGTTGGCGGTACACATGAGGTTGACGCGAGTCGGATCGAAGAAGAATCCGGTCTACCGCGTCGTCGTTGCCGACTCGCGCTCACCGCGCGATGGCAAGTTCATCGACATCGTCGGACGCTACAACCCGCAGCATGATCCCTCGCTGATCGAGTTCGACGAGGACAAGGTGAAGGACTGGCTCGGCAAGGGTGCCTTGCCGTCGGAAGCCGTGAGCAAGCTGCTCAAGATCAGGAACCTGAACTAGTGGCGGAGCTGCTCGAGTATCTGGCACGACAGCTCGTCGACGAGCCGGATGCCGTGCGCGTCGAGCGAGTCGATGAAGCAGACTCGGTCGTGCTTCGCCTGCATGTCGCGCAAGACGATCTCGGCAAGGTGATCGGCCGGCAGGGACGCATTGCGCGCGCGTTGCGCACGATCGTCCGCGCGGGCAGCGTCCGGGAGCATCGCCGCGTGCAGCTCGAGATCGTCGACTAGACGAGCGAGGGCCCGTGAGCGCGCCTGAGACCGTCGTCGTCGGACGTGTCGGCAAGTCGCACGGGCTCGACGGTTCCTTCGTCGTCGAGAACGCGAGCGAGGCGCCGGAACGCTTCGAGGTGGGGGCCGAGCTGATCGTCGAGGGCGCGCCGGCCAAAGTTCTCGCGCGCAGGCATGCGCGCGGACGTCCGGTGATCCGACTCGACCGGCGTGTGCCTCGAGGAGCGCAGCTCGAGGTTCCGCAGGAAGCCCTGGCACCTGCAGGTGAGGACGAGTACTACGTCTTCCAGCTGGTCGGCCTCCGCGTCGAGGAGGAGGGCGGTAACGACCTCGGGACGGTGACGGACGTGGTGCCGGGCGTGGCGAACGACGTGCTCGAGCTCGACTCCGGGATCGCCCTGCCGATGGTCGAGGACTGCGTGCGCGCGGTCGATCTCTCCGCCGCGCGGATCACGGTCGCCCCGGGCTTTTCCGGGTAGTGCCCCACCCAGCAATACATGTCGGCTTCTGGCCCGCGATCACGCGGCGCCAGAGTCCACCCTCGCCCTTAGCAAGGCAGACCAGCCTTGCTGCGGTTGAGTGCGGCCTCTGGCTTGGTGCTCGCGACCCAGAAGCTCGACGGCATTACTGGGTGGGGCACCACTAGCTAACCTGGGTCGCTCGCCCGTGCAGCTCGACGTCTTCACCCTCGTTCCGCATGCCTTTGCGTGGCTGACGGAGCAACGGCCGGTGGCCACCGTTCTCGGCAGCGAGCTCGATCTCCGGCTCTTCTCGTATCGAGACATGACGCCGCTCCGCGCCGCGCAGGTCGACGACGAGCCCTACGGCGGGGGCGCTGGGATGGTGTTGCGGGTCGACGTCGTCGCGGCTGCGCTCGACGCCGTGTACGGAGGCGTGCCCGACCACCGCGTCATCGCATTGACGCCGCAGGGCCGCCAGCTGACGCAGGACGTGGTCGAGGAGCTGGCGGACGAGGACCGGCTCACGCTGCTGTCTGCCCGCTTCGAGGGTTTCGACGAGCGCGTCGTCCAGCACCTCGCGTCGGACGCGATCTCGATCGGGCCGTACGTGCTGTCGAACGGCGACCTGCCGGCGATGGTCCTGGTCGACGCGATCGCGCGCAGGCTTCCCGGAGCGATCAAGGAGGAGTCCGGGGCGTTCGAAAGCTTCTCCTCCGAGCTCGACGGCGGTCTCGAGTATCCCCACTACACGCGTCCACCGGACTTCCGCGGCTGGCGCGTGCCGGAGATCCTCCTCTCGGGCGATCACAGAAAGATCGAGGAATGGCGACGGGAACAGAGCCGGCGGCGGACCGTCACGTG
>Ga0193751_1002089_pt1 | contig 12329 bp, 9 predicted proteins | sample L1c2metaG_FD_143050 | JGI IMG/M metagenome (GOLD analysis project Ga0193751, IMG submission 143050) | Soil microbial communities from a riparian zone of the East river system, Colorado, United States - L1c2 | ecosystem: Environmental > Terrestrial > Soil > Riparian zone | place: USA: East River... | reverse complement strand
CACAAACCACTGACGCGCAATATCTCCCTCTTTCGGGAAATAGGTTGACATCGGAAATCTCCCAGGAACTAAAGAACGCTATTATGAAGACCGCTGAGTGCCCTAATCAATTCGCCCTAATCAATTCAATGATCGATCCACGCAGAACGCGCGCTAGGTGTTCCAGGCGGGCAGCCGCAGGACTTCCAAAGAAGTTTAGGATAGCCCAGCAGCGCCGCCCTTGTCAACGAAGAGGTTCAAAGGCAAGGGGTTACCGGGGGCATGTTGGCTCAAGATCGATTGAAATTTGGTTTCCCCTGTGTCCCTCTGTGCTCTCTGTAGTGAAGACTTTACTTCCCGCTGACCGACTGCAAACAGCGTCCATAGAGTTCCAGCAAATGGGCAGCGTAATCCTCGGGCTTGGCGGCCGCGCCTCCGCCCTGAAAGCCAACTCCCGACCCGATGGTCTTCCCGTAGCCGGTTGTCATGGCGATAAATTTCATAAGGTCAAGCGCGATGTCTTCATTACGTCGGGAGCCCAAAGGAAGAGCGGGTATTTCCATGACAAAAACTCCTGGTGAAGGGTGAAATCTGCCGGTTTTCCCGGCTCTGCCGCGATCATAGCAGAAGCATCGCGGAGGGAGCCGAGCGAGCGGGACCCCACTCCGACCTCTGCCCCAGCGGCAGGGGTCGCCTGGCACGTTTTAATTTGGGCTCTGGTTTCGCTGCGCCAGAAACCTGTTCTGGCACTCTTTGGCTGCCGACAGCAATTCGCTGAACTCAGGAGTTCCCCGGAACTTCACAAGCAACGGGTCGGTTTGCAAGGCGGTGTATGCGCAATAGTTGTGTTCAACGGCGCTTCTCAACAAGCGCAGGGCGGCATCCTTCTGACCGCAGTACGACAGTAAGGTTCCGAAGGCGTACCGAGGCTCCGCGTCGACTCCCGCAAGCGCGGCCGTTTCGATCTTCTGAGCGGCTCTGCTCAATTGGGATGCCTGCTCGGGATCAAGGCAGACCCGAAGCAGATCATGACCCACCAGAGGAGCGTCTGACATTCTCTGGATGCTTTGTCGCGCCTCTGCCAGTTTGCCTTGGCCGATAAGAATAAAAGCTATTTGTCTTGCAGCCCATTCTGAGCCTGCATCGAGGCGAACAAACTCCATTGCCCTTTGTGGCTCCCCGAGTTGCGTAAAGACCCAGGAACACGACCGAAATTGGTAGTTGCCCCGATCAAGACTCAAGGCAGTGTCGCACTCTCGAGCTGCATCATCCAACAACCCGGCATAGCGCAGCACGTAACCCAGAACGAAGTGAGCGGAGGCGCTCTCGGGTCGTTGCTTAACCAAGGCTGACGCTTGCGCATAGGCGCGTCCAATGTTCCCTCGATCCATCTGATTAGTAATTAACGCTCCAGCGGCAGCAATCAAGTTCGGATCGAGCGCCAATGCGCGTTCGAATGCCGAGTCCGAACGCTTGAGCATTGGTTCACCGCCGTCACTATACGCACTGTCCCAGTAATAGCGCATCCCAAGAGCCTCCCAAGCAGGCGCGTAGGTGGGATCAATGCCCACAGCACGCTCCAACATCGCCATCGCATCTTTGGTAGGAGCAACATCATGCGGAACCGCTATGCTGCGCAAATACAAGTCGTAGGCCTCCTCGCTCTTGGGTCGAGTCCCCGCCTCCCCCGGGGCCGATGATCCTCCAAGCACAGGGACAAGGCCCTGCCGAACTCTCGACGTAATTTGTTCCCGCATCGCAATCCTGTCCGACGCCGCAACACTGATGGTGTCTCGCCAAACACTGCGGTTATTCGCAACATCCACCGCTTCCAGCGTGACCTCCAACTGGTCACCCTCCGTGAGGTAGTGTCCCGTCACAATAGAGGTCACACCCATCTCGCGACCAGCCTGGCGCAAGTCCAGGTTCGGCCCGTTGTACTTGCTGGTTGTCGCAAATGGACGGATCGAGAACGACTGCACGTAGCTCAGCGCAGTCGCAATTTCATCGGGCAAGGCGAGTTGCAGAAAATCAGTGGCCTTGTCGGGACCCGCATTCTGGAACGGCAGCACCGCGATCGCCCTCGGGTTTGCAGAATCGATGCGGGTGACCGCCGGACGCCGAGACTGCCAGAGCAAGAGGGCAATTACGAATGCGGCGACGACGCAAACAGCGCTCGCCGTGACCCACTGGAGCCGTCGCTTGCGAGAACTCGGTGCCGACTCAATCACAGCCGCTGACTTGCTGGAGTCCGTGTCGCGCTTCAGCCGTTGTAGGTCGGCTCGCACCTCCGCCGCGCTCTGATAGCGCAGATTGCGATCCTTCTCCAAACACTTGTTGATGACCCTTTCCAGATCGTCTGGCACATCGGGATTCAGCCGCACCGGGGCAACCGGGGCGCGGTTCAGGATCGCATCGAAGATCGTCGCAGTGCTGTCGCCGCGGAAGGGTAACTGTCCAGTGGCCATCTCATAGAGGACAGCTCCACACGAGAAAAGATCCGTGCGTGCATCTAATTCCTTCGCGCGCGCCTGCTCAGGCGACATATAAGCGACGGTACCCAGCGTCGAACCGGGGCTGGTCAGGTGCTGCTCGTCAACGGTCAAAGTCTGTGTGTTCGCCGAGGCGATCGGGCTTCGGAAACCGGCTGCGAGCGCGACCTTCGCCAGCCCGAAATCCAAAATCTTGGCGTGGCCCCGCTTGGTGACAAAAATGTTGGCAGGCTTGATGTCGCGGTGGACGATGCCTTCGGAATGCGCGGCATCGAGGGCATCGGCAATCTCAATCGCCAAACCGAGTAAAACATCGGTCTCGAAGGGCCTTCCGGCGACGCGATGCTTCAGTGTCACGCCGTCCAGAAATTCCATGGCAATAAAGGCCTGCCCATCCTGTTCGCCAATGTCATAAATCGTGCAGATATTGGGGTGATTCAGCGCGGATGCGGCTTGCGCTTCGCGTTGAAAGCGCGCTAATGCCTGCGGGTCGCGGGCAACCTCATCCGGCAAGAACTTAAGGGCGACAAAACGGTGGAGCCGGGTGTCCTCAGCTTTATAGACCACGCCCATGCCTCCGCCGCCCAACTTCTCCACGATGCGGTAGTGCGAGATGGTTTGCCCGATCACTGGCGCGAATCTTACTTGTGTGAAATGGGCGAGTCAATGAAAGGCAGTGGAGTTGAAGCCATCTCAAACAAGTTGTTAATGCTCAAACTGGTTTCTTGATGAACGAGCCCTACCCTACCTCAACCAGCCCGTAACTCAGTGACCAGCGCGACCGCATCTCCCGAAGCGCCCGATCAACCTCTTCTGTTGATACTTCCGCATTCGGCCCGGAAATCACAAAAGCAGCCTCGCGCTTAGCCGCCTCCAGCAGTTGCCGGTCGCGGATGATATTAGCAACGCGGAAACTCGGAATGCCGGCCTGCTTGGTCCCGAAAAATTCGCCGGGCCCGCGCAGTTCGAGATCAAGTTCGGCGATCTGGAACCCGTCGTTCGAGCGCACCATGGCGTCGAGACGGCGCTCTCCTTCTTCAGAAACCTTCGCCCCGCGCATGAGCACGCAATAGGATTTCGCCGCGCCGCGCCCAATGCGTCCGCGCAACTGGTGGAGTTGCGCTAATCCAAAGCGGTCGGCGTGCTCGATCACCATGACGGTGGCGTTGGGGACGTCGACGCCAACTTCGATCACCGTCGTAGCGACAAGAATTTCGATCTTGCCCTGTTGAAATTCGCGCATGACATGCTCTTTCTCGTCGGCGTCAAGACGGCCATGGAGCAGACCAACATGAAGGTTGGGGAAAATCTTTTCCCGCAACTGCCGGTGCATCTGCTGCGCGGCCTTCAGTTCGCGCTCTTCGTTCTCCTCGATCACCGGATAGACGACATAGGCCTGATGTCCGGCGCCGATATGCTTGCGGACGAAGTCCCAGACTTCGGGCGCGCGCTCGTCAGGCAGGGAGCGGGTGACAACCGGCGTGCGTCCCGGCGGAAGTTCGTCGAGCACCGAGACATCAAGGTCGCCGTAAAGAGTGAGCGCAAGCGTTCGCGGGATGGGCGTCGCCGTCATCACCAGCACGTCGGGCTCACAGTCAGTGGAGCGCCGGGCGTCCTCGCCCGGTTGCCCAGCCGCCCTCGGGACGGGCGAGACACCCGTCCCTCCACGATCGTCTGATTTCCTCATCAGCTTCAGCCGCTGCATTACGCCGAAGCGGTGTTGCTCGTCCACGACGACCAGACCCAGGTTCTCAAACTCCACGCGATCCTGAATCAGCGCATGCGTCCCGATGACGAGTTGCGCGTTCCCTTGCGCGATGTGACGGCGCACGTCGCGTTTGCGGTCCTGCTCGAGCGACCCGGTCAGGAGCACGATGCGGTATCCGGCTAGCTCAAGAATCTGCCGCGCCGAAAAATAATGTTGCTGCGCCAGAATTTCAGTGGGCGCCATCAATGCAACCTGGTATCCGTTTTCAATGGCAATGATCGCGGCTTGGAAGGCCACGATAGTCTTGCCCGATCCCACGTCGCCCTGCAGCAGCCGCCGCATGGGGCTGGGCGTCTGCATGTCGGTGGCGATTTCTTTCAGCACCCGCTTCTGGGCGGCGGTTGGATGAAATGGGAGTATCTTCTTAATAGCCTCGCGAACGCCGCCGTCAAGACGAAAGACGATACCGGTTTGCGCCTTCTGCTCCCGTCGCTTGAGCTCCAGTCCAAGCTCGATAAAAAAAAGTTCATCGAAAATCAGCCGGATATGCGCCGCCGTCCGCGACGACTGCAGATCGCTGAAGCTTTCGCCCGCATCGGGCCAGTGAACTTTCCACCACGCATCGCGCGGAGCCACCAGGCTCATATGCGCGCGCACCGCGGCGGGGATGGGATCGGGAAGATTGGGATTCAGATTTTCGAGTGTCCACCGGATAATGCGCCGGAACCAGCGCGGCGTGAGCTTGCCCTGGCCGGTCGATTCGTAGATCGGAACAATCCGTCCGATCTCAAGCGACACGGCCGCCTTTTTTTCGGCCTCGTCGGCGCCGCCCTCTTCGTTGATGTCGCCGAGAATCTCGAATTGCGGCTGCACGATTTGCAGTTCGCCGTCGCGGTCCTCTTCAACCTTGCCGTAGAGCGCGACCATCTGTCCGGCTTGGAAGCGATCCTGAAGATACGCAGCGTTGAACCAGATACACTTCAACTTTGTGCGGCCCTGGCCGACCGTGAGTTGAAAAATCGGCATGCGACGCGTGCGAAACAATCCCGAGTTGCGGACTTCGGCAATCACCGTCGCCATCTCTCCGGCGCGTAGTTCGGCGACCGAACGCGGGTTCAGCCGGTCTTCGTAGCGGAAGGGCAGGTAGTGCAGCAGGTCGTCGACGGTCGCGATACCCTTGGCGGCAAGGATCTCGGCCAGGCGCGGGCCGATGCCTTTCACATACTGCACTGGAGTGGACGGTTCCAGCATCTTAAGCGATGTTAGCAGGATTCACACCGGGCGATTCGTATCAGGGCATGCCGTCAGGCATGCCGAAGCACGTAGAATAAATCCGCCTTCAGGCGCCGGACCTTGGGATTCAAGTTCCACGATGGACAGTGTCACGAAGAACGACGATGAAGAATTTTCTCGACGCGCTCGTGGCCGTGCTCGCAGGCAACGCCATCTACTTCCTGCTCATGCCACATCTGCCCGCGGTGGCGCGGCACTCGCTTTTCAAGGAGGACTGGGGCCTGCTGGTAGATTTCGCAATCTGCACGACGATCTTTGTCGCGGTGAAGTATGCCAGGCGGCATGAAAAATGATTGGTAGAGACGCGGCTAGCCGCGTCTCAGACGGGCAAGTCTAGTCTCTGCACGAAGGATGAAGAATGAGCGGCTTAAGGAAGAATCTCCACCGCGACCTCCTGCGCCGTGATAAGCAAATCAAGTAAACTCATCGCGTCATGTTTACGCGCATTCCATGCTGAAACCACGGGAATCGATTGCCAAACTGAGTCCGTACCACTCGCCCATCGTGAGCCGCGCCGGCTTGAGTCTCGATCTCAACGAGAGCATGGCCGGATGCTCGCCGCGTGTGCTGGCCCGCCTGCGCTCGCTCTCGGCGACGGATGTGTCCCTGTATCCGCGGCGCGAGCTTGGCGAGCGGCTGGTCGCGAATTTCCTGGGCATCGCGCCCGAGCAGGTGTTGCTCACCAACGGAATGGATGAGGCATTGTCACTTGTCTTTACAAGTTACCTCAGCCCCAACGACGAACTGCTTTTTGCCGACCCGACGTTCGTGATGTATCCCACGTTGGGCGAGGCGCTGGGGGCGCAAGTGGTGCGCTTGCAGTCGGGCGAAGACCTGACGCTTCCCGTTGACGATTTCCTGGCTCGCATTTCGCCACGCACCCGGGTGATCGCGATCGCAAATCCCAACAATCCCACCGGCCTGGCAACTTCGCGCGCCGACCTATTAAAGATTGCGGAATCAGCGCCCGATGCGGCGGTCGTGATCGACGAAGCCTACTTCGAGTTTTGCGGCGCGGCCCTGACCTGCAGGACTATGATTCCGGACTTGGCGCACCATCCGAACTTATTCGTAGCGCGTACGTTTTCGAAAGCCTACGGGCTCGCCGGCCTGCGCCTTGGCGTGCTAACCGGCGCGGCGGACCAGATCGACTATCTGCGGCGCCTCAGCTTGCCATTCAATGTTAATTCCGTAGCACTGGCTTGTCTCGAAGAGGCCCTGGCCGACCGGGCGTTCGTAAGCGAGCACGTCGCGCAGGTAAAGCGCGGCCGCGAACGCCTGGCGCAATTGTTCGAGGAACTGGACCTGCACTTCTGGCCGAGCCAAACCAATTTTGTTTTGGTCCGAGTCGGTGCGAAAGCGAAACCGTTCGTGGAGGCGATGCAGCGGCGCCGCATTCTGGTCCGCGATTCGTCGGCCAACCCCGGCTGCGACGGCTGCGTGCGGATCACCGTCGGGACGCCCCAACAGATGGATGGAGTGTTGCAAGCCATTCGCGAGGCGATCGCGGAAATCCGACGCTGATCGTGGAGAGCCGGGCGTCCCCGCCCGGCCCCAAGACTGCCGTCACCCTATATATGTGGACGGGCGAGACGCCCGTCGCTCCACTGACACTTAGGGTGCAAACGGCGCCCACAATCAGGCAACATATTCGCATGATCACGATCCTGTTCCTGACCCTCTCCAACATCTTCATGACCTTCGCCTGGTATGGCCATCTGAAGTATCGCCACGCGCCGCTGTTCAAGGTCATCGTCATCAGCTGGCTCATCGCCTTTGCGGAGTACTGTTTCCAGGTACCCGCGAACCGCATCGGCTCTTACGAGTTCACGACGGCGCAGTTGAAGACCATCCAGGAGGTCATCACCCTAACCGTGTTTTCGATCTTCTCAGTCCTATATCTTCTGGAACCGCTGAAGTGGAACTACCTCGTGGGTTTCGCCATGATGATCGGCGCCGTCGCGATCATTTTCAAGAAGTGGTAAGGCACGCCGACTAGAAGCGATCCGTCGTACAATGGTCAAGATGCGAAGAGGATCCAAGCGCGCCGCCAGTAACTCCGCAAAGGTCAACAGGAATATGGCGAAACCCTCAAAACGGACGGGCGACCTGATCGCGCGCATTCGCGAACGCCGGGAAGAAATCCGGCAGCGGGCGGGCATTCTTTCCGATAGCGCCATGCTGATTCGCGAGGACCGAGACCGCTAATTTTGATCTGCGTGGTTTTTTCGGCGATCAAACCATGACACTCGTCTTCCGCAAGCCTCTCCCCAACGTCGAGCACCCCGAAATGCCAGCCGACGTCGTCATTGTCGGCGGTGGGCCCGCGGGCATGGCTTGTGCTCTGCGCCTTTCGCAGTTGATCGACGATCACAACGCGCGCCATCCCGAAGCCCCGCTCAGCAAAGAAAATATCTACGTGCTTGAAAAAGCGCGCGAAGCCGGACAGCACTGTCTTTCCGGCGCGCTCCTCGATCCGCGCTCCATGAAAGAGCTGCTCCCGGGATTCGAAAGCGAAGCCCCGCTCGATGCGGTGGTCAACAAAGATGCCGTTTACTTTCTGACGCGCACCGGCCATTACCGGCTTCCGATCACGCCTCCCCCGTTGCGGGATCACGGCAACTACGTCATCTCGATCAACCGCTTCGTGAAGTGGCTCGCTGGCAAAGTCGAAGCCGCGGGGATCACGATTTTCACCGGCTTTGCCGGATCGGAGCTACTCTACGAAGGCGATCGCGTCACCGGCGTACGCACCGACGACAAGGGCGTCGACAAACAGAATCAGGCGAAATCAAATTTCGAGCCCGGCTACGACATCAAGGCAAAGGTCGTCGTGCTCGCCGAAGGCACCCGCGGATCGCTCACCAAGCAACTCATCCAGAAGTTTGACCTGATGAAAGACCGCAACCCGCAGACTTATGGCGTAGGAGTAAAGGAACTGTGGGAAGTACCGTCTGGCCGCATCCAGGCGGGCGAAGTCATTTACACCATGGGCTATCCGCTGACCACGAAGGAATACGGCGGCGCGTGGATTTATGGTTCGCAAAACCCGGGCTCGAAAGACAACATCGTCTCCCTCGGCTTCGTCACCGGACTCGATTATCGCGACCCGCGCCTCGACCCGCAGCACGTGCTTCAAACCTTCAAACAGCATCCTTTTATTGCGAAGTTGCTTGCTGGAGGCAAGATGATCCGCTACGGCGCCAAGGCGCTTCCCTATGGCGGATGGTGGTCCCTGCCGCCGCTCGCGGGCGATGGCTGGATGATCATTGGAGACTCCGCCGGCTTCCTGAATTCCGCGCGCCTGAAAGGGATTCATCTCGCGGTCAAAAGCGGCATGCTGGCCGCCGAGACAGCATTCGAAGCGCTGCTGAAATCCGACTCGTCAGCAGCGGCTCTCGGCAAGTTCCAGCGCAGCGTCGAAACCAGTTGGATTAAAGACGAGCTCTGGCCGGTGCGCAACTTTCACCAGGGATTCAAGAGTGGCATGGTCGCCGGAGTGTTCAACACCGCGCTCCAGGAAATTTTCGACGGCGGCCTTCGCAACCGCGTGCCATCGCATCCGGGCCACGAGAACCTGCAACCTCTCGCCAATCTCCCCGCCGACGGTGGCGCCGAAACACACATGCTTGGCCCGGCAAAAGGCGACGGCAAGCTCACCTTCGACAAACTCACCGACCTCTATCATTCCGGCACCAAGCATGAAGAGGATCAGCCGGCGCACTTGTTGATTCAAGACACCAACGTCTGTAACGACCGTTGCGTGAAAGAGTTCGGCAGCCCGTGCCAGAATTTCTGTCCCGCGAACGTCTATGAGATGGTGGACGACGAAACCGCCCCCAATGGAAAGCGCATCAGCCTGAATCCCGCAAACTGCGTGCACTGCAAGACCTGCGACATTCAGGACCCCTACCAGATCATCACCTGGGTTCCACCTGAGGGCGGCGGCGGCCCGAATTACGATGGGATGTAAAGGGAGGCAGCCACCTTCAAATCACTCCACGCCGCTCATAGCCCAGACGTCGCCTCCCTGCGGCCTGAAGCGGTCGAACAGCACCCAATTTCCATCCGGCGACCATACGGGGTAGTCAATTCTCACGTCGGAGTCGGGGAACTCGTAGACTTTTTCCGGCTTGCCTGCGTTGACTGGCGAAACCCACAGCACCTTGTGACCTACAACGTCCATGATCCGGGAATGATCCGGTGAAAAGGACATGTGCGAGCCGCCCATAATTTCAGCAAACGGTTGCGGATCGCCTCCGTCGATAGACACTTTCATCACGGTGGGCTTGCCGCCGCATGGGCAGCGAAAAATCAGATCGCGGCCCGACCAGCGCATGAAATGACCCATCACGCCGACATTCGCCAATTGACGCGAGTTGCTGCCATCGGCATTCATGATCCAGACTTCCAACCTGCCGCTCTGGTCGGACTGGTAGGCGATGAGTGTGCCATCGGGGGAAAAGATTGGGTTGACGTTCATGGCAGAGTTCGATGTCACGCGTCGCAACGCGCCACTGGCGACTTCGACTTCCCACACGTTTGGGATCCCGGAGCGAGAAGAGAAGAAAGCGATCTTCTTCTGATCCGGCGACCAGTTCGGCTGGAAGTCGCCACCGTGTCCGGTTGTGAGTTGGCGAACGTTTGAATCGGTTTGCGAAAACAGCCAGATATTCATATCCCCGGCACGGTCGGAGTTGAAGGCCACCATCTTATCGTCCGGCGACCATGCGCCCCGGCTGTCTTCGCGGGTCGTACTGACGACCGCCTCCGGCGACCCACGGGGCAGTCCAGTTTGCGGGAGGACGGGAAGCTTCCAGATGTCGGCATTCTGGTGCAGCGTGGCAAAAGCGATACGCTTGCCGTCGGGTGAGGTAGCGACTTCAACGTCTTGTCCCGCGCCCGTGGTTACCTGTTGCGGCGGACCGCCGACTGTCCCGTCTTCTTTAACCGGGGCTCGCCAGATGTTTATACCGCCGCTCCGGTACGAAGAGAAATAAATGAACTTGCCGGACGGTGACCACGCCGGGCGTATGTTGCTGAAAAGGTCATTCGTAATCCAATTCATCTGCTTCGATGCAAGGTTCACGATGCGAATATCGAACTTCGTTCGCACCAGGTTCTGGAAGACGATCTTTTTGCCGTCAGGAGACCAAGCGGGCGCGACATGAGCAACCTCCTCACTGGTATCGGTTGTGATCTGCTGCGGATTGTGCCCCTCGCGGTCAACCACCCAGATGCGACGGGGGCCAGCCCAGGACGCGTCCACGGCAATCAGCTTGCCATCCGGGGAATACGCCGGGTTAAATGCGTTCTCGACAAGTCTGCCCTCTTTGCCCGATGCCAGATCGAGCACCCATACATCCCCATCCTGGAATTGACCGAAAACATCGCCGGGCTGCAGCTTCATGCCGGGCTGGCGAGCACGCACAAACGCAACTTGTTTTCCGTCCGGCGACCAAGTTGGTTGTAGTTCGTCAGAATCACTATTTGTCAGCTGCGAATCCTGCCCGGATGCCAGGTCTTTCCGAAAGATCTTGCGGGTCTTACCGGCCTCGCCCGTGTACAACAGGTTTCCGCCGTCAGGCGACCACGCGGGATACTCTTCGACTCCCTCAGCGAAGGTCACTTGAGATAGCGTGGTCTGCAAAGCCGGCCCCGAACTTTTCCATCGCGTACCAATCATGAAAACCAATGCGATGACGGCAACTGCGCTAACCACCGCGGGGATTACCCAAGGTGACCGCCTTCTTTGCTCCATGGGTGACTGCACAACTGCGGAAATCCGGGATGAGTCCGTGTCGCGCTTCAGCCGTTGCAGGTCGGTACGAATGTCCGAGGCGTTCTGGTAGCGCAGGTTGCGATCCTTTTCCAGCGCCTTGTTCATGATTTCTTCGAGCTTCGGCGGTATCTCCGGGTTGATTCGGACTGGAGGAACGGGTGGGCGTTCCAGAATCGCACTGAAAATGACTCCCGTGCTTTCCCCGCGGAATGGCAAGACTCCCGTTGCCATTTCGTACAGCACCGCGCCAAAGGAGAACAAATCCGTGCGGCCATCGAGCTCTTTGGCTCGCACTTGCTCCGGCGACATATAAGCGACCGTGCCGAGCGTAGAACCGGGGCTGGTGAGATGTGGTTCGTCGCGCGAGCCTGTCATTGTGTTGGCGTCCGCAATTTGGGTCGCCGAACTGGTTGCGGGAGCCAGTTTCGCGAGCCCGAAATCAAGAATCTTGGCATGTCCACGCTTGGTGACAAAGATGTTGGCGGGTTTGATGTCCCGGTGAACGATGCCCACGGCGTGGGCCGCGTCTAAAGCGTCGGCGATCTCGACTCCAAGGGACAACAGGGTCTCAATTTCCAGCGGACGCCCCGCAATGCGGTGCTTCAGGGTCAGCCCATCCAGAAACTCCATGGCAATGAATGCCTGTCCATCCTGCTCGCCAATGTCGTAAATGGTGCAGATGTTTGGGTGGTTCAGTGCGGAGGCGGCTTGGGCTTCACGTTGAAAGCGGGCGAGGGCCTGCGGGTCACGGGCAACCTCCTCCGGCAGGAACTTGAGGGCGACGAAGCGATGCAGCCGCGTGTCTTCCGCCTTATAGACCACGCCCATGCCGCCGCTACCGAGCCTTTCGACAATACGGTAGTGCGAGATAGTCTGGTCGATCATGCGCGGCGCATTAACTCTGGATTGCAATCTTAGGGTGCTGCGAAGGCGGAGTCAACGCAGAGCCAGCGTTGTTACGATTGAGCAAGCTAAAAGGCTGGTTCCACTTCTCAACCGGGTATATACTGCTCCCGGTACTTATTGCAGTAACCCGGCTTGACCGGGCGCGGGGCACTTTCTCATTTATTCATAC
>Ga0193751_1002088_pt1 | contig 12332 bp, 9 predicted proteins | sample L1c2metaG_FD_143050 | JGI IMG/M metagenome (GOLD analysis project Ga0193751, IMG submission 143050) | Soil microbial communities from a riparian zone of the East river system, Colorado, United States - L1c2 | ecosystem: Environmental > Terrestrial > Soil > Riparian zone | place: USA: East River... | reverse complement strand
CCGATCCTCGCGGTTCTTGACGCCTGACCGCTTCGAGTGCCCGCCAAATTCGGCGGGGATCACGAACACCGACGTTTGCAATTCTGGTACCGGCACTTCCCACTCCCAGCGCAGCTGACACACCTCTTGCTCGCGACAACCGGTGTTGACGGCGAAGAGCGCCATCTGTGCCACCGAGCCCGGCAACAATGCAAACAGCCGGCGCTGCTCGTCCCATGACAACGGATACGGTTTGCGGGCCGTGGCTCTGGTGTCCGGCATGGTGACCAGCGGCGCGGCCTCGAGCCAGGTCAATCCGTGCTCGTCGCGCCACGATCGCGCTGCCAGATTCAAAATACATCGCACCACCTCCAGTGCCCGCTTGATGGTCGTTTCACTAACTCCGTCTCGCCGGCGCTGAGCTTTAAAGGGCTCCAGCGTCGCGTCATGGATCTGCCGCAGCGGCCGCTCGCCGATGAACGGTAACAGCGCGGTAATGTGAAGCGCATCGGTGTCGATGCTCGCCTTGTGGGCGCGCTCGATCAGATACTTTTCTGCCGCATCTGCGAAATTGCGTTCAGGGCGCGTACCAAACTCGCGGGCCTTGCGTCGCTCTTCGGTTTGCCGGGCGAGCCATTGTTCGGCTTCTTGTTGACTGACGGCGCCGAGGCGGCGGAAGATTCGCCGGCCTTGGTAAACCTTGTTTCCATCCTCGTCGGTAATGATTCCCGACGTTCTTGAGCGTCCCATGGTTCTCCTTTCTCCGGCGGACGCCCGCTGCACGATTTATGCTGTTCGATCCACGCGTCCAAGTCAAGGCGGTCGAATGCGACCCCTTTTTTGCCGATGGGAATAACGATCTGCCACGGGCGAATGTCGCGGTCGAACACTCGGCGTCCGACACCGCAGTAGAACGGGGCATCGCGATAGCGGATCAGGCGCGGTTGCAGCGCGGCGGGCATGGCGCGTCGACGATCGTGTGAAAATGCAGCATTACGCAGCGTTGGTCGTACGAGGTTATAGGCGTGACACGCACGTTCTCTTTCACGTCAAACGAGGTTAGTAAAGGAACCATGGAAGTAACCGTCCATCGCGGATTCCGGGCGTGGGTGGACAGCACGAAGTAGGCGCCAAAGCGAAACGCAAGAGGGTGCAGCTTCGAGCGGATGCAGCGGCGAGGAAGTCGATCGGCCCGCGCTTCCAATCTCGACACGCCACGCGGCGGCAACTTCGCCGCGATCGGCGCGTGCGTGAGTCGGGTTTTGGGCCTACGTGCACGTGCCTGCTATGGCGCAGTCTTGTCGCCGATATGCGCATGACCGCGCAAAAAGAAAAAGGCCCCCGGTCCTTGCGAACTGAGGGCCTTGCTGCGTGATGAACCGTCGAGTCCACGCACGAGGCATGGCCGAAGGCGCATCACATGGCACCGCCAGATCTTGCGATCCGACAACGCCAGCTATGCTCGGGCGCTTGACCGAGCGCACAACCTAAGTCGCTTGCGCGACGAGATCGAAACTTCCGATCACTTCAAGGGCGGGTAACGACCGCAACGCCAGTCCCGGGGAACTGGACTTCATGCATGGCTGGATGACCAACCGACATGAAGGCTGTGTGAGCACGATGCTCACCGAAAGCGATTGGAGTATTGCACTACGATTGCGCAACTTCAATGGTCTGGTCGATGACGCGCTGGAGATCGCGGAGCAAACTGAGGTGTAGTCCCGCACAGGTGGATAGCGACCGTCGGTTCGGCGGTCGCTACCCGATTGCAGCCATTCGGCTTTCGCGAGGAGTGGCGGTCATCGACCCGTAGCGGTCCTTTTGGTCGTTCAACAAGCGGTCACCCGGCGAGGCGTCAGACTGTGCCCTTGTTGGCGCTTCCGACGACGCGTGCGTGTTGTCCGAGTTTAGAATGGCACACTAACAACACAGTGCATTCATGCAGTCCTCGCGCACTTGAGAGCTACGCGGCTAGCCCGAGAAGCCAGACCGCCCGCCGCTCAGGAGGCCACCCGGTGTCGCGGTGACCTCCCTCGTTGCGTTCTGACTGCAGGAGCTGAAACTGCTATGGCGTCAACGCTATGGAGTCGGCGGTCCCGGACTCGTGGGATCGAATGCGCGATTCAAAACCGCAGGCGGCACATAACCGAGCAAAATACTAGGAAGCACGAAGCGCGACGGTCCAAGACCGGAAGCGCGGCCAAGCGCGTTCATTGCATCGGGGCTATCCAGGTTGCCCCATGCTCCGCTGTCGATTCGTTGAATCATTGTTTCGATCGCTGCCACCATTTCCGCGCTACTGAGAGTGCAATGACCTGGAATGTCGATGAAAGCCTGGCGGTACAACAGTTGACGAGCGGTTCCACCGAACCGTTGAACCTCCATTTCGTATCCGGCGGTACCCGACACCGGGGTTCGTGCATCTCCAAGATCATGGACCTGCAGCATCGGAACGCCAGGAATGCCGGTATGCGTGCGAGATCTCCAATAGTTGACGGAATCATTGGTTCCAGCGAGCCGCGGAGCCGCATTGATCTGATCGAGGTCCGCGTCGACGCTTAATCCGGCTTGTGCGTACATGAAAGCGACGATCGCTTTGTGCTTCACATTGGCGTTGGCGTAAAACTGTTTGTAATCGACGCCAGTATTCCATGACATGAAGCCGGCAGGATCGTCCCATTGTGGGCGAGAAGTGATTGCGATCCTAGCCGCATCGACCGCGACTCTTACGAGGCCCGCTTGCACCGCCGTGAAATCCGATGGGGCTGGACGGGGGGCCTGTGGAGTGTTGTTACTGCCCCACTCAGGATATTGTGCGAGCACGACAGCCAAAGCCATACGTGCCCGGCCCTGCGCCGTCTGCTGCGCAGCGTTCAAGACATTGATCCATGTCTGCTCAGCAGCGGCGGTCTGACCGTCATGGACCACGAGGGGCAGCTGATTGTTTATATCGAGTAGAGCTTTGAGCGCGAAGGTGATATCAAGCCTCATGTTCGCAACGACCACCGGGCTCGACGCCTCTACCGCAACGACGCCATCGAATCGAGTCGGGTGGTCTTCGGCGACGCTCTGGGCCGTCGATCCACCACCTGAGCAGCCGTACTGAATCGTGCGCCGCGCCCGACCGAACTGGCTCTCAAAAATGTCTAGCACACGTACCATATCGTTCGACTCTCGACGAGGGTCCCAATTGGTGCCTCGATCGGGAGCGCGTGCGGTCCCAGTGTATGCGTAGCCGAGCGGAAGCAGGACGTTGGCAATACTCGCGCTCGTGACGCGATCGAGGTCGTTAACCACGACGCCGTTCCAGTTGGCAGGCACAGTGATTTGCCACTGCACCTGGTCGTCGGGGAAAACGCCAGTAATATTCACTTGGCCAAAGGCCGCGCCCGTGGCGGCCAGGCATAGCGACGCGAACACCCCGCTGAGTGATCTCGCGCCGATTTGACCGCCCGCCTTCTTGGCGATCGTCATAATCGCATCCGTTAGCATTTCATGCCTCCTATCGTGAACTGAGACAGCGTCACCTAGTACTCCTGTCGCTCAGAGCACCGACCGCGTACCTTGAACACTGAGCGCTGTTCCGGGTATGCCGAGTATCGCTCTGCGTCTTCTACCTCGAGTCGTGCTGTGAAAATCTTGGGCGGCCGCGCGGGAGCTCGAACGATTCTCCCACCCGCCGATCTTGCCGATAAGTGCAATGTCGGGCGCCATTCATGCCGATTCGGCATAGGCGCGCTCGAAGACGTCCCGTGCATCGGGAATGCGCGTGCTGCACGTGAAGACGACGGTTCGGCATCGTTGAATTAATCCGACGCGATGCTCAACGACTGCGTCGCCGCCCCGGACCATGGCTCGATATGCGCGGACGTCGTCTCCGCGCGCCGCAGCACCTCGTCGATCATCGCGCCCGAGTAGCCCAGGTAATTCGCCGGGTCGCACAAGGTCTTGAGCTCGTCGCGGCTCAAGTGCGCGTTGATCTCCGGATGCGCTGCAAGCACGTCGACCAGCGGCCGCTTGTCGCGGATCGCGTCCCGGCAAAGCTCGTACACGAGGTCGTGCGCGTGCTCCCGTCCGATGTACGGGCCGAGGCCCATCATGACCGCCTCCGACATGACGAGCCCACCGGTGACGTCGATGTTCGCGCGCATCCTGGCCGTATCCACGTCGAGCCCTGCCAACACGAAGCGCGTCTGCCTGAGCGCGCCGGCGATGAGGCAAAACGCCTGCGGAAGCACGATCCACTCGATTTCCCACGGTCCCGTGGAGCGCTCGTGATCCGCAACCATCGCGTCCATCAATGCGGCGGCGTGCTGGCGCACCACGGACACGGCGGCGTGGATGTAGCAGCTCGAGATCGGGTTACGCTTCTGCGGCATAGTGCTGCTCGAGCCTCTGCCCGGTGCAAACGGCTCGTAGACCTCGGCCACCTCCGTTTGCATCATGAGTTTCACGTCCATCGCGATCTTGCCGAGCGAGCCTCCCACGAGCCCCAGGAACGCGCCGACCTCCGCGATCGTGTCTCGCACCGTGTGCCACGCGATGGCCGGCGTCGCGAGGCCGAGCTCCTTCATGAGTTCGTGCTGCATTTCGAGCGCGCCGGCCTGGATCGACGCGAGCGTCCCGCAGGCGCCGCCGAACTCGCCCATCAGGACGCGGGGCTTGAGCTGCGCGAGCCGTTCGCGATGCCGCTCGATGCCGGCGAGGATCGCCGCCATCTTGAATCCGAACGTAACGGGAATCGCCTGCTGCAGATTGCTGCGACCGATCACGGGCGCGTCGCGATAGTCGCGCGCGAGTCCGGCGAGCAGGCGCGAGATCGCCGTCAGGTCGTCGTCGACCATGTCGAGCGCCTCCCGCATCTGAAGGACGGTCGCGGTATCGGTGATGTCCTGGGTCGTCGCGCCCCAATGACAGTATTCGCCGAGCCCGTCCCGGCAAAGCGCGTTCAGCTGCGACACCACGCCGAGCACGGGATAGCCGATGCGCTCGGTCTGCGCACGCAGCTTCTCCATGTCGATCTTCGCGATGTCGCAGTTGGCCACGATCTCATCCGCCGCCTCGCGCGGAATGATACCGAGCCGCCCCTGCACCTTCGCGAGCGTCTTCTCCACTTCGAGATACTTCGCGGTCCTGTTCTCGTCGGACCAGACGAAACGCATGTCCTCCGTGCTGAAGATGTTGCCGAAGATGGACGAGTCGATGATGCTTGCGCGCATGGGGTTTTCCTGTGGAAGGTTTGGACAGCGGGCTTTCGACCGATCACTGCCACTTGCGGCGTAAGTATGGCGACGCACGGGCCGCGCGTGAAATGCTTTTTCCGACGGCATTGATGACAAACGCGCATGGGTCGCATTGCAGCGCATTCGTGGCGCGTGAGCCTGTCCTCCGCAATTACCCGCGGCGCGGCCCTCGCTCGTTACTGGTTGCTGGAAGAAATCACGCGGTGGCGAGCGAGTACTCGTGACGCAGGCCTCGCAGCACCGGTTTGATAAAGCACGAATGCGCCCGCTGCAAGTCGATAGCGGGATTCCGACTTTGGAACGGCACGATCGGTGTTGGCGGATCGGGGACACCTGGATCCAATGCACTGTGAGCGCTCCTTTTTTGTAGTGACTCAACCGCTCAACAAGTATCGCTCGCAGATACCCCTCCGACAGCGGGATCATCCAGTCCAGGCATTCCCTCCTCTATCGTTCCAATCACGCGCTCGCAGATCGCATTGGCTTTCGGACTCGCTATCGGCGACCGCAACACCAGGCCATCCCCGTCGGACGGCCCGTCCTTCCGGCGCAGGCTCTTCACCGTCGACGCCCAGACTTCGATCAGCGTGCCATTCACGGTGAAATGCTCATCGGAGAGCAGGTTCAGCTTGCGCGCTTCGCTTACCACGCCGTCAAAGAAACGTACCGCCACCTTGCTTGCCACCAACCGGTCGCGCAGCCGCGAGAAGTTCGACTGGTCGAGTCCGCGTTCCTCCAGATTCATATCGAGAAACCAGCGAAACAGAATGTTGTAGTCGAGCATCTCGCAGAACAGCCGGTCGGAGCGTACCGAGTACAGCGCGATCAGCAAGCTCGCCTTGAGCAGCCGCTCGGGCGCAATCGACGGCCGGCCAGTGCTCGCGTACAGCGCATCGAAGTCCCGACTCAGCGCCTTGAGCGCCGTATCGGCATAGCCTTTGATCGAGCGCAGCGGATGCGTGGCAGGAACGCGCGCCTCCGGCGAGAAGTAGCTGAACATCGACGCTTGAGGATCATGATGACCGCGCATCGCGCTTCTCTCGTGAATTTGGGTCGACCTATCCGCAAGTTAGTCGATAACCGTCAAATGTCCAGTTTTGCATCACGCTGCTAATGTCGCTGGTAGATTCTCAATCAAGCGCCGATTGAGCTACGACGCCGATTGAGCTACGACGCCGATTGAGCTACGACCGACCGCGACAGTCGGTGCCAACGAATGTCGGCTTTCAAGTGAATTGGGAGGCGACGACGACCGTCTCCCTGTGGCCGAGACCACCAGTTGACCGGTGCCGGCTCAATGACCGCAATCGCGGCATTGCAGCCATCGGTGGCGTCAAGTCGAACGACGGCAAGGGTCGGGTGCTGCAGGCGGAGCCCCCGCGAAACTGCGCTTCATAGCGGACACTGGCAACGCTTTGGGCGTTCGGTTGCGAGTTGGTGGCGCCGGAAAACCGGGTCTGCAGAAATGAGCTCAATGCGAAATCGCGCGCTTGAGTGATCCAAGCTGAGTCGGGGTCCTGATCTGCGATAATCAAGCTCGGCACGAAGACCGCAAGCGTTTCCCAAGTTGCGGCAGAGACGAGGCCGGTAGGCATCTTTCAAGAATGAGTATAGATCGCGACATCGACAGAGCTGTCGCCTCGGGCGAGCGAAACAAGAGGACGATCGAACTCGTCCGCAACTGGTGCGCCCACGCCAAAGTGAAGAAGTTCGGAGGCGTAGGACTCGTTGAGCAGCAGACTGGTCTGCCCATCGGACACCACTCCATGGAATGCGACTACGCGCCAGCGGGTGGCATGGCAGCATGGGATTTTGCGGACGCGGCGTTAGACTTTTACGACAGAAACTGTGTCGGCTGCGCCAAGCGTCAGGTCGTACGTCTTCCAAATCTCTCCAACCTTGTGGAAGAGCGGAGCCGCGCCCAAGCGTGCGCGGCCGCGGAGCGAGAGCGTCAAAGCAAGGCGGCACAGGAGGCCGCGTCTCGCCGAAGGCGAGCTCGCGAAAGCTTGCGCGCTGGTCAGGCCGCGACAGTGCTCACGCTTCTCGACGACTTTGAGCGCCTCGACCTTGAACACTCCGAAGATGCGCGTGTACGCATCGTCGAGACCGCAAAGTTGGCTCCAGAGGTCTTTACTCCCGCGATCGTCAACCACGTTTTTGATCTCTTGGATGCGCGCGAGCACTGGTTCACAGAAGCAGGCCTGCAGGTTCTTCAGTACCTCAGCGTTGACAAGCGACGTCTGATGAGCAGCGCAATGAGATGCCTGTCGGACCACGATGCGACGGATACAGCTGCGTCGCTTGTTCAAGAGAACCTCGACCATATCGATCCGGCGATGGTGCCGGAAGCGGTACCTGCTCTCGCCTTGCTCGCGAGATCCCCGCGGTCGTCGCTGCCACCCGATACCCAATCATTTCGCCCGGCGCCGCTATTAGCCGTGTTCGGACGTTGGCCCCAACAGGTGTGCGCCGGCATCGCGAAACTCCTAGATCAGAGGCACCCGTATTGGGTGATGACGGGAGCTAGATCGCTAAGCGTGATCGCAGAGATCGATCCGTCAATACCTCTGCGCTTCGTGCAGAGTCTATCAGCCAAGCTGGCGCGCGCACATCTTCTTATCGACGAGGACGAGTCCTCCAGAGGCCCTGATGACGTTTGCGCGGATCTTCAGGAAGCACTGTCGCTGGCGCTTCTTGCCGATCCGGTGTCGACCGATGAGACGCTCATGGGTTACTACGAAGGCGCATCCAGGGAGGGTGAAGCTAGACTCATTGGGGTATACAAGCGCCTATTCGCCCAAGCACGTCGTGATGACAAGATTGCGGAGCAAGCAGGCTACGCAACTGTGCTGCGACGTCTCATCTGGGCGGCGACGACCTCGCCGAATGACGAAGTCTTGCGAGAAGTCCTGCATGCTTTCTATGGTGAGCCTGACGCTCTTGCCGACGTGGCGAGGTCACAGCTTGATCTCCTTCTCGGTTCTGCCGCCTTGATGGACGACAGAGTCGCGGAAGCAGGTACGGATGCCCGGATCCAACGACACAACAACATGTTTGAGGCGCTCGAGCGGAGCAATAGACGGCATATCCTTTATCAGCTAAGTGAGAGCTTCACCCGTTGGGCAGCGGCGGCTGCAGGCGACGATGACCGTGCCACCTCACAGTATGTTGAATTCTTGATGAAGGCCGGCGCTGACCATGAAGAACTGAGCTCAACACTCGTCGGGCAAACCCACTTTCTGATGCATAACCCACGCGGTCTGAACGCGGTGTTACCGGTGTTGTACTCGGCCTTAGTCGGAGCGTCGAACCTGATGCGCGCGTCGGCGGCCAAAACACTGGGGAAATTAGACCATCGCCGAGTGAGCGACTTGCCAAATCTTGTGTTCGAAGCCTTTATCCCGCTTTTAAGGGACCCATACGTCGTGGTTCATCAGTCCGCAGTGCGGGCGCTTGAGCGCTTCGAACTGCCCGACGCGTTCGATAGCGTGGCGGCGAGTGCACTTTCCAACCTCATCGTTGCCTATAAGGACGAGAAGGCGTCACACACCTTCCTGATGGACTGCATCGCACTTTTCGTGCAACGCTACGTTGATGATGAAGCAAAGAGGAAGGGCGTCGTTGAAGTCCTCGTAGCACTGATTCACGGCATTGAGCCCGATGTCGCTGTGAGGAAGTTGCGGCACATCTCGCGCAAGGTCGCGCATGCTCGGGGCTATGCAGAACTTGTACTGCGAATTGTCCGGGACGATAAAGCGATGGCGTACTTGGAGGAGGACGTTATGAAATTGCTGTACGACGTGCCTGCGGCGGCGCTTCTTACTCATCGCACGGAAGTCGAGGCGGCAGCACTCAACCGAATCGAAAGGCGCTTCGTCGTCAGCTCGTTCTTGGAGGTGTTGACGCGGGTCGGCGCGTGGCCAGAGGCGCAACGGCTTGCGCAAGCGTCTTGGGAGCAAGTGCCTGATACGATCCAGATGCGTCAGGTGAAATGGTCGGCTCGACTGCAACTCGATTGCAGTCAGCTTCGAGGCGGCTATAGCAGGTGGCCGCACGAATGACCTCACCGCGCTGGGGCAGGCGTGGAGAGAAACCGCCGGCCTCATTGAAAAGGATAGACGGGAAAATGCGGAAAGACGCGATCCTCTCCGAGGTTTTCTACGCTCGGATTGAGGCCGTTGAGGCCTTGTTGAGGGTAGGGCAGCCCAAGTCGCCGACTGCCGAAGAACTGAGCGATCTTGGGACTGAGCTCGATCGCTTGTCCCTTCGCTACGGTCGCGCATCGACGGCCAGCGCCTATGGGGCTTTGGCCGATCTATTTCGGATCGTCTCCACGCTAGTCGAATGGCGATCAGGTGTGTTAGCTGCGTCGCCGGAAGCCGATCGTTTCCTTCGCAGCGCCAAGGAACGGTATCGCCTCTGGCTCAAGGAATACCACGACAATGAGCCCGCACAAAACATCGTATCGGCGAGTCGAAAGTTAGACGATGTGAGCTCGCTTGATGACGTTGAGAGTCTGTGCAGGTCAATCGCGTCAACTCCGCTTGCCATAGGTGTCTTCGCGGAAGACCAGACCTACATTCCCCGCGCCCACACCCCGGCTGCAACGAACGAGGCGCCGACTGAGCTTACGGTGGCATTCTTGAAGTTCCAGATCGACGCCAAGCCTGCGAGCGAGTTGCATCACCTATCTCCCAATGAAGTACATGATCTGGAGATCGAGGTACGAGTATCCCGGTGGCCCGACGTGGGTAAGCAACTTAAGCTCTCACCAATAACGATCGAGCCAAGCAGCTCGCACGACTTTCCAGCGTTCACCTTCGATAGACCGGCGGGGCATGCACCTTACATTCTCGTGGATCGTGGTAGGGCGCTCCTGAAGGTGGCACAAGGTCTTCAAGCTCGCCCATTCGAGTTCAAGTACGCCGCCGAGTTCTTGCCTTCTGGGGTCGAGCAACCTGTTGCGGTAGTTGGTCACAGGACGTTACTGATCGAGGGCTTGGACCTGAACGCGAACCCCGTCACTGGCTACCATGCTGTGGACCGGAAGATCGTAGAAATCCGAGACAACCTTCGCCGAGCGGGGCTTATGCCGAGCTCTGACTTGAAGGACTCACTACAGATCCTGACTGCGCTGTCCAACATGGCTGGTCGAGCAGTCCAGGATGCCGAGTTCGCAGGCATTTGGTCCGAGGCCCAGTTCCAGACTACGTTCGAAAGGAGCTGCGCCGCAGGCCGCAGATTGGCGTAGAGTTGGACGAGCATGCTCATGCGTCCGGTGGCATCACTGACCTCTCCTATCACGGGATCCCGATCGAGCTGAAATCGCAGTCAAGGCATGTGCTGAAGCTCGAAGACTGTCGCCAGTTCGTGGAACAGACAGCAAGCTACGCTGTTTCCAAGGGCAAGAAGGTTGGCATTCTTTGCGTCCTCGACTGCAGCCCGAAGACCTCTGCGCCACAACCCGCGGAAGCCGGCATAGACGTCCTCCACAAGCCTACTGAGTCGGGTAGCATTGCAATTGTGGTTGTGCTTGTTCAAGGGAATTTGGGCAAGCCTAGTTCCTTGTCCTAGCGGTTTCCGTATCCGCTTCAGCTCATAAGCACTCGCTGCGATGAAGAAACGTGGGTCTAGCACTAAGCGATCGCCTCGCGATCTCAAAAACTTCGAACGCCTTTCGACATACATGGCCGCCGTGGCCAAGGGCACAATGCACAGGCACAAGTTGTTCTCACTGTGCGTCAAGGCCTCGGCGTGCAAGTGCTTTGAGTTCAATCTAGCAGTCCCAGGCATTGCGAGAGGTAAACGGGCGTTCTTTGCGATGTCGTCTTTACGCGGGATATGCGAGGATCTCATTGTCTTGCGGTACATTAGCAGAATACCGTCTAAGGACCGCGAAGAGCTGGTTATCGCCCTCTCGCAACACGAGCTAGGCACCCGACTAAAACTACAGGACATGTTCTTCACCGCCATTCGTCCTCAGCAACCGGTGTTGCGCCACAAGGACGTCGACAGTGTCATCGCGTCCAGCGGGGTTGCCGCAAGATCGATCTGGAATCGGCACGGCTGGCGAAACTTGCAGAGTGGTGCGATACCACCGATCAGGCAGATCGCCGAAAGGCAAGGGCTGCATCAGCTCGCGATTCTTTATGACTATTTATACAGACTCACTTCCGCTGGCGTCCACTTCAGTGTGCAGGCTCTCCTTCGGTCTGGCTGGGGACAAAGCCCACCACAGTTCGTCTTCTCAACGAAACACTTTAATCCATACTTCGCGGGGTATTGCTCACTCTACGGCGCCTTCATGTTTTGCCTATACTTCGAGTTCTTTGCAACGGTGCTAAAGCCCGGAGCCAAAGAGCGCAAGATCGTCGACGCGATTCGTCAAGACGTTCTGTTCACTCCGCGGTGGCCCGAGATGGTGACGTATGAGGAAATGAACGAAAAACCACCGACGGCTGGAGAAACCGTGCGAATGCTGGTATCCGCATTCCAAGCGGTATCACGCAAGCGGCTCATTTCGAAAGGCGTGAACTACACCAAGAGGGGCAGTTCTGAACGGCTTGAAATGGCGAGATTGTTTCGGGTTCTCGGGACTGTAGATGGGAGCGCGTTGCGGACGGTGTCGTCACCGTCGATCCATCCATCGGGGAGCACTAAGGGACCGCAGCCTTAACATCCGCTGAACCAGAACAGTCCAAAGGCCTCAACGTAGACGCCGGAGACCGATGTGGAAGGTGTTTGGAGCACGGCTTTCAACTCGGTGAGTCAAACCGCCAATGAGATGTCCTGTGGGAAAGTGCAGCGACGGAGAGCTATGACCCCTGCCCGGCGAGGTCATGTCTGCTCAGGGGCGGATAGCGGCCTTTCGAGCTTCGGGTCGATTGCGGACGCGCGCTCCTGACAATTTGATCGGCCGCCATAGCGCCCACTCGCAACACTCTACGCGTTCGGTTGCCAGTGGTCCGTGGTTGCGCAGTCTTCCGCTTACGGCCAACTTCGGACCTTTGACCGCGCGAACTCGCGTCCTCAAAGCAGCCGTTTTAATTCTGAAGCCACTCCTTCACCGGATACTTTGCTGATAGCTGGCGGATTAGGGCTCACGCGCTC
>Ga0193751_1002087_pt1 | contig 12333 bp, 10 predicted proteins | sample L1c2metaG_FD_143050 | JGI IMG/M metagenome (GOLD analysis project Ga0193751, IMG submission 143050) | Soil microbial communities from a riparian zone of the East river system, Colorado, United States - L1c2 | ecosystem: Environmental > Terrestrial > Soil > Riparian zone | place: USA: East River... | reverse complement strand
ATACTCCCCTTAGACCTTCCGCATCGCGTCCGAAATTTCCCCCACCGTAGCGTTCGCCTCGACTGCCGCCAGTATCCGAGGCATCAGATTGTCTCCCGACCGCGCCGTGTCTTCGACCGCCCGAATCGCGGCTTGCCAGGTCTCGGCATTGCGCTTCGCGCGCAACGCTCGCAGGCGCTCCACTTGTTTCGGCTCCAGCGCGGGATCGATGCGCTGGATCGGCACCGCCTTCTCGTCTTCGCCCTGCATCTGGAACCGGTTCACGCCGACCACAACCGCCTCCTGCCGATCGACCGCCTGCTGATATTCGTACGCCGCGTTCTGGATCTCCTGCTGGACATATCCGCGTTCGATCGCTTTCAGCATGCCGCCCATGGCTTCGATTTTTTCCAGATAGTCGTGCGCGCGCTTCTCGATTTCATTAGTCAGCGATTCGATGTAATACGATCCTGCCAACGGATCGACCGTCAGCGGCGCGCCCGACTCAAACGCGATCACCTGCTGGGTGCGTAGCGCGATTCGCGCCGAGGCTTCCGTCGGCAACGCCAGCGCTTCATCATAGGAATTGGTGTGCAGAGACTGCGTTCCGCCGAGCACCGCCGCCATTGCCTGGATCGCCGTCCGCACAATATTGTTCTCCGGTTGCTGCGCGGTCAGCGTGGAACCGGCGGTTTGCGCGTGGAAGCGCAGCATCCACGATTTTGGGTTCTTCGCCTTGAACCGGTCGCGCATAATTTTCGCCCACATCCGCCGCGCGGCGCGAAACTTTGCGACCTCCTCGAGAAAATTGCTGTGGGCATTAAAAAAGAAGGATAGCCGCGGCGCGAACTGGTCCACATCGAGGCCCGCCCGAATCGCCGCTTCCACGTAGGCGATGCCGTTGCCCAGCGTGAACGCGACTTCCTGCACTGCCGTCGATCCCGCCTCGCGCATGTGATAGCCCGAGATCGAAATCGTGTTCCACTCCGGCAGGTTCTCATTCGACCAGGCAAAAAGGTCGGTGATGATGCGCATCGCCTGCTGCGGCGGGTAAATATACGTGCCGCGCGCGATGTACTCCTTGAGCACATCGTTCTGCACGGTGCCGGAGAGCTTGCGAACGTCCCTACCCTGCCGCCGCGCCACAGCCACATATAGCGCCAGCAGAATCGAAGCCGTCGCATTGATGGTCATCGAGGTTGAAATCGCAGTCAGGTCAATGCCATCGAACAGCCGCTGCATATCCTCGATCGAATCGATGGCCACGCCGACTTTGCCGACTTCTCCCACGGCCAGCGGATTGTCCGAATCGAGCCCAATCTGCGTCGGTAAATCAAAGGCCACCGATAGGCCGGTCGTCCCATTCGCGAGCAAATACTTGTAGCGCTTATTCGACTCCTCGGCATCGCCCATGCCCGCGTACTGGCGCATCGTCCAGAGGCGGCCGCGATACATCGTGGCTTGTACGCCGCGCGTGTAAGGAAACTCTCCGGGATACCCTACATCGCGGTCGTAATTCCACGCCGCAAGATTGGCGGGCGTATATAGGGGGCGTATGGGGATATGAGAAGACGTCTCTTCGCTCGGGAGAAGGGCCTCCCGCTTTGGCGAGGAGTCGGGAGTCTTGACGTCTGTCACGTTCCGCTGCCCTTCTTCTTCCGAACTTTTCGTTCCGAACTTCTCGGCATCTCTGCGGTGTCAGGTTTGGCTCGGAGCTCGTAGCCCGTAGCTCCTAGCCCTTAGCTCTCTTCTTTACCCGCCAGAACGAGCTCACCCCGAACCAGATGAACGAAACCGTGAAGCACACGGCAAGGACCAGCCGCCCCGGTCCAGCCGCGTGGCCAGACTGGTACTTCCCGTATTCGCGCATGCCGGCCAGCGCTCCGATTCCGGCAATCGCCAGGAAGGTGAATCCAGTCACCTCCAGCCAGAGTTGGTGCAGCACCCGCCCGAAAGAGCGGGCTATCGCCTGGGTCCCGGCCAGTACGGCGCGGCCCGTCCGGCTGCGTTGCGCTATGTCGGCGGCCACGTTGGCGGCCGCACGGTAAATCAACCTGATTTTCCTGAACGCTTGGCCGTCGATCCTCGGTCGGTCGAGCTGGGGTCGGTCGAGCTGGGGCCGGTCGATGTTGGATCGGTCGATCATCAGTCGATTTTAGCAGCGGCCAGGCGTACAATGTCGGTTGGGCGTCGTCACAATCGCTTGTGATGTCCCCCATCAGCGGCGTCCGTTTCCAGGGGGACTCGTGGATCAGCAACTGAAGCAGCTCATGAAAGAACTCGGAGAAGCGATCAACGAGTCGCTTTCCGATTCCGAATCGATCGCCGAAGTCGTTGCCCGCATCAAGGAAGGCGGCTACGACATTTTCCTGGTTCTCGAAGCCACCATCGGCGTCAGCAAGCAGGGCGAACACACCACCGACAAGACTTCCCTGGTCTCCACCCTCAGCACCAATGCCGAACTCAAGATCAGCGATCAGGATCTGAAGTTTCTCAAGTCCCTCCGCATCAAGATCGACGACGCAGACGACGAGTAGCTGCGTGCCCGCTTGAATTCGCGACCTGCCTTTCAGTTGTCGTCCTGTAAATTGTCATCCTCAGGATGACAGCTTCGATTTACACCTGCCCGCGTTGTGCTACGATTCTGCCCGCCATGAAACGCTATTTCCTCGCCCTTCCGCTCTGCGTCTCGCTGCTGTTTAGTTCGCCACTTTGGGCCCAAGCCGTTCCTACCTTCGTCGGAGTGCGCACTTTTCTCGGCGCTCCGTACGTCACCAACCTCGAAAAGCTCGACGCCGACTTCGCCGTCCTCGGCGTACCGTTCGACGAGGGCACATGGGGACAGCCCGGCGAACGCTACGGACCGCGCGACATGCGCGAAGCCTCGCAGGAATATAACCACGATCTGACAGAAGGCTTCTACTACATCGACGGCGACCGCACCGTGCTCAAAGGCAAGCGCTGGGCCGATGTCGGCGATATTGCAATCATGCCCACCGTTCCCGCGCAGACAAACGACAAAGTCACGGCCGCGGTGAAGACCATCCTCGCCCACAAAGCATTCCCCATTGTGATTGGCGGCGACCACAGCATCACTTACCCGTCGCTGCGCGCCTTCGACCAGCCTCTCACCCTCATCCACATTGACGCGCACCTCGACACCTGGAACGGAGCACCGGGCAACCTCGATCACGCGTCGTGGGTCCTGCGCGCCGCTCAACTGCCGCATGTCACGAAAATTATCCAGATCGGCATGCGCGGCCTGGCCAATGATCCCGAGGCGGTGGGCAACGCCCGCAAGCTGCACACGCAAGTCATCACCGCCGAGGAATTGCATCGCCGCGGCGTCGCCTGGGTCCTTTCCCAGATTGCCCCCACCGGCAATATCTACGTCACCTTCGACGTCGACTCCATGGATCCCACGCTCGCCCCCGGCACCGGAACGCTCGAGCCGGGTGGACTCAACTTCGCCGAGATTGACGACCTCATGATGGGCCTCCCCGCCAAGGGAAGATTGGTTGGCCTCGACATCATGGAGGTTAACCCGCTACGCGATTCGAGCGGACGCACCGCGCAAACTGCCATCCGCTTGGTGGTCGACATGCTCGGCGCGGCGTTCCACTGAGACGCGTAACCTTCTGAGGATGTTCGGTTTTCGAAGCTTGCAATCGCTGCCGAGTTTCGCTCGGCTGGACAGCCGGAGGGCGGCTGTCCCTGCGTGGTACGTGGTGAGAGAACTGGGTTCCCGGGCAAAATTTGCCGATTTTCCACAAAACTTGCCCTTCCCCAAATAGGAAAAACCTTGCAGGTGATTTCTTTTGGTCTGTTAGACTAAATTCTTTCCCAACTAAGTGGCCGCTTAGCAGCATCTTAAGGGTGTAGCGCCTTCGTCGAAAATGGCCTTCGGCGTGCACTTCGTAAATCGGAAGTGTCGTCCTTCGGCTAGTCTCCTGCGGTCTTTAAATGCCGGTGCGTGGGGGGACTGCTTTTTGGGCAAGCGCTAAGAAGGTAGCTACATTGAGGTGCCGCATATGGATTCCCAAGCTTCACAGTTGACCCTGGGCCTTCTTCCCGAGCCTAGCACCCGTTGGGGAAGGTTCGTTCTCAGTTATGGAGTTCAGTCGCTGGTGGTGGCGTTCGTCGTTATTGCGGCCATTGCAAACCCCGATGTCCTCGATGTGCCGATCCACGACTACCACTTCGTTAGCCTGGTCAGCACTCCGCCGCCGGTTCCGCAGGCTCCGGCGCCAGTCAAACACTTTCCTGCCCAGAAAATCGTCGAGCCGGTAACGCCGCGTCCCGAAGCTATGCGCGTTCCCACCGAATTGGTCCGGCCAAAAAAGCTGGTTCCCGACGAACAGGCGCCCAAGGTAACGCTGGCTGCCAAGAAAGAGGCTTTACCGGATTTGAAGCCGTTGATCCCCAGGCCGCCGGTGAAGACGAATGTGTTTTCCACAGGCAGCTCGGCTACGCCAACCATGGCGGCCGCGCCGCAGAAAGTACAAACGGGGGGCTTCGGCGACCCCAACGGCGTGCCCGCTCAGGATAATCACGGCCGTCCGATTACAATCGCGCAGGCGGGCTCATTTAATATGCCCTCCGGCCCCGGCTACGGCAACGGCACTGGCGGAGCGCACGGCGCGCGCGGGGTGATCGCAAGCACCGGCTTTGGCAGCGGCGTCGCAACCGGCAACAGTTTGGGCCCGGTTTCCGGCTCGCGAGGTGCAGTTCGCCAGGGCGGCTTCGGAGACGCCGACGTCGTAACCACTTCTCAGCCCAAGGCTAAGTCCGCTGAACCCGTCGTCAAGACCCTGCCTGCCGAAATCACATTCAAGCCCCGTCCGGTTTACACTGATGAAGGACGACAGCTTAAAATTGAGGGCGAGGTCCTGGTCGAGGTTGTCTTTTCAGCCACCGGGCAGATTCGCATCGTGAAAGTGGTGCGCGGTCTCGGTCACGGGCTGGATGAATCCGCGGTTCGCGCCGCGGAGAAAATTCAGTTCAAGCCCGCCCTGAGAGACGGCCGCCCCGCTGATTTCGAGGCGGTATTGCACATCGTGTTCCAACTCGCTTCATAAGGTGAAATGAAATCAACTAAAATGTTGCGCTCCCTCGTTGCACTCTTTGCACTTTCCCTGGTCTGCGCCACGTTCGTGTTTGCCCAGACGACGCCCGCCCAGACTTCGCCGCAACCCCAGCTCTCGAACCGCGACGCCGCCACCCAACAGGCTAGCGCCGCCGCCAGCAGCTTCGATCAGGTTGTCGATCGAGCGGTGGAGCGCGAACATTTCTTCATGGCCCAGATGAAGCAACTGCATCCCCTGGTGGAAACTTATCTCCAGAATCTTAGGGAAGACAGAGACCTCAACGCTCCCGTCCCCGTCAGCGACGTGTACTTCCTTGGCCGACTGGATATGAGCGAGGGCACCGATGACCGCGCTTTCACCTCGCCCACCACCGCCGGCCTCGGCAAACGCATGCTCAGCAAGCTGAGCAACGTATATTCCATGAAGTTCCTGCCCCTGGGCTTTGCCCAAATGGTGATCCTCGATCAGGATTTTCAGCGCAGGTATTACGATTTCACTTTTGTCCGCCGCGAGTTCCTCGGCGAAGTACGCTGCATCGTCATGGACGTTGCGCCCAAGAAAGACGCCGGCAAGGGCCGGTTCCTCGGCCGCATCTGGATCGAAGATCAGGACTACAACATCGTCCGCTTCAACGGCACTTACTACCCTCACCCGCGAGCCAGTTATTACCTGCACTTTGACAGCTGGCGCCAGAACCTCCGCCCCGGCATCTGGCTGCCTTCGCTTATCTATTCCGAGGAGTCCGATCTCAAATACCGTATCGGTCAGACGCTTCATTACAAGGCGCAGACGCGGCTGTGGGGCTACAACCTGAAGGATCTCCGCCGCAGCTCTGAGTTCACCGAGATCACCGTCGACGCTCCGCAGTCGGTCCAGGACCAGAGTCAGAAAGCCCAGGACGCTACTCCCATCGAAGCCCAGCGCGCCTGGGAACGTCAGGCTGAGATCAACGTGATCGACCGCCTGCAGCAGATCGGCCTGATCGCGCCGGAAGGCGAAATCGACAAGGTGCTCCAGACCGTCGTCAATAACATGATGGTCACCAATAATCTCGACATTCAACCCGAGGTCAGGTGCCGCGTGCTGCTGACCACGCCGCTCGAGTCCTTCACCATTGGACATACCATCGTCGTGAGCCGCGGCATGATTGACGTGCTGCCCGACGAAGCGGCGCTGGCCATGATTCTGACCCATGAATTGGCGCACATCGTGCTCGGCCATCACCTTAACACCAAGCTGGCCTTCAACGACCGCATGTTCTTTCCCGACGAGCGCACCTTTGAGCGCATGGATTTCGCTCGCGATCGCAGCGAAGAAGAAGCCGCCGACAAGAAGGCTGTCGAACTGCTCAACAACTCGCCCTACAAAGACAAGCTCAGCAACGCCGGCCTATTCCTGAAAGCGGTCCAAGCCCGCGCTCCGCAACTGAAGAGCCTGATTCGGGCGCACCTCGGCGACAGCCTCCTCAATGGCAACGCAACCAGGATGTCGTCTTTGATGACTGCGTCGCCGCAATTCGACCCAAAGAAGGTCGACCAGGTCGCGGCTTTACCTCTCGGTGGCCGGGTTAAGGTCGATCCGTGGAACAATCAACTCGAACTAATCAAGACCAAGCCCGTGGCCATCACCGCCGCAGCCGATAAGATGCCCTTCGAAGTCACGCCCTTCTTTCCGTTCCTCACCAGGCTAGGCACCGCTGGTCCAGAAAAAGCGGCTCCGGTCCCGGAAAAAACCGGGGCAGCTCCGACCGGACGGTAGGAAAATGACCAGGTTTCGAGGTTGCAAAGTTTCAAGGTCTGAACCGCACGGGCACACGCTCCTGGCAACCGCACCCAAGAGCCTTACGTTTGAAACTCTGAAACCTTGTAGCTCTGAAACCTTGCCTTTGGAAGAGAACCGGCAGAAAAAATCAGGGCAAGCCCGCTGCCAGACAGCAACGGGATACTCGTGAGGAGGCTACTGCGTACTACCCATCTGGCTTCCGACTTGCGAAAACACGTTGTTGGCGTTGCCGCCGATCAGTTTGACCGTGCCAATGACGATTACCAGGATTACCGCGAGCATAACCGCGTATTCGGCGACGTCTTGACCACTCTCCTCAGCCCAAAGTTGACGGATGGTTTTAATCACTTGTTTGCCCCCAATCGACGACACGCCCAAGCTTCTTCCCCGAGACAGTAGTTCGCCGTCGTGTCATTGTAAAATATCCCGAATCGCCCCCTCCGCCCAATAGCACACCAGTGACCCTAAATGGCACTATCGTGCCAGAAACACTTAAGAAGCCAGCTAACCTATTGATTACACAGTCTTGGTTACACGATCGTTTTCAGCGGAAGCCCTTGATTCACCGCGAAAAGCGCCAGTTCCAGGCGGGTGGAGACCCCCAGTTTGTCGAAGATATTGCTCAGATGATGCTTCACCGTATCCTCGCTGATTTTGAAATACTCGGCGATTTCCCGGTTGGCATAGCCCGCGACCACGGCCGAGACAATCTCCAGTTCCCGCGGCGTCAGCCCGAATTTCTTCTGTTTCGATTCCTCGTTCGTACTCTGCATGAGGTTTCGCAGGTACTGCACCAGATTCGACACGCTATCCCGCCCCACCCAATACTCCCCGGCCATCACCGCATGAATGCTCTTGAGCAACAGTTGGGTAGCGGAATCCTTCAGCACCACGCCGCGCGCTCCCAACTGCAACGCCTCCACCATCTGCTTCTTTTCGACCGCTGCCGTCAGCAGGATGATGCGCACCGTCCCGGCCGCGCCACCGCTCGTACTCAGGTCGCGCAGCGCCTCCAGCCCGGTGTGGCGCGGCATGGCCAGATCGAGCAGAAGAATGTCGGGCTTGATCTCCGTCGCCAGTTTCACCGCCTCGCGGCCGTCGCAGGCTTCGCCGACGACTTTCATATCGCCTTCCGATTCCAGGAGGCGCCGTAGGCCGTCGCGGAAAATGGGGTGATCGTCGGCAATTACAATGCGTATGGGATGAACTCGTTTATCCATAATTTGCCTATCAGTACTTTGCCTATCAGTGCTTGGCCTATCCATGACTCGTCTTTCTGGGCGGCGGAATCCGCACTTCCAGCCGCGCGCCGTGCCCCGGAGTCGATTCTATCGCGAGTTCGCCCGCCAGCAGGCGGACCCTTTCCCGGATCACCGCCGGGCCTTTACCTGTCGTCTCCAATTCAGCATCCGACAGCCTCCCGGAAAAAGAAAATCCTTTCCCGTCGTCCTCCACCGTCAATTGCAGATTACCCGCCCGCTGCGCCAGCCGCACGAGCACGTGGTGCGCTCCACTGTGCTTGCGCACGTTCACCAGACTTTCCTGCACAATGCGCGCCAGCTCCCGGCACACCTTCTGCGCCAAGTCCACGCGCTCCAGTTCGCTGACAAACTCCGCTGCGATTCCCGTCTCCCGGCGGAAGCGCTCCACCGTGTCGGAAATGAAACCCAGAAGCCGGTCCGCATTCACCTCGAACGACTTCATCGCCTGCATCAGTTCACGCAACTTCAGAACTTCTTCGCGCAGCAGTTTCTGGATGCGCCCCAGTTCCGCGTTCACCACCGGCGCCTGCGTTCCAGACTGGCGGCGCAGCACATCCAACTGCATTTCCACTGCGATCAGCGATTGAATCGCTCCATCATGAAGTTCACGCGCGAACCGCGCCCGCTCCAGCGCCCCCGCCCGCTCCCGCAGCCGCCGCATCAGGTACACGTTATAGATCGCCGGACCTACCTGTTGCGCGAATTCCTGCAGAAACCGTAATTCCTCCTCCGGCTCCCCCATCATCTGCGGATCGAACAGAAACACGCGGCCAGACCACTCGGTCCCAAACACCAATGCCACCGAAACCATCGCGTCAAATTTTTCCATTCGCTCCAGCGCATCGAGGAATCCGGTGCTTACTTCGCGCAGCCGCGCCCCATCGCGATCCAGCAGCACCGTGTGAAAACCTCTGGCACTGCGCGAAGCGTAGATCGCGTCCGCCGGCGATTCGAACAGATACGCCTTTTCGCTTTCCGGCAGAGCCTCGCGCCAGCGCAGCACTTCACCGCCATCGGCGCCACAGGTCACCTCCGCCAGAAATACCCGATAACTGTTCGCTTCCTGCGAGGCGCTCAGCACCCGGCTCGCGCCGTAGATGCTCATCACCTCCCCGAGGATCTGCTGCATGGTCCCGGTCAGTCCCGTCTCGACCCGCGTCGAACTGAGGACGCGCATGATCACGGCGCGCTCCGCCCGCACCTTCTTCTGGTTCTCCGACATGTAGCCCAGCAAAAATCCGAGCACAATCAGGTATACCGAACTCATAAGCAGCTGTTGCGGATCCAGTTCCCGCACGCTCATACCCAGCCGAGGCAGATGCACCATCCGCAGCCACTGATCCGCTGCCGGTTCCAGTCCGGCTCGCACCGCGAACGCTTCGGCCCACAGCAGTGCCACCGCCGTACCTGCCGTGCCCACCGTCTCCCACAATCCCCAGCGATATGCCGCCGCCGCCATCACGAACACAAAGAATAGAAAAAATGGCCCCCGCTGTGCCGTCGCAAACATTGAGATCAGCACCGGCCATACGATATCCGCCGCGTGCACCACCAGACGAAAAGCGGTTGTCGACTGCGGCCGGAAGCGTACCAGCAGCATCACTACCACGGCATGCGCCAGATACACCGTCAGTAGCCAGTACAACCAGCGCGAATACGCAACCCCGCGCACCGGCTCCATCCAAAGAGCAACCTCCGCCGCAATGGTCAGCGCCACCCGCGCCGTGGCCAGCCAGCGTTCCGTGCGCCGGATTTCGCCGGCACTAAGCGGCGCCCGGAAGCGCCACAGATCACGGTATCGAGGGATCATCCAGGACAAAGCGAGATTCTCGTCGTTAAGCGATTCATTCTGAAGTGGAGCGCCTAATTCTAAAGGCAATCTCAGCCAAACTCCATGAGCTTCTTTGCTTCTGCGATTCTCACTTCTAACCTCCGTGCCCGGGCTTACTCTAGTAACCCCCTCAACCCCACATCACGTTCTAGAATGGAGCCCGGAGTAGTTTGCCTTGGCCGCACTCACCAAATTCTGGGTCTCTATGCTGATCGCGCTGGTGCTCGCCCAGACTGCCGCGTCTCTGCTGATGTCCAGAGGCGAGGCCCTCACCATTGCGAGCGACCTCATCGGGGGCAGTCTCCTGCTCGTTGCCACCGCAGCCTACCTGCCCAATACCCTGCGCTCGCGCTGCCCTACTCTTCACATGCGGCTTTTCTGGATCCTCATGAGCGTGGGCATGATCTTCTGGCTCGCTTACCAGGGAATGTGGAATTACTTTGAGGTCCTGAAGCGTCAGGACGTGCCCAACCCGTTTCTGGGCGATGTCGTTCTGTTCCTGCATCTGGTGCCCATGATCGCCGCTCTCGCCGTGCTTCCTCATCTCCGGGAAGACGAGCGCGATGAACGTGTCCGCATGCTCGACTTTGCCCTCCTGCTCACCTGGTGGGTCTTCATTTATGTATACGCCGTTATCCCGTGGCAAACCGTGCAGGTCGATGAAGCGGCTTACAGCGCCAATTTCAATTTCGCGTATCTGACCGAAAAGCTCGTGCTCCTGATCGCGCTTGCCGTCCTCGCCTACACATCTGATGGCGGCTGGCGAAAGCTTTACGGACAGTTGCTAGGCGCCAGTGCACTCTACGCCTCCAGTTCCTATGTTGCCAACTGGGCCATCTTTCACAAGCTTTATTACAGCGGCAGCATCTATGACATCCCACTGAGCGTTTCCATCGCCTGGATGGCAGCGGTTCCCTTGCTTGCTCTCCGCCTCGACCTATCAGACTCCAAACCGTCGCGGCCTGTGCTCGGCGTCTGGATCACTCGCCTAAGCATGCTCGCTCTGTTCAGCCTCCTCTGGGCTGCCATGCAATCCGAACTGGACCCGGCACTTCCATCTTCGGTCAAGAACTTCCGCATCACTGTGAGTCTTCTTACCATGGTGGTGATGGGCATCGTGGTTTTCTGGCGCCAACGCCTGCTCCGGGCCGAGCTCTCGCAGTTTCTCGAAAGGTCCCGCCGTTCTTTCGACGACCTCAAGGACTTGCAGAATAAGCTCATTCAATCCGAGAAGCTGGCCTCGCTCGGCCAGTTGGTGGGCGGAGCCGCGCACGAGATCAACAACCCGCTCACCGCCATGCTGGGATACTCTGACCTGCTCAGCGCGTCCACCTTGCCTCCCGAGGAACAACTCCAGGCCGCGCAAGTCGGCGAGCAGGTCCGTCGCACAACCACGCTGGTTGCGAGCCTGCTCACATTTGCCCGTCAGGCTCCTGCCCGGCTAGCCGCCATTGACATCAACTCCGTGCTGCAAACCGCCATACGCCTGCTTGCTCCCCAGCTGGAAGCGGAAGCCAGTTCCATCCGCCTCGAACTCGCACCTTCGCTTCCGTTCGTGCTCGCCGACTCGAATCAGATTCTCCACGTCTGCATGCACCTTGCCGGACAGATCATCGCCCAGCTCAATCGCGACGAACACTCCACCCTGTTCGTTCGCACGCACAGCCAAGGCAACTTCGTCCTGGTAGATTTCTCCTCTTACGATTCTGGCGATCTTTCGTGGCAGCCACCCTCGTACCCGTCGCTGCTCACCTCCGAAGGCGGAAATAAGCCTTCTACCCTTTCGCTGAGCGCCTGCTGCCGCATTGTCGAAGAACATGGCGGACGTCTGTTGCAGCCAGCGACTCCCGGTAGCGCCGCTTTCCGTGTGGAACTGCGCATCGCGGCAAATTCTGCAAGCCGCTCCTCGCTCGCCGCAGCCACCCGAGCCGCGGCCAGAAGCAGTTCGTAAAATTATTAAGGTTTCAGAGTTTCATAGTTCCAAGATGAGCCCTCAACGATACCCGCCTTTCCCGTGAAACTTTGGAATTTGCCTTTTGCATATTATAGTAAATATTGTATAATGACATCACCGTGAAGGACGTTCGGCGTACACCGGCAGAAATTCACTGGGAAGGAGATTCGAAGGAAGTTCTGAGCGGATTTCCGAAGGACGTGAAGCTGAGCCTCGGCTACTCCCTGCGCAGGCTACAGAACGGCGAGTTTCCGGCGTGCGAAACGCGCTCGATGGCGTCGATCGGAAAGGGTGTTTGGGAACTCAAGGAATCGGATGAACGGGCTTGGTACCGGGTAGTTTACTTAACGAAGATTGACGGCGTGATTCATGTGCTGCACTGCTTCGAAAAGGAAAGCCGAAGGACGGACAAGCGAGATGTCGCGAGCGCGCGAGCCC
>Ga0193751_1002086_pt1 | contig 12341 bp, 17 predicted proteins | sample L1c2metaG_FD_143050 | JGI IMG/M metagenome (GOLD analysis project Ga0193751, IMG submission 143050) | Soil microbial communities from a riparian zone of the East river system, Colorado, United States - L1c2 | ecosystem: Environmental > Terrestrial > Soil > Riparian zone | place: USA: East River... | reverse complement strand
CGGCAAAACGCATAGAGTCGCCCCGACAGCGACCGCCCAAATGAGCTGATCGTTGAATCTGAATTCCACAAGCGGTCCCAGCGGCGGACCGATCTTCACCGCCGACAGGCGCTGATGGATGCCCCAGCCGAGAGCGAGAGCCGCGAGCGACTCCAACGCCAGGAGCGAAGGCAAAAGGCTCGCGCTGTGATCCGGAATCGCTCGCATCATGGCTTCCGAATCGTCGTTCCACGTGTCCAGGCCGGGAAGCTTGGCTGCGAGTTGCTTCCACTCGGGGGTATCCATGCTCTCCTGGATCCGGTCGATGCTCGCTGAAGCCCTCCGGGTCAACTCTTCGCCGGCGGCGTGGTGAAACCTCGCTATTCCGCTGGGCGCGGCGAGCGCGATCAGGAATCCCACGCCCGTTGCGAGTGCAATCGCCGCAAGTGCCCTTGCAAAGAAAGGCACAGTGGCGCTCCATAAGCTCACGAGTCCGAAGCTGGCCGCCAGGAGAATCGTCCAGCCTCGTGTCATTTGATCGTACGGACTTCCCGACGGTCCGGCGGGCAGCACCAGGATCCAGACCGACAGCGCGAGCCATATCAACGCCAGCGCAGCGCGTCCCCCGAGCTTCCAGCCGACAATCGAACATGCCGCGATCACCGGAATGAGAAGGAGAAATGATTGTCCGATCGGCACCATCAGCTCGAAAAACGGAAGCTGAGGCACAATCAGAAATCCAGCGAACCCCCATAACAGCGGCCGCCACGATTGCTTCTGTACAGGAGTCGTGGCGACCGCTGCCATCTAAGCCTGATGGCCGCGGATGTAGGGTATGAGGGCCAGAAACCGCGCTCTCTTGATCGCCGTCGACAGCTGACGCTGGTGGCGCGCGCACGATCCGCTGAGGCGCGAGGGAAGGATCTTCCCCTGATCGGTGATGAAGCGGCCGAGGGTGCGGTCGTCCTTGTAGTCGATCCAGCGGACGCGGCTTTCGCAGAATGGGCAGCTCTTTTGTGGTCGTCTCATCTGTTAATCCTCATCGTCGTCATCGTCGTCACGGCGCGTTGCTGCGGCCAGGTCTTCCTCGGACTGCGGCGGAGCACCGACTTCGTGCTCGTGCAGCGTGATGAGGTAGCGAATAACGCCTTCGTCGAGCTTGAGCGCGCGCTCGTACTCAGGCAGTGCGGTCGGCTCGGTCGAGAACTTCGACACGACGTAGTAACCGTTGTCGCGCGGGCCGATCGAGTAAGCGAGCTGGCGCCGTCCCCAATGCGCGACTTCAGGCTGCTCGGTTGCGCCGAGCATTCCATGAAAGCGGTTGATTTTTTCGGTGATGGCGGCGTCTTCGAGAGTTGAGTCGAAGATGTAGACCGCCTCGTATGTGCGAGGCACTAGGCAATCCTCCTTTTGGACGTGATCCGCCTCCCAACTGGTTGCCTGAGTGGGAGGAAGGTGTGAAGGCCGCGTGCGCGGCCGTTGTGAGAGGGAAAACTAGTGGGGATGGGAGCTTGAATCAACTTGTCGGATCAAGTTTCTGCTGACGGGCAGCGCCGATCCGGAGCTTTTGGCCGCTGAGGTCCCGTTGTTGCCTAGCTTCGCCACGTGTGGGTCGCCACCGACCCTCAAAGGAGCAATTTACCAGGCAGTCTACGGGGGAAGCACCAGCATGACGATAAGAAAATCAGCGCGGATTCTCGTCCTCGCCCTGATCGCGGGAGCGGCAATGGCGGCGTGCAGCAAAAAGACCGCGAGCACCACGGATTCGACAAACGTGACCAGCACGACGACTGACACGACGCGCAGCTCAATCGGCGCGACAACCACGACGACGGATTCTCTGAACGCCGCGAGCGGGACCAAGCGATAGCGCTTCACGCTCTCGGGAAGACTGCGACCAGTTCAGTCTCTTCCGGAGAGTGCTCTCCCGCCGTGCGGGAGTTGTTGTTCGCCGGTGATTTTCGGCATGCCACTTCGCAGCGCCTATTAAACCTCCAGAAAGCGCCGATGTTGTGCGTGCGCTCTCCTGGAGGTCAAATGCGCAGAAACGTAAGCGTCGCCGCCGGCATCGCCGCGGTGGCAGCAACCGCTTTTCTTGCCGCGAGCTGCGGCTCGGATACCACAGCCCCAACTAGTAAGCAGTACGTCGCAAACCTCATCGCCGCGAATGAAGTCCCACCGAAGACTACAGCGGGTACGGGTGTGGCGACCTTCGTCGATCTGGGCAACGAGATCGACTGGACTCTCACTTTGACGAACATGACCGGCGTGATCGCCTCTCACGTTCACGTCGGCGCTGTGGGCACCGCCCCCGCAGCCAACATCATCGAAAACCTCTTCATCCCGAACGTCGCGACCGGAACGGTGAACGGCCTGGTGGCGCATGGCAGCATCACGAACGCGAACAATGCGAACGTGTCCCTCGATTCTCTGAGGGTGCTGTTCAAGAACGGCAACGCATACGTGAATGTCCACACCACCGCAAACACGTCCGGGGAGATCCGCGATCAGGTCCACCCGGTGCAGTAGTCGTGGTTGGCGCTGCGAGCCGCTCGCGCTGGCAGCGTTCAGTTATAACGCGATTTCTAGACGTTGAATCGGAACAGGAGTACGTCGCCGTCCTGGACGACGTACTCCTTTCCTTCTGACCGCACCGCGCCTTTCTCGCGCGCGCCTTTCCAACCGTCGTTGCCGACAAAGGAGTCGTACGAAACTGTCTCGGCGCGTATGAAGCCGCGCTCGAAATCCGTGTGGATCACAGCTGCGGCTTTGGGCGCCGTGTCACCGCGATGAATCGTCCAGGCGCGGACTTCCTGCTCACCGGCGGTGAAGTAGGTCTCCAGGCCAAGCAGACGATAGCCGGCGCGAATGAGCCGATCGAGTCCCGCGGACTCGAGACCCAGCGAGCTCAAAAAGTCTGCGCGATCCTCCGGTGGAAGCTCCGCCAACTCGGCCTCGATCTTGGCGGAGAACGGAACGACTTCCGCCAGCTCGCCACTTTTCTTTACCGCATCGCGCAGACCCTTCAAGTGCGGTCCTTCGGCGCCAGCCAGCTCGGCGTCGCTCACGTTTGCGGCGTAGAGCACTGGCTTTACCGTGAGAAGCGTCAAAGGCGCCAGCACCGCTTTCTCTTCCGGTGAAAGACGCGCTTCCCAAAGTCCTCTTCCATCTTTGAGAAAACTGTAAGCCTTCTCCAGCACCAGCAGCTCGCCAAGCGCTTCCTTGTCCCCGGTGCGCGCCGAGCGTCGCGTTTTGTCGAGTCGCTTCTCGAGCGACGCGAGATCGGCGATTGCGAGCTCGAACTCTATCACCTCGCGATCGCGCACGGGATCGACTGCGCCCATCACGTGCGTGACGTCCGGATCCTCGAAGCAGCGCACCACGTGCACGATCGCATCGGTCTCGCGAATGTTCGACAGGAATTTGTTGCCGAGTCCTTCTCCTTCGGCGGCTCCTTTGACGAGTCCCGCGATGTCGACGAACTGGACAACAGCTGGCACCGTGCGCTTCGGTTGAACAACTCGCGTGAGCTCGGTAAGACGCGAGTCAGGAACCTCGACCATCCCGACATTCGGCTCGACGGTGCAGAACGGATAATTCGCGGCCTCAGCCTTGGCGGCTGTGAGCGCGTTGAAGAGGGTCGATTTTCCGACGTTCGGAAGCCCTACTATTCCCAGTTTCAGCATTGTCTGTGAAGGTAATGACGCCGTCTAGGGGTTGAGCCGGCGTTTCCTACAGATCTTCAATACCGAAGCGGGCAGCTCTGAGCGCTACGCCCGGAGCCGCTGAGCTTTCAAAGTCCGTATGGATGAAATGAATTGTCCCGCTTCAGCTGAGACTCGTGCCAGAGCGATGGAGCTCACGGCTCAAACGCTGTGAAAATCAACCCGCCGCAGCGAGACGCAGCGCAACTACGACGACCAACTGTGGAAGCTGAAAAGGTCAGGGCTTAGCGCTCAAAGCTGCCCGCTTCAGTATTGAGAGTCTGTCCGAAGCGAGCGTCTCAAGCGCGAGTATGAGCGCTGTCCGCTCGGAGCTCTAGGTAGTGAGCCGCTCAGCCCGCGCTCTCGTCTCGCGCAGCCCGGTTGTGGAGGTTCATAGCTTTCTCAGCGCCCTCGCGTAGCCAAGTCTCAACGGTCGCAACGAGATCAGGCATCAACGCCAGCACGTCTTCCCGCTCATCCCGGGCAAAAGGTGCAAGCACGAAATCAGCGAGATTGGGGTACACGCCCTTCCGCTCCTCGCTCGGCCCGACGCCGATCCGTAGGCGCGCGTAGTCCTGTGTGCCGAGCGCATGCTCTACGCTCTTGAGCCCATTGTGCCCGCCCGCACTTCCACGCGCGCGAATGCGAAAGCGTCCGACGGGTATCTGCACTTCGTCCACCACCACGAGCAGATCCTTCGCCGCGCTCCAGAACGGGCGGCGCACGTAATTCTTGAGCGCCTGTCCGCTCAGGTTCATGTACGTCTGCGGCTTCATGAGGCGCACCTTCTGGCCGGCAACCGTTCCGTTTGATACCACAGCGTCGCCGTTTTTTTTCCAACCCTCGAAATGCCAAACGTCGGCTAGGTGGTCGATCAACCACCAGCCGACGTTGTGCCGAGTCGCCGCGTACTCTCGGCCCGGATTGCCGAGGCCGAGTATGACTTTCAATGGTTATCCGATAATCACTTCTTGCCGGACGAGTCGCCGCTGCCCTTCCTGCCAGACGGCTCCTCACCGCCCTCAGCCTCTTCCTCGTCACCCAGGCCCTTGCCGATGACTTCGGGCTCAGCGGCAGCACCCTCTGCGCCTTCGACGGGCTCGACCGCGGCCGTCTCCTCGATCACCGCGCGCGGAGCGGCAACAACCGCCACCGACGTCTCCGCGTCGTCGAGAACTTCGACGCCTTCGGGCACCTTCAGATCGCTGACGTGCACAGAATCGCCGATCACGAGGTTTGTGACGTCGTACTCGAGGTGATCCGGAATGTTGGACGGATCGACTTCAATCTCGATCTCACGAAGAGTCTGGTCGAGCACTCCGCCGCCGAGCCGCACGCCCTCCGGAATGCCGTGAAGGACGATTGGGATACTGACCGTCACCTTCTCGCCGGCCACGAGCTGTTGGAAATCGACGTGAAGGATCTGGCGCTTGATGGGATGGCGCTGGATCTCGCGAATGAGCGTCTTCGAAGTAGTTCCACCGACCGCCACTTCGATCACGGTGCTCTCTGCCTGGATGTGGCCGAGGAGTTTGTCGAGGTCGCGGGCGTTGAGAGAAAGCGCCTGGGGCTCGCGGCCGTGACCGTAGATCACCGCGGGAATCTGACCCTGACTGCGTAGCGTGCGCGCGCCACCCTTGCCGGTCGCTTCGCGGGCTGTCGCGTTAAAAGAAACGGTTGCCATGACTAGTTCTTCCCTGTAGGCGCCAACAACCTGTTGTACGCCCATTCGATAAAGTCAAAAACTGCTGCCGCGAACTCTTTCGCGACTTTCCCGATCACTTCAGCCATCTGAACCTCTACTGCTCGAAGAGCGAGCTCACCGACTGCTCGCTGTGAATGTAGCGAATCGCCTTCGATAAAAGCTCGCCAACCGACAACACACAGAGGGCAGGGAATCTCTTGGCCGCTGGAATCATGACAGTATCAGTCACGGTCACTTCCTTGATTGGCGCCTTTGAGAGTCGCTCCACCGCTGGTCCTGACATCAGAGCGTGTGTGGCACAAACGTAAACGTCGCGCGCCCCCAGCTCCTTCAACGCAATTGCCGCTTCGGATACAGTGCCCGCGGTGTCGATCATGTCGTCCGTGAGCAAGCAATCCCTTCCTTCTACTTCACCGACGACGTTGACGACTTCCGAAACGTTCGGCTTCGGCCGTCTCTTGTCGATGATCGCCAGCGAGCCGTTCAGTCTCTTGGCGAATCCCCTCGCCATTTTCGCCGATCCAACGTCGGGAGCGACTACTACGAGGTCGTGCAGATTCTTTTTTCTGTAATGCGAAACAAAAACCGGCGCCGCGTAAAGGTGATCCACCGGAACATCGAAGAACCCCTGAAGCTGGTGCTGGTGAAAATCAATTCCCAGGACACGGTTAGCACCCGCGACCGTTATCATGTTCGCTAGCAGCTTGGCACCGATCGCAACACGCGGCTGGTCCTTGCGGTCCTGCCTCGAGTATCCGTAGTACGGCATCACGCACGTTATCCGTGCTGCTGACGCCCTGCGTGCCGCGTCTATCAGGAGCAGAAGCTCCATGATGTTTTCGGCCGGCGGATTTGTCGGCTGCACGATGAAGACGTCGTTGCCTCTGACGTTCTCGTCGATGCGGACGAAAATCTCGCCGTCAGCAAACCGGTTGACCGTCGTCTTGCAGAACGGGACATCCAGAGTTTGCGCGATCTCAGCGCACAGATCCGGATTTCCGGGCCCAGCGATGAGCTTGAAGCCATGAGCGGGTACGGATAATCCGTCCATGCAGCCTTACAAGTTAAGTGGGCAAAGGAGTTAGATCAATTGCCCCTGGTGGATTCGAACCACCATTACCGGATCCAAAGACCGATGTCCTGCCATTGGACGAAGGGGCAGCGGGAAGGGAAAGCTAGTCCAGTAGCTCCACCGGGACAACGCTCCACGCCGTGCGAGTAAATATCCTTCTCGTGCCCTCCGGGACCGCCCATGGCGGAAGCTCGCGCTCGGATTTGAGTGATCCAATTCCGACTCCCGGGACACTGAAAACCGTGGATCCAGAGCCGCTCAATCGGTAGAAAAACCCGTACTTGTCGCCACGCGCGAGTAGCGCGTCGATCGCCGGCCAGCGCGGTCGGAGCACCGGCTCGAAATCATTTGTCGAATTGTGTGCGGCCGAATCCCAGTCACGAAACATCTCGGTCGTCAGTTCGGGACCCGGTCCGTGGTATTCCCCGCGGGCTTGATCGAGCAGCCCGTAGGCCTCGGCCGTGTTGATCCCGAAGGGAGGAAAGAAGAGCTCGATCTCGCGGGGTGGTAGCGGCTTTACACCCAGCAGCTTTTCGCCGCGGCCCCATGACATCGCCATGACGTGATCGCTCGCGAGAAATGGTAGGTCCGAACCGAGGCTCACGGCCATCGCGCTCAGTTTTTCGGGCGTGACTGGGTTGCTCGACAGAGTGTTCAGAATCTTGAGAACCGCCGCGGCGTCCGCGCTTCCTCCACCCAGCCCGCCGCCGATCGGAATGTTTTTTACAATCTCGATCTCGAATCCCCTGGGCCAACCTGTCTCGCGCGCAAAAAGATCCGCGGCACGGTAGGCGAGATTGTTTTCAGGCGCGATGTCGCGCATCTCGAAGCAGCGAAGGGATTTTTCACCCTTCGTAGTGCGGATCTCGACATCATCGCCGAGCTCGATACGGAGAAAGACGGTTTCGATGGAGTGATAGCCGTCGGGCTGCTTTCCGAAAACACGGAGCGCCAGGTTGATCTTCGCCTGTGCCAGCATCCTGCCTGCGCGTCCGCTCACGCTGCGGGCTCTGGAGACGTTTGAAGATCGCGGAGCTTGACGCCGAGACGCGCGAAGTAGTACGCGCCGATGAGCGTGATGGGAATGAAAGACATCAGGTGGTAGCCAATCGCCCACGTCGCGGCCTGCTGCTGGCTCACTCCGTAGACGGAAAGGCCCTGCACCGACATGTATTCGAACACGCCGAAGAAACCAGGGAGCGCCGGAACAGCGGTTCCGAGGGCGATGAAGGCCTGAAGAAACAGCGCGGCTGAAAACGGAGCCGCGATTCCCAGCGCCTTGAATGCGAGCCAGAACCCGAGTCCGTTGAGAAGCCAGTGCGCCAGCGTCCAACCGAACACCGCGGCGAAACGCGACGGACTTCGCAGCACGCTCAGCCCGTGCATGAAGGTTTCCAGCATTCGTCTGCCACGCTCTTCGACAGAGGGCGACACACGTCGCGCGAAGAGCTCGAACAGTCGGAGCAATTGCGAGGGGAAGAACACTAGCGCGTAGAGACCGAGCAACAAGACGAGAACAACCACGCCCGCGCCGATCCCGAAAGAGCCGAGCGAGCGGCCAGCCAGAGTCTGAGAGCCGGAGAGCGCGGGGTTGGCCAAAGCGGTCGCCGCCAGCAGGAGCAACACGATCGCGTCGAAGAGGCGATCAACCACTAGCGAGGCCAGCGAAGTTGCGAATGGAACCGGCGCCTCACGCGTCAATGCGTACGCCCTCGCGATCTCGCCCGCGCGCGCGAGCGCGACGTTGTTGACCATCATTCCGACAGCCGTCGATCGCCACAGCGGACCCAGCGCGATTCCGGGCGCGACCGGCTCGAGGATAATCTGCCAGCGTATAGCGCGTAGCGCGAAGATGGCGGTGGAGCAGAAGATCGCCGCGGCGAAGAGCAGCGGGTCCGCCTGGGAAAGACTGTGCGCAACCTGCGGGGTCGAAATTCCATGGAGCGTCCAGTAAATGAGCCCCACGCTCAGCACGCCCCCGAGCGCGGCGCGCCATCCGGCTTTCACCGGCTACTCGGTCGACGCGAGCTGTACCAGATCGACGAGCTCGTCGACAAGCGCTCGTGTAGGAGGATTGCCGCTCTTCTTGAGAGCGCGACGAATCTCGCTCGCCCTCTCGATGGCGCGCTGTCCTTTGTAGAGCAGCTCCTGAATCGGAACGAGCTCGCCAACGGGAGGCTGCGGCCCCGAATTGCGCGTCTCCAGCGACCGCATCGTAGCGAGACTGGAGTTGAGGACATCCTTGAGCTCCTGTCCGCGGGGCGGCGTTCTGTCGCTTGTCGCTCTCGCTTGCTGCGCGGGAGTGGGAACGCGCTTCACCTCCGGTGACAGAGTGCCGGGCCCGATGCGAACCGTCTCGCGCAGCTGCTGCTCGTAGTGTGTCTTTGGATTGGGTGCCACGTAGACGATGTGCTGTCCGTCGTCATTGTAAAAAAGCTGCGATATCGGCACGATGACATCTTCGTTGCGCGATTCCCTGCTCGGCGCGTATTTGGTGAGACGGCGCACGCTCTCGTCGACGCGCGAGTCCTGCTCGGCGCCCCAGGTACGAACCGCGCGGACGAGAAGCTTCAGCTCCTCGATGGTGCCGACCATCGATCGCTGCAGCTCCGGCTCCCATTTGACGGCGCCCTGAACGATGCCGCCAGCAATCCTCTCCACCACATTTGCCAGTGTCGAGACGCCGCTGGCTTTTGCCATGCTCGCGCTCCCGCGTAGTCCACGGGCCGCCGCGGCGAGCTGTGTCGCATCTGACGGCTGCAAACCCTGCTGCGTGACGAGCGACTCCAGACGAGTGAGATACTCACTCGCCTCGAGAGTAAAGAAATCGAGCAGCCGGCCAGGATTCGTCATCTGCAGGTTCTCCAGATCATTGCCGGAAAGGTCGCCCGTCCGGCGATTGCAGTCAAAGCCTCGACCCCTATGACGACCGAGCGGCGCGCATCGCTTCGCGCATTTCCTTCACCGCGCTATCGAGGCCGACAAAAACCGACCTGCTCACGATGGAGTGACCGATGTTGAGCTCCTCGATCTCGGGGATCGCGGCAACGCGGCCGACATTCTCGAGGTTGAGTCCGTGTCCGGCGTGAACGGCAATCCCGAGGTCTGCACCGCGCCGCGCCGAATCCCGGAGCGCATCGAGCGTGGCTTCCGCGTCCGGACGGTGCGAGTAGCTGCCCGTGTGTAACTCAATCGCTGGGACACCCAACGCCTTTGACTGCTCCACAGCGGCGCGAGTGGGATCAACGAACAGGCTAACGCGAATTCCTGCTTCGCTCAACGCGTCGATCATGTTTCGAACACGCGCCGGGTCGCTCGAAATGTCGAGCCCGCCCTCAGTCGTAACCTCCTCACGTCGCTCGGGTACGAGTGTGACTTGTTGCGGCTTGAGACGAAGCGCGAGCTCGAGCATTTCGGCCACGCACGCCATCTCCAGATTGAAGTACGTCTTGACGCTACGCTTGAGCTTATCGATGTCGGCGTCCTGCATGTGGCGGCGATCTTCGCGAAGGTGAGCAGTGATGCCGTCGGCACCAGCGGCCTCGCACACGCGCGCGGCTTCCACCGGATCAGGTTCATTCCCGCGCCGAGCCTGCCGCAGAGTGGCCACGTGATCGATATTGATGTAGAGCCGTTGTTGCTTTGCCCGCATTGTCACAGTCCCTAGGTCGCAGCGATCATACCGAGGAGAAACCTATAGTGTCATTCAGAATATTTGCTGGTCTACTACTTCTTGCCGCCTGTTCGAGCGCGACCCGGTCCGGATCTACGAATGGACAGCTCACCGGAGGCGCGACTGCGCAGCTAGCGGTGGAGCAATTTCTCGGAGCGGTGCGCGCGCGCGATCTCCAGGCGATGTCTACGGTGTTTGGAACGAACAACGGCCCCGCTCGTGAGACGATGGACAGAACGGAGCTCGAGAAGCGTGAGGTCATTCTGACTTGCTACTTCACCAACGACAGCTACCGCATTCTGGGCGAGGACTCCGGCATGGCCGGCCATCGCGAGGTCCAGGTAGAGCTGAAGAAGGGCGATCTCACCCGGCGAACAAAATTCTACGCGATCCAGGGTCCCGGCGGGCGCTGGTACGTCGACAACATGGATATTGCGTCCGTGCGTGATTTCTGCGGAAACTCGGGTACGTCAAGAAGTCATTGATCTGAGAGCTCGACGAGCACCCCTCCGGTGGATCGGGGGTGCAGGAACGCGATTCGTTTTCCCTCGGCGCCAATGCGCGGTTTTTCATCAATGAGCTCGATGCCTGCCGCGCGACACCGCTCGAGCATCGAGTCGAGGTCGTCGACCGCAAAGCAGATGTGGTGGATTCCCGGACCCCGTTTCGCCAGGTAGCGCCCGATCGGCGACGAGGCGTTGTTGGCCTCCAGCAGCTCCACCAATGGCTCACCGGCGCTAAAGCCGACTATCCGCGCGCCGTCAGAATCGTCGAGCTCCACTTCCTCGAGACCCAGCACATCCCGAAAGAACGGGAGAGACTCCGCGAGCGCCTTTACCGCGATCCCAATATGAGAAACACGGGGGCCACGAGGGGTTGTTGGGGTCATTAAATTGATTTGATGAGGGGGCTTCGCTCCCACACAAATTAACCGACGAAGTTCCGCGGGTCAGCCGTGGTTTGGAGATTACACAATGTCGAACGCGCTGGAAGTAACCGATGCCGATTTCGAGCTGCAGATCGAGCAGCACAAGGGCCTTGCCGTCGTGGATTTTTGGGCGACATGGTGCGCCCCGTGCCGCATGGTCGCGCCAGTCCTGGATCAGCTCGCGGTCGAGTACCAGGGAAAGGCCAAAGTGGCCAAGGTCGACGTCGACACGAACATAAAGACATCGACCAAATTCAACGTCAGGTCCATTCCGGCCATCCTGTTTTTCAAGGATGGTAAGCTGATCGATCAGATGATCGGATTCGCAGGGAAGCCCGCCCTGGCCGAGAAGTTCAAGCAGCACGCCGCGTAGCCGGCAGATCTGCCGCGGGCCGGGCCGTGAGCTCCGCGCGCGAGGGCACGCTTTATCTCGTTAGCACCCCAATCGGAAATCTGGGCGACATGACGTACCGCGCGGTCGAGACTCTTTCCTCGGCCGCGCTGATCATCGCCGAGGACACCCGGCACTCTCGGCGTCTGCTCGATCACTACCACATTGCGACGCCGCTCAGCTCCTATCACGAGCACAACGAAGCGAAGGAAACGCCTCGACTCGTGGCGAGGCTTCGCGCCGGCGATTCCATCGCGTTGATATCAGACGCGGGGACGCCTCTCATCTCCGACCCGGGATCAAGGCTCGTCGCCGCGGCGCTCGAGGCGGGCGTACCGGTAGTTCCGATTCCTGGCGCGTCTTCGGTGATGGCGGCGCTGGTTGGATCGGGGATGTCGCTCGAGAAGTTCATCTTTTTCGGGTTTATTCCACGCAAGGGACGCGAGCGGCACGAGACGATTGGCGAGATACTCTCCTCGCCAGCGACAGTCGTCCTTTTCGAGGCGGCCAACCGAGTCGTCGACACGCTCGACGATTTGATCGAGGCCGGCGCTGGTGAGAGAGCCGTGGTGGTTGCGCGCGAGCTGACCAAGCAGTTCGAGGAGTTCAAGCGAGGCACCGCGTCAGAGGTCGCCGCGTCCTATAGAAATGCAGATCCCCGCGGAGAGGTCGTGTTATTGATCGCCGGCAGAGCGAAGCAGACGGTCACCGAGAGCGAGCTTGCTGAGGCAGCGCGCAAGTTGCGCGCGTCCGGCAGGGCGCCGCGCGACGTGATGGACCATCTCGTCACCGGGTTGGGCGCGCCCAGAAATCTCGCCTACAAGATTGCGCACGAGGGCGACGCATGATCGCGCGGCCCGAGTGGGAAATTCCTCCGGTGTATACGCCC
>Ga0193751_1002085_pt1 | contig 12351 bp, 11 predicted proteins | sample L1c2metaG_FD_143050 | JGI IMG/M metagenome (GOLD analysis project Ga0193751, IMG submission 143050) | Soil microbial communities from a riparian zone of the East river system, Colorado, United States - L1c2 | ecosystem: Environmental > Terrestrial > Soil > Riparian zone | place: USA: East River... | reverse complement strand
CGCAGACGATCGTCGCACCGTCCGGCGTCACGACGCCGTCGGCGTAGCGCAGCGAGTTCTCGGCCAGCGGCTCCGGCGTGATCGGCCGGGCCTCCCCGCCGTCGACCCGGTACAGGCGGCTGTCCGCGAACTCGGAGTAGAAGACCGTGTCGCCGTCGTACCAGACCGCGCCGCCGCCGTACTCGTGCACGCGCGTCCGCGCGTTCGACCCGGCCGGCGTCAGGTCGCCTGCCTCGGAGTCGACGACGACGATGCGACCCCCGTCCTCGGGGCGCGACTCGCTCCAGCGGACGCGCCCGCCGTCGGCCCAGAGCGTGGCGAACCGGCGCCCACCGGCGCGCGCCACCGCGTGCGCGTCGAGGGCCGCCGGCCAGGTTCCGTAGGGACGAACGGTCACGCGGGCGAGTCTAGAGGCTGGCCGGGGCTACAATCCGCCCCCTTCCGTGCTGCTGCGCAGACATCGCTCCGAGCCGGGAGGCCCGCACCGGCGCCGGCGCCGCATCCGCAAGCTCCGCCTTCTGGGGCTGGTCGCGGTCCTCGGCGTCCTCTCGGTGACCGCCTTCTCGTACGGCGTCGTCCTCGCCGTGGGCGCACAACTCAACGGCCTCGACCCGCTCCGCCACCAGCACGAGCAGGTGGACGGATACGTCTACGCGTCCGACGGTCACACCATCCTCGCCGTGCTGCGCGGATCGGAGAGCCGGGTGCTCGTCCCGTCGGCCGGGATCAACGCGTGGATGAAGCAGGCGATCGTCGCCACCGAGGACAAGCGCTTCTACTCACACCGCGGCATCGACATCCGCGGCATGGGGCGCGCCTTGTGGAACGACATCCGCGGCCGACCGGTGCAGGGCGGCTCGACGATAACGCAGCAGTTCGTGAAGAACACGCTCACCGGCGACCAGCGGTCGGTCTTCCGGAAGCTGAAGGAGGCGGCGCTCGCATGGCAGCTCGAGCAGAAGTGGTCGAAGGACCAGATCCTCACCGCCTACCTCAACACCATCTACTTCGGGAACGGCGCCTACGGCGTCGAGCGCGCTGCGCGCACGTACTTCGGGCACAGCGCCGCCAAGCTGACGCTGCCGGAGGCGGCGCTGCTCGCGGGCATCCCGGAGGACCCGACGCTGTACGACCCGGTCGCGCACCCGCAGGCGGCGCGCGAGCGGCGGGCGGTCGTGCTCGAGCTCATGCTGCAGCAGCACGTCATCACCCCGACGGAGTTCCGTAACGCGACGAACGCGGCGATGCCTCGTCCGCAGGACGTCCACCTCTCCGGTGTCCAGGGGCAAGTGCCGTACTTCGGCGAGTACGTGAAGGAGCAGCTCATCGACCGCTTCGGCGCGAGCAAGGTCTTCGGCAGCGGCTACCGCGTGAACACGACGATCAACCTGCACCTGCAACAGCTCGCGCGCGCAGCGGTGCAGAAGATCCTCCCGAGCCCGAGCGGGCCCCAGGCGGCGCTCGTCGCGATCAACCCGACGGACGGGAGCGTGCTCGCAATGGTCGGCGGCCGCAACTTCCACGTCAGCCAGTACAACCTGGCGACCGCGCGCGAGCGCCAGACGGGGTCGGCGTTCAAGCCGTTCGTGCTCGCCACCGCGCTGCGTGAGGGGATCTCGCCACTGACGACGTACGTGTCGAAGCCGGTGTCGATCTTTCTCGGCAACCGGTACTGGAGCGTGCACAACTACGAAGGCGAGTACCTCGGCCCGATCGATCTCGTGAAGGCGATCGCCGTCTCCGACAACTCCGTGTTCTCACAGCTCACGCGCGACGTCGGCCCTGCGAACGTCGTCAAGACCGCGCACTCGGTCGGCATCACAGGCCCGCTGCAGAGCTACTTCGCCATCGGCCTCGGCGTCGAGCCGGTTAGCGTCCTGGAGATGGCGCGCGCGTACGCGACGTTCGCGAACGACGGCAACCGCGTCGACGGGACGGTCTTCGGGAACGAGCCGCGCGTCGTGACGACGATCGACAGCGACGCACACAAGGTCGTCTACGCGAACGTGCCCAAGAACGTGCGCGCACTCTCCCCCGACATCGACGCGGAGCTGACGCAGCTGCTCGAGGGCGTCGTCACCGGCGGCACCGGCACAGCGGCGCAGCTACCCGGCCGCGTCGTCGCCGGCAAGACCGGCACGACGGAGAACTACGGCGACGCGTGGTTCTGCGGCTACACGCCACAGCTCGTAACGTGCATCTGGGTCGGCTACCCCGACCGGCTGATCCCCATGTTGCACGAGTTCCACGGCGGCCCGGTGGTCGGCGGCTCGTTCCCCGCGCTCATCTGGAAGGCGTTCATGCAGCCCGCGCTCGCGGCGATGAACGCGCAGCCGAAGTCGTTCCCGTCGCCGCCGTACTTCTCGACGCAATCGCGGCTCGTGACGTACCGCAACGGCAGCATCGAGCTCGACGACGGGTTGTGTAAGTCGACGTCGCTCATGGTGTACTTCACGGGGCACGGACCGAGCAAGACGGCCGACTGCAAGCGCAACGAGGTCGACGTCCCCAACGTCGTCGGGTGGAAGGTGGACAGTGCGCGCTCGCGCCTCGCCTTGCAGCCGCTGACGGCGCAGCTCGTGTACAAGCCCGCGAGCGCCGGCCAACGCATCGGCGTGGTCCTCCGCCAGTTCCCGGCCGGCGGAACGCTGTCGTCGTTCCAAAAGGTGACGCTCGTGCTCGCGAAGCCGCTGCACGGGCTCGTCCCGAAGACGATCGGCCTGACCTTGCGCGCGGCGCGGACGCGGCTCGCCAAGCTGAAGCTCGTTCCCCAGGTGACCGGGAAGGCAGGACGCGTCGTCGCCCAGAAGCCACAGGCAGGCGTCGCGGCCGCGCCCGGGATGAAGATCCGGCTGGTGATCAGGCCGTCGTGAAGTGCCAGGTCTTCGTCTGCGTGTCGCTCGGGCCCGCGACGGTGACCGTCGCCGTGTAGCGCGCGTGTGAGCGCAGCGGCGACACCGGGATGAGGAAGAACGTGCCCGGTGAGACATACGGCGCGAGCTTCGGATGCTGTGGGGGATCGACGACGCGGATCGCGACCGGGCCGCCCGGCCCGACGAGCTTCGCGGTCGAGAGATGGAACGGCCCCTGCAACTGCCACGGGCCGACGGAGAAGACGTAGATGGTCGGCCCCGTCGTCCGGCCCTGCGGCAGGCCGACGACGTCGCCCGGCGACGCGGGCCACTCCCCGTGCACGGTCTGACTCGTCACGACGCCGGTCCTGCCGTTCCCCGGATACGTGAACAGCGTGTTGCTCGCGATCGGCCGGCCGTAGCCCATCGCGATCTCCATGCACACGCGGCGCCCGCTCTCGTACGCACCGAGCTGCATCAGGCCCGGCGCCATCAGCGTCGCCATGTGCAACGGCATGTGCAACGGCAGGTTCTCGAACGGGTTCCCGAATTCCCAGCCCGAGGTGTACGACTGGTCGCCGGCGGCCCCGGCGATCTGCCCGTCCTTCGTGAAGCCGGGCTTTCCAGGCGTCTCCTGATGCGTCCACGAAATGCCGTTCAGCTCTTCGTAGCGCACGTGGTGCTGGCAGCCGACCGTCCACTGTGCGTTGAGCGTGATGCCGCCGGGGATCCCGTTTGCGACGCGCTGCGCGTTCAGCTTCGCGACGATCTGGCCGGGCGTGACGGCTGCGATGAGCGCCATGAGGAGGAGCCGCATGCGGCGATCATCTACCGGAACCTGCGCGAAAGGAAGGGCGAGCTCTCGAGCCCGTAACGCCGCTTGTGCTCGACCGCGCGCGTGATGCCGATGCGCGGCCCGGTCACGATCGGCGGCATGCCCTCGCGTGCGAGCAACTCGAACGGCGGCGCGTCGAGCGGAAGGCCGTCAAGCGCGCCGGTAATCGCGAGCGCCTGGCACAGCTTCCCCGGACCCGAGCACAGAGCACGATCTGCAAGTAGCCCCCGCCGCGCGCGCATCTGCTCGAGGCCGTGCTCGGGCGCGAGCGCGCGGATGAGCGCCGCCTCGGCCCGGCCCGGCACGTTGCACACGAAGTTGATGCACCAGTGGATGCCGTACGAGCGGTACACGTAGGCGTAGCCGGGCGGACCAAACATCACCGCGTTGCGCGCCGTCTGCCCGCGGAACGCGTGACTCGCGGGATCCTCCTGGTCGTACGCCTCCACCTCGACGATCGGCCCGCCGACGCCGTCGACGAGGAGCGTCACGCCGATCAGGTCCGGTGCGACCTCGTGCACCGAGCGGGCGAAGAACTCACGTCCGAGCACTGGCGTCGTATCGAAGGAGGACGGGGAACAGCGCGGCCAGCGCGAGCGTGCCCACAATGCAGCCGATGCCGCCGGAGACGATCGAGAAGCGCAGGCTCGTGAGCTGCGCGACGACGCCGGCCTCGAGGTTGCCGAGCGACGGCGTGCTCGCGACCTGCGCGAACTCGATGCCGCCGAGCCTCCCGCGCATGTGGTCGGGCGTGACGGTGAGCACGATCGTCGAGCGGAAGATCGCGCTCACCTGGGCGGCCGCGCCGGCCACGCCGAGCAGCAGGAGTGCGAGCCAGAGCGTGTGCGTCAAGCCGAGCCCCGTAATGGCTGCACCCCAGGCGCAGACGGAGAGCACGATCGCGCGCCCCTGGCGTCGGAGGCGCATCGCCCAGCCCGAGAAGAGCGACACGAGGAACGCGCCGACCGCCGGCCCCGCGAACAGGTAGCCGACCGATGCGGGGTCGCGGAACACGTGTTGCGCGAGTGCCGGGAAGAGTGAGCTCGGCATGCCCAGCACCATCGCGAGCGAGTCGATGAGGAAGAACGACAGGACGAGTTGCTGCATGCGCAGATAGCGGAAGCCGTCGACGATCGTCTGGAACGTCATGCGCGGCGCGTCCTCCTGCGGCGGCACCGGCGGGAGCCGGAATGCGAGGACGAGCGAGACGAGGATCCCCGCGAGCGATACGCCGTAGGTCGCCGCGAAGCCGATGCTCGTGATGAGGACGCCGGCGATCGCCGGGCCGAGGACGAGACCGAGGTTGTTGTACAGGCCGTTCAGCGCCGCGGCCGCCGGCAACTGCTCGAGCGGGACGAGACGCGCGGTCATCGAGCGGATCGCGCCGGCGCCGAGCGAGAACGACGACCACGCGACGAAGCCGAGGAAGAACACGAGGCCGACGTTCGGGCTGCCGGCTGCGGAGACGACGACGAACGCCGCGGACGCAAATGCGATTCCAGCCGTGCTCCCGAGCAGCAGCCGGCGGCGGTCGCGCGTGTCCGCGAGCGCGCCGCCAATGATCGTGAACACGACGAGCGGCACGAACTGCACGAGTGCGACGAGCCCGACGTCGAGAGTCGAGCCCGTCAGCCGGTACACCTGCACCGGTACGAGGACGAGCATCATCCGCCAGGCGACGTACGCGATCGACTGGCCGATCCAGAGCCTGCGGAAGCCAGGCGATTCCCGTAGCGGTCCGACGTCCACCGCCAGCCGGCGGATGGCGCCGGTCAAAGGGCCGCGGAGAGGACCTCGGCCACGCGTTCCTGCGCGTCTCGGTCGAGGGCGGTGAAGAACGGGAGCGCGAGCGTGCGTGAGCTCGCGTCCTCGGACACGGGGCACATCCCCTCACGGAAGTCGAAGCGCTCGCGCATGTACGGCTGCAGGTGGATCGACGGGAGGTAGCGGTTGTAGCCGACCTGCTCCCGCTCGAAGCTCGCGATCACGCGCTCGCGCGTGGCGTTGTCAGGCACTGCGATGACGTACACGAACCACGATCGCTTGTGCTCGGCGTCGTCCGCGCACGGCAGCTCCACACCGGGCAGCCCGGCGAGAAGCTCGTCGTAGCGCTTCGCAACCGAGCTGCGCAGCGCGAGGATCTCGTCCAGCTTCTCAAGCTGCCCGATCCCGATCGCCGCACGCACGTCGTCGATGCGGTAGTTGAAGCCGAGCCGGACGTGCTCGAGCCAGCCGCCCTCATCGCCGCGACCCTGGTTGCGCAGCGACCGAAGCAAGCGCCACTCCTCTTCGGAGTGCGTCGTCACGATGCCGCCCTCGCCCGTCGTGATCTGCTTGTTGGGATAGAACGCGAACACCGCGCTCGGGCCCTGCGAGCCGAGCCGCGCGCCCTTGTACTCGGCGCCGAACGCCTCGCACGAGTCGTCGATGAGGACGAGCCCATGTCGGTCGGCGATCGCGCGCAGCTCGTCCAGCTCGCACGGGTACCCGTAGATGTCGACCGCGACGATCGCCTTCGTGCGCAGCGTGACCGCAGCTTCGACCGCAGCCGGATCCATGTTCAGCGTGCGCGCGTCGATGTCGGCGAACACGGGGACGCCGCCCTCGTAGACGAAGCAGTTGGCCGACGCGGCGAACGAGTACGGCGACGTGATCACCTCGTCGCCCGGTTCGATTCCCGCGGCGACGCAGAGGAGATGGAGGCCGGCGGTGCCGGACGAGACCGCAGCCGCATACGGGGCGCCGACCTTCGCGGCGAAGAGCTCCTCGAAGCGATCGATCGTCGGCCCGAGCGAGAGCCGGCCCGAGCGCATGACCTCGAGCACGAGCTCTTCCTCGCGCTCGTCGAGGTACGGCCCCGAGAGCGGGACCGGCCGGCCTTCCTGCTTCACGCCTCGGTGCGGCTCGGCGCGTACTCGAGCCACTGGGCCCAGCGCTCGCTGCGACCGTGCACGGTGTCGAGGTAGGCCTGCTGCAGCTCGAGCGTCACCGGCCCGGGCGGCCCGATGACATGGTCGTCGACCTCCCGGATCGGCGTCACCTCGGCGGCGGTGCCGACCATGAAGACCTCGTCGGCGAGATAGAGATCGGTGCGGATCAGCGGCTTCTCGACCACGCTGTATCCGAGATCCTGGGCGATCTGGATGACCGTGTCGCGCGTGATTCCCACGAGGATCGACGCGGAGAGGTCGGGCGTGTACACGACGCCGTCGCTCACGATGAAGATGCTCTCGCCCGAGCCGTCGGCGATGTAGCCCTCGGCGGTGAGAAGGATCGCTTCCTGGTATCCGGCGCGAATCGCTTCGCCGACCGCGAGCATCGAGTTGATGTACACGCCGGTCGCCTTCGCCGCATGGGGGATGACGTTCGGGCCGACGCGCTGCCAGCTCGAGATCTTGACGCGGATGCCGTCGCGCAGCCCTTCCTCGCCGAGATAAGTGCCCCACGGCCACGACATGATCGCGACGTCGACCGGGTTGCCTTGCGATCCGACGCCGAGCTCGCCGTAACCGAAGTATGCGATCGGTCGCAGGTAGCACTCCGGCAGCCCGTTGGAGCCGACGACCTCCCAGGCCGCGGCCTTCAACTCCTCGACCGAGTACGGGAGCTCCATGTACAGAAGCCTCGCCGAGCGCTCGAGCCGTTCAATGTGCTCGCCTAGGCGGAAGATGGCCGTACCGCGATCGGTGTCGTATGCGCGAATCCCTTCGAAGACGCCGGATCCGTAGTGCAGGCCGTGCGCGCCGACATGGACGGTTGCGTCCGCCCAGTCGACGAGCTCGCCGTTCATCCAGATCTTGCCGGTCTCCTGCATGCGCTCAATCGTACCCGGCCGGCACGCGGTCAAGCCTCTGTGAGATCGCCGATCTCCGCTTTGGCCACCCGCACCAGGTCGAGCGGCGCGATCCCCGCCATGTGCCGGTCGGACCCGGCACCGATCCACACGAGCTCGTGTCGGAGCAGGCTCCTATCTATCAGCACGCGCGCGACGTTCGGCGCCGGGAACGGGGCCACCGCGCCCGGCTCGAACCCGGTTGCGGCGAGCACCTCCTCCGGCTTCGCGACCCGCGCGTAGCCCGCCTCTGCCGCAGCCGACAGCCGGTTCGCGTCCACGCGCTTGTCGCCGGGGACGAGCGCCAGCACCGGCCGCCCGTCGCAGATGAAGACGAGCGACTTCACGATCTCGTTGCGCTTGCAGCCGACGGCGCGCGCGGCGGCGCCGGCGGTGGGCGTCCCCTCCTTGAACTCCTCCAGGCGCGCATCCACGGCCGCCTCGCGCAGGGCGGCGGCGACGCGTTCGACCGGCTCTGGCCAGGAATCCACGACGTCACGGTAGTGAACGGAACCGATCCGCGTCCTTCGCCGTTGTGTTGTCTCGATGGATGACTCCCCGGAGATTCGAAAGGCCCGGACCGAGAGCGCGTTCCGCGAGGTGAACGAGCGCATCGCGGAGAACGCGGAGCGGTTCGAGGCCGGCTCGACCGAGTTCATCTGCGAGTGCGGCGACCCGCAGTGCGTCCACCGCCTCGAGGCGACGCTGGAGGAGTACGAGGAGGTCCGTGAGGACGGAGCGACGTTCCTGCTCGCGCCCGGGCACGGCGATGGAAGCATCGAGCGCGTGGTCGAGCACCGCGGCCACTTCATGATCGTCGAGAAGGTGCACGGGGCGGCGCGCGCGCTCGTGCGCCGGCTCAACCCCCGCGGCGCGGAAGCCTAAAGCTCGATCACGCGGGCATCGTCGAAGCCCTCGGCGCGGATGCGCGCGACGAGCTCTGCCGGCGGCCGCGTGTCGACGCTCAGCACCATCAGCGCCTTGCCGCCCCGCCGCGAGCGCGACACGGTCATGTTGGCGATGTTGACACCGGCTTCGCCGAAGAGCGAGCCGACGCGGCCGATCACGCCCGGCACGTCGTCGTAGCGGAAGAGCACGAGCAGCGGGTCGAGCTCGAGGTCGAGGTCGAACCCGAGCGCCCGGACGAGCCAGGGACGGTTCTCGCTGCCGATCGTCGTGCCCGCGACGCGCGTGCTCTCCTCGCCGGTGCGGACCTCGACGCGCAGCAGGTTCGTGTAATCGCGCGCGGACTGCGAGCGCTCCTCGCGCACATCGATGCCGCGCTCGCGCGCGATCAGCGGCGCGTTCACGTAGTTCACCGGCCGGTCTGCCCGGCCCTGGAAGGCGCCCTGCAGCGCGGCGACGGTGAGCAGCCGCGTGTCGTACTCCGCGATGCCGCCATACGCGGTGATGACGATCTCGTCCGCACGTCCGCCTGCGAGCTCGAGCGCGAGGCGTCCGAGCTTCGCCGCGAGCGGCACGTATGGCCCCAGCACCTCCATGTCCTCGGCGCCGATCGCGGGGATGTTGACCGCGTTCGAGACGAGGCCGCCCTCCAGCGCCGCCGCGACCTGCTCGGCGACGATCACACCCGCGCGGTCCTGCGCCTCGTCGGTCGACGCAGCGAGATGCGGCGTGACGACGACGGTGTCGAGCTCGAGCAGCGGCCCGGAGTACGGCTCGGAAGAGAACACGTCGAGCGCTGCGCCGGCGACCTTGCCGGACTGGAGCGCCGCGAGCAGCGCGGCCTCGTCGACGAGCTGGCCGCGCGCGGCGTTGACGAGTCGCACACCGGCGCGCATGCGCGCGAACGCGTCTGCATCAATCGACTGCCGCGTCTCGTCGGTAAGCGGAAGATGCAGCGTGATGAACTCCGCAGCGTCGTAGATGTCCTCCGGCGTCTCGACGCGCTCGACGCCGAGCTCGCGGAAACGCTCCGCCGCGACGTATGGGTCGTAGGCGACGACGCGCATGCCCAGGCCGAGCGCGCGGCGAGCGACCTGTTGGCCGATGCGTCCGAAGCCGAGCACGCCGAGCGTCTTGCCGGCGAGCTCGACGCCGCCGTACGACTTGCGCTCCCAGCGGCCCTGCTTCAGCGCGGCGTGCGCCTGCGGAATGTTCCGCGCGAGCGCGACAAGCAGCCCGATCGTGTGCTCGGCGGCCGAGACGACGGTCGACTCGGGCGCGTTCGCGACGACGATCCCGCGGCGCGTCGCCGCATCCACGTCCACGTTGTCGACGCCGACTCCGGCGCGGCCGATCACCTTCAGCTTGACGGCGCGCTCGATGACCTCGGCCGTCAGCTTCGTCGCCGAGCGGACGACGATCGCGTCGTAGAGGCCGACGATGTCCTCGAGCGGCGAATCGAGGTCGACATCGACGTCGAAGCGCTCGCGCAGCAGCTCGACGCCGGCGTCGGCGATCGCCTCGCGCACGAGAACCTTCTGCTGCGTCACGCGACCGACGAGTGCTCGTACGCCTCGAGCGCCGCGGTCACGGCGACCCCACGCTCGATGTCGGCGCCGAGCTCTGCGAGCACGATCTCGATCGCGGCGAGCGCGGTGGTGATGTCGAAGACGTCAAACCAGCCGATGTGGCCGATGCGGAAGATCTTCCCCTTCAGGTCGCCCTGGCCACCGGCGAGTGTGACGCCGAAGCGGTTGCGAACACCGGAGATGAGCTCCGCGGCGTCGGGGGACAGAACGGCGGTCACGACTGCGCTGCGATCCTCGTCCGGCGAGAACAGCTCGAGGCCCATCGCCTTCGCGCCCGCGCGTGCGGCGCGACCGAGGCGTACATGCCGCTCGAACACGGCCTCGAGGCCCTCGTCGAGGAGCATGCCGAGCGCGACGTCGAGCGCGGTGACGAGCGAGACCGGCGGCGTGAATGGCGCGTCGAGCTTGCGCTGCGCGTCGCGCGTCCGCAGCCAGTCGAAGTAGAAGCGGGGCGTCGAGCCCGCCGCGGCGAGCGCGGCGTCGGAGACCGCGGCCAGGCCGAGCCCGGGCGGCGTCATGAGCGCCTTCTGCGAGCCGGAGACGACGACGTCGAGGCCCCACGCATCGGTCTCGCACGGCACGGCACCGAGGCTCGAGACCGCATCGACGACGACGAGCGCGCCCGCCTCCTTCGCGACGGCGGCGATGGCCTGCACGTCCGCGACGACGCCCGTCGACGTCTCCGACTGGACGATCCAGACGGCCTTCGCCTCCCGCGCGGCGAGCCGTGCGCGGATGTCCTCCGGATCGGGCGTCTCACCCCACGCGTAGCGGAGTTCGTCCACGTCGGCGCCGTACGCCGACGTCATCGCGATCCAGCGCTCCCCGAAGCTTCCGGCGGAGACGACGAGGTGCGGCTCGCCCGGCGAGACGAGGTTCACGACCGCCGACTCGAAGGCGCCGGTGCCCGACGCCGTGAAGAGCAAGACGTCCGAGTCCGTACGGCACACCTCGCGCAGGCGCGCGAGACACCGCTCGTAGATTGGCCGGAAATCGGGGCTGCGGCGGCACCGGCGTCGGTCCGGGCGTGAACAGGTAGCGCTTCTCCATCGCTGCCAGACTACCGCCGGTCGTGGACGCGCTTCTTGCATTTGCCGCTGCGTTGATCGCTTTACGGCTGGCGGGTGCGCTCGCGCGCCGCTGGCGTGCGTCGGCCCGCCCCGAGCTCCTCATTTGGGCGTGGTCGCTCGCCGCGTACGCGGTCGCCGCCGGAGCAATCGCTTGGGGCGAGGCCGCGCAATGGGATGCGCGCGCGTTCCGCGTGTACTACGCCGCGGGTGCGCTGCTCACTGCGCCGCTGCTCGGTGCGGGCTCGCTCGCGCTTGCCGGCGTCCGCCGCGCGCGGGCGCTCGCACTCGGTTACGCCGGGCTTGCCGTCGGCATCGCGCTCGCGATGCCCGTGCACGGCGTATTCGCGGCGCACGGGATCCCGCCCGCGCAGGACCATCTCGCTTTCGCTCCAGCGCGCGTGCTCGCAATCGTGACGAACGTGCTCGGCACCGCGGCCGTCGTTGTCGTCGCGCTACGCTCGATCCGGAGACGCCCGTTCGGGAATAGCCTCATCGTGCTCGGCGTGGCGGCAGCCGCCGCCGGGAGCGGTGTTGCCGGCCTGGGGGCCGGCGGCGCGGCCGTCGGGATCGCGGTGGGCGCGGCCCTCCTCTACGCCGGGTTCGTGACGCCTGCCACGTTTTCGCGTGGGTTGGTAGTGGGTCAGTTTGAGCGCTGGCGGGAGCGCTACACTCGGGGTCATGCCTGACCGCTCGCGCAAGAGGCCGACCGATCCGAACGAGCTTGCCAAGCAGCTCGTGGACGAGGCTACGGGCCAAGCGCCGAGGCTCGATCCCGACGAGGGGAAAGACCCTGCGGCCGTATCTCTCGGCCGTCGCGGTGGCTTGAAGGGTGGGCGCGCGAGGGCCGAGAAGCTGAGCCCCGAGCAACGAGCGGAGTCCGCTCGGAAGGCCGCGCAAGCCCGGTGGGGCAAGCGCGATCACTGACCCCCCTCCCGAGCAGGCCGTACATCTTCCGCAGGCCATGGCGCACCCTCCGGGGTTCTGTCCTCAGCCAAGGCCGATAGCCATTCGTCCTCCCGGCATGCCCACACTATGGGGAAGTCGTCCCCTTGCATCACCCCGCTGATCGCGCGGCAGAGAATCTCCTGCCCACGGCCATTTCGTACGATTAGCGCCTCTCCACTCGCGAGCGAGTTCATTGGTCCCTCCGTTTCTTGGTTGATCCGCCTCTGTCCAACCGACCATCTGGTACATTGGTTGGGAGCGTGGCACAGTCACCGCATGCGACACAGAAGCGAAAGGACACGAAATGGCTGCAAATGAGTCT
>Ga0193751_1002084_pt1 | contig 12354 bp, 10 predicted proteins | sample L1c2metaG_FD_143050 | JGI IMG/M metagenome (GOLD analysis project Ga0193751, IMG submission 143050) | Soil microbial communities from a riparian zone of the East river system, Colorado, United States - L1c2 | ecosystem: Environmental > Terrestrial > Soil > Riparian zone | place: USA: East River... | reverse complement strand
CATCCAGGCGGAGAGCACCGTAATCGAGGTCACGGTAGATGGGCATACGGCGAAGACACTCATTCGTGAGATCCAGCGCCATCCGATCAGGCGCCAGATCCTTCACGTCGATTTCCAGGCGCTCGTCGCCGGAGAATTGGTCACGGTCAACATTCCGATCGTGCTCAACGGAATTCCGGAAGGGGTTCGGCTCGAGGGCGGAGTGCTCGATCAGACGCTCCGCGAGCTCGAGATCGAGGTCGATCCGTCGGACATCCCCGATCGCGTCGAGCTGGATGTCACCAACATGGTGATCGGTGATTCGCTCCACGTCAGCGACATCAAGGTTCCCGAGGGCGTCAAAGTGCTCGACGATCCCGAGACTTCGGTCGCGGTGCTTGCCGCGCCGCGCGCGATAATCGAGGAGACTCCTGCCGTCGAAGCAATCGAGGGTGCGGCAGAGGGCGCGCCTGAACCCGAAGTCATCGGCAAGGGCCCGGGCGACGAGGAAGAGGCTGAGGGCGGCGATGAGTCGCCTGGCAAGAAGGGCGGTGACTCGTCCGGTAAGAAGTAGTTATTGGATAACCGTTGAAGGTCATAGTCGGTCTCGGGAATCCGGGCCGCGAGTACGCCGCGACACGTCACAACGTCGGCTGGTGGTTGATCGACCACCTCGCCGACGTTTGGCATTTTGACCGCTGGAAAAAAGATGGTGAGTCGCACGTCGCGAACGGGACCGTCGGTGGCGTGAAAGTGCGATTGGTGAAACCCCAGACATTCATGAACCTGAGCGGTCAGGCGCTCAAGAATTTTGTGCGGCGGCCGTTCTGGAGCCCGGCGAAGGATTTGTTGATCGTTGTGGACGAAGTACAGCTGCAGGTCGGGCGAATCAGGATCCGCCCGCGTGGAAGCGCCGGCGGACACAACGGCCTCAAGAGTGTCGAGCACGCGCTCAGGACGCAGGAGTACGCGCGCCTTCGCATCGGTGTCGGTCCGAACGAAGAGCGGAAGAGGATCTACGAGGATCTCGCCGATTTTGTGTTGTCGCCGTTCGCGCGCGATGAGCGAGACGATATTCTTGCATTGATGCCGCAGCTCACGTCGACGGTCGAGACATGGCTGCACGAGGGGGTTGAGAAGGCGATGAACCTCCATAATCGGGCTCCCAAGTCGGATCCCAAACCCTGAACTGAGACTTACAACTGAATAGGCGGGAGGTCTCGGTAGCGCAGTTGTCAGGAATTCAGTTCACGACGCCCCGACTTTGTCTATTGGCGTGCTGGGCACAAGCAGGCGCGATCACGCCACCGACGGTAGCGCAGGTGTCGTGAAATAGCCAACTGACGTCTTTGCCACTGGGACCGCTCGCCTGTTCAGTTGCAGTTCCCTATACCAATTATTTTCCGCAATGCTCAAGCTCGGAATTGTAGGGCTCCCCAATGTCGGCAAATCGACATTGTTCAATGCGCTAACTGCCGCAAAGGCTGAAGCCGCGAACTATCCGTTCTGCACCGTCGAGCCGAACGTCGGCATGGTCGAGGTGCCGGATTCGCGGCTCAGCGAGCTCGCGAGAATAGTGCAGCCGAAGAAGACCGTGCCGGCAGTCGTGCAGTTCGTGGACATCGCCGGCCTCGTCAAAGGCGCCGCCGAGGGCGAGGGGCTCGGCAACAAATTCCTGTCGAACATTCGGGAGACTGACGCGATAGTCCACGTGGTGCGCTGCTTCGAGGACCCCGACGTCACGCACGTCATGGGAGCTGTTGATCCGGTGCGCGATCGCGAAGTGATCGAGTTCGAGCTCGCGATCGCTGATCTCGCCTCGCTGGAAAAACGCCTGGACAAGACGCGCCGTACGGCTCGAACTGGAGACAAGGAAGCGCAAGCGGAGCTTCCGGTCCTCGAGAAAGCGTACGGATTTCTGAAGGATGGAAGAGGACTGTGGGAGGCTCGACTCTCGGCCGACGAGAAGGCGGTGCTCTCGCCTTTGACCCTGCTCACGGTGAAACCGGTTCTCTACGCGGCGAACGTCAGCGATTCGGAGCTCGCTGGCGATGAGGGCCCGCATCTCCAGGCACTGAGAGAAGCCGTGAAGAAGAGTGGCGAGCAGGCAGAGGTCGTTCCGTTTTCCGCCAAGATCGAAGCGGAGCTGGCGGAACTGCCACCCGAGGATCGCGCCGATTTTCTCTCTTCGCTCGGACTCGAGTCGGCGGGACTCGACCGGCTGATTCAGGCCGGCTACAAGCTTCTTGGGCTCGAGACCTACTTTACCGCCGGTGAGCAGGAGGTCCGCGCCTGGACTATCCACCGCGGAGACACTGCGCCAAAGGCCGCCGCGGTGATACACACCGACTTCGAGCGCGGATTCATTCGCGCGGAGACCGTTTCCTACGATTCATTCGTGGGAAATGAAGGATGGAAAGGCGCACGCGAAAAGGGCGTGGTGAGATCGGAAGGAAAAGAGTACGTCGTCCAGGACGGGGACGTTCTTCTCTTCAGGTTCAACGTGTAGCACCTGAAAAGAACAAAAAAAGAATGGGATCCGAGATCTTGAAGAGCAAAAGCTTCTGAGATCTCGGATCCCGTTCTTTTTTTCTTGTTGCGACGCTGAGAAAGCGCTAGTTGCTAGGATGTACCTGATCGCGAATCTCACCACCGGGGTTCACCGAGGTGTGAACGTTCACGTACGCGTTCCCATTGTTGAACAGCACTCTCAGCGAATCGAGCGAGATGTTTGCGTTGTTTGCGTTCGTTATGATTCCGCGCCCAACCACTCCGTTCACCGTTCCCGTCGCGACGTTTGGAAGGAAGAGGTTGATGATGACGCTGGTGTTGACGCCGACTGCAGCAGGTCCGTGGATATGCGACGCAATAACACCCGTCATGTTGGTCAATGTCAGCGTCCAGTCGATCTCCGTGCCGAGATCCACAAACGTTGCAATACCGGTTCCCGTCGTCGTCTTGGGCGGCACTTCGTTGGCCGGGGACAGGTTGGCGACGTAGGTCTTATTCTTCGGGGCGGTGCTATCAGAGCCACAGCTTGCGACGACCGCCATGATCGCGGCCGCTCCTATGATTCCAGCAGTAACTCCTACTATTCTGCGCATGTAACCTCCGGGAGAGCGCAGGATAGAAGCTAGACCGGAGCTACACGCTAGAAAGGCTGGCCGCGCCAACAACCGCAGTGGCGCGGCGAGTAGTACGTGCGGAACGGCGGGCGCCGTGCGGTCGATCCGTCCTGCTAGTAGCTCGCTTTCTTGGGCGCTGTCTTCTTGCTGGACTTCTTCGAAGTCGACTTCGCAGCGGTGGACGCCGTCATTGTCGTATCCTGCATGACGGGCGCGGTCGAGCTCGCAGACATCGTGGTAGTGTCGGTGGTCGTCGTCATCGCCGCCGTTGTATCAGCCGAGCTGTTGTCTTTCTTGGAGCAGCCGGTCGTGGCCGCTCCAGCCAACACGAGCACTGCGATCGCGGCGCCTTGCCTCAAAGTTCCCCTCACTTTACCTCCCTATACTGAGCTGACGCGCCGCAAAAACAACCCCGATGAATTCGATTCGCCGGCGGCTCGGCTTCGAGGGGATTGGCGGCAACAAAGGTGCCGACTCGGACGTCGTTTCACGAGCACCCGATCAGTGCGCCGCCGTTGCCTCGAGAACGGCAAGAGTTTAACTTCAGCTTTCACAACGGTCACAGCCGTGGCCTTCACACCTTCCTCCCACTTTGGCAACCAGATGGGGGGCGGTTTACGACCAAAAGGAGGATTGCCTAGTGCCTCGCACATACGAGGCGGTCTACATCTTCGACTCGACTCTCGAAGACGCCGCCATCAATGAAAAAATCACGCGCTTCCACGGATTGCTCGGTAGCAAGGAGCAACCCGAAGTCGCGCATTGGGGTCGGCGACAGCTCGCCTATTCCATCGGTCCCCGCGAGAACGGCTACTACGTCGTCTCCAAGTTTGCGACCGAGCCCACCACACTTCCTGAGTACGAGCGCGCGCTCAAGCTCGACGACGGCGTCATCCGCTACCTCATCACGCTGCACGAGCACGAAGTCGGCGCTCCGCCGCAGTCCGAGGAAGACCTGGCCGCGGCAACTCGCCGCGACGACGATGACGACGACGAGGATTAATCAATGAGACGCCCACAAAAAAGCTGCCCATTTTGCGAGAGCCGCGTCCGCTGGGTCGACTACAAGGACGACCGCACGCTCGGACGCTTCATCACCGATCAGGGGAAGATCCTTCCCTCCCGGCTCAGCGGCACTTGTGCCCGCCATCAGCGCCAGCTCTCGACGGCGATCAAGCGAGCCCGCTTCCTCGCGCTGATTCCCTACATCCGCGGTCACCAGGCCTAGATGGCCGAGGCCGCCACGCCTGCGGCGAAAAGGCAATCGTGGCGGCCGCTAGTTTGGGGGTTGGCTGCATTTCTCGTCTGCCCCTTTCTTCCGTTTTTCGAGTTGATCGTACCGCTCCAGCAGACGCTTCTGTTGCTGGTGCCAGTCATCGCGGCCTGCTCGATTGTCGGCTGGAAGCTGGGCGGGCGTGTGGCCCTGGCGCTGATCTGGATCGCTCTTTCCATATGGATGCTGCTTCAGCCAGCGGGTCCTCCCGGCACTCAGTACGACCAGATGGCCCGTGGCTGGGCAATTTTGCTGGCCGCGAGCTTTGGCCTCGTCAGCCTGTGGAGCACAGCCATGCCCTTTTTCTCGAGGGCATTGTTCTCGGTTGGGCTCGCCGTCGGCATTGGGTTCCTGATCGCACTCTCGTCGCCGAGCGGAATCGCAAGGTTCCAGCACGCGGGGGAAGAGGAATTGACGAGGAGAGTCTCCAGCACCATCCAGAAGATCGAAGACGGGCGGAACACGCCGGAGTGGAGCGAAGTCGCGAAACGCGCTCCGGCGCTCGACAACTGGGACGAGGACAGCGAAACGATGATGCGGTCGGTGCCCGCGCGAGCCGCTTCGCTTCTCCCGGCGCTGCTTGCGCTGGAGTCGCTCGCCGCGCTGGCGCTTGGGTGGGCCGCATACCGGAGGCTGTCTCCAGTGCAGATCGGACCACCCCTCAGCCCGTTGGTCGACTTCACCTTCAACGATCAACTGGTATGGGGTCTCGCGGTCGGCGCCACGCTATGCCTGCTTCCGGCTTTCGCGGAAGGAAGAAATGCCGGCTACAATCTGTTGCTCTTTTTCGGGACTCTGTATCTGATTCGCGGCATCGGGGTTCTGGCGTGGATGGCGCGCGGTCGCTACGTGTACATCTTTATCCTCAGCCTCATACCTCAGGTCTTCGTGATAGTTACACTTGCTCTCGGGCTCGGTGACACCTGGCTTGACCTCCGCAAGCGGGCTAAAACGGGCTGAAGGTTCGGTTCGCTCCGCTTTTATGCTAGAATTACTCGTTCTCAACGATCACTGAAGGAAATTTCTCCAATGGAAGTCATACTCAGACAGGCAGTTGAAAAGCTCGGTCATCCGGGCGACATCGTGAAGGTCTCGGCCGGCTATGCGCGGAACTACTTGCTGCCGCGCGGCTTTGCCTACGAGGCTACGGCGGGCAACCGCAAGCGTATCGAGCAGGAGCGTCAGCGGCTGGAGCAGGCGGAAGAGGCGAGGCGCGGCTCCGCCTCGGAGCTCGCGACGAAGCTGGAGCAGGTCTCTCTGACCTTCTCGGCCCGCGTCGGGGACGAGGGCAAGCTCTTCGGCTCGGTGACGTCCTCGGACATCGCGCACCAGCTCGATGCGCAAGGATTTCAGATTGAGAAACGCCAGATTGACCTGCACGAGCCGATCCGGGCACTGGGAGTCTACCGCGTGCCGATCCGCCTCCATGCGGATGTCCATCCCGAGATCAAAGTCTGGGTCATCAAGCAGTAGCTTCAAACGCCGAAAGACCTGGCCGCGCCTCGTCAGCGCAGCCGGGTCTTTTTGCGTATTGGAATTGGCAAGCGAAATGCGACGTAGAACCCCTCACGGAACTTTCGCAAGGCAGATAAGCTACATACTGAGGCGCGGCGCTCTACGCCGCAAATAAACCTTCACTGAACCGCATGGCCACATCCTTACCATCTGTAACCGCCCGCGAAGGTGCGCAGAGAGTGCAGCGCGCCGCCCAGCTTTGCCTGGACATGAGAGCGAACGACGTCGTGCTGATGAATCTGGCCGGCGTCACGGACATGACTGACTACTTCGTCATCGCGAGCGGGACCTCCGACACCCACGTGAGATCGATCGGCGAGCACGTAATCTCGGAGATGAAGAAGGCTGGACTGACCGTGCATCACACTGAAGGATTGGAACAGGGCCGCTGGGTGCTGCTCGATTTCTTCGATTTTGTAGTTCACATCTTCCATCCGACACTTCGGTCGTTCTACCAGATAGAACGCCTCTGGAGCGATGCGGAAACAGTGGCGCTGGAACCACAGGAGTAACGAGAAAATGAAAGCGGCACGTATTCTGGCCACGTTGGCCGTCTTGCTGTGCGCGACTCGCCTCGACGCGCAGCAGTACTTCGGAATGAACCAGGTGCAGTACAAGCACTTCAACTGGCAGGTAATCGAGACCGAGCACTGGCTCGTTCACTATTATCCCGAAGAGAGAGCAGGCGCGATGGACGCGGCCCGCATGGCGGAGCGATCCTACGCACGGCTTTCGAAAGTGCTTGATCACCAGTTCCGCGAGAAGAAACCGATAGTCCTCTTCTCGTCGCGGGCCGAGTTCGGACAGAACAACGTCACCGGCGATCTGGGTGAAGGAGTGGGAGGCGTGACCGAGTACGCACGGGACCGGATGATTCTGCCGCTCACGGGAGACCTCGGCAGCTTCGAGCACGTCCTGACGCACGAAATGGTGCACGAGTTCCAGTACGACATTTTCGCCCGTGGCAAAGCGGGCGCGAACGTGCAGACGCTCAATCAGATCGATCCACCGTCCTGGTTCATGGAAGGAATGGCGGAGTATCTCTCGAGCGGTCCGAACCACACCCTTACCACAACCTGGCTGCGCGACGCGGCGATCAATGGTAATCTGCCCACGATCGAGCAGATGACCGAGCGTCCCGACAAGTATTTTCCGTACCGTTACGGAGAATCCCTGTGGGAGTACGTCGGCGAGCGCTGGGGAGACGCGGCAATCGGCGAGATCCTCCAGAATGCTTCCACTCTTGGAATCGCACGTGCGTTCCAGCGCCAGCTCGGGCTCACACTTCACGAGCTGAGCGATGACTGGCGCGAATCGATCAATGCCAAATACTTGCCGCAAGCCGCCGTTCTCGATCGTCCCCGCAGTTTCTCCCAGCCGCTTCTGACCGAAAAGAAGAGCGGAGGCCAGATCTTCCTGGCGCCCTCGCTCTCCCCCGACGGCAATCGGATTGCGTTCCTGTCGAACGGAAACGAGAAGCGCGGCGAGCTGTTCATCGATCTCTGGCTGGCTGACGCGCGCACCGGCAAGCGCATCAAGCGCCTGGTCGAAAGCACCCTCAATCCGAATTTCGAGGAGCTGCGCCTTCTCTACTCGCAGAGCTCGTTCTCGAATAGCGGGCGCATGATTGCGTTCACGGCGCAGCGCGAAGGCAAAGACGTGATGTACCTCATGGACGTTGCCACGACATCGGTAAAGACGCGCATCGATTTGCCGTCCGTCGACGCAATCTGGAGCCCGGTATGGTCGCCGGACGACAAGCAGATCGCCTTCAGCGGCACGCACGGTGGCATCACGGACCTTTACATCGTCGATGCTAACGGTAAGAACCTACGGCAGCTCACAAACGACGAGTATGGAGATCTGCAGCCTGCGTGGTCTCCGGATGGAAAGCGGCTCGCGTTTGCCACCGATCGGGGTCCCGAAACGAATCTTTCGGTCCTGAAGTTCTCCAAATGGCGGATCGCCGTAATGGATCTGCAGTCGGGTGCGATCGACGTTCTGCCGAATCAGAGTGGCCTGAATCTGAATCCGGTCTGGTCGCCTGACGGGCAGCAGCTCGCGTTCATCTCCGACCGCACGGGAATCCCCAACATTTTCCTTTTCGACTTCACCGATCGACAGCACTACCAGCTGACGAACGTCCTCGGAGGCGTATCCGCGATCACGGAGTTCAGTCCGGCGATCAGTTGGGCAAGGAGCGCGGACAGAATCGCCTACACGAGTTACGAGAAGGGCGACTATACGATCTGGACCATCGACAATCCGCGAGCGCTCAAGAGAGCGGCGTTCCGTCCGTCCGGCGTAAACTTCGCCGTTGGGGCGCCGTTGCCGGATTCGTTGATAAAACCGAAAACGGGGTTTGATTCCCTGACCCTGCGGCCCAGGACCGGCGAGCCGACGTCGACATATCGCGCATCCACGGGATCGCGTCAGTCGTCGGTGTTACCGTTGCAGGAGGCAGTCGCGGAACTGCCACAAAGCATCGCAGCGCTCCAAGCAGATCCGGTGTTCGGGCTGCCGGACACAACCAGGTTCAAGGAGCACCCGTACCACGTTGCATTTCACCCGGACTACATCGCCGATCCGTCGATTGGGTACACACCGAGCTACGGCACGTTCGCGGGAGGGACCGCGTTCGTCTTCAGCGACCTCCTCGGGAACCATCAGCTGGCAGTAGCTGGAAATGTGTACGGACGATTGAGCGATGCGAGTGCTTTTGTCGGCTACGCCAATCTGAGCCACCGGCTTCAGTATACGACCGGCATCTCGCAGGATCCGGTCTATGTACCGATCACCGGCAGCACCACCCCTGATCAGTCAGGAACAGTCGTTCGATTTGAGACCGACTATCTCCGGTACGTCATCCGGAATCTCTTCATCAGCGGCCAGTATCCCTTTAACCGCTTTTCGCGCGTCGAAATCGGCGCACAGCTGAATAGCATCTCGCAGGGATTCGTGAAGGTTTTTCAGGATTGCAGCGTGGCAGGATATTGCACGGACGTCCAGTTCAAAGACACGCTGTCGCTGCCGACCATCAACTACGTAACACCGTCGGTCGCGTTCGTTTCCGACAACACGCTGTTCGGCACGACGGGGCCGGTGATCGGACGCAGGATGCGATTCCAGGCGTCGCAGAGCGTTGGCAAGCTGACCTTCAGTGATTTCCTCGTCGACTACCGCCGGTACGACCCGATCATCTTCAACACACTGACCTTCGCGACGCGGTTCCTGAGCTCCTACTCGGTTGGCCCCGACGAGAGCTTCTTTCCGAAGTACATCGGCCGTCCCGATTTTGTCCGTGGCTATGACCGCGCCAACTTCAACTTCGTCGACTGCACTTCGATAATCGGCACGGGGCAAAATCAGTGCAGCAATGCGCAGCTTGCCGGTAGTAGAGTGGTAGTCGCCAACGCCGAATTGCGGTTCCCGATCATCCGCCGGTTCGATGTCGGAAGCAACTTTGGTCTCCCGCCGCTGGATGGGCTCATCTTCTACGACGCCGGTCTGGCGTGGAGCGCTGGTCAAACGCCGCATCTTGGCCGCGTGCCCGCGGGAAATGATCCAAACAAGGATCGCTATCCGCTTAATAGTTGGGGAGCAGGACTGCGCTTGAATCTGTTCAACCTCGCAATTCTGAGATGGGATTACGCGATTCCAATGGTCACCGGCCGCAAGCCGAACTGGACTTTCTCGTTGGGAGCGAGCTACTAAACGTTGCGTCGCCTCCTACTGCTGGCGCTGCTCTGTACAGCCTGTACGAAAGACAGGGCAGCGCCTGACAGCACGACCCCGCAAATAACTGAGCCGCTCGGGCCTGACCCGCTCCTTCTCCGCGTCCCGCGCGGAGGGGGCACCGGGCATGTCTATGCTTACCCGAAGCTCGATTCGTCGGTGTGGACGGTCGATGAAATTCCGCCACTCGATCGCGTTCTCGCGTTCGATCAGGACGGCGGTACGATTGCGTACGTCGATGCCAAGGGATTTCCGGGCCGTCTCGACCTGAGGGAAACTGACGTTACAAAGGCGTCGCGTGCGAAGCTCACGTCGCTTTCCTCCGCGAACGGCAGCGACATCTACGGTGTCAATACGAGAGGCGAGATCGTCCGGTTGAATCCGACCGGCGGAGATTGGCATTTCAAGCCGCCCGTGCCGGCACGCTCTGTTTTCGCGCAGCCAAACGGCGAGCTGATCGTTACCGCCAACAAGGGAGCGCAGACTCTCGTGTGGAGGGTGCGTCCGCCAGACGATGTCATTCAGGACAGTACCGTGCTACCGCTTTCCGGACGCGCCGTGAGGACCCAGGTGGGCGACCGGATCTATTTCACGGTCGACAGCGGACTCGTGGGCGTGAAAGCAAAGGATCTTTCTCCCGTCGGCACTGTTCACCTCGATAGCAGAGTGCGCGCGTTGGCACCCACGCCGAGCGGCGACAGAATCTATGTTGCGACGGCGGTCGACAGCGGCATCTCGATCGTCGATCGCTATTCTGGCAATGTCGGAATGGGCGTGGTGCTCCCCGCACCGCCGCCGGATCTCCGGATGGACGCGCTTGGTCGCTACCTCCTCGCCAGATTTCCGAAAGCCGACTCCGCCTGGGTAATCGCGATCGGAACGAACAGGCTCGTCGGTGCGGTGCCGACGCGCTGGGAAACGGATCTCCCGGCAATCACTCCCGATGGAAGGCTCGCGCTCCTCAGTGCAAAGGACGTCAACTTCGTCGATCCCGAAAAGCTCAGCGTTCAATCGACCGTTGCCGGAGGAGCAAAGGATTTCTGGTATTTTTTCGCCTGGGACGGATTCCGGCCGCGGCCGCAGGGGCTTGACCAGCCCGTGACATTCCCCGGTGACAGCACGCAGAAAGACTCGCTTTCGGCGAGCTCCACGGGTGCGGTCGCCAACCCGCCGAATACGCGCGACACGGCTGCGGCAGTCGTTCCTCCCGTAACCAGGGCTCCTTCAGCCGGGTTCACGGTTTCCTTCGCTGCCCTCCTTACCGAGGACAAGGCGCAACAGCTCGCGAACACCATCAAGGTCGCCGGCAATTCTGCCCATGTAGTTTCCACGACCACCGCCGGCGCGCAGATATTCCGCGTGGTCATGGGACCGTTCGCCACACGAGAGGAGGCCGACAAGATCGGCCGCGCATCCAAGCGAGAATTCTGGATCTACGAGGGCTCCCCTTGAACTCGCGTGTCTCCGGCGGACGTCCAGTAGCATGGGAAGACGCCGGAAGGCAAATCGCATCACTGTTGGGCAGTTATTCCGCGGTAGTCGTCACTTCCTCAGATCCAGTTGCCGCAGCCCACGTAGCGCTCGGCATCGCTCGGGCCGAGGCAACGCATAGACGCGTGGTCATCGGGGATCTGGTCGGGGACACGCCTTCTCTCCGCTCTCTCGTCAAGGACGAGGATCCCCACGGCATCACCGACAGCCTTCTCTACGGCGTTTCGCTCAACAAGATCGGTTACGCGGTGGAAGGAACCGAGAACCTGTACGTGATGCCGAGTGGGACTGATCCCCACATAGACGAGGAGATCCTCCGCAGCCCGAGATGGACGAGAGTAGCTGCGGGCTTCGGCGAGGTCGGCGCGCTCCTTTCTTCTCGTCGCCCGTGGGATTCAAAAGGATTGGGCGATCTCATCGACAAGATCGACGGAGCAGTGTTGGTCAAGGACACTGACCTGCCAGCCGCGCCAAACTCGCTCGTGCTCGCCCGAGTCGCATCCCCTACGCCAACGCTGAAAATTCCGCTCCACAGGATCAGCGCGCGCGCGGCTAGCTGGAAGCAGCATCGATGGTTCTATCCCGCGCTCGGGGCCATCGCTCTGGTGCTCATCGCATCGATCGGGTTGGCTCTCATGTTGGCGCGCGTTGGACGCGCTGCGCGGCAACCAGCGCGCGTTGTGGCCAAGGCAGCCCCGCCGGCTCCTGCTCCGACGCCGCCCCCGCCACGACCGCCCCCGGAAACTCTTTACGTCGCTCCGCCCGCAAATGTCAACGATTCGGCGTCGGCGGCAGCGTTCACGGTTGAACTGCTAGTCGCAAACACCGCTGAAGGTGCTAACTTGTTCGTCAGGAAAAATGGCGCGGCACTTCCGGCAGCCGCCGTGTCGCCCGTCGCAATTGACCTGGAGCGATCGAAATGGTACAAGGTGACCGCTGGTGCCTACACCAGGAGATATCAGGCTGACTCGCTGCTGCGCGCGTTGCGGAACGCTGGCATCCTCACGGACTCCGCCGGGAGTATTACGACGGCGCCACTGGCCCTCGTCGTCGACAGTGTGCCTACACAAGGAGGCATTGTCGATGCGGTTCGCGGTGCCGTCGACAAGTACACCGCTCGCGGCCTGGCGGTCTACGCTTTGATGCAGAACGACGGAGGCGCGCTGATCTACGCGGGCGCCTTCTCGAGGGCCGACCAATCGGCAGAGCTGGTCAGGACACTGCGCGGTGCGGGTT
>Ga0193751_1002083_pt1 | contig 12358 bp, 9 predicted proteins | sample L1c2metaG_FD_143050 | JGI IMG/M metagenome (GOLD analysis project Ga0193751, IMG submission 143050) | Soil microbial communities from a riparian zone of the East river system, Colorado, United States - L1c2 | ecosystem: Environmental > Terrestrial > Soil > Riparian zone | place: USA: East River... | reverse complement strand
CTTCCTGTTGAAGAAAACGGAGATTGGCAGCAAACGCCTCGGTATTGGCCTGGTTAGTGCCTTGCGAGGTGGCCTGATTCTCGGCATCAAGTTGGGAGACGACACCTTGTTTGTATAACTCCTGCCATTTGGTATTGGTACTTTTGGCTTGGTCCAAATTTCTCTTTGCCAACACAGCCTGCGAGTTGGCTTGCGCGAGCTGCTGATCCAGATCAGGCGTGTCGATCTCGGCGAGCAACTGGTCTTTTTCAACATGCGCGCCAATGTCCACCAGCCAGTCCTTGAGGTATCCGTTGACCCGCGCAAAGATAGATGCTTCCTGCCACGGTTTGACTTCCGCTGGTAAGTTAAGCCCACTACCAGGCGTGGTAACCGTCGGTGAAACTATCGCTACGGTCGGGATTGCCAATTGGTTGGTATCAGCCGTAGCCGTTTGCCGCTGCCGCAACTGCGGAATGAACCCCACGACTAACGCGATTATGAACAGAACGCCGCCCGACATCAGGATAACGCGATGTCTTCGGCGAGCCCGAGTCGGGTCTGCTTTAGGTTCGGCGGTGGGCAGCCCGGCGTTGCCGGGATAAGTAGGTGTGCTCATATATGGAGATAGGTTTTTAGGCTGCTGGGATGGCCTCACTGAGGTCAGCTGAAGGGACCTTTTCTTTGGATTCTGCTTTTGCGGTGACGACTGGTTGTCGATGCAAGAGGCTGAACACCACTGGCACGAAAAGTAGCGTGGCGACAGTGGCGAGCATGAGCCCTCCGATTACCGCGCGGCCGAGCGGCGCGTTCTGCTCCCCTCCTTCGCCAAGGCCAAGCGCCATCGGTAACATACCAATGATCATCGCCGTCGCGGTCATGATCACTGGACGCAAGCGGCCGGTGCCGGCTTCCCATGCTGCTTTCAGTGGATCCATTCCTTCCTGAAGATGGGTGCGGGCAAAGGTCACGACCAAAACAGAATTTGCAGTGGCGACCCCGAGACACATGATCGCGCCCATCATCGCGGGGACGCTTAAAGTCGTGCTCGTAACATGAAGTCCCCAGATCACTCCTGCCAACGCACCTGTGAGAGCAGTAAGGATAATGAAGGGATCGAGCCAGCTCTGGAAATTCACAACGAGCAACAAATAGATCAGCGCAATCGCCATTAACATTCCAATGCCTAGTCCGAGAAAGCTCGAGCTCATCGTTGATGCCTGTCCGCGCAGAACAATGTTGACGCCGGTTGGCGCCATCTTTTGGGCCTGCGCGACGATGGGCTTAATGTCACTTAAAACTCCACCGAGATCTCTGCCTCCAACTCCGCCGTAAACATCGACTACCGGGATAACGTTATAGTGGGTGTAAATGGGTTGGCTGGTGATCCGTGTTACGTCAGTTACGTTACTGAGGATCTGGCCGTTGCCCGTTCCGGGTTTAGACGCGCTAAGTGGCATCGACCTTAGCTCAGAGAGTGTAGTCGTCTGACGTTCCGGGACCCTGACGTTGACGAGATATTGGACGCCGCTCGTAGAATCAAGCCAGTAGGTCGGCGTCACCTGGCTGCTGCCGCTCAATGAGAGCAGGACCGAACCGGCCACATCTCTCTCGGTTAGCCCGAGCTCTGCCGCCTTTGTTCGATCGACGTTGAATTCGAATCGCTGCAAGTCGTTAGGCTGCTGGACTCGCACATCAACGGCTCCGCGAACTTGACGAATTTTCTGAGCGATGGAACTGGCCACCGTCTGGTCGATCGCTTCGTTTCGTCCCACAACTTGAATGTCAAGTGGAGCCGGAAGTCCGAAGTTAATTGTTTCGCTAACGATGTCGGCCGCCAGGAAGTAAAAAGTTATCCCGGGGAAGTCGCGATTCAAACTAAGACGCAGGTTGCGGACATAATTGGCTGTCGGCTTATGGCCGGGTTTCAATGAGACCAGAATGTCGGCGTCGGCCGGCCCTGATATTCCACTATCGTTGTAGCTCAAGTTGATGCCCGAAACCGGAAGCCCGATGTTATCAAGTATACCTTCGAGCTCATTCGCGGGAACTTGATGACGAATAGCAGCTTCTACTTCGTCAACCAGCTTGGCAGTTTGTTCGATCCGTGTGCCGGTAGGGGCCCGCACGTGCAATCGAAACGTTCCTGCATCCACCGCGGGGAAGAAATTTTGGCCGAGGAAGGGAACGAGTAGCCACGATGCAACGCAAAAGGACAGAAATCCAACGGCAAAAGCCGCTCTGTGTTCCAGGACTGTGCTTAGTAAATTTGCATAAGTTTCCCTAAAGCGATCGAACGCTTTTTCAAAATGCTGCTGCACAGCCACCAGTGGCCTGATCCAAAACGGGCCGAGCATTCCGCCCGCTTGTTGGTGGTGATGGCGTTCGAAAAACATGATCATGGTTGGTACCAAAGTGCGGGAGAGGGCGTAGGAGGAGATAACGGCGAAAACTACGGCCTCGGCCAAGGGGACGAAAAGATAACGCGCCACTCCAGCCAGAGAAAACATCGGCACAAAGACAATGCAGATGCAAAAAGTTGAAACCATTGCCGGCAACGCGATTTCACCGGCGCCTTTCAGAATTCCATCTTCAAGTTTTTCGCCCGCTGCGAGATGTCGCTCGACGTTTTCGATTGTTACCGTGGCATCATCCACCAGGATGCCGACCGCAAGCGCCAGGCCGCCAAGCGTCATGATATTGATCGTCTGACCGAGCACGCTCAGGATTGCCAGAGACGACAACACCGAAAGCGGAACGGAAACCGCAATAATGAGCGTACTCCTCCACGAACCGAGAAAGAGCAAAATCATCAAAGCGGTCAGCGCCGCTGCGATAACGCCCTCGCGCACCACTCCGCTAACGGCAGCCTTCACAAATACGGATTGATCGGCGAATTGCTTTACTTGCACGTCGCTGGTTACCGTCTTGAGAATGTTGGCCATGGCGGCCTTGACTCCAGCCGCTACAGACAGAGTGGACGCGCTGCCATTCTTAAACACACTGAGGAGCGTGCTGCGGACACCATCCTGCCGAACGATGTTTTCCTGCGGAAAATAGCCATCACGCACTTGCGCTACATCGCTTACGCGAATCACGGTCCCGCCCACACTCTTTATCGGCAGGTTGTTCAACATATCGATACGCAGCGGATTGACGTTAAGATCAATCGGCACCTCTTTTCCGCCGATCTTCGCCGTGCCGCTGGGATAAGTTAGAGATCCGTTGCTGATGGCAGTGACCACATCCGATTCGACAAGGTTGTTTGCCTCCAACGCCTTGAGATCGAGATCGACCGAAACTACCCTTTGCTTCCCGCCATATGGGTACGGAATGCTGACTCCGGGGACACTGATCAGCCCGACGCGAATCTGGTTTAAGGCGATGTCAAAGACTTGCTGCTCGGAAAGCTTGGTGCTGCTAATTCCGAATTGGAGAATGGAAACGGTGGAGGCGCTGTACTGCAGGATTAGCGGCGGAGTGGTTCCCGGCGGAAGCTGTTTCAGAATCGTTTGCGAAACGGCCGTCAATTGGGCCACCGCGGTCGATGGATTGACCCCCTGCTGAAAGAAAACCTTAATCACGCCGAAGCTGTCATAGGAGGTCGATTCAATGTGCTCGATATTATCTACGGTGGTGGTAAGCGCTCGTTCCTCGCTGTAAACAAGTCGTTGGGCGATTTGGTCGGCCGGCAGTCCTGTGTAACTCCAAATCACACTGACCACCGGAATATTAATCGCGGGAAAAATATCGGTCGGCGTTTTGGTCAGGACAAAAGGCGTCATCAAAAGCAGCAGCAACGCTGCTACGACAAACGTGTAGGGCCGACTGAGAGCTAAACGAACGATCCACATAGCGTGTTATCCTTCGTAAAAAAGAAGGGCCTGCATAAGAAGATCGGTTGCCGGAACGACTTCGGTCCTATATTCACGGCCTCCCGCCTTGGGGAAAGTGTTGACACGCTGAGAGCGTTCCGAGTTTTCATAACGAATGCGCCTCTCAGAATGTTGTTCGTCTGCATGGCCCGAATCTACGCTCCGCGATTAACGGGCCGCTAGTGCGCGCGCGGGGGATTTTTCAATGCCACTTACGAGTGATGCTCGCTCCCTCGTTCGGAATCCGCTCATGTTTTGTTCTTGGGGAGGACATCGTGCGGAAGGGTGAGCGAATCGGTGAGAAGGAAGTTCTGATCCCTCATCGAAGGCGTTGTCGCTACCTCTCCTGACTCAGGCCGTGTGACCGGCTGGTCAGTCCTCAACTCGGCCGATGAAAACAGCCAGCGCGCTGAGAATAACCGGCAGCGTCAACGCGCAAAGGCCGACCGCAATTTCCAACGCGGCTCCGGCCGCACAGCCGGCAGCGAACCCGATGACGCAGGCGAAAGTCATGCGTGCACGTCGTCGCGCTTTGGCGAGTTCGTCCGCATTTTCCTGACTGCTTGCGAGCATCGAAAGATCGAGAGTCAATTGAGTGATGTTCGTCGTCATTACCGCGGTAGATGGCGCGTCCTTCAAAGCAAGCTTCACCAGTACATTCTGGGTCGCCATGGCGGCGACGCCGAACATTCCCGCGAACACGGCTGCCGAACTGTCGGCATTGGGAAAGCGACCAAACCAGACACCAACCCCAAGAAACGCGGCGAGGAATGCAGTTTGAAGCAACAGCAATGGGCGCAGCGGCGACGATCCGGTAAGGACGAACGCGTCGGACGCCAGTGTTACCAAGCCCATCACCGCCATGAAGATCGGAACCGCCAGGAGCGGCCCGACCTGACTGAAACCACCGGTTACGTAGTGCGCGGCCACGATTACCAGGTTGCCAGTAATGTGGGATGTGAACAGTCCACCAAGAGCGAGGAAACCGATGACATCGACCGCGCCGGCGGTCGTGCTCAGTACGGCAGGTAGCAACCAGCTGTTAAGAAGACGTGTGCGAGCCATGATATTATCGTTGGGCATTTCACTTGCACAACTTCGCCGCGTGACCGCCAGCAATCTTTAGGAATTGAAACTGACCGAGCCATACACACGTAATACCGAGAAGCCGCAACAACGGCTGAAGCCGTGCGTCCCGAGGACTCATAGCTGCAACCACCATTGCGACGGCGGTGGTTATACCTGTTGTCGCTATGCCGTCACGCCGATTCAGCGCTATCATAACCGCGGTGCCGATGCCTTCACTTCGACGCCTGCTTCTTTTTCGAGCGCCTTGATGACGGCTGAGGCGTTTTCTTTTCCGAAACCAAGGGCGACGGCCGATTCGAGATTTTTCTCGACAACGCGCAGCGCCGGAATCGGTGACTCCAGGCTTTTAGCAAATTTTTCAATCAGGCCTGCGTCCTTGAGCATCAGCATGAGCGCGAAGCTGGTCGAAAAATCGCGTTTCAAAATATTCTGACCGTTGCTCACGAGAAGAGGTGAGCGGAAATCGGCGACCTTCACAACTTCCATCACGGTATTCAGATCAAGGACGGCCTTTTGCGCGAGCACCAATCCCTCCGCGAGTGCTTCCATTTCCAACGCGACGATGAGGTTTCCCACCAGCTTCATGGCTGCGGCGTTTCCGTTCTTGCCAAAGTAGTGAACGGTTTGCCCCAAATGCTGCAAGACAGGTTTCACTTTTTCAAAGATGGCCCTGTTGCCCGCGGCCAAAATCCAAAGCTTGGCATCCGCCGCTTCCTGTTTGCTGCCAAAGACGGGCGCGTCGAGAAAATCCACCCCGCGCTTTGCATAACCTTCTTCTTCTCGCAAACTCGTCGCGGGAAGGACCGTGCTCATGTCCACCGCGATCCGACCTTCGCTGATCACGGCGAGAATTCCTTTCGCGCCGAAGACAACTTCCTCAACCGCCTGATCGTTGCTCAACATGTACATGACAAGATCGACATCGCGCGTGGTGTCGGCCGGCGTATCGGCAACGCGCGCACCTTTCCGGGCGAACGGTTCGCATTTCTCAGCGCTCCGATTCCAGACGGTAAGTTCGTAGCCGGCTTTGAGAAGATTGGACGCCATGCCGCTGCCCATGGTTCCCAGACCGAGATAGGAAATTGTCTTTATCATGTTGAATTGTTCTTATTGTCCTTCTTTGTTCGCCGGGATTGGATCAATCAGCGTTAAGTCAGTATCCGGATCAAAACGCTTCTGCATCGTTAGCGGATCGACGGTCACCATTACTTCCAGAGTTGGGGAAACATACGCGGCGAGAACGTGACCTCCGCGTGTTGTTCCGTCCGACGCCCCCACTAACATGTGCGTATGCACGACAGGCTTTCCTTGATAGAGCGCGATGTCGCCGCTCATCCCAATTACTTCGTGCTGACCGTTGATCGGAATCTTTTTGTACATTTTGCGCTGAGGATCAAACCATCCCAGAGTTGCTCCACTCACCGCTCCAATGGCGCTAAAATGGGCGCTGGTAATGTGATACTTCTGCGCAAACTCCAGCAGTCCGGAAAACGCCTCGTCTCCCTGGTAGAAGATAACCGCATATTGTTTCGTCGGTTCTCCTTGGTTCAGCAATTGAACCTTCATCCTGGGCGCTTTGCCGTTCGGGCCGGCATCCGGCGGCGCTACATATTCGTTTGCCGCGTCCTGCGAATATGCCGTCGCAGTGGCCATCCCGCCCAATAACAATGCGTAAGTAAGTTGCTTTACCGTGATCATAAGGTTCGGCGTTTTGTTGAGTGACGACTGCTAATTATCTTGTGATCTGATCAAAAGGTTCCCATCCGTAGAAGTCCCGAATTGGTACCTCATTTCCCCGGACGTTATCTTTTGTCTTAATCGGGCCGGCGCTTTCGCTCTGTTGCGCCATCAAATTTTCGTACGCCTGATACTGAGCTTTGTTGCCAACGTAGATCTCGTTGCGCGGCGAGTCGGGATAGATGTAGAACGTACTTCCTCTCTGCATCACCGGCGACACCGTTCCTTCGGGCAGCGTTTTGAGCTCCTGTCGTTGTTTCGCGGTCGTCGCAGCCTTTGCTTTGAAACCTGCTGATAAGAGCAAGTTTTCGGCGTTTGGTGTTGCGCCCGCGGATCCGCCCCAAAGCAGGCCCAACAGTGCAACGATAGTGAAGTTAATGGCTCTTTGTTTAAGTAGGATATTTTTCATGTCGTAACGTTATTCTGTGCGAACGGATCTTCGCCATTGGTCAAGCGGAGGATTTTTCGGTGGCGCTCGCGGAATGATTGGTGCTCCCTCGTTGGAGGTACGCCGTTACCACAAATGGGTAAGGTGGACTGAGAGCTAAACGAATGATCCACATCAATCCTTGCCAAGCGACGCGAAGTCGGCTCCGCGTTGGGAACTGATTACTGGTTTCAGTTGAGAAAGAATTGCTTCCTTGTTCGTGGTCCCAAAAATCCCAATGCGAACCTCGCCATCGCTGAAATATAAAATCGTCGGAAGACATCGAATCCCGTACCACAGCCCGAGGTTAGGACTGCGATCGAGCTGGACGCGGGCGACTTTCAAAAGATCGACAAACTCAGCGGCAATTTCTTCCAGAGCTCCGTCCATCATCATGGAAGGAAGGCTCCATCCGGTGGCAAACTCGACCAGCACGGGTTGACTGGATTTCAGAACTTCGATCTCGAAGTTCGATTCATTAATATCAATGGTCGGTTTCATACTCATCGTGCTTTTTAATTTCAGTAGTCGTCTGCTTGCCCCAAAAAGGGTAATGGCTGCATCCTCACCGCATTCGAGCGCTGAGTGAGGCCAAGTAGCTCCGCCAGACGCGACTCGTAGGAATCGCAGGTCGGGCAGTCACCATCAGGCTGAACCCATTCCGGATGCTGAACGCGCAAATCGTCATGGATCTGGTGTTGAAGCTCGGTGTAAGAATGAATCTCGTTAGGCATGGTAATTCTCAGTGAAGATTCAAGTCAGAAAGCAATCCGTTTTCACCTTTCAAGCTATCGCTGGCGGTCGCGTTGCCGCTAATGCGCATGCGCGGGATTTTTGATTGCTACTCCGGGGGTGATCCGCGATCCCTCCTTGGGGATAGACTTCATCCTCAAGCACGATCCGTCGCATCATCGTGGCGCAGCGCGCGCTGAACCAGTGGACCTGCGTCAAAATCATCAATCTCGTCGTCGCAATCGCATCCATCGTGGTAATTAAGACTGGCCTGGCCGCGTTCCGGTTACAATTTCAGCGGCCGGTCCGTTCCCCGACCAAAAAGAATAAGGTTCATCGTTTCGCAGGCGCTCTTACGGGGCTGGAAGATGTAGTATGTAATCAGACATCTTTGGACTCGCGGATTTGCCCTTCAATTAATCGTTTGAAATTGCGCAGATATTTATCGACTCGCCGCCCGACAGCCCCCCCGAAGCTCGAGGTCAGCTTGAACGTGATCCGTGTCATTCGATCCCGATAGGACAGGAACGAAACAACTCCGGTGGCGAGGTGGGCGGGTGTTTGACCCTGGGAAAAAGTTCGCCAGGCCAGTCTTCGATCATGAACACGCAGCATCATCTCAAGCGTCGTCTCATACTGCGTTCCGTGGAAACGGAGCGATGCGACAAAATGGTTCGCGTCCAATTTTCGGACGCGTTTAATCGCGGTGATAAATTCCGGATAATCCTCAAATGCCAGCCATCGTTGGTAGACATCGGAAATGGGTGCGTTCACCACGATTGACCCCTCCGCCGCGCCCATCGGACGCGCTCCTGGCCGTTTGTCTGGCATTGATCCGTTAGGCGTAGAAACGCGCGTATTCATTTTTTGAAAACGTGCGGCTCCAGCCGTTGGTGAAATTAAAGATCGACATGTGAGAGACGAGCAGCGGGTCGTGCCTGCGTGCGGGTCGTCGAAAAAGGTCGCGCACTCTGCTCCTGAAATTATTTTCACGTTGTTTAGCTTTCATTATGGAATTTCGTGTACTTCCAACGCTAACGAGCCCTGTAGTCTGTCACCACGTTGCGGTGGCGGGATTTTGCAGTGCCTCTTTCGAGGGAGGACGTAAGTATGGCGGAGAGTGCGGTCGCCTGTTAGAGTCCCGGGTTGAGTTAAATTAGACGCGGCCAACAACGACAGCTTGTCATGAAATCCAGTTCGAGAGCGCTTCTTTCCGACTCGACTAGGTCAGTCTGTTTGTCGGCCAGTGGCTGTTCCGCGTGGCAACCAGACGGAGGCGCATGGCTACCGCACACTTGATTTGCTCGCATAATTACGCGCTCGTGGCGCTTTCGGTGTTGATCGCCATGTTTGCGTCGTACGCTGCTCTGGATCTTGCAGGCCGCGTAACGGCCGCGGGCGGTTGGATTCGCGTGGTTTGGCTGCTGGGTGGGGCGGGTGCGATGGGGACCGGCATTTGGTCCATGCATTACATTGGGATGCTGGCGTGCATCCTGCCGGTTCCCGTGGCCTACCATTGGCCGACCGTTCTGCTGTCACTGTTTGCGGCCATTTTCGCTTCGGTCATTGCGCTGTACGTGGTGAGCCGACAGAAAATGAGTGCGTTCCGAGCGTTCGCCGGAAGTGTCCTGATGGGTGGGGGTATTGCGAGCATGCATTACATCGGCATGGCTGCCATGCGTATGTCGGCTATATCTCACTATGTTTCCCTTCTCGTCGTCCTGTCCGTCGTGTTCGCGGTTCTGATTTCCCTCGCCGCACTATGGATTACCTTTCACCTCCGAGATGAAAAAGCGGCGACCGGCTGGCGAAAGATAGCGGGCGCAGTCGTGATGGGCGCGGCGATCCCCATCATGCATTACACTGGCATGGCCGCCGCCCATTTTACGCCCTCCGGCATGCCAGCGGACCTGTCTCGTGCGATCAGCATCTCGGCACTCGGCACCGCTGGAATTGTCGCAGCCACCTTGCTCGTCCTCGGGTTGGCTCTGCTGACGTCCTGGGTGGATAAGCGATTCGTTGCCCAAGCCTTGGAACTTAAGGAAGAGAAGCTTCGGAAAAGTGAGGAGAAATATCGGGATCTTATCAACGCTTCGCCTGACGCCGTCTGCGTTATCGATGCCGAAGGCAAATGTGTTCTGGTGAACCCGGCAGGCGTCGAGCTAGCCGGGCGTTCGGAAGACGAACTGATCGGCAATTCAATTGCGGACACGTATCTCCCGGAAGAGCGCCACCTCTTGGAGCACCGGATCGACAGATTGAAAGCGGAAGGCTCGTTGCGCTTCGAGCGAAAATTCGTGCGAGGGAATGGTGATGTGATTCCGGTAGAGGTTTCTCTATCGGCACTGCGCGGCCGACATTACCAGGCGATCATCAGAGACATTAGCCAGCGGAAGCGGCGCGAAGCGCTCTTGGCTGGAGAAAACCGAGTGCTTGAGATGGTGGCCAAGGGCGATTCGCTGGCCGACATCCTCGATAACTTGTGTCTGCTCGTGGAAGAGCAATCCTCCGGTGTCCTTGCTTCAATCTTATTAATGGATCCGAATGGCAAACAGTTGCGGCATGGCGCGGCACCGAATCTTCCGAAAGCTTACACGGAAGCGATCGACGGAGCTTTCATCGGGCCTGCTGTCGGTTCATGCGGAACGGCTGCTTACCGTGCCGCACAGGTGATTGTGTCCGACATCGCTGCCGATCCGCTGTGGGCTGATTTTCGCGACCTGGCTTCGACGCATTCGCTTCGCGCTTGTTGGTCCACGCCGATCTTCTCCTCCGAAGGCAAAGTGATCGGAACGTTTGCCATGTACTATCGCGAGCCGCGTAGCCCGAGTCTACAGGAGCAGGACACGATTAAACACATTACCCATCTCGCGGGCGTCGCTATCCAGCGAAAATTGGCGGAAACGGCCCGGCGCGAGAGCGAAGCCTATTTGGCGGAAGCACAACGGCTCAGTCATACCGGAAGTTGGGCCTGGGCCCCGGCCACTGGCGAAATTAGGTATTGGTCGGAGGAGACTTATCGCGTGCTTGGTTTCGACCCAGAGGCAGGGCCGCCGCGATTCGAAACATTCTTTCAGCGCCTTTGTCCGGAGGATCAGGCTAGAGTCCGAGAACTTTTCGAAAAGGCGATTCGCGATAAAGCGGACTTTGAAACGGACTACCGGATTGTTCACCCGAGCGGTGCTCTCAGGAACATCCAAGCGGTCGGTCATCCGGTTTGCGATGAGGCCGGTCATCTGGTCGAGTTTGTCGGCACTGTTATCGATATAACTGAGAGTAAACGCTCCGAAGAGGCGTTGCGGCGAAGCGAGGCTTATTTGACGGACGCGCAAAGGCTGACCCATACGGGCAGTTTCGCAATGAACGTTGCCACCAGGGAAAACACGCATTCGTCCGAGGAAAACTCCCGCTTATTTGGCTTCGATCCACAGCGAGCTACGCCGTCATCCGAAGCGTTTCGGGAGCGCGTTCATCCCGAGGATAGAGTCAAGGCCGACGAAATCGTCGAGAGATCGATCCGGGAAGGGAAGGACTTCGAATTGGTTGTTCGAGTCATTCTTTCGGATGGCACCCTTAAGTACATCCATTCGGTAGGCCATCCTGTTTTCAACGCGTCCGGCGATGTTGTTGAACTTATCGGCACTAACATGGACGTGACCGAACGCAAGCACGCCGAGGAGGCGCTGCGCGCATCCGAGCAAGTGGCGCGCGGACAAGTGGAGGCGCTGGCGCACAGTTTGGATGTCTTGGCGACTGCGCCGGAACCGGAAAAGTTTATTGGCCAAATGCTGAGTACGATTGGCCGCCTCTTGAGCGCGCAAAGCGTGAGCTTGTGGTTGTTCGACGACTCGAGCGACTCGCTCATTTTGCGCTCCTCAACGTCTGATGGCGGAAAATTGGCGGCACCGGATCCGGACCATCCATTTATTAAGAACCCCTTTTTCTGGAAAGAGAATGCAGTAGTTCAGGACCTGCTTTTCACGGCAGGTCCGGTGGTTTGCGATGACGTCGAGACTGATCCGCGCGTTAGCGGCGATTGGGGTGAGCATTTGAAACGAAACGGCACAAAAAGATTTCTTGCAGTGCCGCTTTTGGTGGGCGGACAAGTTAGAGGCTTTGTTGGCATTCGCCATGTCGATCGTGCGTCTTATCGGCCGGAGGAAATCGAGTTGACCCAGGCACTCGCCCACCAGGTCATGCTCGCGCTTCAACTGAACGAGTTCGCCGAGCAAGGTCAGCGCGCAGCGGTCTTTGAAGAACGAACCCGAATGGCGCGGGACATTCACGACACCCTCGCCCAAGGTTTCACCGGTGTGATTGTGCAATTGGAAGCCGCGGAGGATGCAATCTCGTGCGGTTCTCGCAAGGACGCGGACGATCATTTGCATCGCGCCGGCGAATTGGCTCGGCGAAGTCTGAGCGAAGCGCGCAGGTCAGTGCACGCGTTGCGTCCGCAAGCACTGCAGGAATACAATTTTTGGGAGGCACTCAAAGGTACTATTAAGAACACGACCGCCGG
>Ga0193751_1002082_pt1 | contig 12361 bp, 6 predicted proteins | sample L1c2metaG_FD_143050 | JGI IMG/M metagenome (GOLD analysis project Ga0193751, IMG submission 143050) | Soil microbial communities from a riparian zone of the East river system, Colorado, United States - L1c2 | ecosystem: Environmental > Terrestrial > Soil > Riparian zone | place: USA: East River... | reverse complement strand
AGGGGGAGATGTCATCACGAGAATTTCCGACACTCCCGATGACGACAACAAGGTTAATGTCAGCGTTTCTGCCAGCAAGAAGGCGGATTGCGCAGCGGGCAAACAAGTCGCCGTCACCGTCGACGACCTGCAAGAAATGCACAATCACTTCCAGGAGCAACTCGACAATGGCATGAAGGATCTGGCGTCTAAACAGGGTACGAGCGGTCTGCCAAAAGCTCCCGACACTACCACTGTCGCCTCAGATGTTCCGCCCCCGCCTCCTGACGCCAGCGCAGAGAAAGCCTTGCAGGATCAGCAGGCGCAAGCTGACCAAACGGAAGCTCAGGTTGTAAAGGAGGCGTTCAGTCAAGGGTCGTGACACGATTCGTGGCACAGATTTAAGACAGAAATACTCGAAAGGTTAGGTCAAAAAGGGCACCTGGGTACGGTTCTCATCCGCCATTGCCCCAAGGGATTAACGCCTGTTTTTCAGCAACTCTTCTTCCGTCTGCTGCGCCCGCTGCGCCCGCTCCAGCAGCGCGTGGGCCCCCTTGTTGCTAGGATCTGCTGCTGCTCTGCGGAAACATTCGATCGCGGCAGGATAATCCCCGGAATCCAGGAATGCCGTGCCCCTACGAATGAGGGACTCAGCAGTTTCGCCGCGAGCGCCGGCCGGAACCCCTCCAGGAATCACCTTGATTCGATTCGTTACGCGAGTGACTCCCGAAACCGACGCCGCTAGGGTTTCTGCTGACGCGAGATCTTCTGCGCTCGATACATTCCCGTCGAGTATTACCTCATGAGCGTCGGATACGAACACTCGCAGTCCAGCCTGCCGAAGAGTTGGAGACGGAGCAGCATTCAGCTTTTCAGTGACTGCACTCTCGATTCCTAAGCGGCGAAGCGACTGATACTTCAAATAGCCCACACCCGCCACCAGCACGCTGGCCAAGCCAACTACGATCAAGATCAGGAAATGCTTCAGCCGGAAGGTGCGCGGCTGAAGAAACAAATGCTGTGCGGCACTCTTCACGAGCACCGAGTCCGCTGGCGGAGCGGAGGTGATGCCACCCGCTGAGGGCAGGCTCGCCCGGGTCGGCGACCCCAGGCTCGCGGCGGCAGAACCCGAAGGAGTCATCAAGTTCGCAGCCACCGACGGTCCGGTTTTGCTTGGAAGCGGCGAAACTTGCGAACTACGAAATAGGGAAGTGGCGCAAATGTTTGCGAGGGGCTCGTTCATTGGATCGCTGGCATCCAGGTTGTTGGCTCCCTGCTCGATTGCCACTTGATCGAGCGCGGCGACAAATTCTTCTGCGGTTTGAAATCGTTGCTCCCGCGATTTGTCGATCGCCTTCAAAATCACCCGCGACAAGGATTCTGGAATGTGCAACTCCGGAACAAGCTCCCCGGGAGGCCGCACCGTTCCCTGCATATGCTGCATCATTAGCGAATACAGCGTGTCCCCTTCAAACGGTAACCGCGCCGTCACCATCTGATAAAGCACGACTCCCAGGGAATAAAGATCGGTACGGCCGTCAATCTCCCCTTCTCCCTTTTTCCCCATGAACTGCTCGGGGGACATGTAGAGCGGCGTCCCTACCACCATGCCGGTCATCGTCATTCCGACGCCGGCTTCCCCAACGGCTTCCCGAAGCTTCGCGATCCCGAAATCGAGAACTTTAGCGGCTTCCTGACCCTGCTCATCGATGGTAAGAAGGATGTTGCCGGGTTTAATGTCCCGGTGAACGACTCCCAGTTTGTGCGCCACCCCGAGCGCCTGCGCCACTTGCATCGTAATGCGGACCGCGCGGAGCACCCGGAATGGTCCTTGTTCCTGAAGAATCTCGCCAATATTCTTGCCCTCAACCAGTTCCATCACAATGAATGGCCGGCCATCCTCGGTGTAATCGAAATCATCCACTCGGACCGCATTCGGATGCCGCAGTTTTCGAGTTACCACCGCCTCCTTCTGAAAGCGTTGCAGGAAGTTGGCATCCCCGGCAATCACATCGTTGACGATCTTGATGGCGCACACCTCATTGAAGGTAACGTGACGGGCTTTGTACACCACGCCCATGCCACCTACGCCGATGCGATCCAGAATCTGATACTTATTTCGAATGATCATTCCCGGCTGAAGTTCGTGAGCGCTCTGCAGGCCAGTCTGATCCGCGGGACACACGTTGTAGTCGGGAGGATACGTCTTCTGACAGGTAGGACAATATTTCATTTCACCACGCCCAAGGCCAGAAAGCGGGGAGTCCAGGCTGGCCGGCACAGAACTGCATGAAGGGAATGCTGAAACAGAAACCTTCAACTGTCAAGCTCGTTTCCCCAATCGCGAACGTTTTAACCGGTCTTCCGCCGCAATTGACTTCGCCCATGAGCATCCTTAAAATCGGCAGCCAGACATGATCCTGGCGAGTCTTGGCAGATATTTCTCCTTATGATTAACGGTCGTCGATTGATCCGGCTATTCGCATTTTGCGCGATCACGGTGGCATCCATTTCCGCTCAGAATCAGAATCTCGATGACATCCGACAAAAGGCCGAAGCCGGAGACGCTAAAGCCCAATGCCATTTGGCTGAGGCGTACCTCGAAGGAAAAGGCATAGCAAGGGATCCCGTGCAAGGGCTTGCATGGCTACGGAAATCTGTGGATCAAGGCTTCTTCGGGGCTGAATTCGCCTTAGCTTACATGTATCTGAACGGCGCAGCAAAACTTCCGAAAGATCCGCATAAGGCGGCGGATTGGTTTCGCAAAGCGGCAAAGCAACAAAACAAAGCTTCCCAAGATGCGCTGGCCACAATGCTGGCCCAGGGATTGATATCGGCGGAAGAAGCAAACTGGCGCGAAGCCGGACCAGCGGTTGCGAAAACGCCGCAACCGGTTGCCCACACCGCGCCAAGTGCACAGAAGCAGGTCAAAGGCAGACCGGCGCCGTTCTCTCTTGCCGAGGTCGAGACCGGAATCACCGGCGGAATTACCAGCAAGCGGATGGCGACTCTTGTTCAACAATTCGGTGTGGACTTCAAGTTAAGCTCTGTCACTCGAAAACGCCTCACGGATGACGGCGCCGACAACGAACTGCTCGCGGCTATTTCAGCTTCCAATCGTTCCCTCTAAGCGCGTCATCTAACGATTAAACTCCTCCACAGAATCAGGAACACAGCGAGCCGGTCAGCCGGTCTTTGGAAATGGGACTTATTTGCCAGCCGTCGAAATTCCTCAGTTCGGCCAGCCCTTTTATTTTCAGTTGCAGGGGGCCAGAGGGGACTCGATAGATCCGCGTCGTGAGTGAAGTGGCTCCATTGGCGAATACCTCTAGCACAGATCCGTCCAGGAACGCATGCAAATGCAAAGAAGATTGGGCATCCCCGGAGAGCGGTGCAGTCATCGCGTTTACACGAAGCTCTCGGTTTCCGGATTTGTTGGCGCAGGTTATAGTGGCGAAGTTCTCTCCTCTTTCGGACTGCAGCTCAAGGGAAAACACATTTGCCTTGGGAATGAATTCCAGATCTAGTTCAGCAGCCAGATCGCGGACGCGAAATTCGTCGATAGTCTTTTGGCTCGCAGCGGGAGTAGCTCCGGCCCGGACACCCGTATACGCCGCTCGCAGTTGCCGCGCCGCTGGAGCAACTTCCATTTGCAGTTCGTTTTCTGAATTCAGCGACAGCACGCGCGGCAGCGACATCGCGCCGGCCCATCCCGCCGCGATCAATTCAGCATCTGGCCTGGTTTCGGTAATCCATCCCCACAGAATGCGATTGCCCTCTGCGTCGAGCATGGTCTTAGCGGCATAGTAGGCGCCCCAATCGACTAGGCCTTCTTTTTCTGCAGTGAAGCGTCCGTTCGCGTAATTGCCGACTTTCCATTGGACCTTGCCCATGGTTGAGATCAGCAATACGTGCTTCTTTCCTAATGGGAAGAAGTCGGGGCACTCCCACATCTCTCCGCTATCGACAGGGTTAACGCTGTCGCGCTTGCCGGACGAACTTTTTATCAAGGGATGCAGATAGGTCCAGCGGCGTAGGTCGGGAGAACTGTAGAGAAGGAGCGCTCCGCCTTTGTTCCGGATGCCGGAGCCGAGAATCAGCATCCAGTCATTGCCTTCTCGCCACAGACAAGGATCGCGGAAACCGGTCACAGCGAGTCCCACGGGCGGCGTCGCGATCACGGGTTCGGCGCGTTTTCTCCACGTGCGCAGGTTATCGTCTTGCGCGACAGCAAGACATTGCACTTCACGCCAGGTATGAACTCCGTCGCGTAAAGTAGCTTCGGACTCAGACGTGGGCGGCGCCACCCCCGTGTAGATCACAGTTGGTTTTCCATGATCGAGTACTGCACTCCCGCTGAAAACGCCGTCGCGGTCAGGCCCATCGGCAGTCGGGGATATGGCGATCCCCTCGTGTTCCCAATGGATCATGTCAGGGCTAGTCGCGTGCGCCCAGTTCATGTTGCCCCACACTGCGGCTTGCGGATTGTATTGATGGAACATGTGATATCGCCCGCGAAAGAAGATGGGGCCGTTGGGATCGTTCATCCAATTGTGAGCCGGCAGCAGATGGTACTGCGGACGAAGCGGGTCGGAGGCGAGCTTGCTACACAGGGCGGAATCCGCGACAGTCGACAACGCTGAGAGGCGAGTCGATGCCGGAGCAAGCGCGGCGGCGCTGGTGAGTTGCAGGAAAGCTCGTCGCGAGATGGGCATGAATCACGGCTCTTACGGATTTGTAGAGCCGTCGCCGATGCAGCGGCTCGTCTTATGTGATACCACACGAGGGTTCCCGCCGCGTTGGATATAATGGCGGAAAACACAGAGCATTTCTATCTCAATCGTGTTCCGTCTTCCGTCCAGTTTCGTTTATCACGTTGCAATAGCGGTTGTAGCGGTCAACGGCATCGGCTCGCTGGCCCAGACGTCGGCTGCGCCCGTGAAGTCAACAGAGCGCCTGGCGCTGCAACGCGGTCAGGAGGCCCTGAAGCGCGGAGACCTATCTCGCGCTCGGATTGAACTTGAGAAGGCAGTGCGGCTTACTCCGGGTGACGCGGGGGCACAGGCGGCGCTGGGATGGGTTTTGGCTCAACAAGGCGAAGCGGATGCTGCGATCCCGCACCTTCGAGTAGCATTAAAGGCCACGCCTGGACTGGTGGAGGCGCGGCTAACGCTGGCCAGTGTCCTGTGGCAACAAGGAAAGTCGGCCGAAGGCGAGCAAGAAGCGCGCTCGGCATTGAAGATTGCGCCAGAAAACGCCGACGTTCACCGAACTTTGGCAAGGATTCTGAGTCAACGCGCCGGAGATGAGGCTACTTCCGAGATGCGACGCGCGGTAGAACTCGCCCCCGAGCGCGCCGACTTGCGCGATGACCTCGGGACAATCCTGGCGCAGCAAAATCAATTTGCCGACGCGGAGGTCGCCTTCAAAGATGCATTGCGTCTGCAACCGAACTTAGAACAATCCCACTTTCATCTGGGCGTGGTTCATCTCGAGCGCCAGCAACTGGATGACTCCGAGGGCGAATTGCGGAAAGCGGTTGCACTGGCGCCCCAGGATTCTGCATCTCATTACTATCTGGCGAAGACTCTTACCGCACAAAACAAAAAGGAAGATGCGCTAGAGGAATTTCGCAAGGCGGTTGCGCTAAAGCCGGATTGGCCCGAAGCTCAGATTGAGCTGGGCCTCTCCTGCCAGCGCTCCGGAGATGCCGACTGCTCCGTCGCCGCCTTCGGCGTAGCGGTGAAGTTGCGGCCGCAGGATGCTGAGGCATACAACGACCTTGGATTAGCGCTGGTGCAGAAAGGGGACGCAGCAGGGGCAATTCCAAAATTCAAGACAGCTGCGCAACTGCGCCCGGACGACGCTGCGTTTCGTGGCAACTTAGCCATTGCCTACATGCAGCGCGCGGACTTCGATGCGGCCATAACCGAATTAGAAGCCGCGCTTAAGTTGGCTCCCGACAACGCCTCCCTGCACTACAACCTGGGCCTGGCCTACAAAATGAAGGATCAGCTCGACAGAGCAGTTCCTGAATTCCAGACCGCGATCCGTTTGCAGCCGGACCTGGCGGATGCGCATTACACGCTCGGGATTCTGTTTTGGCAGAAAGGCGAGTTCGATAAGGCGATCGCGGAGCTTCAATCGACAATTCAGAACCAGCCCGACTATGCGGAAGCCCATTACACGCTGGGTACGATTTTCAAGCAGCAGGCAAAACTGCCCGAGGCTGCGGCATCATTACGGGAGGCAATCCGGTTGCAGCCTGATTTTGCGGGAGCCCACACCACTCTGGCCGCCGTGTTGCGGCAGTTAGGCGACGCGCAAGGCGCCGCCGAAGAAGCGAAGGCAGGAGCAAAGATCGCCGCCTCTACTAACAATCTGCAGGCGGCGACGTTTTCGACGAACTCGGGAAAAAGACTCTTGGCCGCAGGGGACGTGGACGCTGCCATTGCACAATTCCGCTCGGCCATTCATTCCGAGCCGAATTACGCGGCAGCTCATTATCAGCTGGGACTGGCGTTGGGCCAGCAAGGTCACAACGACGAAGCCGAGAAGGAATTTCAAAGGGCCGCCCAATTGGACCCGCATTTGACGGTGCCGCGGTAGGCACGCCAATCCTCAATTTGTTTTCCTGGCCGGAAGGTTTCAGTTGCTGCGATGGCGAACGGATATCAGGTCCGTCATGACGGGAACTCCATGCACGATCTTCACATGCAGAAGCGCTTCAAAAGGTTTTAAGTCGCTCTCTTTCGAGACTTTCAGTCTCGCCAGCAATTCCTTGACAGAGTCTTCCCGGCAAACATACTCAACCGCCGCCTGTGTGCCGAAGGTCGTATCACCCGCCAAAATGAGAATGGACCGCGACGGATCCAACCCGGGTAAAAGGCTCACAACTGCATAGTCCTCGGTGGTGGGCTGATTTGCCGGCGTTCCCAGAAATGCTTTTGGCTCACCCGGCTGCGGATGAACGTTCAGCACCGCCAGGTCCCCTTTTCGAGGGCCCGAATCAAGCCTGCGGAACACGAATTCCCGGGTTCCCGGAATATCCAGAAGAGTGAGATTCTCGGAGGGTGAGCCAACGAAGATCAAATCATTGTTCTTGGCGTCGTCGAGCGAGAACAACGCCCCGCGCTTGACGCGAATTGGCCGGTTGAGGAGAGCGAAAACGTGGTCCAGTTCGTGAATGGCCAGCACCTCTCCCACGCCAGTGTAGTGATCGAGAATGAAACTTTGCGTGTCCGAGGATGGATTGAAGTACCGCATGCCGGTTTCTGGCCTTCCCACAAAGCTGCCATTACTGAAGATGACCCAGGGCTGCTGTGGACCGGTCAAGAAACGATTCCAGAAAGTCTGATAAGCCGCGGGAGCAGCCTGCCCGGCCGCCTGTGTTCGCAGGCGCTGCGATAGCAGGATGGCCGTCGTGGACAACGACGCCGCAAGCACAACGGAAAAGACCGCAACCGTGATCACCCATCCCCGGATGAAGCGGGAAGCCGGTTCTTTTTTCGCCGCCGGTTCGAAAACCAGAGTCGCGGGTTGAGATCCTGACTTTGAGGAGCGGAGATGAAATGTCAGCGCGTAGGAGCCCTTAGGGATCTCAACCAGAATGGGATCGTCGGAGCCTTCGTGCGCATAATATTCGGTCAGCTTCACTCGCAGGCGTCCGGCCTGGACTCGGACTGTGGAGTCACTCTGGGGATCGAATCCGGAAGGACGTCCTAGAACCTCAGTCGCAATCTGATATTCCTTCAAGGCGATGCCGGGATGATCCAGGGAATGTTCCGCCAGATACCGAAGCAGCTTGCACAGAGATTCAGAGCTGTGCAGGCTATGGCTTTTAATAAGTTTCTCTATTTGCTGGAAGCATTCCTGCCGGTCGAGTGCGAAAGTGTGAGTGACAGCCATATCACAGAGAAGTAACCGACCCACGTATCTTACTGTAACACTGGGACTTCATTCTATGTAACGGTATCAAACTTAGTGAAACTTAATCCAGTTAATTGTTTTGTACTACGACTGCACGTTGTATCGTCAAGTCTCCCTCTGCATTTCCGGGGCACATTCGTGGGGCAACGTCTGAGGAGGAAGTTCATGAAAAGATCAGTTTGGATCTTAGCCGCTGTGTGCAGTCTTCTGTGCTGTCTCTGGGTGCCGAGCGCACTCGGTCAGGCCGTGTATGGCAGCATTCTGGGATCGGTCACAGACCCGTCCGGGGCTGCGGTGAACGGAGCCAAGATTACAGTCACGAGCCAGACCAAGAATGTTTCCACCGAGGCTACAAGCAACGAAAGCGGGAACTACGACGTTACGCACTTGATCCCAGACGTATACACAGTGCGCGTCGAAGCTCAGGGCTTCAAGGTCTTGGAGTTTAAAAATATCCAGGTGTCTGCGGACAACGGATCGCGCGTCGATGGCAAGTTTCAGGTTGGGGGATCCTCGGAGACGGTGGAGGTGACCAGCGAGGCGCCTCAGCTTAAGACCGACCGCGCCGACGTCGCGGTCGAATTCAGCGGAAAACAGCTTGAGGAGCTTCCCATCTTCAACCGAAACTTCCAGAGCCTCGAGCTTCTTTCGCCAGGGACTCAAGTCATCACGGGCTGGGGTCATGCGGCCACGGAAAACCCTCAGGGCAGCAAACAGATCTTCGTGAACGGCCAGCACTTCAGCGGCACGGGATACGAACTAGACGGCACCGACAATCAGGATCCGATTCTAGGAATTATCATCGTCAACCCAAGTCTGGACTCGGTGACCGAAACTAAAATCGCCACCCAAAACTACGATGCCGAGTTCGGTAAAGCCTTGGGTGGGATCATGACAGCGCAGACGAAGTCAGGAAGCAATTCTTTCCATGGCAGCGGCTATTTCTATGACTTGGATCCAGTTGCTCCCGCGAAGAATCCGTTTACCGGTTCGCCCTCGCCGAATAACTGGAAGCAATTTGGCGGCGCCGTCGGTGGACCCATCATCAAGAACAAACTCTTCTTCTTCGGCAACTACGAAGGGACCCGGCGCACCTCAGGAGTCACCCTCGCCATTTCGGTGCCCACAAATTTGGTTCGCTCGACCTGTCTTACGGCGGGCAGCGCAAATTGCGATCTGAGCGAATATCTAACTGCAAACCTGGGCGGCGGCGCTGGCCAGGTTTACAACCCATGGCAGGCTGATGGGTCGCGCACCGCCTATGCAGGCAACATTATTCCGATGAGCGCGCTGCAGCAGCCCGGTGTTGACCCCACGGGAGTGGCTGAGAAAATTCTAAATCTATTGCCGGCGCCCAATGCAACCGGCGTTAATAACGGCACGGTGGACAACTATACGGCCAGCGGAAGCGGCAGCTTCAACGACTACCAATACACCGGGCGCGTTGATTACTCGTTGAACCAGAAGCTGCAGATTTTCGGACGCTACACGCACGCCCACTTCCTGCTCTCCGGTAAGCCTGTCTTTGGAAACCAAATCGGCGGACCGGGATTAGGCTATTTGGGGCTGGCAGGCCAGTCGTTGATCCAAAACTACAGCCTGGCAACGGGCTTCAATTACACGCTGAGCAGCAGTCTGCTGACGGATTTCCGATTCGGATACTTCCGCTACAATCCCCATTCCACAAAGTATGACCCGACCGTGGCTGCGGCAACTGCTCTCGGACTTCCCGGTTTGAATACTTCCGATCCCTCAACCGGCGGCCTGCCGGCGCTTGTCTTTGACCAGACCATCGGCGTCAACACCGCTGGTTCGAATGGCATAGGAGAAGGTCTCAACATTAGCCGCTGCAATTGCCCCCTCATCGAAAAAGAGCAGGGTATTCAGTTCGTGAACAACTGGACAAAAATGAAGGGTAACCACCAGTTTAAGTTCGGTGTCGATTTGCGGCACGCCACCAACTTGCGAATCCCGTCGGACGCGAACCGTACCGGCATTCTCAACTTTAACCACCAGGGCACCTCCAACAACGGCGTCGGTGGCTTGGATCTCGCCACTTTCCTATTCGGCGAAACAACCGCCTTCAACCGGTATGTTGGCTCGCCCACGGAACAGAATTCGATCGAGACCCAGAACCGGTATTTCTTGTACGCGCAGGACACTTGGCGCGCGACACAAAAACTGACCGTAAACTACGGTCTGCGCTGGGAGTTCTACACTCCTGAGTATGTCAACGGCAAGGGCAACGGCGGATATGCGGTGCTGCCGGAAGGCGTGATTCGAGTCGCAGGCTACGGTGGCATCAGCATGAACGGCAACACTGCCAACAACTACAAACTGTTTGCCCCGCGGCTTGGAATCGCCTATGAGATAACTCCCAAAACCGTGATACGCATGGGCTACGGACGCAGCTTCGACATCGGCGTCTTTGGGTCGCTGTTTGGACACACCGTTACCCAGAACCTGCCGGTGCTGGCCAACCAATCGATCAACGGTCCCACCAACGACAACAAGACGCCGGCTTTCAACTTTATTACCACCGGACCGGCTGCGAATCAGTTCCCAGTGGTTCCGAGCAACGGAATCCTTCCGCTGTTTGGGCCTTGCGCTCCCGGATCGACTGGCACCTGTCTGGCGCAGAACGTGGGACCACACATTCGGCCAGACAAGCTCGTAGCGCCTACCGTGGACGCGTGGAACGCCACCGTGCAGCGGCAACTCACCAATAAGACCAGCTTGGAAGTGGCCTACGTGGCTAACCACGGGAGCCATGTGTTCAAGGGCACTGGCCCTAGCTACAACCCAAACCAGGCGACGGTTGTGGGCTTCCCAACCCTGACCTACAACCAACGATCGCCGTATAACAACGCCTTTTCGACTCCTTACACCGATCAGAATGGCGTAACGACTAACGTGATTTGTTGCTCCGGCTATGGCTTTGGCTTTAACGGAAGCGACGGGACCAACAAGTACAACTCGCTGCAAATCAAACTCGACCACCGGACGGCTGCCGGGTTGACCCTCAACGCCTATTACACTTATTCCAAAACCTACGACAACGACGGCGGTTACCAGCCCGATCTCAGTCAGGGGTGGGGACGTCAGGACAACAATCGCGACAGCGTTTTGATTCTGACCTCGCTTTACGAATTGCCGTTCGGCAAAGGCAAGCACTTCCTGGGCAATATCGGCCGGGGGGCAGACATGTTGCTAGGCGGATGGCAGTGGAACGCTACCATGATCATCGGCAGCGGTCTGCCGTACTCTCCTGGCTACAACGAGTGCAATTCAGACAGAGACACCGGGCCGTGCCGTCCCAACCTCACGGGTAGCTTCCACGAGGGGTCCGGCAGCTTCAACAATCAAACCAGGCAGGTCGTCTACTTTACCCCGGTGGCCCCGCTTGCCACTAACGGCGCTGTCAGCGGACCATTCTCTCGTCCCCAGGTTGCGACTTTCGGTAACATCCACCGTAATCAGTTTACTGGGCCGGGCGAGTTCATGTCTGACATGTCCATCTTCAAGAACTTCACGATTACTGAGAACGTCAAGGCTCAGTTCCAGGCGGAGTTCTTCAACGTGTTCAATCATCCCGTCTATAACATACCCGGTAACACCTGCATTGACTGCTCCGGGGCCGGCATCATCAACAGCTTGGAGGGCGACAGCCAGATGCGGCAGCTGCAGCTTGGCTTCAGAGTTACCTTCTAACTGCGGATGGTCAGCACGAACCAATCTGGGGGAGCCAACGGCTCCCCCAGATTTTCTATAGGCACGTACGATCCTTCCTCCCTCGTTTCCGCTTCGAACTGAGAAGGTTTTCCAGGACGCGCACTCCCGGTATGGAACGATGAAGAAGAAAGTCGTAGGGCTAGGCGAAGTACTCTGGGATCATCTGCCCGAACGAACCTGCTTGGGCGGTGCGCCGGCAAACTTCGCCTACATTACGACACTCATGGGTGATCAGGGAATTGTGGCCAGCCGTGTGGGAGAGGATTCGCTGGGTGTGGAAGCGTTGCAGCGCATGGAGGAACTGGGGCTCGACATCGATCATGTGCAGACGGACCGGCAGCGGCCCACAGGCACGGTGAAAGTGGAGGTCGATGGCAACGGAACTGCGCGGTATGAGATTGCGCATCCCGTGGCGTGGGACGCTTTGCAGTGGACGCCCGAATGGCAAAGTCTGGCGGGAAAGGCAGATGCGGTTTGTTTCGGATCGCTAGCGCAACGGTCAGACACAAGCCGCGCTACCATTCGACACTTTCTGGAGGCTACTTCTCCCCGGACAGTGAAAATCTTCGACGTCAACCTCCGACAATCCTATAATTCGCAGGAAGTGCTTGCGGAGTCGATGAGGCTGGCCGACATTGTCAAACTGAATGACGAGGAACTGCCGAAGATCATGAGCCTGAACAAGGCCCCCCACAAAGGCGACTTGTCCTCGGCGAAGCGG
>Ga0193751_1002081_pt1 | contig 12362 bp, 12 predicted proteins | sample L1c2metaG_FD_143050 | JGI IMG/M metagenome (GOLD analysis project Ga0193751, IMG submission 143050) | Soil microbial communities from a riparian zone of the East river system, Colorado, United States - L1c2 | ecosystem: Environmental > Terrestrial > Soil > Riparian zone | place: USA: East River... | reverse complement strand
GAACATTAGCACACACTGGTATGTGCGAGGCTGGCCTCGCCGGGGCGCACTCGCGGCCCGCCACCGACCAGTGCCTGGGTGGAGATCGTGTGGTGCGGAGCACGGAACGGGCGAGCGCGGAGCAGCGGCGCCCGGCGGTCGAGCAGCCCGGCGACCGAGTAGATGCGACTGACCTCGATCGCTTCCTCGTCGGCCAATGGCGGGAGCAGAGCCGCGGCGCACCGCAGCAGCAGCGTCTTGCCGATGCCGGGCGGCCCGCTCAGGACGAGGTTGTGGCGCCCGGCAATGGCAATCTCGAGTGCGCGCCGGGCGAGCGGCTGGCCGTGGACCTCGGAAAGGTCCGGCGCGTCGACGGCTGCGGCCGCCGCCGGCAGCGGGGTGGGGGCAATGGCAGGCAGGTCCCTCACCGCGGCGAGATGCGCGACGGCTTCGCCCAGCGACGCGGCGCCATAGACCTCGAGTCCGGCCACGGCCGCCGCCTCCGCCGTCGCTCCGCTGCCCACCAGCAGACCCGGAACGCCGGCGGCACGCGCAGCGGCCGCAAGCGCCATGGTGCCGGCCACGGGGCGCAAGGCGCCGTCGAGCGCAAGCTCCCCGACCAGGGCAGTGCTCGCCAGGCGGTCGACGGAGCGCAGCTGGCCGGACGCCGCCAGGATCCCGACCGCGATCGCGAGGTCGTAACCGGTCCCATCTTTCGGCAGGTCAGCCGGCGATAGGTTGACGGTGATGCGACGCGCCGGCAGCTCGAACCCACTGTTGCGGATCGCGCTGCGCACGCGCTCGCGCGCCTCCTGCACCTGGCTGCCGGCCAGGCCGACGATCGTCAGGGCGGGCAGGCCGAAGGCGACATCCACCTCGACGCGCACGGGAATCCCTTCGACCCCGATGATCGACGCACTCAGCGTTTCCGCCAGCACCACCACTCCGTCCGGGAGGCGTTTCGGCTCCGTCAACAACCGATGAAAACGTAAGGCGCCGGCCGCGCACCTGCTCGCCTCCCAACTTCCAGCGGCGACCGGCAGTGCAAGGCTAGGCAGCGAACCTGATCGGAGGGTTAGGTGAGCCTTATCGTCAGGCGCGGGCCAGCGAGACTGCCTCGACGGTCTGCCGGTCGATTGTGCGCGCGAACTCGGTGACGCTCTTGCTGAGGGGCGCATCGGGCCGGCTGTACATGAATGGCTCGCCCGAGTTGAGGGCGCTGATGGCACCGCGGTACTCGTTGATCACCTGGTAGTCGACCTTGCGCCCCAGGGCGGACTCGGCGTTGGCCACGTTGATGCCGGTGTACGCGGTCGATCGGTTGAGGACCAGCTGCACTTTGCTCTTCTCATAGCCGAGGCTGTCCATCGTCTCGAGCACGAGGCGCACGTTCTTGAGGCACGACAGGTCGGCGGTCATCACCAGGAAGATGACGTCCGCCTCGTCGAAGAGCTGCAGGTTGAAGTCATCGATCGCCTTCGACATGTCGACCAGGGTGTAGTCGAAGAGGCGACGGAAGAGCGTCAGCATGTCGCTGATCGCTCCGGGCGTCTGGCGCTGCTTCTCGACGACGATGTCGGCGGCCGCCGGCGTGGGCGGTGCCAGCAGCAGATCAATCCCGGAGTGGTGCCGGACCAGCAGCTTCTTCAGCAGGTCCGTGTCCAGATCCGGCTCGGTGACGGCCTGCACGATCGAGGCGGTGTCGAGACCCAGGTCGAGGAAGACGCGCATGTCGCCGAACTGAAGGTTGGCGTCGATGAGCGCGGTGCGCCGCTTCAGGAGCGTGGCGAGCGCGATCGCGGTGTTGATGGCGATGGTGGTGTTGCCGACTCCGCCCTTGGCCGGATAGAAGACGCTGAACCGTCCCAGGGTGCCGGCCTCGGTACCCGGCTTGGCCAGGCTCGACCCCGTGCGCGCCAGCAGCGCCTTGATGCGGGCCATCAGCTCGAGCGGGTTGAACGGCTTGACGATGTCGTCGTCGGCGCCGGCGCGCAGCCCCTTGACCCGCTGCTCCACCGAGGCCTCGGCGCTGAGCATGATGATCGGGACCCGGCGCCCCTTCTCGGCGGCCCGGATCTGCTGCGTGGCGACGTAGCCATCCAGGCGCGGCATGGCGACGTCCATCAAGATCAGGTCGGGGCGGGCATCGATCGCCATCTCCACACCCGCCGCGCCGTTCGACGCGACGAGCACCTCGTAGCCCTCCTGCTTGAGGGCGAACACGAGGACGCGCTGGATATTCAGGTCGTCGTCAACGACCAGGACCTTGGTGGCTGCCATGACGCCGCGCGATTATACGGTCAGCCCTTGCCGCCGCCCTCGCGCGCGATGCGCATCGCATCTGCCACCGGCCGTGTCAGCTCAACGAGCTCCATCGGCAGGATCCACTTGGTCGAGTCGCCGGCGCCGAGCACCTTGATGGCATCCAGGTACTGCAGGGCCATCGTCTTGTCGTCGATCCCCTTGGCTGCGCCGAAGATGGTCTTGAGCGCGTTTGCGTACCCCTCGGCCTGGAGGATCTGCGCCTGCCGACCGCCCTCGGCGCGCAGGATGGCGCTCTGCTTGTCGCCCTCGGCCACGTTGATGGTCGCCTGCCGCGTCCCCTCGGACTCAGTGATCACCGCGCGTCGGTTCCGCTCGGCGCTCATCTGGCGGTTCATCGCCTCCTGGATGTCACGCGGCGGGACGATCTCGCGGATCTCGACGTTGGTGATCTTGACGCCCCAGCGGTGGGTCACCTCGTCGAGCTTGGTGCGCAGGACGTTGTTGATCTCCTCGCGCTTGGCCAGCACGTCGTCGAGCGGGATGTCGCCGATCACCGCGCGCAGGGTGGTCGCCGCCAGCGCCTGGGAGGCTCCGGTGAAGTCGACCACAGCATTGACTGTCTCAACCGGATCGAAGACCTTGGAATACACGAGGAAGTCGATGCTGATCGGCGCGTTGTCCTTGGTGATGCAGGTCTGCTGCGGCACTTCGAGGAAGCGCTCCCGCAGGTCTACCTTGACCGACTGCTGCACGAACGGGATGAGCAGGACCAGCCCGGGCCCACGCCCTCCCTGCATGCGTCCCAGGAAGAAGACCACGAGGCGCTCGTACTCGCGCACGATGTGGACGATGTTGGCCAGCAGCGCCAGCAGGATCGCCAGCCCCACCAGCAGGATGACCAGACCGACGAGGTCTCCAGGCATCAGATGCTTCCCTCTTCCAGCGGCGCGCGAGGGCCGGCGGCGCCGGCACGACGATCAGCTGCGGCCAGCATAGGCGTCTCGCTGCTCGAAGGCCACCTTGACCGATGCGTGACGGCTCCTGCCCCACGCGGTCGCCAGCGCCTCTCGCCAGCGCTCCAGCTCGAAGCGATGCGTGACCAGCTCGGCGACCGGTGGAGCGTCTGCCTGCGCGAGCCAGGAGAGCAGGTGGTCGATGGTGTGTGGCGCGCCTGGCAGCGAGGCTTCGCGCCCGTAGACATAGCTGCCGATGATGCGCAGCTCGCGCGCCCAGGCGAGCGTCAGGTCCAGCCGCTGGAGCTCTCCGGCCGTGCCGAGCAGCACCAGCCGTCCGCGGGCGGCGGTGGCGCGCAGCGAGGCATCGAGGCTCGCCGCGCTGCCGACGCAGTCGTAGACCAGGTCGAAGCCGCCGGTGTAGACCGATGCGCCCACGATCGGCCGATGGCGGTTCGCACCGGTCACTTCGACGGCCGCGTGCTGTGGCCCGTCCCCGCGCCGGTCGACGACCACCCGGGTCGCTCCCAGGCGCTCCGCCAGCCTGGCCTGGATTGGATGGCGCACCACCGCGGTGATGTCCGCGTCCGGCTGCACATGGCGCAGGGCCATCACCACCCCCAGGCCGATCGTGCCGCCACCGACCACCAGCACCGGCCGGTCTGGATTCGGCGGCGCGGCGAGGACGGCATGCAGTCCGCAGGCCAGTGGCTCAGCAAGCACGGCGGCCTGGTCGGAAATGGCATCGGGCACCCGATGAAGCTGGCTGGCGTGGGCCAGCATCGAGGTCGACCAGCCGCCGGGAAGATCGTGGCAGTAGCCGATGAGCATGCCCGGTGAGAGGTCCCCATCCGCGGCATGCAGACAGAGCGCCGGGAGGCCTTCGCCGCAGGCTGGGCATGGATCGAGGCCGCGCACGAAGCACGAGATGACCGGGTCCACAACGACGCGGTCACCCACCCCGAAGCCGGCTGCGCTTCCCGCCTCCTCCACGATCGCCACCACCTCGTGGCCGAGGATGGCGGGGAACGAGGCGAACGGCGACAGGATCGGGCTCGCCCTGCCCGTCAGCAGTGCGAGGTCACTGCCGCAGATGCCTGCCATCTGCGGCCGGAGGCGCACCCAGTCAGGCCCGCGCAGCTCGGGGACCGGGTACTGCCGCAAGGCGAGCCACGGCATCCAGCCGCGGGTCAGGCGCGGCAGCCGCCTCCCAACCAGCTGGAGGGCCCGCTGGTTCAGCGCCGAGGCGCCCACGCGCAGGGCCAGGCCGCGAGCCTGCCCGTCGGCCATGGGGCGCCTCAGCTCATCGGGACGCGGCGGACGATGTGCGGGCCAACCCGCTCCAGGATCTCGTCGAGGCTCTCCCCGGTGATCGTCAGGCCATGGTTCTTGAGGCCGATCACCGCGTGCCCCGGGTCAGGAGCCCTTCGCACCAGCTCCGCCACTTCGAGCGCCAGCTCCTCGGTGCCGCACGGATAGACCGCCTCGGTGGACGTGGCACCGGCCACCCAGCCATGCACGTGCAGGATGGCGCCGACATCGGGATGCTCGCGGTAGATGGTCAGGTGCTCGATGGCATCCACCGACACGCGTCGTGGCTTGACGTTCGGCGGCACGCTGAGCCGGATCACGCCACGCTCCGCGTCGAAGCCGGTGACCAGCAGGATCTCGGAGCCGATCTCGCGGAGGTGGCTCTTGTCCACCCCGCTGGCGCTCATCCAGAAGGCATCTGCCGAGTGGCGTGCGCTCGCGTTCCCGTAGCTGAGCCCCCCGATGCCGAAGAGGCGCTTCACGTGGCGCAGCTCGTCGGCGGAGAGGATCTCGTCGATCGGCCATGGGGCAGGCAGCAGGTCGAGCTCGGCGAGACGCAAGCCCGCGCGGTAGATGGCCGCTGTCTGCTCGTCGCCGTCCCACAGCTCGCGCGGCAGGTCGGGCACGAACTCGTTGTCGATCACCAGGCGCGACTCGGCCAGTGGCACGATGCGATCCACGACCCGCGCGAAGAAGGTGTCGTCATCGGGCTCGTCGGCGATGCGATGGAAGCCCTGCTCCATGGTGATCAGGTACGCCTCCGGACCCTCGCCGTTGCGGGCGATGGGGACGAACACGTTGGAGAGCGAGCGCACCAGCAGCGGATAGCCCGCACGCAGCATGTCGTCGGGCTTGTCAGGCAGCTCGGCCACGCCGATGACGAAGATCTCCTTTGACCGGCGGCGGAAGCTGCGTGGCTCATCGGCGTCCACGGCGTTGAGCACCACGCGCACGTTGTCGTCGATGTCAGTTGCGTCGCGGAGGCGGTCACGCTGCACGGGGTAGCCGCGGGATGCGAGCTCCGCCGACACCCCGTCGAGGAACCACTCGGTCAGCGCCCCGCCGGCGCCGTCGACGACCGCCACGCCGTTCGGTCGAGGGGAGGCGGTGGCGCGGTCCGGCAGGATTCGAGCTGCGAGCGCGTCAGCCATCTTTCTCCTCCGGCTCCACGATGAGCTCGAGCCCCTCGATCGCCACTACCCGCAAGGGCTTGCCGGGCCTGATCTCGCCGCCAAGGCTGCGGGCGGACCACGCCTCGCCTCCAGCATAGGCGATGCCGGTGGGGGAGATGAGGGTCTGAGCCGTTCCGCCGACCCCCACCAGGGCGGCGATCGGCAGCGTCGTCGAGCGGTGCGCGCGCATCTGGAGCAGACCTCGGATCAGTACCCAGAAGTAGGCCAGCGACAGGGCGATGGCTGCGCCGACCAGGATCGGGTTGACCCCGACGCGCACCGGGTTGTTGACATCCACCCCGGTGTACAGCGCAAAGGCGCCGAACACGAAGCAGGCGATGCCACCCAGCGTCAGAACACCGTGGCTGGTCACGTGGACATCGAGCACGAACAGGCCGATACCGACCAAGATCAGGAGCAGGCCACCAACGTTGAGCGGCAGGCTGCTGGAGCCGATGAATGCCAGCAGGATGGCGATCGCCCCCAGCGTGCCGCTGATGATGTTCGGGTGAAACAGCTCGATCAGGATCCCGTAGAAACCGATCGTGAACAGGATGAAGTTGACGTTCGGATCGGTGAGCAGCTGCAGGAACTGCTGCCCGGGGTTCATGTCCGCGTCGATGATCGGCAGGCCGGACAGCTTTGGCAGCGGGGCGCCATGGAAGGTGTAGGCATAGCCGTCAGAGCGCTTGCCGAGGTCGATCCCCGCGAAGAGGGCACCGGTATCGGCGGCCTCGAAGTCGACGATCGGGGGTTCCATGCTGACGGCCTGGGTGACCGACGCGCTCGCCGCGTCGCGGACCGCACTCTCCGCCCAGATCTGGTTGCGATCATGGTTGCGCGCGAGCTCCGTGATGCGCGCCACGGCGTCATTGGTCACCTTCCTGCCAAGGGTGGTCGGCAGGTCCTGGCCGCTGCTGTCGATGACCGATGCCGCCCCGATGTTGGTGCTCGGCGCCATGGCCGCCACGTCCCCGGCCAAGGTCACGAAGGTTGCCGCGCTTCCCGCCCGCGCACCCTCCGGCGCGACCCAGGTGATGACTGGCACCTTGCTGCCCAGAATGGCCTCCAGGATGCTGTCCATGCTCGTCAGCTCGCCGCCCGGCGAGTCGATCTCGATGAGGACCGCGGCGGCACCCGTGTCGCCCGCCGTCTTGATCCCCTCTTGCATGTAGGTCGCGGTGATCTGGTCGATCTCCCCGGTGAGGCGGAGACGGACCACGTGATCCCCCGCGCCGGCGACCGGCGCGACGAGAGAGGCGGCGCCCAGGAGGAGGGCCACGATGGCGATGGTTCGCCGCACCGCAGGCAGCATGCGCCGAGTATACGCAGCAGCGTGGCCCGGCCCATTAGGGGCCTTGGGTCAGGAGACGCGAGTCTGCAGCAGGTGCTCAGCCACCAGGCGCGACCACGTCTCCATCCGGTCCCATGCCGCTCGCACGTCCGCGGGCCCCACCATGCGCCCGGTGAGCTTCTCATGCTCGCGCACCTCGACCGGGCGTCCGTCGGTCTCGACAGTGAAGACGACGCCCAGGTGCACCGATCCGACCGCGTTCGAGTCGTCGTTCAGCAGCCCGACCAGCTCGAAGGGTGGCTCCCAATCGGTCAGCAGCTCCTCGGCCCACTCGCGGCGGAGTCCATCGGTCAATGGGTCCTCGCCCTCGTCGACCGGGTTGAGATGACCGCCGACCCCGATGCTCGCCTTGCGGTGCAGCCGCGGGTCGCCTCCGGCATCGGTGCGTTCCATGAGGAAGATGCGCTCGCCGTCACGCACCACGACGTAGGGAATCAGTTGCTTGAAGGCCGGGTTCTGCTCCGCCAAGGGCCGATCAAGAAAGAGGCCGTGCGCAGCGACCGCAGCGCGTAGGCCGCTAAGGGCCTCGCCGTCGGCCGATCGAACGCCGGTGAAGTCGCAGCCGCCGGGCACTTCGTCGCGGGGCAGGACCAGGACGCGCTCGACCATCGCTCGAAGTCTACGAGGGTGTCCGCTGGTCGCGGGAATGTCGCAATGCAAGGTCTCTCGCAAGGTCAGACCAGTACTCTTGGCCATCGCGTCGGAGAGTTACTAGGGTACCGACGCAGCAAGACTGCCCACGACCAGGAAGGACCTGCAGCGGCATGCGACGCAAACATGTCGGTAGCTCAACACCTGCCGCCCGCGGGCAGTCTCTGGTGGAATTCGCATTGATCCTGCCGCTCCTCCTCATGCTCGTGGGCGGCATCATCCAGTACGGAGTCATATTCGCGACCAAGCATGCGCTGATACAGGTGGCTCGTGATACCGGGCGGTGGGCAGCGACGCAAGCATTCAACCCATGCTCAAGTGCGGCAGCTGCATCCCCGCCTCAGCCGGTCACCGAGGCCGATGCGATCGCGCAGCAGTCTCGCTTGTTTGACTACGCGGCTGGGGAGTGGAACGGCGCGACCTTCGTCGCGTACGCTGACAACACTCCGCTGCCGGCGGCGCCTCCGAATAGCGAGGGCGTCGAGGTGGTGTGGTCATATCAAACAGGCCAGCCATGCCCGACGGTAGATAGCACGAACGTTGCGTGGGTGACAATCAGGTTGTCGCATCACGCCCCGGTGCTGCTCCCAGGGTTCGCATTTCTGCCCGGCTTGGGAACTTGTGACAGCTCTGGCTGCTACTTGGCGATCACAACCGTAGCGCAGTTCCGTATGGAGGCGCGACCGGCGCCATGACCGCGATTCCGGCATGGCTCAGGATGCCCCGCAGGTCCCGAAGAGGGCAGGCCCTGGTTGAGTTCGCGCTCGTCATAGGTCTCTTCATGCTCGTGGTTGGTGGCATCCTCCAGTTCGGCATCATCCTCTGGAGCCAGAATGCCATCACCCAGATCTCTCGTGACACAGCGCGGTGGGCCGTGACCCAGTCGGCGAGCCCGTGCGACTCTGCCGCAACCCGTACGGCAATGGGTGCAACGGCCGATCAGCTGGCCCGCAGCGCGTCGTTGGTGAGCTACTCAGCGGGCACCTGGTCGTCTGCCTCAACAATCGCGTCGGTCGGATCCGAGGGCGTCGGAGCGGACTGGCAGTCCGTGGACAGTTCCTTTCCGACCGACTGCCCGCCGTCCGACAATGCCACGGTGTGGACGGTGCGCGTCCGAGTGAACCATGTCGTGCCCATCTTCCTTCCGGGGCTTCAATTCATCGCCCCCCCATGCGCTTCCCCCGGATTCTGTCTTACATCCACCACGGAACTACGAATGGAGCCCAAGAGGCCATGACACAGGCGCCGACTCAACGCGAGCACGCCCAGCGCGGACAGATCCTGGTCCTGGCCGCCCTGATGATGGTGATCCTGATCGGAATCACCGGACTTGCCATCGACGTCAGCGCGGCATATATGGCGGACCGCTGGCAGCGCTCGGTGGCCGATGCGGCATCACTGGCCGGTGGTCAAGACCTGCAGATCCCAGGATCCCGGGCGCTCCCCGGGGTGACCCAGTACCAGAGCGCACGAACGCACGCGATGCAGCTGCTCGTGAGCGAGCTGGGAGCAACGTCCACCCCGAGCGTTGCTCTCGGATCCTCGTGTCTCACCATCGCCGGTTGCGCGCTACCTGGCACTCAGTACGTGGTGGCGATTCGGACCGACCCGTCCCCAAGCTGCGTCGACTGCGATCCGTATCGGGCTATCCAGGTCACGATTCGACAGCCCGCCTTTGGCCTGACCTTCGGCCGCATCTTTGGCCAATCGAGTTGGATCGTCAGCTCGCCCTCAGTGGCTGGCATCGTCCAGAGCCGCCAGTACGGCGTGGTCACGCTGCGGCCGCCCTCTCCGCGAGGAAACGGGAGCGACATCAACGAGCAGGACATTCACGTCACGGGTGGCTCGATCGTCACGGTCAATAACGCTGACGTTGGCACGAATTCGAACCTCAAGATCGACGGGATCGGATCGGCGCTGGTCCTCCAGAACCCGCCTCCTCCAGGTCCGTATTCCTTCTTCGTGTGGCATTTTGACCCGTACCAACTGTGGACAGCTCCTCCGCCCGGCTCCCAGCTCTCCTCTCCGATCGACGATCCGGCATACCCGATCCCGCAACGGGCCGCGGTGCCGTCGACCCCGGTCTTCAACGCCCCGGGCCTGACCGATGCGATGCTCGGCGGTGCGCCCGGCAGCGCAGCGTGCCAGACCGAGATGGCCAAAGTGGCGGCCCAATACACCGTGGGCGGGACTCCGGTCAAGAACATGATCCCTTCCAGGGTGACCTGCTACAAGCCAGGAATCTACAACCGACAGCTCATTAGCAGCATGGCCGACGAGGCTGTGCTCCTCACGCCCGGGGTTTACTTCTTCGACAAGGGACTTGACATGAGCTCGACGCTGATCGGCGGTTACGAGGGTAATCAGCCGGGGGTGGCGGTGATACTTCCGACATGCCCCGGTAACAACTGTCCGCCGTTCACAGGAAACACTTCGCCCTTGGTCGCCCTCAACTTCGGAACCGCGTACCAGAACCTCGGGGGGCAACGCGCCACCGCAGCCCAGTGGAACGGCGGGTTCGTGACGACGAACGGCATCCCACCAATCATGATGACGATCATGGTCGAGCCGGACCGCAGCTGCCTCGCTCCGCCATTTCCATCCTTGGAACCTTCGAATGCGTGCAGCAACCGTCAGCCTCAGCTCAAACTTCCCGGCGGCGGAGCCCTCGCGGTCGCGGGCATTCAATACGCACCGACCGACAACACGCAGGTCACGGGTAGCAGTCCGCAGCAAGGGGTCTTGGGCCAGATTATTTCCTGGACCATCGTCTTCTCCGGCTCGTCGACGCTCAACCTGGAAGCCGCGGTTGGGGACAACAGCGGCGTGCTCCGCCTCGACCCAGCCTGCTCACCGACCGTAGGCGTCTGCAATCCCTGAGGCGCCCGGTCTAGGACCATTGTCACGTTGTCACGAGTGACTGCGCTGCGCAGCCTGTCTGCATGCAGACAAAGTATTGGGTTCGGCGGATCGCCCTAGCGCTTGTGTGGGGACTCGCAGTCTCGACCTGGGCCTCCATCGGTCACCACCTGGTCGGGCTGCCGGACGTCGGACCACTCTTGGTAATTGGAACCGTGGTATTGATCCTCGCGCTGCCCGCGGGCCAAACTCGCTCGCAGCGAGAATCCCCGGAGCGGACAGACACACAGGTCGACCGCAGCTTCCCGAGTGCGTGAAGGCGGCAATCCGGTAGCCAGGCGGATAAACGCCGGCTGGATAGGCAGGCACGTTGGAGGAACGCGACCTCCGCGCGCAACCGCAGATCCCGGGACTTGAGGTTCGCCACAGGCTGACCTGTCGCGCCGCCAAGCCGCGGGCCCGATCTCTCACGCAAAGCCATAACGCGACCGTCTGTGAATTCGCAGGTCGCTACGCCCGACGACGGCACGCCGTCCGCAGACGGCACGCCTTCCTACGGCACCAGCATGCGTTTGGCTCCAGGACCCGATTCAGTGGGGTGGTGCGCGCAGTCCACGCCTTTCACAGCCCCTGCAAGGTCGATCGCAAGGTTGACCTCGTAGACTCCGGCTCCGCTCGGTCGGAGGCCGGGTGGACCACGCGGCCGCGGAGGCGGCCCAGGGGAGGCAGATGAAGGTCTTTGCACGGTGGCGCCGTGGCGTTACTCAGTCCCGCGATCCCCGCGGCCAGGGCCTGGTCGAGTTCGCGCTCGTCCTTCCGCTCCTGCTTATCTTCCTGTTGGGAGTGGCCGACTTCGGCCGCGTCTTTGCCGACGGGATCGGGCTCGAGGCTGCTGGTCGTGATGCGGCGGAAGCTGCCGCGCAGGAGTACCTGCAGGACTGTTCTAAATACAGTCCCGGTGACTGCTCCAGCGGTCTACTACCGGCTGACTACAGCGCCCTTCATGCCCTGGCTCAGGACGTGGGCTGCCGCGAGGCTGAGCGGATGACCAATCGTCAGGTGAGCGGCGGTAATTGTACAAATCCGATCATTGCGGTCTGCGTCCACGACGACTTGGCACTCGACTCTGGGTGCGGTCAGGAAGGGCTTTCAGCCAATGTTCCTGCGAATTGCTCGCAGATGAACGTCGCCGCCAGCTGGTCCGCTGCGCGCGCCGGACCCGTTCAGGGCCGGCCCTACGTCGAGGTCCGCACGTGCTACCTCTTCAACCCGCTGATTGCCCTTACCCAGTCTTGGTGGGGTTCAGTCTGGCTCCAGCGGCATAACGACTTCGCGGTCACCAACTACTGATGATCCGGCACCTGCGGCATCGGCGTCGTGAACCCTTGGGTCAGGCATTGGTCGAGTTCGCCTTGATCTTTCCGCTCTTCGTGATGGTCCTCATGGGCGTGATCGTGCTGGGCCTCGTCGTCTTCTATAACCAGCAACTGACGAACGCCGCGCGCGAGGCGGCCCGGTTCGCCGCCGTCCACAGCGCCTCCGCCCAGTGCCCGGTGGTCAGCAATCTCTCCCCACCGCAGCCAGATCCGCTCACTGGGCACACCGGGGCCTGGCCGCCTCCGGCGTCTTATGTCGCCTGCGACACGCCAGCCGCTGGCTGGCCACAGATGACCGCCTACGCGCGAACGCAGGTCTTTGGCCTTGATCCGACCGCAGTGCTGTTCTCGGCCTGCTGGTCGGGCTATCGGACACCTGCGGGGGGGTCCTTCCCTTTGCAATACGATACGCCGCCACCCGGTACCTACCTCATCAACGGCA
>Ga0193751_1002080_pt1 | contig 12370 bp, 11 predicted proteins | sample L1c2metaG_FD_143050 | JGI IMG/M metagenome (GOLD analysis project Ga0193751, IMG submission 143050) | Soil microbial communities from a riparian zone of the East river system, Colorado, United States - L1c2 | ecosystem: Environmental > Terrestrial > Soil > Riparian zone | place: USA: East River... | reverse complement strand
CAACTATCGGCCCATGTCGGTTCTCTTGCGGCCGAGTTTCGTGCACGACCACGGCAACTTCCTGCTCGCGTTCGTTATGGTGTGGGCCTATTTCTCATTTTCGCAGTGGCTCATCATCTGGGCCGGGAACTTGCCGGAAGAGATTACCTGGTACTTCCGTCGTCTACATGGGGGATGGCAGTTCGTCGGCCTGTTTCTGATTGTCTTTCATTTCTTCGTCCCGTTTTTCATGCTTCTGTCCCGTTCGTTCAAGCGCGACATTACCCGCCTGGTTTGGCTGGCCTCTTGGATGCTCGTCGCGCACTACATTGACCTGTTTTGGCACATCGAGCCCAGCTTTTCCGAGACTTTCACCGTCACTCTGGCAGACCTTGTGATCCCCTTCGCCATGGGCGGACTCTGGATCGCGTACTTCTGCTACAACCTGAGTTCGCGGCCGCTGGTTCCCGCTTACGACGCGACTGCGCAGGACGTATTGGAGCCGGCGCATGAGTAAGGACCCCATGGCCAATCAGCCAACGCCGATTCAGCCGACGCCGAATCCGCCCAATCACGACGGCTTCGAGCAGGAGGATCTGAGTTCGAGGACCGCGCTTTATTTTTTGGCAGGTCTGGTGCTGGTCTGCGTCGTCGTCTATCTCATCGTGTTCGGCATGTACCGCTTCCTCGACAGTTACGCAACGGCGCACCAGCCTCCCATGAGCCCGATGGTGACGCCCGAGGCCGACACCCGCGCCGTCACGCCTGAGAACGCGGAAACTTTCCCGCAGCCGCGCCTCGAAGAAAACGAGCGCACGCAGTTTCGCTCGTTCATCGAGGATCAGGACCGGAAGCTTGCCACCTACGACTGGGTAGATAAGGACAGAGGTACGGTGCGGATTCCGATCGACCGCGCCATGGAGTTGATCGAGCAGCGCGGCTTGCCGGTTCATGCGGAAGGCGCATCTTCGGCACCGAGCTCTTCGGCAAAGAGCTCCGAGACGCAGACCTCCGCGCCGGTAAAGAAGCAAACCCCCAAAGCAGCGAAGACTAAGGCCGCCGCTTCGGGCAAATGAGAGGATGTCGGCAGTGTGCAGCACAAGGCAGTTCGTGAACTCGATGATGACGGGCTTTCTCGGTCTAGCGCTCCTCGCGGGAGCCGCCCGGGGCCAGGGCATGGGCAGCGGTATTATGTCGCCTCCGCCCAACTTGCGTCCGCCGGGATTGAAGAACGTTGGCATTCAGCAGAACCTGAACCAGCAGATTCCGCCGGACCTCATATTCACCGACGATCTGGGCCGCAAGGTGAAGTTGGGCGATTACTTTGGCCAGAAGCCGCTGATCCTCAACTTCGTTTACTACGGCTGCCCGATGCTGTGCGGCGAAGAGCTTGCCGGCCTGGAAAGCACTCTGCGCGTGCTGAAGTTCGATGTAGGCAAGGAATTCGAAGTCATCACCATTAGCTTCGATCCCAAGAACACTCCCGAGACGGCGGCGAAGAAGAAAGAGCAGTTTCTGCGGCGCTACAACCGTCCCGGCGCCGACCGAGGATGGCATTTCCTGGTCGGCCAGCCGGACGCGATTGACGCGGTCACGAAGGCGGCCGGATTTCAATACGAATACGACCCGAAGACCGAACAATTCGCGCACTCGACCGCAATCCTGGTGCTGACGCCGCAAGGCAAGATCGCCCAGTACTACTACGGCATCGAGTTTCCGCCCAAGGATCTGCGGCTGGCCCTGGTGGAGGCCTCGCAGAACCGGATCGGCAACGTCGTCGACGAGCTGCTGCTCTACTGCTATCACTACGATCCCGAGAAGGGTAAGTACAGCGCCACTATCATGCGCATACTGCGATTGATGGGCGTGGCCACCCTGCTGTGCCTCGGCACGCTCTTATTTGTGATGATGCGCCGCAGTCCAGACAACTTTCAGGGAGCTCAGGTCAGGTAATCATGTTTGGACACTTGCCACTTTGGCCGGAGAACGCCTCCACAAACGCTGGAAACGTGGATGCCCTCTATATTTTCCTGCTGCTGGTCTCCGGCATCATGACGGTGTTGATCTTCGCCGTGCTGACGGCTTTCGCCATCAGGTTCCGCAAACAGAAGGGGCAGCGCGCCGTACAAATCGAAGGTTCCCACCATCTGGAAATCACCTGGTCCATCATCCCCTTCTGCGTGATGCTGGTGTTTTTCGTTTGGGGCGCGGTTATTTACTTCCAGGAACGCACACCTCCACAGGATGCCACCGAGGTTTATACCGTCGCCAAGCAATGGATGTGGAAGTTCGAGCACAAGGGAGGGCAGCGCGAAATCAACGAACTCCACGTGCCCGTTGGCCGCGACGTCAAAATGATCATGACTTCGCAGGATGTGATCCACAGCTTTTTCGTTCCCGCCTTCCGCCTCAAGCAGGACGTGGTCCCGGGCCGCTATACGACTCTCTGGTTCCGCGCCACGAAAGCGGGCACCTACCACCTGTTCTGTTCCCAGTACTGCGGAACTCAGCACTCCGGAATGATCGGCTGGGTCACGGTTATGGAACCGCGCGACTACGAAGCCTGGATGAGCGGCGGCGCCGCAAACCAGCCGCTGGCCGTGACCGGAGAGAAACTATTCAGCGAACTGGGCTGTGTCACCTGCCATCGCTCCGACACGCAGGGCCGGGGTCCGAACCTCGTCGGCGTCTTCGGCAAGCCAGTGCTTCTCGAAGACGGCCGCACCGTGATCGCCGACGAGAATTACGTCCGCGAGTCGATCCTGGAACCGGCCGCCAAAATCGTCAAGGGCTTCAAGCCCGTCATGCCGACTTTCCAGGGACAGGTCAGTGACGAGCAACTGAATGCGTTAGTTGAATACGTGAAATCGCTGGCCGGGTCGCAGTCGGGACGGCCCGTCAATGCCAACGGCGTAGCCGCAGCTACTCCGCAACCCTAGTTTCGAAAAGTGCTGGAAGAGTGCAGGAAGAGTGCTGGAAGAGTGTAGGTGATAAGAAAATGGCAACAGCCGTAGTAACGGATACCGGAGAGCGCGAGAACTACCTGAATGCGGGTCATGGGCCCAAGTCATGGCTGCTGACTGTGGACCACAAGCGCATCGCGTTGCTCTATCTGATCTCGATTACCTTCTTCTTCTTTATTGGTGGCTTCTTCGCGCTGCTCATCCGCCTGGAGTTGCTGACCCCGGCCGGCGACCTCGTCCAGTCCGACACCTACAACAAACTGTTCACCATGCACGGCCAGGTCATGGTCTTCTTCTTCCTTGTCCCTGCCGTGCCCGCCGTTCTCGGCAACTTTCTCATCCCTCTCATGATCGGGGCCAAGGATCTGGCCTTCCCGCGCATCAACCTGCTCAGCTGGTACCTTTTCATCATCGGCGGCCTTCTGATGATCTTCACGATCCTCAGTGGCGGCGTCGACACCGGTTGGACCTTCTACACGCCCCTGAGCACCGAGTTCCTTAAAACCAACGTTGTCTCCGCCGCTATCGGCATCTTCTTCGCGGGCTTCTCCTCGATCCTCACCGGACTGAACTTCATCGTGACCATCCACCGCATGCGCGCTCCCGGAATGACCTGGAACCGCCTGCCGCTGTTTGTCTGGGCCCATTACGCCACCAGCATCATTCAGGTGTTGGGTACGCCCGTCGTGGCAATTGCCCTTGTGCTGGTAGTGCTCGAGCGTCTGTTCCACCTGGGCATTTTCAATCCTTTGCTGGGAGGAGACCCGCTCCTGTTCCAGCATCTGTTCTGGTTTTACTCCCACCCCGCCGTCTACATCATGATTCTGCCCGGCATGGGCATCATCAGCGAAATCGTTTGCTGCTTTTCACGGAAGCGCATTTTTGGCTACAAGGCGATGGCGCTGGCCGTGCTCGGAATCGCCGTGATCGGGTTCCTGGTCTGGGCGCACCATATGTTCGTGGCCGGAATCTCGGTCTATGCCGCGCTAATCTTCTCGCTGCTGAGTTATCTCGTAGCTGTGCCCTCGGCTATCAAAGTATTTAACTGGACCGCCACCATCTATAAGGGGTCCGTCACCTATCAGACTCCGATGCTCTATGCCTTCGGCTTCGTCGGCTTGTTTACCATCGGAGGATTGACTGGCCTGTTCCTGGCCTCCCTGGGCGTCGACGTCCACGTGCACGACACTTATTTCATCATCGCGCACTTCCACTACATCATGGTCGGAGGCATGGTGATGGCGTACCTCGGCGGGATGCACTTCTGGTGGCCCAAAATTTCCGGCCGCATGTATCCCGAGGGCTGGGGTAAACTCGCGGCGCTCATTGTCTTCATCGGATTCAACCTGACGTTCTTCCCCCAGTTCATCCTGGGCTACATGGGGATGCCGCGGCGCTATCACTCGTATCCGCCCGAATTCCAGATCCTGAATGTGCTCTCGACAGCGGGCGCGACCATTCTCGCCGTCGGCTATCTGCTGCCCATGGTCTACTTCATGTGGTCCATGCGCTACGGCAAGCCGGCTCCGCCGAATCCATGGAACGCCGCGGGCCTGGAGTGGCAGACCCACTCGCCGCCCCCGACCTTCAACTTCGACGAGGATCCGGTCGTGACCTGGGAAGCCTATAACTACGATGAGATGGGCGAGATTCCGGAGAAGCCGGAGAAGGAGGAGGTCCCCGTTGCACACTAGTCAAGCCGCCGTCGACGAACACGCGCACGAGAACCCGGCGCTCCTGCACCACTTCGCGACCGAGGAGCAGCAGAAAAATGCCGCGAGCCTGGGCATGTGGGTATTCCTCGCCCAGGAAGTCATGTTCTTCGGCGGCATGTTCTGCGCTTACCTGGTTTACCGCTACAAATATTTTGCGGACTTCGGCTCTGCCAGTCAGCAGTTAGACATTAGACTCGGCGCGATTAACACGGTGGTACTCATCTGCTCCAGCTTGACCGTGGTCCTGGCGGTTCGTGCCGCCCAGCTTGGCAAGCGCATGGCCCTCGTCTTCTGGCTCGTCGCTACCATCTTTCTAGGTCTCGTCTTTCTGGGCATCAAGGCCGACGAGTATGCCGAAAAATTCGAAAAGCATCACGAAAAATTCGAAAATCATCACGACCCCGGAGCCAGCTTCAGCTATCACGAACTGCTTCCCAGTCAGGAGAAGCTCCCCGAGGCGGAACGCCAGTATGCCGACCCCCATCACGCCGAGATGTATTTCTCGCTCTACTTCGCGATGACCGGCATGCACGCTCTGCACATGATTATCGGCGTCGGCTTGTTCGGATTCCTGGCCTACAAGGCGTGGCGCGGCAAATACGGTCCCGATTACTACACGCCCATTGAAAACGCAGGATTGTACTGGCACTTCGTCGATATTGTCTGGATTTACTTATTCCCGTTGTTGTACCTGATCGACCGTCATAGGTGAGATAAGCGTCATAGGTGAGACAAGCGTCACAGGTGAAATAAATGTCTGATCACAATTCCGCTTCCGGACATACCTCCGAACAAACGCCCGAACACGTTTCCGAACATATTTCCTCCGTCGGTTCGTCCGTCACGATCTGGCTGGCCTTGCTCGCGGGCACGGGCATCACCGTAGCCGCCGCCTTCATCAACCTCGGCCCCTTCAACACCATAGTCGCCCTCACCATCGCGACCATCAAGGCGATGCTAGTCGTCCTCTTCTTCATGCATGTCAAGTACACGCATGAGAAAATGACCGGCCTGGTTGTGGCAAGCGCGATCTTCTGGCTATTCATCCTGCTAGCCCTAAGCATGGCCGATTACACCACCCGTCTCTGGCGCTGAAGGTGTCAGGCATCAGGTGTCAGGTTTTAGGTTTTCCTGACACCTGGCACCTGACACCTGGTACCTGGCACCTGGCACCTGATACAATCCACCTCAATGGCAACCGTGCCGGAAACCGCAAAAGCGCCGGGGCTGGTGCCTGACGAGCTGAAACAAGAACCGCGCTCGAAGGGCATACTCACCCCCCGCAAGAAAAAGCCGAAAGAACTTGCCGTCATCACCGAGTGCTGTACGGGCTGCGCGGGATCACCCGCCTGCGTCGAGTATTGCCCGGTCGAAGATTGCATGTTTTGGATACCGGATTACGATCATCCACCTTTCGGCCGCATCGAGGTAGACCCCCTTCAATGCATCGGATGTAAGAAGTGCCTCAGCAAGGGTCCAGAGGGCGCCTTCCTCGACGGATGCCCCTGGGACGCGATCGTCATGGTGGATATCGCGGAAGTGGAAAAAGAAGTCGGCCCCATGAGCTACTAGCCTAACTCACGTAGGGACAGCCGCCCTCGGCTGTCCAGCTCACTCGAGTTTGATTTTGGGTGGCGCAGCGGTTCACCGCTGAGATAACTGGCTCGTTTTCAGGTCGACTTTACACGCTGCGGAAGGGTGGCCCATTCAAGCCCGGTTTTGGCTTGAGTGGGGCAGTACCGTCCCTCGCAGCCGGTGTTGTAGTGGCGAAAACTGCTCCACTCCCGGTCCTCCGGACGCTCGCACAACCCATCCTTTACCGGATTGCGATGAATATAGCGCAGCTTTTCCACAAACTGCGGGTAATTTCGAATGTTGAAATCGTAGTACCTCTTTTGCCAGAAATGATCCGCATCGCCGGGTGCCCCATCCTTAACGTCGCGCTCTTTGCGACGTTAGGATGGGGGTTTTGACTTCCTATCCTCAAGCGGCACGGGTGGCCCATTCAAGCCCGGTTTTGGCTTGAGTGGGGCAGTTCCACTGCTGGACAGAGTCTTCATAACGCTCTTTCGTGTTTTCGTGTCGTCTATTCCGACTCGATCTCCACTGCCTCACAGCCGCTTGCTGGTTTTGGATCAGCCTCCAACATCCCCACTCTAAATTTCGCCAAGAACGCGAAATTTAGAATGGGCCACCCGTCTTTTTCAACACCCACAGGCGCTTGCACCAACAACGGGTTGTTGGCTAGTGGTGCAGTTTGAAACTACACCACTACCACCTGAAAGTCATTGCATTAGGACGCCAAATTGGGCGTTAGGTAAACAAGGATTGTTGGTGAAACACCGCCATACTGTTACCGGTTTTCATTGAAACTCATAAGCACCCATGTCGATCGTTCCTCCGACAATTCGAGGATGACCGGCGAGATCCTTCTTCGGCAAGTACGGTGCTGAATTTGAGCCAGCGTTGATAACGGGTGAACCTGCACTAAGCTGATAATTGCCTATCTTTACGAACATCGGATCCGCGGAAATATTTCCATTGGTTCCACCAAAGCCCGAGCAGCTGTCACCATACGATACAGTTTGATTAAAGGCATCGTCGAACTCGACGATGGGCGGCCCACCGTGGTAGATGGGATTGCATAGAAGGGCTGCGTTGTCTCCGGCAGCGGAGATGATGTTGTTTTCGATCAGCACATTCTGATTGAAACCGTCAGCAATCACCGCGGCGTCCGCCCCGCCGTTTGGAGCGCTGACGATGGTATTGTTGATGAGCGCGAAGCCCTTTGCGCTCTGGGGAATCAGACTGTAAATCTGCGAACCGGACGGAGCGACGTTTCCGGCAATCAGGTTCTGAATGATTACTTCATCCGCCTCGTTGACGATGTAAAACCCGCCCCCTTGCCCGCCTGAGATGTTGCGCACTACCTTGTTGTCTTCAACAAGCACATTCCCCGCAGCGAACAGCTCGACAGCGGCTCCGGCTCCAGCGGTGTTCTTGCTAATCATGTTGTGCAATACCTGAGCGTGCGAGTCGCCAACGAAAGCTACGCCTCCTCCGAACTGAGCAGAGTTTTGAGTGATGGTGTTGCCACTCAGGATCGGCGAGCCAAATGAAACTCCCACTCCTCCACCGTCGCCAGCCGTGTTGTTCTTGATCGTATTTCCCTTGATCGTAGGCGAAGCGTTGTTGATGGAAACTCCGCCTCCCTGATACGCAAATGGGAAGGTTCCAACTCCGTTTTGCAAGGTGAAACCGCTCAGTACAGAATGCGATCCTTCGTTCGTGATAAAAGCCGCTACGGGTGCGGCAGCATTCCCATCGATGATCGTGACATTCCGCCCACCGCTGCTTTTGACCGTGATTGCTTTTCCCATGAAGTTAATGTTCTCGATATACGTGCCAGGAGCAACGAGTACGGTATCGCCGGTCTTTGCTGCGTTGATGCCGGCCTGGATGGTTGGCTGGTCCAGGGGTACGTTGATGGTCGAGGCTAGCGAAGAGGGAACGCCTGCGAGAGCGAAAACAAGAACCAGTCGGATGCGTGACATGAATCACCCCTGGACCGAACTCCCTTCGTGGTCGCGAAGTCACGAAAGTGACGGTTCTGTTAGTGGCAGCAATTCTCGTCTTCTCGGGGGGGAAGGTCAAGATGCAACGCTTTGCAGCACTTCCGGATCAATGAGCGAAATGGGCGGGTGCGCCACTTTAACGGGGAAGTATATCCCAGGTTTGTCTTTAGTTAGTATGAACCGAAATAACTGGGGGTGCGCCCTTTCTCGCGCTTTTCGAGAAAGCCTGCCCTGAGCGATAGCCGAAGGGGGGCCCTGCCCAACAGCCGACACCATCGGACTTCGCCTTACGCTGCCGGAGGCCGTACAACCGCTCTGAATCGCGGAATTCTCTAATAACGGAGTTAGTCCACCACCTAACTCCAGATTTCATCCTTGACAACAAGAGTTATAATAGGACTTAGGTTGCAGCCCAGTGCGGCCAGCGCCCAGTTTTTTACTCAAGCTCTTTGACATCTAGACTTTGCGCGGCTTAGTAAGTCCAACTCCTTGATTCTAAAGGCCACGGACCCAACCGGCGCCGGATAACTCCTTTGTTATGAAGACTTTGAACTTAACTCCTTTACAATGAAGACTTTAGCACAAATCGGGGGGGGTACAAATGCCAATAACGCTTCGGCTTCCCAGAAAAACTTCCAACCACACTTACTTATTGGCGCTGGCTCGTTCCTGGATTGCCCGTTCGGTCTCAATCGCTTGCTGACGCAGCCGCTCCGGAACTTCGGACAACTCTCTTTGGTAGGGACGAATCGCGGGTAGGTCCTCCAGTTGGCCAATTAGATATAAGGCGCGAAGGGCTTCCCAAACTTGTTCTTCCCCGGGCTCGACGGTCGCAACCGCAGTCCCTGGAACTACACTGGCACCTGTCGCCGTCGAAAGTGTGCGGACGCGGCCGGTAATCGGAGAACGCAATTCGTGGGTCTGCTGGCCATCGCCGTAACCATCCTGCAATTTCGCGATGAGTCCACCCTGGTGGATCGCCGTACCGACCCCCGCGGTATCCATGACGCGGCCGGCGGTGGGAGCGGTGATCGTGACCGGTTGCAATAAAGAAACAATCTGCGGCCTCCCCGAGTTGTCGCCGAAGCTGACCAGGGACAAGGCAGCGTTGCCGCGGACGATCATCGAGGGGTCTTCCAACATTTTCAAAAGCGCCTCGTGGAAACCGGGGCCTGCTGTATCTTGTCCCATCACCCAGGCATCCGTGCTACGCACCTCTTCCCGCGGATTTGAGGCGAGCCGCACCAGATCGGGATACCAGCGTGCCGCGCTCGGGTCGTGCCGGCTCATGCGCTGGCCGAGTTGCACGATGGCGTGCTGGATGTGCCGCGGATGACTGTTGTCGTTGAGGTATTCGCCCATCTGCCTGGTAGTGAGCGCGCGGCCAAACCAGGTGCTCCACCAGAACATAAATGGCATCAGCACCACGAGCCACGCCGTCACGAAGAATAGAAGCCGGTTGCGCGTGGACATCCGGGGACGTGACGGCTGTCGTGCAAGGTTAGGTTCAGGATCAGGCGCAAGGTTATCCCCGGCGCTAGCTGTCTTGTCCGCAGGCACCAGCGGGATGGGTTGTACTGCCATACTTGATTTCCCGCCCCTAGCCTTCACTCTCTTCGGGCTTGGGGTCTTTGTTCTGCGGAGCGACGTTCACGGGAGCGACGTTCGCGGGAGCTGCGGGCGCAGTCGCTTTCGGCGCTTCTTTGGCCGTTACCGTAGTCGTCACTTTGGGCGTTGCTGTGGGCGTTGCTGCAGCGGCCACTTTCTTTTTGTTGAGAAAAGCGAGAGCTCCACGGTCACGCAGTTCCCAGAAAGCATTCAAGAAAAAGACGGCGGAGAGCGTCAACAGGATCAAACTCATGAACAAGCCATCCACCGTTGTGACCGTACCCGTGGCGATTGTCCAGGCAATCCCCAGGAGAGGGACTATGCCCATGACAATGGAAATCACTAGCATCATCGGAAGCAACAGCCCTCCTTATTACTGCTCAGTTGGTTTCCAGTCCTGCGTGACGAAGCGTTGGGCCGACGGCGAAGTCGGCCCACTCAGCTTATTGCGTCTTGAATGATGCATCCACCGTCTTGCTATCTTTGGCCGCCAGCGTGACCTTCTGCTCCTGCGTACCCATCTTTTCCTGCACGAAGGCTAACGTGTAGTCGCCCGGAGGCAGACCCTTGATTTCGAATTTGCCGTCCGGTCCCGTGACCGCGTAGAACGGAGTCTTGACTACATTGACATACATCTTCATCCACGGATGCTGGTTGCACTTCACCGGAAGCATGATTTCCTCGCGGGCGAATGTCTTCTCCAGCGCCGGAGACTGCGGAGGTTGCGACTCATTCCACTCCCGGTTGTCGGCAGGCGTTGGGTGGATATTGTGAGTAGTGGGATCGTTGTTGACGATTTTAAGTGTCTGTCCAGCCATCACTCCCAAAACATGAGGATGATACTTGCAGCCACTTTGATCGATGGTCACGGCGTCCTTGGGAACGTCAAACGTTCGGTTTCCGAAACCTTCCTTCACGTACACGAAGACGTTGGCCAACTTGCTGCCATCCGCTACCACGGTCTCGGCGCTATTCGGGCCCTTGCAAGCCGGATCCTGGCTCATGTCAATTTTTGCCGCCTTGGGAGCCGTACCGGCAAGACTCACCGTGCCGCTGACACTCGCGGCGGTCGCCGGATCGATCGGTGTCGCAGCCGGCGCAGCCGCAGTGCCTGGAGCGGCAGATTCTTCGCTCGGTTTCTTACTGCATGCAGCCAGCAGAACGAGAGCCACGACCGCACATACGCCAAGCGTAACTAACGATTGTTTTCGATTCATGATTTCCCTATACCTTTCCTCCTGGAATTGGGATGAGACCTTTGCCATATTTTACCGCGCGCCGCCCTGAGCGCCTCCGCCGGAAGGCTTTGGCCGGCGAGTTCCGTTATTGCTGGATTGGCTGCGGCCCATGGCTCCAGCCACACGGCGCTGCTCTTCCGGAGTGAGCTGGAAAATATAATCCACGAGCAGCTTGGTGTGATCCTTATCGTACCCCTGGAATGAGGACGGCGTGGGACCCGCGAACACCCAGTGGTCGTTCTCACGCTTGAACAATCCCGAGGGCATCGCTGTGCCCGGACTGATGGCTTGTGGATCAATAATCCAGCGTTCAACCCAGTCAGGCTTCAGGCGATCGTGCGCCAGAAGAAAATTGGGCGCCGTGGCATTTTTATCATGCGCAGCATCGCCGGTCGCATGACACTTCAGGCAAGGCGCCGCGGTGCTGGAGAACAAGCCGCGTGCCATGTCCGTTTCCTTCGCCTGTAAAGTCGTCGCTGGCTCCGGAATATACGGAAACGGCTGCCGCGAGAGGGCCGCAAAGAAACGCACCAGCTTGCCCAGTTCGTTCTCCGAGAAGCTGAAAGTGGGCATCCGCACTTGAAGATACGATCGTACGCCGTTGCGGTCGGTATCGGTGTCGCTCAACGAGGGATTGGAGAGAAAGCGCAGCAGCCACTGCGGGTTGACCCGTGCGCCTTCGGTTAGCAGCTTGGGAGGAAGTTGCTCCTGCGCCTCCTGATAGCGCTTCATTCCCATCAGCGCCGTTTGCTGGCCCGGAATGAATTGATGGCAGCCCATGCAGTTGTACTTCTTCACCACCCACCAGCCTTCCTGGATATCACGGCGGTAGTCGAGAGGCCGGTACTGATAAGCCGCCGGAAGTGCGCTCTCCTGGCTGCCAATGAGGAAGGTGGTCAAGGCGCGAATTTGTTCCGAGGTCAGGTGCACGTTTGGCATGCGGAGTTTTTCAGTCTCCGACTTGATCTTCCCCTGGTCCCACACATTCGGCTGTGCAAGCTTGTGCTCGAAGAAGCCCAAATTTGAGTACCATGGTCCCTTCGCGGGTCCCTCCGGGAGACGCGCACGATCGTCCGGATCCTTGATAGGTTCGCCGTCTCCGCGCTGCGCCATCTCGGTCAGCAGAGCGAAGTCCAGGCGTTCGATGGGCTTGCTGCCTTCGAAGGTCAGTTCCGTCCCGATCCTTCCTTCATCCTCAAAGCCGGAGATTTCATGACATCCAGCGCAGCCGAAGTGGCGAATCCATTTCTTCCCTTCGTCCTTCAGTTTGGGATCGTCCATGAATGCAGCAT
>Ga0193751_1002079_pt1 | contig 12371 bp, 8 predicted proteins | sample L1c2metaG_FD_143050 | JGI IMG/M metagenome (GOLD analysis project Ga0193751, IMG submission 143050) | Soil microbial communities from a riparian zone of the East river system, Colorado, United States - L1c2 | ecosystem: Environmental > Terrestrial > Soil > Riparian zone | place: USA: East River... | reverse complement strand
GGCACTGCGCGCAGTGTCGGGTAACGTTCGCGCGCGGACGAGCAATGGTCCGCTATCCATCCAGCTCACCGGCAGCAAATGGACAGGCGCCGGCCTCGACGCTGAAACCAACAACGGCCCGCTGTCACTACGAATCCCGGACGGTTATTCAGCGCACCTCGAGGCGTCGACGAACAATGGCCCACTGAGCCTCGGATTCCCCGTGACTGTGGTTGGTCGCATCGGCAGGAATATCTCCACCGATCTTGGCTCGGGCGGCACGACCATCAGGGCAATTACCCATAATGGTCCGCTGTCGATCGAGCGTCACTAATTAGCTCCGGCTTCAAACCTTCCGGCTTCGCCGGGTATCTGATTCAGCAACGAGAGAGTGACGAGCTTCGATTGTCAGCAGCACTCATGATGCAGCCTTCCGCCCCCACAGGGGATTCGACGGACGTCGCTCTGGCGGTGGCGGGTGACAGGCGTGCATTCGAGCGGCTGTACCACGCACACGTGAACAAGGTCTTCACGCTCTGCACGAGGATGTGCGGAAGCAGGGTTAGAGGAGAGGAATTGACGCAGGACGTGTTCGTGAGGGCGTGGGAAAAACTTCCGCAGTTCAGAGGAGAGAGCGCTTTCTCGACATGGATTCACAGAGTTGCAGTGAACATCGTGCTGACCGACCGAAAAACCGAAGGACGGGCGCGCCAGCGGATGAAGGATGATGAAGAAGACAGTGGTGAAGACATTTTCGCGCCCGCGGCAACGGTGCCGAGGGACGCCGACAGGATGGACATCGCGGCGGCGATCAAAGGTCTTCCACCGGGAGCGAGACAGATTTTCGTGCTGCACGACGTTGAAGGCTACAAGCACGAGGAGATCGCCGAGCTCTGCGGGATAACGGCAGGAGGCAGCAAGGCTCAGCTTCACCGGGCCCGGATGCTTTTGAGGGAGGCACTTACACGATGACCGATAGACAAATGATGACCTGCGAGAAACTGGACGGCGTACTGCTCGAGTATCTCGAGGAGACACTCGACCCGGGCACACGTGCGGCGGTCGATGAGCACGTGGCTGGTTGTCTGCGCTGCAACGCGATGCTTCGGGATATCGGCTCGATTCGCGCCGAGGCGGCGCAGCTTCCCGAGCTCGCTCCGTCGCGTAATCTCTGGACCGGCATTGCCGCTCGCATCGAGCCGACGGTCGTTCCACTCAGCCATGCCCGTGGAGAGCCCAGGAGAAACTGGATTCCACTGGCAGCAGCGGCTGCGGCCGCGCTCGTGGTTGCAACATCCGGTATCACTTATCTCGCGACCTCGCGTTCGATGCGTTCTGCTGCTGTGGCGGCTGTGCCGAAATCGACCACGCGTCCGCAACAGATTACTCCATCTCCGGCGGTGGTCGATTCTCCGTCGGAGAGTACCGCGTCCGGTGCGGTTTCTCCCGCGCCGAGTACTGTCGAGGTTGCGTCGAGCGGTACGGCTGAGCCGTCGACTCCGCGACCCGCACCACGCGAGGCAACACTTGCTTCGCGCCGCAATCAAGCAGCAGTAAGTGCCAGTGACATCGCCTACGGCGATGAGATCGCACGATTGCAGAACGTCATCACCCAGAGGAGGCGCGAGCTCGACCCCGCGACTGTGACGGTGATCGAACAAAGTCTCAGGATCATTGATGCGGCGGTGCGGCAGAGCCGCGCTGCCCTGGCGCGCGACCCGAAAAGTGGATTCCTCACCGATCAGTTGAATAACGCGCTCGACAAGAAGATTGAACTTTTGCGCACGGTGGCACTGCTGCCGTCGAGGACATAGATAAGAAATGAGGAACATCACGAGAGCGCTGCTCTCGGCGCTGGCGTTAGTTGTGTGCGTTACGACAACGGCCCAGGCGCAACGAAAAGGCTTCCGCTACGGCGAAACGCTGGACACGCTGGTAACACTCGATCGGCAGGCGACGGTGGATATATCGCTGATGTCAGGTAGCGTGGACATCGTAGGTGGCGACGGGCCCAAGGCGCGAATTCGGGCGACGACGGGCAATGGAGGCATTGAGTTCGACGCCGGCCCCGGGAGGCTCCAGCTCTCAGTCGATCCGAGTCACGGCGGAAGAGGTGACGCCCGGTTCGAGCTCACTGTGCCGGCGGGCACGCGAGTAATAGTCAACTCACTCTCCGCGCCGATCTCCATTCGCGGAGTCAAGGGTGAGGTTGACGCAAACGCGGTGAGCGCCGGCATCACAGTGGTCGACGCCGCGCGGAAGGTGAAGGCGGAGAGCGTGTCAGGAAATGTCGTCATCTCACAGGTGAGTGGAGATGCCCGCGCGAGCTCGGTGAGCGGACGCGTCGAGGTGACGGACGTGAGTGGTGATCTCGAGACTGAGTCGGTGAGCGGACGAATCTCCATGACCGGCATTCGATCGCGGTTCGTGCGCGCAGGCACAGTTAGCGGACGCATCACGTACGCTGGCACTTTCGAGCCCGACGGCACGTACGAGTTCAAGTCGCATTCAGGCGGAGTCAGGCTGGCACTTCCCGCCGACGTCGGCGCACAGGTTCGCGTAGAGACTTTCAGCGGGTCGGTGGACAGCGATTTCCCGGTTACGCTGCAGCCGAACACCGATGGCAGGAGCTCCAACCGAAGGATCGAATTCAAGATTGGCAACGGGCGGTCGCGCATCGTGGCCGAGTCGTTCAGCGGAAACATCATACTGCAGCGCGGCGATGGTCGCGACTCGAGGGACTGACCGAATGAAAAAAATCTTCATCGTCTCAATACTTGCGTCGGGGGTTGCAGTCGTCGTTGCACCCGCGGCAGCTCGCGCGCAACAGGAAGTCGGCCGCGACGTTACAGTCTGGACGTGGAACGGACGCGTGAGTGCGGGGAACTGGTTCAGTCTCAGCAACGTCAACGGCTCGGTGAACATCGACACGAGTCCCGACAACTCGATCCACGTTCGCGCTGAGAAAATCCCGCATCGCGACGGCGATATCCGGGACGTTCGCTTTGTGGTGATTCAAAGCGGAGGTGACGTGAGGATTTGCGCTCTTTCTCGCGAGAATGACCGATGCGACGAGGACGGATTGCATTCGTCGGGGGACGATGATCGGGGACGCAGGAACCGGAACGTCGAGGTGAAGTTCGACGTCCAGGTCCCTCGCGGAGTTCGTGTCGCGGCGGGCACGGTGAATGGCTCTATGGCCGTGCGAGGAACGGGCGCCGAGGTACGCGCGAACACGGTGAACGGAGGCGTCGAGGTGCGTGACGCTGGAGGTCAGGTGAGAGCGACTACCGTGAACGGGAACGTGCGCGTAAGCACGAGCGCGGGTCCGGTGAGCGCGTCGACGGTAAATGGCAGCATCAACGCCACGATGGGGAACCTGAATCGCGACGGAGACATGAAGTTCAACACCGTCAACGGCACGATCACGGTGGAAACGCCGTCGTCACTCGACGCCAATATCACGATCGATACCATGTCCGGGGGAATCTCGAGTGATTTTCCGGTGCAACTCTCCGGCAGGTTTGGTCCCCGTCACGCTGAAGGAGTGATTGGGCGTGGTGGACGACGGATCAGCATGAACACAGTCAATGGTAGTGTGGAGCTCCGAAAGATTCGGTAAATACGACCTGTTTTTTTGCGTTCGATCCTCGTTTCCACGCGTCTCATCCCTGACAACATCCGTACAACCCGAGCGGTCGCTTCGCGACGAGCCGTGAAGCTATTTTCGTCGCTCCCTGATGCGGAGTGTGGGTTGATGCGACGAGCTATTGCGGCGGCTGCTGTCTTCTCGGCGTTTAGTATCGCGTCCCAGGCACACGCGCAAAGTCCGATACCTCCATCATCGGCGAAGGCATTGCGCGAGTCGCTCCTCAAAGCCGACCGCGCACTCTCTGCAGCCGTTGTGCGCAAGGGAATGGGCGCCGCGTTTGGCGACGTAGTTTCCCCCGATGCGATCTTTCTTTACGACGGGGCGCCAATTATTGCAGGAGGCGCCAACATTGTCGCTTTGCTCAATGCGCAACCGACGCTGGCAGGGACGCGCATAGAATGGTTCCCGCTGGTCGGCGCGGTTTCGTCCGACGGCTCACTCGGCTCAACTTGGGGCGTTGTTTCTGTAAGGCCAGTTGCTTCACAAGCCGAAAGCGCAATGCATTTCGGGAAGTACATCAGCACCTGGCGACGCACAGCGTCCGGCGCGTGGCAGCTGGCGTCGTACGTGGAGATGGGCGTGAGCGATCAGAAAGTCGTGATTCCAGCGAGTCTCGCGCAGACCTCCCTCCCGACAAGAAATCCCCAGTCGGGAAACGGAGCACCGTTTGCCAAAGCCGACATCCAGTTCGCGCGCATGGCCGGCGCGAACGGAGCGCCGGCAGCGTTCGGTGCATTCGCTGCACCCGACGCGATGACGTTGCCTGGAACTGGAGAGATCGTCGTCGGGCCCACGGCGATAAATTTGAGAATGCTCGAATCACCGGCCGCCAAGGCAAAGTGGGAGTGGCACCCCGTGTACTCGGAAGGTTCGGCAACTGGTGACCTCGGCTTCACCATCGGCGAAGCGACCATAGCGATCCCCGGCCCGAGCGGTCTCACCGATTACAAATCGAAGTACCTCACCATCTGGCGTCGCCAACCGGACGGCTCGATCCGATATATCGTGGACGGCGGCAACGGCCGTTGATCGGAACCCACGTCTGATCGCTCTCGTACAGGCACTAATGCAACGGATTCTTTTCCTGGCGGCATCGTCGATCCTGCTCGCGAGCCCGATGTTCGCGCAGCAGTCGAAGCTCAATCATCCTACGACTCCTCCGGTTGCGCAGGCGGTACCGCGAAGCGGAGCAATTCAGATCGATGGCAAGCTCGACGAGGCTGCCTGGAAGTCCGGCACACCGATCACCGAGTTCACTCAATCCGATCCAACGGAAGGAAAGCCAGCAACGCAGCGGACCGAAGTGCGAATACTGTACGACGACGATGCACTCTACGTCGGCGCGCGAATGTTCGATTCGCTCGGCGCCAGGGGCGTGGCGACTCGCCTGGTGCGACGGGACCAGGCAGGGGACGGCACTGATCTCTTCCAGGTGATCTTCGACACGTTCCACGATCATCAGGGCCGCGCGCGATTCGAGATCAATCCGTCTGGCGTGCGAAACGATGCACTCGGTTCTGGCCAGCAGAATCCCGATCCATCGTGGGATCCGATTTACGAAGGAGCGGCAAGCGTCGACTCACTTGGCTGGAATGCCGAGCTTCGCATTCCATTCTCGCAGCTCCGCTATCCAAGGGCGACGGCACAAACCTGGGGAATGCAGATCAGGCGCTACCGCGCAAAGAATGCGGAGATCGACAACTGGGCGTTCTGGCTGAAAACACAGGCGTGCGGCCCAAATTGTTTTGGGCATCTCGACGGCCTTCAGATTCACGCGATTCCGCAGCGTGTCGAGCTCCTGCCGTATGTGCTGTCTCGCGCTTCGTACGTGAAGCCGCCGGTCGCCGGCGATCCATTCCACACTGGACACGCGTATGACGTCCGGGCCGGAGTCGATCTCAAGTATCTGCTGACGTCGAACCTGACGCTCGACGCGACGATCAATCCCGATTTCGGGCAAGTCGAAGTCGATCCGGCGGTGGTGAATCTCAGTGCGTTCGAGACTTTCTTTCCGGAGAAGCGACCGTTCTTCGTGGCGAACTCGGGAGCGTTCGGCTTCGGCGGATTCAGCTGCTTCTTCTGCAGCAACACGTCGTCGCTGCCCAGCTTCTATTCGCGTCGCATCGGACGAGCGCCGCAAGGATTCGCAGACGGCACGTTCGTCGACGTACCTGAGAACTCGACGATTCTGGGCGCAGCGAAAATCACTGGCAAATCCGCCGGCGGCGCATCTATCGGATTTCTCGATGCTGTCACCCGCCGGGAGTTCGCGGCGGTGATCGACACCGCCGGTGGCAGGCACCAATTCGAGACCGAAGTCGAGCCGCTCACGAACTATTCGGTCGGTCGCGTCAAGCACGACTATCGTGGAGGCAACCTCGTCATCGGCGGAATTGCGACGTCTGTGCTTCGCAGTCTCGGTGATTCAGTTCTGAGCACGCGAATCTCGAAGCACGCCGAAACACTGGGTGGCGACCTCAGCTTCGCATGGAAGAACAGGATGTACGATCTGATCGCGAGCTTCGAGGAATCCCGCGTCAGCGGTGCGCCTCTCGCGATGCAGCGTCTGCAGCAGTCGAGCGCACGATACTTTCAGCGCCCCGACCGCAAGAGCGGAAGCAATTCGTTCCTCTCGTCAGACGCGTTCGATCCAAATGCGACGTCGCTCGCCGGTTACGGGGGTTATGCACGCGTCGCAAAGGATGCAGGAGACTGGATCTGGGAAAGCGCCGTGAACTTCCGCAGCCCCGGCTTCGAGGTGAACGACATCGCCTTTCTCACGCGCGCCGATTTCATCATGGCGAACGCGAATCTTGGACGCCTGTGGACCAAGCCAGGCCGGGGGTTCCGCGACATGACGTTCCTGATCGGAGGCCAGCAGCAGTACAACTACGATGGAGATCGCACTGACCGTCAGGCGCAGCTGTTCTTCGGCCAGACACTGCCGAATTACTGGTTCTACAACAGCTTCTACATCTGGCATCCGGTGGTGCTCGACGACCGCGCGACTCGGGGAGGACCAGTCGTCGAACGACCGGGATATCACTTCGTGTCGCTGTTCGTCGCCAGTGACAACCGGAAGCCGGTCGTACTTCAGACGAATGTCGACTACGGCCGCTCCATTGGCGAGCGCGGTTACAGCTACGACATCTCGGAGTCGGTCAACCTGAAGCCGCGCTCCAACGTTTCCATCTCACTCGGTCCGGCTTACAGCTACAGCAACGGCGCTCAACAGTACGTTACGACGATCGACGATCCCGTCGCGACGAATTTTTACGGGAAGCGGTATGTGTTCTCCGACCTGATACAGCAGACGCTGTCGATGGACACACGGCTCGACGTGACATTCACACCCGAGCTGACGCTCCAGCTCTACGCGCAGCCGTTCATCTCGAGCGGTGCATACAGCGCATTCAAGGAATTCGATGCGCCGCGCCAGATTCACAAAACCGTGTATGGCGCGGGAAAGGGAACCCTCATCGCGACGGGGACCGGCGCGTCGCGGACCTACACGATCGATCCCGACGGAGCCGGACCATCGAGCCCGTTCACACTCGACAATCCTGATTTCAATTTCCGGTCGCTGCGCGGAACCGCTGTGGTGCGCTGGGAATATCGTCCAGGCTCGACTGTGTTTTTCGTATGGAATCAGGTGAGGAGCGACGCGGTGTCGGTTGGCGACTTCGATTTCACGCGTGACCGGCAGGCGTTATTCAGTGCTCACCCGGACAATATTTTCGTCGTGAAGGTGAACTACTACCTCGGCCGCTGACCGCGAAAAAGTAGTCATTGGCGGGGAGCAGTCATCGGCTTTGGTTTCCGCTCGGCCGCTGGCGCGGGTTATGCCTTTGCCGCCGCTAACCTTCCGCAACCAGCCCATGCTCACCTGGCCAAATATCCATCTCTACATCAATCACTTCCCGGTGATTTTGTCTGTGCTTGGTCTGGGGGCGGCCATCGGCGCGCTGATTTTCCGGCGGAGGGGCCTGTGGCTCTACGCGATGGGAACTCTGGCGCTGGCCGGAGCAGTGGTTTTTCCGGTGAGGTTCTCGGGTGATCAGGCCGATCACGCACTGCGAGATCCATGGTACATCAAGCAGGACGCCATCCAGGCACACGATGACGCGTCGCTATACGCGCTGATTTGCCTGTTGCTCGTTGGAGCGGTAAGTGCTTACGGATTGTGGCGCGCGTTGAAACGACCGCAGGAGGAGATTCCCGCATGGATGCGCGCGGCGGTGCTCATTGGCGGGATCTTCTGCGCGTCGATTGTAGGGCGAGTCGCATACCTCGGTGGGAAGATCATTCACGAAGCGCCGGTGCTGGGCTTGCCCAATCCGCCGGCGAATCTCCCGCCCGGCATCGCAGCACCACCGGCTCCGCCGGAGCCCTAATGCGCGGTATCGCTCCGGTTCAAGGGAGCGACTCCTCACCGAGCGCGACCGAGATCTTCCAGCCTTCATGACCGGTCTCCAGATCACCTTCGCCGTATTCGATCGTGTTGACGCGAAGCGCCGATCGCAGCGTTTCTTCGACAGAAGCGAGACCCCTTCGGGAATCTTCCGGCACATCGAGCACGATTCGCTCGATTGCCTGACGCGCCGGCAGCTTCGCGTTGCTCCGCGCAAAACGCCAGCCTTCGAGCGCCTGAAGCACGAGTTTCATCGAAGCTTCAGCATCCGCATCGCGGCGAGATGGATCCGCTGACGGCCAGCCAGTAACATGAATCGATTTTGCTCCCTCTCCGGGTGCGTACGCCCGTTGGTATAGCTCCTCGGTAATGAAGGGGAGATAGGGTGCGATCAGGCTGAGCATCAGTCGCAGGCTTTCGGACAGAGTGCTCTGCGCCGAGGCTTTCGACTTTGCATTGTACGATTCGGGGTGCCAGAAGCGATGCTTGATGATCTCCAGATAGTTGTCGCAGTACACGCTCCAGAAAAACTTCTCGAGCGCGTCGCGGCCGAGGGCATAGTCGTACGATTCGAATGATTCGGTCACCTGCTCGACGACGTGATCGAGTCGGGACAGGAGCCACCGGTCTTCGGGCGGACGCTCTGCCAGAGGAACGACATCCTTAGCCGGGTCGAAGTCGGCGCCATACGTCGCACAAAGCTTGGCGACGTTCCAGAGCTTCACCACGAACTTGCGGCCGGCCTTTACATCCTTCTCGTTGTAGCGGAGATCGTTCCCCAGTCGCGATCCGGCAGCCCAGTAGCGCAGTGCGTCGGCGCCGTATCGCTGGATGATCGAGTATGGATCGTAGCGATTGAACCCGGATGCATCGGTGCTCGCCTCGAGATCGCGCTTCGCGATTTTCTTGCCTTGCTCGTTCAGTCCCCATCCGGAGATCATGACCGTTGTCCACGGGATGTCGTTCCTGTGGTAATGCGACTTTACGAGTGTGTAGAAGAGCCACGTGCGGATGATCTCGAATGCCTGCACGCGGAGCGACATCGGAAGCATGGACGGGTCGCCGATTCTTCCGGGTGTCTCTGCCCAGTTCGTGTTGATCTCCGGGGAGAGACTGGATGTCATCCACGTGTCCATCACATCACTCTCGGGGACGATCGTCATCCCTGCGTATTTCTCGACTGCCCATGCCGGCACCGGATCTTCCGTCGGATCAATTGGGAGGTCCGCTTCGTTGGCGAGGATGACTTCGCCCGACTCCTGGACGTACCACACGGGGAAGGGCACTCCGTAAAAGCGCTGGCGTGAGATGTTCCAGTCGTAGCGCAGGCCTTCGATCCATTGATCGAGTCGCGTTTTCATGTACGGCGGGTGCCAGTCGAGCTGCGCCGAGCGCGCGAGCAGCTCGTCCTTTTTATCGAGGACGCGAATGAACCACTGCGGCACCATCTGGAATTCAATCGGCTGTCCCGACCGCTCGGCGATTGATACCGCCTGCTGAATTACACGCTCGCCTTTGAGTAGTCCCTGAGCTTTCAGCTCTTCGATGATTGCGGCGCGCGCCTGTGTTGTTTGTAGCCCGGCATATTTTCCGCCGAGCTCGTTGAGCCGGCCGTTTTTCGTGAGAACGAGACGAGTCTCGAGCTTGTGCTCGCGCCATTTGCGAACGTCTTCGGCGTCGCCGAAGGTGCACACCATCATGAGGCCGGTTCCAAACTCGGGGTCGACTTCTTCTGACTCGAGGATCGGAACGGGCTGTCCGAAGATCGGCGCGCGCGCTTTGGATCCGCGGAGGCGAGTGTATCGTTCATCCTTTGGATGAAAGAACAATCCCACGCAGGCGGGAATGAGCTCGGGCCGAGTTGTGGAGATGACGAGATCGGTGCCGTCTTCGGCGGAGAAGGCGATGTCGAGGAGTTTCCCTTTTCGCTCGAGTGTGTCGAGGTCGGCCTGAGCTAGTGCTGTTTCGTCAGCGGTGTCCCAGAGGACGGGCTCGTCGGTACGATAGAGGAGTCCTTTCCGATGAAGATCGAGAAACGATTTCTGAGCCGTCTTTCGTGAATGCGGATCGATGGTCGAATAGCGAAGCCGCCAGTCCACGGAAAGTCCGAGCGCGCGCCAGATCTGCTCGTAAACTTTGGCCCCTTTCGCTGTTTCCTCGAGGCATATTCGACGGAATTCCGAGCGCGTGACGTTATGCTTGTTGATCTTGTACGTGCGTTCGACGAACCGCTCGGTGGGAAGGCCGTTGTCGTCGAAGCCCATTGGGTAGAAGATCGAGTAGCCGCGCATCCGGCGGTATCGAACCACGAACTCCGCCTGCGCGTACGACATTGCGTGCCCAACGTGCAGGTGCGCCGCCGAGACGTAGGGCGGCGGCGTATCTATGGAATAGACTGGTTTTGTCGAATGCGGATCGTAGTCGTGCAGGCGCGCATCTTCCCAAAGTGCGGCGATGCGGGTCTCGACTTCGGTGTGGTCGTAGTTTTCAGGGAATTCAGTTACGGAAGGATTCGTCATCTCGAATGTCGTGCGTGGTGTTCGCGTAAGCGCTCCACCATTATAGTTTGTTCTACGCTTGTACGAAGACCCGGTAGCTCAGCTGGTAGAGCAACGGACTTTTAATCCGTAGGTCGCGGGTTCGAGACCCGCCCGGGTCATTTTTCTCCAGGTGGCAGGCGCAGCCGCTCGAGAAGACGAATGAAGCGCGGGTTTGTGTGGTATCTCCTGAGTAAGGGCTGCGTGCCGACCGAATACATCCAATCCGAACGCCCCTCCGTGCCTCGCTCCAGCGCATCGAGCGCGGCCGACTCTTCGCCCATCACTGTATGGACGGTCGCCGCGTAGAGCGGCTCGAGCTTATTGAGAATCGGTCCGAACACCTTGCGGGCTTCGTCCATTTGACCCGAACGCGCCAGGCACGTGCCGAGCATGTAGAGAAAAATCACGTGCTGATTCGAGAGCTCGACGCCCGTGCGCGCGGCGGCTAGCGCCTCGTCATGTCTGCCGAGCAGCGATAACGTCCACGCCCTGAATCCAACTGCGCGTGCAAAAGTCGGGTCTTTCTCAACGACGTAGCGGAACTCAGCCTCCGATTTGTCGTAGCGCCCGGCAAGCATATGCACGATTCCCAGGTTCATGCGTGGAAGGATCGAGATGGGATCCAGCTCTGCCGCGCGGCGCGCAATCCGAAGGGCGTCGTCGGCTCTTCCGATTCCCGCAAGAAACGCAGAAAGCCAGCGGTGAGCCGTTTCGTGGCTGGGGTTGAGCTCGATCGCGCGACCGAGCTCGTGCAACGCCCCTTCCCAGTCCCACTCCCAGTTCAGCTTCACAAAGCCGAGCGACGCATGTGCGTCCGCCGATGCAGGATCCAGCTCGATGGCGCGCCTCGCCGCCGCTGCTGCCTGCGGGTAACTCTCCGCCGACGACGCGAACTGCCACGACGCGAGAAGCGCTGACGCGTCAGCGATTCCGGAATAGGCGGGCGCATATGTCGGATCGGCCACGATGGCCTCGTTGAACAGCTCCAAGGCGCGACGCATGGAGACCTCGGTGCGCTTGTACCAATGGTGGCGGCCGAGCAGATACAAGTCGTACGCCTCCAGGCTTCGCGGCTGCTGAACCGGAGTCGCGCCGCGAAGGTGGCCGAGCTGAAGCGCTTCGGTAATCGTCCGCACGATAGAGCGCGTGATGTCGTCCTGAACGGCGAAGACGTCCTCGAGCTGACGCTCGTACGTTTCCGACCAGACCATCGAATCTTTTTCCACGTCGACGAGCTGCGCCGTCATACGCAGCCGGTTTCCGGCGCGCCGCACGCTTGCCTCGAGCAGAAATCCCACGTTGAGCCGATGTCCGATTTCCTGCAGCGGGACATCTGCGCTCTTGAACGCATATGCGGAGCTGCGCGAGACCACTCGCAGTCCTTCGACCTTTGCGAGCGCATTGATCAGCTCTTCGGTCATGCCGTCGCTGAAGAATTCGGTCTCGGCGTCGTCGCTCCGATGCGCCACAGGCAGGACCGCAATCGACAGTCGTAGTGTGGATGCCAGAGGGGTCGGCACTGTCTCCCGGTCCGCGTCAGCTGCGTTCAGCGCGTGGGCGAAAGCGGTGACGGAATCAAATCGATCCATCGCTTTTTTTTCGAGCGCGCGCGCTATCGCGCGAACGACTGTCAAAGGGAGTGGCGGATTTGTCGTGAGGTTCGGGGCCGGCAACCCAATATGTTTTGCGACCACCGCGAGCGGTGTTGCCCCGATGAAAGGCGGACTACCGCTGAGTGCCTCATAGACGACGCAGCCCAACGAATACAGATCACTGCGCCCGTCGATGT
>Ga0193751_1002078_pt1 | contig 12371 bp, 13 predicted proteins | sample L1c2metaG_FD_143050 | JGI IMG/M metagenome (GOLD analysis project Ga0193751, IMG submission 143050) | Soil microbial communities from a riparian zone of the East river system, Colorado, United States - L1c2 | ecosystem: Environmental > Terrestrial > Soil > Riparian zone | place: USA: East River... | reverse complement strand
GAACACCGCCGGACGCAGGTTGGCATAGGCACCCAATTCGCGCCGTATGCGCAGCAGTCCTGCTTCGGGACGAAGATGGCCGGGATTGTGATCGAACGCTGGACTTCCCACCGCGCCGAGCAGCACCGCAGACGATTCCAGGCAGGCGTGAATCGTTTCGACAGGCAGCGGATCGTTCACTGCCGACAGCGCGGCTCCGCCGATTAATTTGTATTGAAGCTGGAATCTGTGGCCGAACCGGTCGGCAACTGCCTGCAGAATGAGAACAGCTTGTTCCGTAACTTCCGGACCAATACCGTCGCCGGGGAGGATGGTGAGGTTCAGGAGCATGCGGGCAATTTAGTAATTGGGTAATTTCGTAATTGGGTAATTGAAGAACTCCCTATAGGGTCTCTTGAGGAGCAAGAGAGGTCATAGCCAGAAGATCTGGTTTTGCAAATTACTCAATTATAAAATTACCCAATTACACAATTCCCCTACACGCCCCAGAGATAATCTTCCTGCTGCGTCTGCTCGTGCTGGGAATCGCCTACCGGCATCGCCACTCCGAACGCGTCGGTCTGCGGCCCCACGGGAAAAGGCGCCGGCGGCTCCGGCAGTTCCGGTTCCTGCACTTGAGATGAAGCGTTGACGGCAGCCGCTTTCGCCTGAGCAATCGGCTCAATGAGCGGCGTGGCCGAGCCCGACGGCTTGTGCGTGTCGCGGATCAACTCCAGCAGATGATGATCTTCCACATGCTTGATCTTGTCCGCCAGGCGGACGAAGCGCCGGTAAATATCATCGAGCGCGCGGCGATCGAACTCATAGCCCAGTTGTTCGCAGCGAATGCTCAGAGCATGACGCCCCGAGTGTTTGCCCAGGACCAGCTTCGAATCGGGCACTCCCACCGACTTCGGGGTCATGATTTCGTAGGTCAACGGGTTCTTCAACATTCCATCCTGATGAATGCCGGCTTCGTGGGCAAAAGCATTGCGCCCGATGATCGCCTTGTTCGGCTGCACGGGCACGCCGGTGATCTCGCTCAACATCTGGCTGGCCGCGAAAATCTGCTCGCCGACCACGCCGGTTTCGTAATCAAATCGATCCGGACGAACCCGCATCGCCATCACAATTTCTTCCAGCGACGCATTCCCCGCCCGCTCGCCGATTCCGTTGATCGTGCACTCCACCTGCCGTGCTCCCGCCGACACCGCTGCCAGCGCATTCGCTACCGCCATGCCCAGATCGTTATGGCAGTGCGCCGATATAGTTACGTTCTCGATTAACCTTACCCGTTTTCGGATGGTCGTGATCAGATCGCCAAACTCCGCCGGGATGGTGTAGCCGACAGTGTCGGGGATGTTCAACGTCGTGGCGCCCGCTTCGACGACGGCGTCCAGCACGCGACACAGGAAATCGGTGTCAGTGCGAGTCGCGTCTTCTGGCGAGAACTCCACGTCATCACAAAGCGACTTGGCGAAGCGAATCGCTTCCCGGGCTTGTTCCACACACTGATCGCGCGTGATGCGCAGCTTGTATTTCAAGTGAATATCGGACGTCGCCAGGAAGACATGGATTCGGGGACGGGCCGCATGCCGCAAGGCTTCCCAGGCGCACTCGATGTCAGGACGGCAGGCGCGAGCCAGTCCCGCGATAATGGGACGCCGCACCACCGATGCAATCGCCTTCACCGACTCGAAGTCGCCATCGGACGCGATCGGGAAACCGGCCTCGATCACATCCACGCCCAGGCGGTCGAGTTGATGAGCCAGACGCAGCTTTTCCTGCTGGTTCATGCTGCAACCCGGGGACTGCTCCCCGTCGCGAAGAGTCGTGTCGAAAATGGTGATGCGGGCTCGCTCTGCGGTCATGGATCTCCCTCAAAACTAAGCTGATTCTCATATGGTAAGGGCGCAGGCGTTAGAAGGAAAACTTATAATTCTTCAGTAATCATTAGAATTGGTTTTATAATAAGTTTTTCTGATGTATTTCTGGAAAACGATTAAAAGGCGACCCCTATGGAGCTTTCGCAACTCGAAGTCTTTCTCGCCGTAGCCCGCGAGCACCGCTTTTCTCGCGCGGCGGAAAAGCTTTTTCGTACGCAGTCAGCCGTCAGCCAGACGATTCGCAAGCTCGAAGACGAACTGGGCGAAGCTCTATTCGACCGGTCTTCGCGGGAGGGTGTACTCACCGACGCCGGCAAAGTCCTTCTCGAATACGCCGAAAAGCTGATCAATCTGCGCAGCGAGGCATCGGAGTCTCTCACCGAATTGCGGGAACTGCAAAAGGGCAAGCTGGTCATTGCCGCCAACGAATTCACGGCGCTCTACCTGCTGCCAGTGCTGGCAGAATTCCGCCGCCTGCATCCCATGATCAAGATCAAAGTCGAACGCGCTCTCGGCAGTCATATTCCGGACGATGTCCTTCGCTACGCCGTTGAATTCGGCGTGCTGTCCTACGAACCGCAGGAGGCAAGCCTGCACTCGGTGGTGGTGTATCTGGATGAACTCGTATTCGTCGTTCCTCCTAAACATCCGCTGGCTTCCGCACCGCAAGTCAGCATCCTGCAATTAGGCGTGGAATCTTTTGTTGCTCATATTGTCTCGTCCCCGTACCGCGAGAAGGTTCTGCAATTGTTCAAGACTCACAAGACGCCGTTGCACATGGACCTGGAACTTCCCACTCTGCAAGCCATAAAACAATTCGTAGCCATGGGACATGGAGTGGCTTTCGTCCCCGAAATCAGCGTGGAGAACGAATTGGCCAGAGGCGAGTTGGTAGCGATCCGCGTGCGTGAACTGCAGTTGAAACGCAAGCTGCGCCTAATCTACCGCAAAGACGCGAATCTATCGCACGCCGCCCGCGCATTTCTGAAAGTAGCGGAAGCGATGGCCGTCGATCGCAAAGGACGCTATCGTTTCCAGCGCGAAAACTAAGCGAACTCTCAGCGCCCGCTGCGAATTCTCAGCGACCTCTGCGGTTAAAATCCTTGAATTTCTCCCGGTGCGAAGGAAAAAGGAGCAAAGCGAACTTTGCTCCCTTTCGAAGTATGCCCTACCAGCTCAGCAATCGGCGCAAACCCGATCGTCGCGGAACGACGCTAGCGCCTCATCCACGCTGGGATGCACCTGCAGCACGGAATCCAGATTGGTAAGGTCAAGAAGTGACCGGACCAGCGGACTCGGTCCTGCACACTTCAGGCTCACGTTCTGTCGTTGCGCCCAGGTTTGGAGCAGTGCCAGTTCTCCGATGCCGGCGCTGTCCATCGAACTAACGCCGCTTAGGTCGAGCACCAGCTTCCGCGCCTGTTGCAGCACCTCGCCAACAACGCGCGATAGCGCGGCGGCCTCATCGCGATACACGATGCGCCCCTGGCAGTGCACGATGATGACATCGCCACAATTGCGAGTTTCGAGACTGAGTTTCAACTTCAACTCCTTAGGGTATTCAAAGGCAGCCGCAAATCCCGGGTGCCCGCTCATTTGCCAATTCATGTCCAATGGTTGCATGCTAATAGATAGACGTGGGTCGGTTGGTTTTGGCACCATGAAAATCCGGTAAATTTTTGTAAGAATTGAACTGCCAACCTGCTTCTGCCGCCCGGACAATTTTCGGTAACTGGGACATCCTGGGCATCCAGTACACTGCATCTAACGGATTTCGTTAATCAAAATGCACTTTTTGCCGGCGTAACCGCCGGGGAGGAATCATTCGTGTCGAAGACAGCGGCCTCTGTGCTGGTGTTTGTTGGCTTCATCTTGTTCTCGATTCCCTTGTCGGCACAATTCAACGGACTTCTTCCCAACGGCAACGTCTATGCCGGTGTGTCTTACGGCCAGCTCACCGATGTCATCAACAAACAGAGTTATCGCGGCTTTGAAGGCTCGTTCGAGGACATACCCTTCACCCGCTTGCCACGCCTCGGTATCGTGCTGGACGGCGGCGGTTACTACCGGCGCGGCAGCATTCCGGTGACGCAATATATCTTCCTCGGCGGCCCGCGTTTTTCCTTCAGTTACGGAAAGTGGCGTCCCTTCGTGCACGCCATGGCCGGCATCCGGCACATCAACTCGGATGGCTTCGTCTACAATCCCATCGCCATCGACGTTGGCGGGGGCGTGGATTACAGACTTGGCTTCAAGAATTTCTCCTGGCGTCTGCAAGGCGACTATCTGCACAGCAACTACGCCAGCGCCTATCAGGATGACTATCGGGCTTCCACGGGACTCGTCTGGCGCTTCTGAGCCGTTGCCGCCCGTATTTCTGTGTCAACCTATTGGCGGATATCCGAATCTGTCCTCCACACATCCAAAACTTTATCGATGCGAATGGGTTCACGGATGCCAGGAAGGGAGAGTCGTCTCATGCTGAAAGCTGCATGCATCGGCGTGGCCTTATTTCTTTTGGCGGGCCTCGCGAACGCCCAAATACCGTCGGGAAATGTCTTCCTTGGGTTCTCTTACGAACGCACCAATTCGTCGGCGCTCAGGGGCTCAGATCTGTTCACCACCACTCTGAGCCATCCCAACCTTCACGGATGGGAAGCTTCGTTCGAGGGAAAGATGGTCCCGTTCCTAGGAATCGTCGCCGACGTCAGCGGACACTACGGCTCCCAGAGCTTTACTGAACTCACGCCTGAAGGTCCACAGAATGTTGATGTCACTGGCCATGAACAGGAGTATCTCGTCGGGCCTCGACTCTCCATACCCGTGAGCAAGTTCACCCCCTTCGCTGAAGTGATGGTCGGCGCGGCGCATATCCATACGGGCGGAACCATCCCCGGACCTTCTAATACTTCGTTCGCGTACGCAGTGGGCGGCGGCCTTGATTACCGCCTCCTTGGTCCCGTCGCTGCGCGCGTTGAAGGCGACTACCTGCGCACGAAATTCTTCAGCTCGACTCAGAGAAATCTGCGCTTGTCGGCGGGGATCGTGTTCCGCTTTTAGAAGCTATGTCATAAATCGACTTGGGGAAGGGCACGGCTTCAGTCGTGCCGCTCGGAGTCGCAAATGATTCGGGCTTTCAGTCCCTGAGGGACGCGCAGTTCACCCCGTGAGTCACCTATGAGATGGCGCCTAGGCGCGGGGTACGCTGTCCGCTGCCGACGCCCAATATTTGTGGTCGCGCAGAAAATATTTTTCGTTCCAGAAGTTCATGGCGGTCCACAGGAAGAGCCAGCCTACGCGCCAGTGTCCCATCTTTTTAAAGCGCCGATTGGTAGTACGGACTCCGCCGCGCACGATCGCGAAGTGCTTGCGTTCCACTTGCTGGCTCAGCCGATAGTCCTCCGCGAATAGAATCTGCTCGTGAAACCCGCCCAGCTCCCAGAATTTCTTGCGGTCAAATAGCATGAACATCCCGGTGGCGAACGGCCGATGCAGATAGGACAGGTACTGAAAGAAGTCGTTCCCCACGTAGAACGCTTTATCGAGCCAGCTGCCTTCGCTGCATAAAATATTCGTGGTCACGCAATGCAGTTCCTGGCCGCGCGCCAGTTCCATGCAGCGCCGCACCAATGACCGGTCGGCCAGTTCCACATCCGCGTCCAGGAAGAGCACGTAGGGAGTGTCGGCTTGCGCCGCGCCTTGATTGCGGCCGACCGAAGGCATCCCGCCGTGAATCACGCTTACGTTCAAGCGGTCGCTGAAACTCATCACAATCTCACGCGTTCCATCGGTTGAGTTCGCGTCAGCTACTAATACCCTCGTACACGACATCTTCGAGTAGTCCTGATTCGTCAGCGAGGTCAGCAAGCGCGGGATCAGCATCGCCTCGTTCTTCGCCGGGATCACGATCGTCAGCTCGTTCCCCATATTCAAGCTCGCGGTGGTCATGTATTTTTACCCCCTGTTCGTCGATCGTCAGATAAGTAAGCCGCGAATCGACCCACCCGCCTGAGTTGTAGTAATCGATTCCGTCCTGTTGCACCTGAGTAGCTTCGTGGGTATGCCCGCAGAAAATGCGCTTTGCGCCATGCTGGGCCGCATAGGCCAGCGCTCCCGCCGCCACTTTCGGCGACATACGGAGCCAGCGCGTGTTCACCCGGTCAATCAGCCGTGCAATCGGCTTCCCTTTCAGGTCCATCTTCTGCAACTTGAGATAAAGCGACGTACCCCACTGGCTGAGGCGAACCCGGTTGACCTGGAAGCCGTCGAACTGATGCCCGTGAATCGCGATATGCCGCAGCCCGTCGTACTGCCACGCATATTCCTGATAGACGCGAACCCCGACCAGGTGCGACATAATGTTAGTCAGGCCGTGATCGTGATTGCCCTCTACCCAAACAATCTCAATGTTCCGCTTGGGATTCGAGAGCTTGCGAATGTAGCCGAGAAACTTCCAGTGATCTTTGGTGAGCCGGGCAAAGTTAAGATCGGCAAAGATGTCGCCGAGCAGAATCAGCCGCTGGAAACGATTCTGCTTGAGCACGCGAGTGGCTTCGCGCGCGTGACTCGTCTCTGCACCCAAGTGCAGGTCGGAAAGGATCAGCGTGTTGTATACGTGCAGATCCATATCCAAGGTGTAGCAGCGAAATGTTACGGCTTGATGACAGTTGCATCAATATTGGTGCATAGGTAACAACGGAAGTAACCCGCGAAATGGCACTTTGGGGACCGAATGGTCTTCGCTGATCGATAATATGGCTTCGGTTAATCTTGAAAACGCCCCCTTGCCTCTGATAGATTGAAGTAGCTTTTAAGCTACGCAGACAGGGCGGGAGATGGAGCTCTGTGGAAGTGCGCCCCAGAAGTGTCGAAGTCTATATTTCCTCTTCCGGGGCGGTTCCCTTTGATGACTGGATGTTCCGTCTCAAAGACGCCATCGGGAAGGCCGCAATTGACGCCAGAATAGGCCGCCTGCGGCAAGGATCTCTGGGAACGAAATTTCGCGAGGTTGGGGATGGTCTGATCGAACTTAAGGTGGACGTTGGCCCCGGCTACAGAATCTACCTTGCCGACGACGGACGGAATTCGCTGATTCTTCTGGCCGGCAGAAAGAACACGCAGAAACGCGACATCAAGGCCGCCAAAAGATGCTGGGCCGATTACAGAGCGAGAGGGTAAGCCATGCCGAGATCACGGCCTTACAAGACCGGACTTAACGAACGCCTGAGAGATCCCGACCACGTTGCGGCCTATCTGAATGCGGCCGCGAAGGAATCCCAGGACGTGTTCATGCTGGCGCTGCGCGACGTGGCGGAAGTTCATAGGATCGGCAAGGTGGCTCTTGCCGCCGGCGTGAATAGGGAGACGCTGTACCGGACTCTCTCCGCGCGGGGTAACCCGACGTTCGCGACGCTGGAAAGCATTCTTGACGCGGTCGGGGTCGAAATTCATTACCGTGCGCGAGCAAAGCGCAAGCGTACCGCGCTCACGGTGCAGGAATGAGTACTCCAGCGGTTGCAGGCCGCTTGCTCGGTAGACTTCTTTTCGGCGAGTGAAACTCGTCTTCTTCCACATTTGTCATTTCTAAAGTTCCGTGCGTATACCCTAACGAAAGACTCTGCTGCCTTTGTTTTTTTTATCCCATCTGCGAAACTGACTGTTACTTCTCACAGCAGAGAACTGAGAACCGCGTCATGGGACGCATCCACGTGCTTTCCGAGACCGTTGCCAACCAGATCGCCGCGGGCGAGGTGGTGGAGCGGCCTGCTTCGGTGGTGAAGGAGATGCTGGAGAACTCGCTCGATGCCGGCGCGACTCGCATCAAGATCAGCGTGGAGGCGGGGGGGAAGAAGCTGATCCAGATTACCGACAACGGATGCGGCATGGTGCGCGATGATGCCATGCTGGCATTTGAGCGGCATGCGACGTCGAAGATCCAGAACGCCGAAGACCTGTTGAGCGTAGCCACTCTGGGATTTCGCGGGGAGGCGCTGCCCTCGATCGCGTCGGTGTCGCGGCTGCGACTGGAGACGCAGGCTGCGGAAGATCCAGCCGGGACCGTGATCGAGATCAATGGCGGCAAGATTGCGCGCGTTGAAGAGGCGGGACTGCCGTTGGGGACGTCGATCACGGTGCGCGATCTTTTCTTTAATACTCCGGCGCGCAAGAAATTCCTGAAGGCGGAGTCGACCGAGTTGTCGCACATCGCGTCGTTGGTCACGCAGTACGCGCTGGCGCATCCCGAGAAACATTTCGAGTTACATTCGGCTACGAATGCCATGCTGGTGGCGCCTCCGGTGGCGGGATACAGCGAGCGCGTATACCAGGTATTCGGGAAAGAAACGCTGGACCAGTTGATTCCCGTGGCGTCAAGGCAGGCATTGGAGCGCGTGGGATTGCCGCAGCCTCCGCCGTGGCGGCGCAAGGAGGAGGATGAGGGCGAGGTCTCAGAAAAAGATCCGGGCGAGATGCGGATTCACGGGTTTGTGTCGAAGCCGGAGATTCAGAAGCTGAATCGCAATTCGATTTTTGTGTTTGTCAACGGCCGGACGATTCGCGACCGATTGCTGCAGCATGCGCTGACCGAGGCTTATAGAAACATTATTCCGCCGACGGTGTATCCCGTGGTGCTGCTATTTCTCGAGTTGCCGGCGGGCGAGGTGGATGTGAATGTGCACCCGTCGAAAACAGAAGTACGTTTCCGGCAGCAGAGCGTGATGCACGATTTTGTGCGCGACTCGGTGCGTGCGGCGTTGATGAAGGCGCGTCCGGTGCCGCAGTTTGTGACGGAGATGAGGGCGCACGCGACGGCGAGCCAGTCGTTGACGCCGGGGGCGATGACGCCGGATATGACGACTGGGGCGCAGCCTTGGGATCCGGCGTCGGGCGCGGCTTCTGTGGCGGAGTTCCCAAGTCTCGCAAACCCAGGTCTCGCAAATGAGGCGAGACCTGGGGCAGCCCATATCTCAGTAGCCCATATCTCAGAGAGGACGAACGGGTTTGCGTTGCACGCTCCCGTGCCTCCGCCGATTTCCGCGCGATTCCAGTTTGAAGGCGGAATTGCGGTGGAGGCGAATGCGGCAGTTTCCCTGGCCCGCGGAACGCAAGCGATTCCCGATAACGGCTGCGCCCCGCCGCTAGAGGTCGGTGAAGAAGAGCCTACACTCGCTTCGTTGAGCACGCTGAAGCCGCTGGGACAGATTCGGAATTCCTTCATCCTGGCGGTGAATGAAGATGGTTTGTGGATTGTCGACCAGCACGTGGCCCACGAGCGCGTGTTGTTTGAACGAATACTGAAGCAGCGCGCGGCGCAAAAAGTCGAAAGCCAGCGGTTGTTAATGCCGATTGTATTGGAGCTGTCTCCGGCGCAGCAGGCGGTGTTCGCCGAAATTTCCGACGAACTGCAGCACAACGGCTTTGAGGCCGAGCCCTTTGGCGCGCGCAGCGTGGCCGTGAAGGTCGCTCCGGCGGGAGTAGACGCGGCGGCAGTGGAACACATGCTGCACGAGTTGCTCGATCAATTCACCCGCGAAGAACAATCGCTGAATATGGAAAAGATTCGCGCCCGCATTGCGGCATCGATTGCATGTCACGCCGCCATCAAAGTGAACATGCCGCTGGAGCAAAACAAAATGGAATGGCTGCTTGCCGAACTGGCGAAGACCGACCATCCGTACGCATGCCCGCATGGCCGGCCGGTCGTGCTACGGTACTCTATGAAGGATATTCAGAAAGCGTTTAAGAGGATCTAGCGAAACCAGCTATCAGCTGTCAGCTTTCAGCTCTCAGCCAAAACCGGAATTCTTTAAGCTGATAGCTGACGGCTGACAGCTGACAGCTCTTCTCATGACTGATCAAGAGTTGCAACAACTGCGGCGCGAAAAATGGCGGCTGGATGGGAAGCCCATCCGGACGATTGAACAGGCGCGGGCGTTTCTAGAAGAGGTTGGCTTCTGCCTAATGTATCCCAAGCGTCCTGCGCTGCTGGTGCCGACGTTCATTGGCGCGTTCGTGGGGTCGGAGGATCGGCTGCCCGGGTGGCAGCATGCGTTCAAGGATCCTCGGGCGGCGGAGGCGACGGAGTTGATGGTGAGGCTGTTGCGAGAGCGGTCAGCGTTCGAGGCCAATGTGTTTGACGAGAACAACGGGTTCCTGGTGGCGGCGTCAGCATTTCCCTATTTTTATGCCCTGATGGGAGAGCGCAATCCCAAGCAGGCGCCGAAGGCGGGATCGCGGTCCCCTTATTCCGCGCTGGCCTGCGATGCTTTTGAATTGATGACGCGCGATGGCCCGATCTCGAAGCAGAAGATGCAGGAAGTGCTGGGCGGTAGCGTTTCGCTGGCGGCGCTCGACGGCGCGCTGGGCGAGTTGTGGTCAAAGCTGCGCATAACGCGCGTCGACTACAAGGCGAGCGAGGGCTCGGTGTGGGATGTGCTCTATCGCTGGGCACCGGAAGCGGTCAAGGAGGGCGTGGGATTGTCGGTGCAGGAGGCGCTCACCGCGCTGCTGTCGAAATATCTGGATTGCGTGACCGCAATCGAGCAGGCCGACCTGGAGATATTTTTTGGAAACTTTATTGCACGGTCGAAAGTCAAGGATGCGGTAAACGCGTTGCTGGCGGCGCGGGAGTTGAGCTTCGTGCATGTGAGTGGAAAATCTATGCTGCAGATCACGCCGGAGAAAGTTTTGGCGGTTCCGGCGCCGCGCAGCGCGGTACGGTGAGCGAAATGGGCTGGCGGGAGAGCATCGAGGAGACCGGATTTGCGATTCTCCCCAGACTCTTCGCGAACGATTATCTGGATCACCTTCTCGAAGAGATCAACCTATTAGCGCCACGTCGGAACCGCGCTGGCGTGCGGCATGCTTTGCATTTGTCAGCCGTTGCAGAAACGGCTCGGCATCCGCAGATGATTAAGCTGGCGCGTGAGGTGCTGGGCCCTGACGCGTTTCCGTTTCGCTCGACATTCTTCGATAAATCACCATCAGCGAATTGGCTAGTAGCCTGGCACCAGGATATTGCTTTGCCCCTGCGAGAGCGGGTCGAGCTTCCAGGTTGGGGGCCTTGGTCGGTGAAGGAGGGGATTTCTTATGCTCAGGCTCCGGCAACAGTTATGAGCCATGTCGTGGCGCTGCGTCTCGGTTTCGATGATTCGACCGGCGAGAATGGTCCTCTCCGTGTTTTGCCCGGGACGCACACTAGCGGTGTATTGAATGCCGACAGCATTCACGAATTATCGACACGAATCCCGTCCGTCGATTGCGTTGTTTCCAAGGGCGGTGTGGTCGCGATGAGACCCTTACTCATTCATGCATCATCTAAATCGCAAACGGAAATGCGCAGAAGAGTCTTACATATCGAATATGCTGCGTCGGATTCGATTGCGAAACCTCTTCAGTTAGCGATTGCTTAGATCCCTGTGGAAAATCCTTCTTCAAAGAATCCCTCTTCCGCCTATCGCGGGCGGCTGGCGCCTTCGCCGACTGGATTGTTGCATATCGGACATGCGCACACGTTTTGGAGGGCGGCTCAGCGGGCGGCAGAACATGGCGGGAAGTTGATCTTCCGCAATGAAGATTTGGATTTGCAGCGGTGCCGGCCTGAATTTGTGGAGGCCATGATCGAAGACTTGCGATGGCTGGGGATCTCGTGGGCGGAGGGTCCTGACTGTGGCGGTCCAGTTGGTCCTTATACGCAAAGCGAGCGCCGTGGATTTTATCTGGGGGCTTGGCGGAAGCTGCGGGATTTGGGAATGATTTATCCCTGTACTTGTTCGCGGAAGGATGTGGCGCAAGCGGCGGGGGCGCCGAATGAGTTGGATGACGAGCCGGTGTATCCGGGAAGGTGTCGGCCGGGAAGCCTCGTGCCCAGGGCCGCATGTTTCGGGCGAGACGGCGACCCGGCAGGTGTGAATTGGCGATTTCGGGTACCGGACGGGGAGGAGATTCGCTTCACGGATTTGCATCTGGGATCGCAGCGGATGATTGCGGGGACGGATTTTGGAGATTTTATTGTGTGGCGCCGTGATGATGTGCCGGCGTATCAGTTGGCGGTAATCGTCGATGACGCGGCCATGAAGGTCACGGAGGTTGTGCGCGGCGCGGATTTGCTGAAGTCGACGGCGCGGCAGATTCTCTTGTTTCAAACGCTGGGGCTGAGGGTGCCCGAGTATTATCACTGCGATCTGGTGCGCGACGAAGCCGGCGTGCGGTTGGCGAAGCGGCATGATTCGTTGAGCATTCGGAGGCTGCGGGAGTTGGGTTGGACGGCGGCAGACGTGCGAGCCGGGAAAATAGTGACGGACTGACGTCCGCGCGAACTCTATTAGCTGGCGGCTGAAATCGCCGCGCAGCTTCGCTCCGCCTGACCGGGTCTGAGACCCGGTCCCACACGACCAAAGCAACCCAACGTCACACAGTTTCGCTCGCTTCGCCTCTTCGACTTCGCTCAGGGCAGGCCTTCGCTGTACACAAGGCGGCTGTAGCTACATGAGATGGACGTGTACCATC
>Ga0193751_1002077_pt1 | contig 12372 bp, 9 predicted proteins | sample L1c2metaG_FD_143050 | JGI IMG/M metagenome (GOLD analysis project Ga0193751, IMG submission 143050) | Soil microbial communities from a riparian zone of the East river system, Colorado, United States - L1c2 | ecosystem: Environmental > Terrestrial > Soil > Riparian zone | place: USA: East River... | reverse complement strand
ACCCACATGCCAATGCGGTGTAGTGCGTCCGCCAGAACATCCGTGCCGGGGCCTATGTCTTTCGCGTACACGGCGGCAGGGTGAACCTCAGCCGTCTTCTTCATCTTTTTGATGTCAACTAACCGAGTGGCAAGATCGATCCCAACGACTTCCCCAATCTTCTCCTTCTTCGCGCATAGTTCCTCACCTGCGCGAATATTCGTTTCTTGTTTGTCAAAGGCGTAGCGATCCGTCGGTATATTGCGCTGAACCCCCAATCGTTCTACAAAACGCAGGCCTGACAAGGCAGAGCGCTCATCGAGAAGATCTTCGTCTGTGAGTTCGCCCAGACGGTAGAACTCCCACCACTCTGATTTCAATTCGCGGCGGTGCCAATCAAGCAAATGGGAGAGCAACCGGCGCGCGGCCTGTTCCTCTGTACGCTGTCCGGGGTCGTCCGGTACACCCAAGCGAAGATCTGCGGCGAGTGCAGCAGTGCGTTGCTGCCTCTCATCGAGGGCTCCGGGAGGTGCTCCATCACCCGGTGTGGGCCTGGGGATCCGATTTCCAGCGTGTTCCAGTTGGTGTCGCTCGCTCTCCAGCCAATCGCGGAGTGCGTGCGTCGAATTGCAGTCGTCAGCGTTGTACAGACCGACTATGTTACGGAGTTCCGCATCGATTTGCCGTTCTTCGCCAAGCTCTAGGACGTGCTGCACTTGACGTAGGGCGCTGCGCGCCTGTTCCAGAGGCGCTTTTCTGTGAAAACCATAAAACGGTTCGAGCGCCTTCAGGGAGTACTGTTCAACGCTGGCACGTATAGCTCGCTTTGTCACCGTGTGCAGGTCGACCAAGAGATACGCCCGCAACATCCGATCAATCTCATCCTCGCGGGTGGCATAGCGGCCCATGAGTCTTTTGAGTGCGCCGGATTCGTACCCGGTGAAGTGATAGACATGCATTGCGGGGTCGCGCGCCCAGCGATCCATCACAAAATCAACGAACCACTCGAACGCTTGCTTCTCGCCTTCTGGGCTCAACGCCCAGTGCGAGCGATAGGAAGGGTTCCCCGCCTCGTCGTTGGCGACGAGACCAAAAAGATATTCGCGCCCGCCACGGCTAATAAAGGGATCTCCTTCCAGATCAAAAAATATGTCACCGGGTGAAGGCTCGGGTAGGAGGAAGAAGCCATGTTCCTCGTTGAGGTCCAGAATTTCATGTATGGGCCTCTCTTGGACACGGCCTGCAACCTGCACGCGCGCTTGCTCCCTGACGCGAACGTAACTGCCCGGAGATCCATGCTCCGGGCGTTTTTCGAGGGGTAGCGGAAGGACTGCGAGATTTCGCACTTCGTTGACATCCCAGACATGCAATTGCTTCTGCTGCAGCTTGCTAATACCAGCCACCAGCGACAGGTGATCGTCTCGACGCCTTTGCCCGTCGCACTCGGCCCACCATCGGCATATCGCACAGTGCGGCGTGGGCTCGGGGTAGGTCGGGGTTGTGCTGCCCTCATTCTCCACCGCCTTTTCAAGGCGGCCCTTGACGTAACGATAGTAGGCTGCGTAGTCCAGGACGCGGTACGGTTCAGAACAGAATCCGTCACCAGGCGGAACGACGTGCATGTACTCCGGCCATTGGCCCTGAATTCCGGCGAGACATTCGGAATACAGCGATAACTGGAGAATGGTCGCCGCCTTTGTTTCCATGGCAAGCTTGCAATCATGAACTTCATAGGACCACGCCCCGAATTTACTCGCGCGCTCTACGCGACGGAGTAGGTCTGCGCGGCCATGCCATCGTCCAGCCCGGAGTGTCGGCTGGACGATGACGTCTATGCCTGTCCGCATGGCATTTTCCACCTCGCCGGCCGACTTCTCTACATCGGTATCGGACAACTCAACGACAGATGATCCCTCAGCTGCTAAATACGGAACATAATTGCTCTCCTGTTCCGGCGCGACTGCAGGGCTAGGCTCTGTTTGGCTTGTGCTCCTCAAATCAATAACAGATAATCCCTGACCAGCTAAATAGGCGACATAGTTATTCTCGTGTTCCAATCCCCGCTTCTGAAGAACCCACAGGTCTGGCGAGCGCCATTCTGGAGCGGATCTTTCGCCGACGGCGACGCCGAAGTCCAGAGATGTCAGGTGACGACAAGCTAAGTGATTGCCTAGGTCACTCGCGGATAAAAGGAAATCGTCGGAAGAGGCTCTCATATGTTCAGCAAATCTTGGTCAGCCGCAGACCAAACGAGCATACGCCCAAAGCCGACACATCAGTGGTGACAACAATCACGCAAAGAACAGATAAGGACCGGAACCGCCACATGGGGGGAGAACGCTTTTGAATCGCCGGAATTCCAGTTGGCAGACCAAAGGAAAACTAGGGTCTTGCTGCTCTTGAGGTCTTCTCAGCTTCACTGGCCAGGAAGCGAGCTTCCCGCAGATCGATGCGGGCTTTGTGGCCGTGCTTCGCAAGAAGGTATAGCAGCTCGCTGCCGCTGATAAGCGTAATTGGTTTTCCCTTCGCGAACTCATAGGCATCCGGGCCATAATCTGCGGTGGTGACCAGGATGCCCTTGTTTGCACCCTCGTTGTGAACGGTACCGTATAGGTCCCTCACGGCAGAGACGCTCACCGTGTTTGTGTACCGTTTCGCCTGGATTACGATCTTCCCGCCGCGAATCGGGTCTGGATCGAATACAACCGCATCGACTCCCCCATCCCGACTCGCCTGTGTGATCTTTACTTCCCCCCCTTGGGTACTGAATTCCTCTTCGAATAGTTGCCGGATCAGATGTTCGAAGTCTTCCCAGTCCATTGCCGCGAGGTTGGAGGAACTGTCGAGTGTTTCCGCCACGTTGTATGCCGGGACGAATCTCTTGTCTTCCTTATTTAACTGCAAAATGGGCCTGACTGGTTGGAGAGCCGTCAGCCGGGCGGCGGAGACCCCTTTCAGCTTTTTAAAGCAGGCTTTTGCGTCCACCTGAGCGAGGTTGATGTCCATGAATTCTGACTTGGCCCCCTGAATCGACAAAATGCAAGCATTTACCTCTTTCCCTGTGGCCTTATCGACCGAGTTAACCCAGCCATTGAATACGACGACGTCAATCGCGTTTGCGGCGTCCGCTTGAAACAGCTCATAAAGTGAGCGCAATGCGATTTGGTAGAGAACTGAATCGTATGTGCGGTTGAGCCACGCCTCATTAACCTCCACCTCTTGGAACGCATCCCGGGTCGCTACGTATTTCACCTCTTTCAAAGTGGGCAAGGCCGTAATGTCGGGCAGACAGTAGTCGACCACGATGGTACGGGACTCTTCCACGAATTCGATAGAAGCATCAGCCGGGAACGTGCCAGGGTATTTGGAAGTGCTCAGCACCATCTTGCAATATTCCGGGATCGACTCCGACCGGCGATCGAGATATGCCTGCTTGGATTCGTCGATCGCTGCATTCCGCTTGCGACGATCCTCCTGCCACTCTGCCTTGTTCGCTTCCCAAGCCGCATGAGCATTCGCGAACTCTTGAAGATGCTGTTTGTTCCGTCGTTCTGCCGCGGCCTTGACATCGAGCCAGGATTGGCGTGCGCTCTGAAACAGGCCCCTCACACGAGAGCGCTCTTTGTCGCGAATCGGGGCAATGAGACGAGTGATGAAATTGAGCACCGGCTGGAATTGCGGATCACTGATATCAGGCTCCCTCGGCGCAGGCTCCTCCTTGGGCCACACAGGTTCTGCAGAAGGAAATTGGGAACGATCTTTCAGCCTTTCCCAAGCGATAGTGTGATCCACTTCGAGGACACCCGTGAGCAGATGGTCAAGACCGTCTAGTTCCTCCTGTGCCTCCCTGCTTCGCTCCGCTGCAGTCTGCTTGTTCGTTTCCTTCGTCTGAGCCGCTTTGAGTTGGGCCTGTTTCTTCGCTCGCGAAGCTTGCACACGTTCCCACTGCTCGTTCCAGGACTTCAACTGCATCTCGGCCCGGAGCTGCATGATCGCGGGGGTTTCGCCTTTTACAACTCGATGCTTATGAAGTCCGTCGTGCCTGATCTCAGATTGCCACATATCGTTGGAGTGAAACACTGAATGTACCGTTAATTGGCGGCCTGTATCAATAGAGTTTGCGAGGTTCTTCCATCACCCAAGTAACGCCATCTGGAGATGGCTAGCCGGATCCTCATTCCAAGATCACCTGTTTATGAGCGCGGCGTCGCAGCCCAGCGATGTCTTGAGCAAACAATTTCGTCTACGGTCGCCTTGAGCACTCGCTTTCGGGAACTCGCCCTGTCGAAAACACGAAGAGGGCGTTCCGCGTGGTTCGCGATTGTAATGGTCGCCACAGCGCTAGCAGCGGGGATTCATTGGCTCACCACTGAACTCTGGATTTCGGCCCTTACTTGCTAGGCCTGGCACACACCTGGCACAGAGCCGCCCGAAAATGGTCAGATTTCATGCGGGCCGAAAAGCTCGGTCGCCTGATCGGCCGTCACCCGGCCGCTTTGTAGACATGAGTTCTACTGCCAGGATCTGACTATCAAAACCAGTTCCTCTTCGTTTTTCGCTTGAACCCTGCAAACCGCCAAGGAACCCGTCAAGGTTGCCCTGCGGCTCGCGCTGCTCGACCTGTGACCGAACCCTTGCCGGTTTGCCTTCACATCCTCCGCTAGAAAACGAAGCCACACAATCGAAGCACCAAAGCTGAAAAGCAAAAACGGTTGTGTGCGAAAGGATGTAATCGTATGGCACGTAGAGCAGCAGGACAGATTATCGCAGGAGGCAACGACACCTGGATGGTTCGGATGTATGTGGGGAACCATTCTCAGACGGGTAAGCGGGTGTATGAAAACCGGACCATTCACGGATCGAGACGAAAGGCGCAGGCCTAGCTGAATAAGAAGCTGGTGGCGCGCGATCGCGGGCGCGAGACCGATGGAGCCAAGCTCAGATTGAATCAGTATCTGGATCGATGGCTCGAAACCGCGGAGATGCGGCTGCGCGAAAGGACTTTTGAGGATTATCAATATTTGCTAAACAAGCACGTGCGCCCACGTCTTGGCGAAAGACGGCTGGCAGCGATTTCTCCACTCGACATTCAAGCCATCTACAAGCAGATGCTCGACCGCAAACTCTCGGCCCGCACCGTGCACTACGCGCATACCGTGTTAGGCTCTGCCCTGCGCCAGGCGGTAAAGTGGCAACTGCTGGAGCAAAGTCCCGCCGCTGGAGTTCAACTTCCCCGCGTGCACCGAACGGAATTGAAAGTGCTCGATCTCGAACAGTCACGCGTGTTTTTGAAAACGGCTGTGCCGACTTATTACGGGACTTTGTTTGCGGTTGCCGTCACTACCGGGATGCGCCCCAGCGAGTACCTCGCGCTCAAGTGGTCGGACGTCAACTTCGAACGCGGCACGGTGAGCGTCTCGCGTACTCTCACGAAGAGTTGGCGCGGCTGGGCGTTCAACGAGACCAAACGCGCTCGCAGCCGTCGTGTGATCCGGCTGCAAAGCTGGATTGTGAGACTTCTCGAACAGCTGCGCATTGATCGTGCCGGCAAAACGCCGCAGTTTGCGGAATGGCCCGATGCGGCAGAGCTGGTATTCAAAACCACTAAAGGCACACCCGTCGCACAAGGCTATCTGGTCACCAAATGTTTCAAACCGCTGTTGAAGCAAGCCGGCTTGCCGAACATTCGGCTTTACGATCTGCGTCATACTGCGGCCACGCTGGGACTCTTCGCCGGGGTTCCACCGAAAGTGGTTTCTGAACAACTCGGCCATTCGAACGCCGCTTTCACTTCCCACGTGATGCCGCACATGCAGGAGGAAGCGGCGGCGAAGGTGGAAGCGATCCTGTTGGCGGATGGGGCGCTGGTCAGCGATGAATCGGCAGCGCCAGCGAAGGCCGAAACCAGGGCGCCAGTTCCCTTTCCGGAAATTGCGGACAGGCCTTTCACTGTTGGCCATTCGCAACAACCGTCCAGAGAGTTCGCCTAGTGAAGTGCGTGAAGGTGCCAGTTTGGCTGATGCGAAATGCACTCTACTAACATCAGGGACCAATATAAGCAGCCGGTCTCGTCCCTTTGGCTCTTTACTTAGCAAGTATGTAGAGAGTCTCGCGCCTTTGAAGTCGTTTTGTGAGGGATCGAGCGGGATTACATTTTGTTCTGAATTCGTAACAAGCGCATTTTTTTGGTTGACGAGTAAGGCCACCCGAGTATACTTCGCCCTCCGAATTGCACGCCTATCGAATGCAAACGATGGGGAAGAGGCGTCAATCGACAACCTGGCCAATTGCGAGGAGGCCTAAAAATGAAATCGGTGATTGATCCGGTGGTAGTGCTACTCTTTGTCGCAGTTGCGACTTCGACTAGCTATGCCCAAACCAATACGGTTGCCAGCGCGCAGTCTGACAATCAGGCAGCTGTCTCAGGACAACATGCGGCTCAATCGAAGAACGCTCGCAAGCTGAATACCCCGCCCATTTCCTTGATGTGCCAGCAGCTCCAAACAGACCAGGAGCTGCCTGCGGCCTGCCAACCTCCCAAGGACTTGCAAAATTCTTATTGCATCGATGCAGCAAGCAACTACAGCGACACAACTATCAGTGTTGGCCACAAGAATGTGATTCAGTTCTATCTTATCAATAAGAATCCCTTTCTATTCAACTATACGATCGCAGTGTCTAAGACCGACTTTTCGGAAGAGAATGCAGAAGCTCTGAGTGCATTCACCGGGGAAGTGGGTCTGTCGACCGCACCGGCTAAGCCTTCGACTTCGCTGCCTTCACTTGGCGTGACGGCAACTCCAACTGTCTGCCAGTCTAGGCTGCAGGCTATCGAAGCCCGGGGGCGCAAAATATCTTCAGATTTAAGTATCTTGGGCGCGAACACCACGGTGCTCACGACTACTCTCCAAAGTAAACTGGGGAAGATAAACGCGGGACGTCTTAAGAGCGCTGGTCGCCAGGCTGCAGCACTCTGTTCCGACGCAACCGCGCTCATGGGCGAGCTTGATCTTCAGCACACTCAACTTGAAGAGGTAACCGGCGCGACTGGTGCACCCCAGACAGCTTCTGCCGATGATGTGCTTGGAACGATTCAGAAGCAAACCGCCCAGTTGAACCTGTCACTATCTCAGTACAAAGACATGTTGGAATCCAGTTTGCCTTGCAAAGACTCAGACGTGTGTGTGGACACCAGGGAGGACAGCAAGAAGGAAAAGTTCGAAGCAGCATCTGGATGTAAGACGCCTGACGAATTTCGTATCGCTATGCTCTCACGGCACAACGACGATAGTTTTCTGGCCGATGCAACAACCGGACTCACGAAGGTAAGGGATCAAGTCGCCCAAATCTCGACTGCAAATTGTCACATCCATGCTGCACATGATCAGATCGCCTCAGTCCTGAAAAATGAGAACTCCTTCTTTGAAAAAATTGGGCCTTATGGTCCCTACTCGGACAGTCAAGATGTAACGATAGCGGTGTCGCGTTCTTTGAACCCGCCTGCAGACGATGGTTGTGTTGCGACGACGGTTTCCAACACCCCTACTGCGAAACAGCCAGCGGAAAAAGCTGAGCCAGGGCAGGGTAGTTCGACGCCAGCGCCTAAACCACCAAAGGCCGCCGGCAATCCTGTCAGCAACGTCGTTGTGCATTTTGGCGGAGGGCAAAGAGTGTATGCCGGTGTAGGTCCAGCTGTTTCCTTCCTCGCCGTCAAGGAGTTCCAGAGGGCTCAGGGAGTCACGAGTGGCGGCACACCGGCCACAATCATTGCTTACAGCACGAATGGTGCAACGCGCGTAGCTCCCATCATGGGATTCCTTCATGTTAGACCAGCAGACAGCGAAAGATTGTTCATTACCTTAGGAATTACGGCAAAGAACGACAACAAAGGAACGGCGGCCGAATTTTTGTTCGGCGGCTCTTACGGGCTCCTCGGCAATTGGCTTTTTCTCACCGGAGGTGCATACCTAGGACAGCAACAACAGCTGGCCGGAAATCTGGTAGTGGGTCAGCCGGTTCCCACCTCACTCACGGGAGAGATTCCCGTTCAGAAGTCATATCACTGGAGTGGAGCGTTTTCCATCAACGTCCGTATTCCCGGGCTGGGAACGAAGAGCAACACTCCGAAACCACAGACCTCGTCAGGCAGTAAGCCGCCTGGCACCACCTGAACAGGCCCGGCAGCGAAGTGTCTTCGTGTCCGCCAACCCTGGTCACCGACTCTGGGAATAGGGAAACCAAGCTAGCGCTCCAGGAGGATATCGTGAAAATGCACAAAGGACAAGCGTACCGGGAAATAGAAGGATCCGAATCCACAAGGCCTGATCGGGATCCCAGGTGTTTCATGATGGGAACAGCGAGTCGATGTGGATCCGCCATATTGTCGGACAGCAAGGCAGTAGCCCTTCTGCTCGTCGTTGTGCTGACTGCGGCCGCGTGCAACAATACCGCCAAGCGTCCGGTCTCGGAAACGGAGAGCTCAGGCGACAAACATCGAGCAACCGGACTGCGTGTTCCTGACAATCTGTCCGAGATCGCTAGACAGGCAAATGTCCGTTCGTCGACGCTGTTGGCAACCGCCGTAAAGACAACGAAAAACCCGAATATTCGCAGCGCGATCCAACATCCAGATTATTGCGACGCGGCTGCCGAGACATTTGATTTTCGAACGCTCGATATGGTGAGTCCTGTAAAGGATCAGGGCCAATGTGGTGCTTGCTGGGCCTTTGCCACGAATGCCGTCCTGGAAAGCTCTTACCTGGCGCTTCGCAAAGAGCATATTAGCGCCTCGGAGCAAGAGCTAATCAGTTGTGCGCCCACGGGACAGTTTGGCGAGCGAAATTGCTCAGGTGGATGGTGGGCGTTTGACTTCCTTGAGAAACCCGGAATCGAGTCCAGCTCTCACTATCCTTATGCCGGGTCGGACGGGGAATGCCGGAGTCCTATCTCTGTGGAATTTCGGACGTTCGTTTCGGGTTATGTCCTAGACGCTAGCAGAGTCACCACCGTACCCTCGGACTCTCAGCTGAAGGGCGCAATGTGCAAACATGGCCCCCTCGCTGTGGCCTTTAACGCGACACCGGCGTTTTCCGATTTTGGTTGGAACAATCACTCGCCGTCTAGTATTTTCGCAGAATCTGACCCGGGAAAGGTCAATCATGGGATCACGTTGATTGGCTGGGACAAAGATGGCTGGCTCATAAAGAATTCGTGGGGGCCGTCCTGGGGAATCAACGGCTTAATGCGGGTTCGTTATGGGACAAACAGCATAGGGTTCGGTGCCGCCTGGACCGAGGCCTGGCCTAAGGACTACGACCCTCCAAAAACAATGCGCGTGTTGATAGAACGGTCCATGGCCACATCGAAGAAGCCCGAATGAGCAACCTTGGCGGATTTCCGGCCGCATCTAATAGGCATGGCTAAGTTCGCGCGCTGGAATGAGAAAGTTCTCCTGCTGCTGGGCTGTGTCCTGACGCTGGCCCTTGCTCAGCACGCACAGGAGCATGGCCGTTGGGTGTTCACGGAAAAAGATGCTGGCAAAACACTGAAAGTCAGTGTTGGGGATACCGTCGTGGTTAAATTGCCCGCTATACCTGGCAATGGCTATGTCTGGCACCTGGCTAGCGCTGACGGTGTGGCAAAGACTAAACAGACAAGATTTGAACTCTTGGAAAAAGGACAGCCTGGCGCGCGAGCAGCGCAGGTGTTCCAGTTAGTCATCGTAAAGGCAGGTCAGCACGAGCTCCCTTTCTCGTACCGCAGGGGAGAAGAGGTTGCGCGGACTTGTACTTTGAGGCTCGACGCGCGTTAGTTGGCCTTAGTATTCAGTCGGCCCGCTTTTTCGGTTAAGGGTTTAGGGCGATGACAAACGTAAGTGAGCGAACTTAGACCACGTTCCGAACTCAGAACGAACCACAACAGAGTAGCGCAACACCCCTGTCTCGGCCAATCAACGTTAAGGGCGGCCGGTTCCCTTCCCGGAAATTCCGCACAGGATTGGCACAGCGGGTTCGGGGGAGCATCTGCTTTCAGCCATATAAATAAGGTGAGACTGAGCCTCCGCAAGTCCTTAAGTGCCAATCGCAAAAAGCTTTATTCGCTATTCGCGAATCGCGAATGTAGAATGAAGGCATGCCTCTAAAGCCTCAAGACATAATGGTTGTTCTCAAACTCTGCACCTATGAACGCAAGCGGCCACCCATGTCGATCATCGCGGCAGATCTGAACATGAGCCCGTCTGAGATTCATGCTGCCATCAAGCGTCTTCAGCAAGCCCGGCTTTTGCATGGTCCGGAGATGCAAGAAAAACCGAATCTCTCGACTCTCCAAGAATTTCTCCTGCACGGAGTGAAATATGCATTTCCCGCGGAACATGGACAGCTGACGCGCGGATTGCCAACTTCGTTCGCCGCTCCCCCACTGAGGGATAAAATTGCCTCGGGCGATGACCTTCCCCCCGTATGGCCATGGCGGGACGGAGAAACCCGCGGCATGGCTTTCGAACCTTTATATAAGACCGCTCCCGCGGCCGCGCTCCGCGATCCCACCCTGTATGAGTTGCTCGCCTTGGTCGATGCCATTAGGGATGGGCGAGCACGCGAACGGAAGATCGCAGAGAAAGAGCTAATAAGCAGACTGCGCACAGGAAATGTCAAAACACAATCTCGAATTGCTCGTTGACGCGGCTCGCCTTCTACAGCCACTCCTGGGCGAATTGGTCTTTGTCGGAGGAAGCACGACGGCGCTTCTCATCACCGACAAAGCCGCGGCAGAGGTCCGTCCTACCTACGATGTGGACGCTATTGCCGAGATCAGATCCTACGCCGCATACGCTGATTTCTCAGAACGGCTCCGGAGGTGCGGCTTTTCGGAGGATGCCAGTGCAGAAGCTCCGATTTGCCGATGGCGGCTGAACAAGACGATTTTGGACGTCATGCCGCTCGACGAGAATATCCTGGGGTTTTCCAACCGCTGGTACAAGCCGGCTATGGATTCCGCCGTTGTACGTGAACTGGAACCAGACCTGCGCGTTCGAGCTGTGACTGCAGTTTACTTCTGCGCGACGAAGTTGGGGGCATTTGCTGGTCGAGGTAAGAGTGACTATCAATCGAGTCATGATCTCGAAGATCTTATAGCGGTCTTGGATGGACGGCCGGAAGTAGCCGAAGAAATCCACTCTGGGCCGGAGGACGTTCGCGCATACATTGCGGCAGAATTCAGGAGGCTGTTTGCCACCCCGGAGTTTCTAGATGCATTACCCGGCTACCTGCTCCCCGACCAAGCGAGCCAGGCTCGCGTTTCGATATTGCTTGAGCGATTGCAAACGATAGGGGCCTTTTAGTCGAAAGGTCTATCCAGGTTTTCGGCACACCGTTGGCACACTGATGCCGAAAACCAGCGCGTCTGGCGCGCTAGACGGCTGATGGAATGTCGGCCGATAAAGGACTGCGAGGCGGGCGGGTCCTTGTGCCAGTGAAACTTCCTCAAGTGTAGCCGCATAAATAATCCAAAGCCGATCGTTACTCCTGGCTTTTGGCAATGGCGATTGCTTTTGCCGTGAGCGAGGCGATGAAATTCTGGAAGTTAAGTTCAACTGCCGGTTCCTGGTAAAGGCCGTGGGGACCGTCGTTGGAATTTGACATGAGAAAACACGCCGCATCATACAAGCGCTCACGGACGAGCTTGGTCAGCAGAATCTCGTAACGTTTAGCGTAAGACGCTTCCTTGAATTCTGGAAAAACCTTGAAATGGGGTTCTCTGGCTCTTACCGAGCTAACCGATGCCGGCGCTTCCTCGAGAAGCATCAGATACCCAAGCCACGGCCTGGCGGACGGCTTGAACGCACCTTCCCGGTAAGCCGCCCAGATATCTACCGCACTCCCGATGGCTTCTTCAGTGCGGTTGTTATAGTTATTTCCGAATGAGCCCACCTGCGATTTAAATTCGATGCCGGCCAGAAGCTTACCGTCTGAGACGATAAGAAGATCCCACTTCTTCTCCGGACGATACCATCCCGGAAGCTCGACATATTTTTCGCAATAGACATGTGCCTTGGGAAGACCACTCTCACAGAGAAGGTCACGGACCAGATTAACGAAGCCATTCATCTGCGCCCCGCCCGTAACCGCCGACCGAGCGCCTGCGTCCTTGCTTCCCGAAGATGCTCCCTGTTTCTGTGCTTGAGTCTCTCTTGTGCTCCAGAAGTGTTTGACGGCAGCGCGAAGCCGCTCATCGATCTCGCGATTGAGAGTCATTTCGTGCGGCTCTTCTTTCGCACATCGAGGGTGGTCTCATTGAACAACGAGGAAGTCTCGTCCGCAATTCGTTGGTATGCCGAATCGAGATAGTGCTCATCCACCTCGAACCCTATGCTGTTTCTACCAGTACGGGCAG
>Ga0193751_1002076_pt1 | contig 12375 bp, 8 predicted proteins | sample L1c2metaG_FD_143050 | JGI IMG/M metagenome (GOLD analysis project Ga0193751, IMG submission 143050) | Soil microbial communities from a riparian zone of the East river system, Colorado, United States - L1c2 | ecosystem: Environmental > Terrestrial > Soil > Riparian zone | place: USA: East River... | reverse complement strand
CCACCGTCGGGACCCGGGCCGGGCGTTAAAGCGCCCCACAAGGCGCCGCAGCCGCCTAGTTCTCCCATGCGCACGCCGGGAGAGCCGCAGCCGCCATCCGGGCCAGGACCGCACGCGGTTCGCACAACCGTGGTTGCGGAGGTTAGCTCAGCGGTCGTGGAGCGCCCTCCAGTCTTGCCGGCGCGGTGTGTGGTTCTCGATGAATTCCTCGCACCTCAAGAACTGGATGATCTGATGCGCTTCACCATCGCACATGAAGGCGACTTCAGTGCCAGCGAAGTCGTTTCTCCGGTCGCGGATGGCGGTATCGTGAACTACGAACACCGCCGCTCTCAAGTTCTGATGGACCTGTCACATCACCGGGACTTGATCCTTGCGCGTATACAGTCTGTGTTGCCGCAGGTCCTGAAAAAGCTCGGCATGGAGGAATTTTCTACTGCCGATGTGGAGGCGCAAGTCACCGCCAGCAACGATGGGGACTTCTTCCACTTCCACAGCGACAACGGGAGCGATCGCGTGGCCTCGCGGCACCTCACCTTTGTTTACTTCTTTCATCGCAAGCCGCGGCAGTTCGACGGCGGAGAATTGCGGATTCACGACGCGCGTCTGGAAGAAGGCAATTACGTCAGCGAAGGCACGTACCAGACGATCGTGCCGCAGCAGAATCAGATCGTCTTCTTCCCGTGCGAATTGCTGCACGAGATCACTCCGGTGAATTGCACTTCGCAGCTTTTCGCCGACAGCCGCTTTACCCTAAACGGATGGCTTCGTCGCTAAACAATCCGGCGTGGCTGGAGTGGATGACAACTCTGTTGGGAGGGGCGTCGCGGCATACCTATGCCGCGACCCTTCCTCCCAACCGGTTTTACTGTTTGCTCGACGAATTGCCCCTGCACTTAATACCGCAGCGTGCTCGCCAGTTGTTGCAAGGTCCAGAGAATCGTCGGGAGACTCTTTATCTAAATCCGGATTGCATACTTTGTGACGCGGAACAGATACCGGATGAACTGGCGGCTGAAAGGGCGCTGCTCGCCGGGTTCGCATTGCAAGGAACGATCGCATGGGTGCGAAGCTCGTCGAGTGGCAACGTGCTTCCATTCTGGCTCGGACCGGAATTCGACAGAATAGTGCAAGGTCTGCGTCCGAATGAACCGATGCCTTCGTCAACGCCGGAAAATGCGCTGCGCCTGCTGGCCGCCGCGAACATTCTGCTCCCTGAAACCCCAACCGGCCAGCAACGAGTTCAGCGAGAAGAACGAATCCGGGCAGCTTCTGTGATTTTTCGAGCGAAAGGTTACGCTTCGCTAGCCGACTTGATCCACCCGTTTCATGTCGCTGCGTTGCGACGCTACTATCGTTACCTGATTCGCACCGGTGCGATTAGGCTTGGCGATGGGCAAAGTCCGCGCCGTTACGTGGCCTACAACGAGCCCGTGGCGCGCTACTTTCACCGTGACATCACAACTATTCTGAGCGCAGTTGCCGGGGAGCCTCTGAAACCGTCTTATGTATACGTCGCCTCTTACCTGAGCGGAGCAGAACTGAAGAAGCACACGGACCGGGAGCAATGTGAGTTTAGCGTGACGTTCAGCCTGGATTTTTCTCCGGAACCCGCATTGGCTACTCCTTGGCCCATTCATCTGGATACTCCCACGGGCAAGGTCACGGTTTATCAAGGACTCGGGGACAGCCTGGCCTATCGTGGAACTCGTTTGCCGCACTATCGCGACCCTTTGCCATCAGGACAAACCTCGACTTCAATTTTCTTCCACTATGTGGCGGCTGATTTGGCGGGTTCTTTGGATTGATAGAAAGTAAGTCCGCAGCTAACGCAAGCCGGAAATCAGATATAGAACCGACAGGACCTGACTGTAGCTATAGGCGAATCGGCTTCCGTCCCGACTGACCTGCACTGGAGCCACCATCACAACCCCGGCCGAAACACCCGGGCGCAGCTGTTGGACCACAGTCTGCGTACCGCTGTCGATCGCAACTTTGTAGATTCGACTGGGAAGTTCACCGGTGTGATAGCCGTAGAGGAGGGAACCGTCATTTGACCATTGCACCGGCAGAAAGCCGGCTTCCAGCCCAGGAATCAGACGGGGCGAACCGCCTTCGATGGGGTAAATGGCAACGGCAGAATTCGGTCCGACGCCAACGACGAAGCGGGCATCGGGCGAGGACGGGCCGCAGACCGTTCCTTCTGGAGTCACGGCTTTCGGTTTGCCGCCAGCCAACTCCAACACATAACATCGGGTCCCGTGGCCTCGCTCACTTCCATTGGCGATGATCCGCTGTCCGTCTAGAAAGCGCGCCCATCCGCTTTGAATATGTTCCAAACCGCTGATGTCGACGGTACGAGGTTGGCCAGCACCGATAGGTAACAGCGTTACTTGTTGGGGCTGGCCGGTGGAGACCGAGATTGCCCACTTCCCATCCGGCGAAAGTCCGCCTGCGCTGCCTTCGCCAAGACGAACGGGCAACGTTCCGTCCAAGTTGCGCAGCGCGACGGCATAGCCTGGTCCCGCTGCTTCGCTGGCATCCTCAAATAGCACGAACTTTCCGTCACGCGAAATATCCTTGGCGACATTCCAGTCGTGCCACGATACCTCCATATCCTCTTTGCTGCCCAGCGTGCTGAATGCCATTGCCAGGCGCTTGGAGTTCAATGCCACCAATACGCTGCCATCCGGAGCTATATCTTGCAGCGTAATTCCCATGGGCAGGTCGAGAACTGTGCGAACTTTGCCCGATAAGCTGACCGCCATCAAATTAAGGTCAGTGCCTTTCGCGATTGCAGTGAACCAGATTTCCTTCCCGTGCCACGCGACTCCCTGCTCGGATTCGTATTCTCCGCTCAGAACCTGCACATGCCCAGACAAATCGACAACGCACACCGCGCCGCGATTGTCCCAGAGCGCGGGGTGATCCATGAAAGCGATATGGTCGCCTTGAGGTGAAAAGCGAATGTTACTGATCCATCCACGGCTCTGGTACAGCACCTTGCCAATTGGATATTCCAGGCGGCTGTGAGCGTCGACATAGTCCACGACAGCCATGTTGCCCTGGGAATCCCAGTCGGCCCAGCGAACGTCGGCCAGCAGTTCCTTCGGTGACCCTCCCGCGAGCGGTGTGCGAGCCAGCATTCCTCCGACAGGTTCCAGTTCGCCATTGTGCGTGCCATGCAGAACGACCGCGAGTTCGTTATTGCGCGAAATCGCCAGCAGATTGGCATCGTTCAAATCGAGCGGCTGGGCCAGAAGAGAATTTCCCACGGTGGAGAAAAGCTGCACCGGTTTGTTGTTCCACGCAGCGCTATAGACGATCGACTGAGCGTTGGGGGCGAAGCGCGCCGAATATACCGTGCCCGCTTCGAAGGTTACGCGACGGTAGGCGGGGGCCGGCGCGGAAGTGTGCAGTAGTTGAGTAACTGCCAGAAGCACTGTCGCCGCCAACAGCGCCATCAGCGCCCAAGGCAGCACCCCAGCCGTGCGCACTTTTTTGTGGGACGGAGAAGCGATCCGGATCGGAGAAGACCCCGACAAAGTCTGCAGCGCGAAGGTCAGGTCTTTGGCGGACTGAAAACGGTTCTCGGGATCCTTTTCCAGACAGTGTCTGACAATGTCCTGATACGCCGAGGGGATGGCCGCTTCTTCCAGTTTCGTGACCGGCGGTTCTTCGCGCAGGACCGCAGTCATGGTGTCAACTTCGGTCTCGCCGCGAAAGGCTCGCGATCCAGCCATCATTTCGTAGAGGATCGCTCCGAAGCTGAAGATGTCGCTGCGATGATCAACCGGCTTGCCCCGCAGCTGCTCCGGTGACATGTAAGCCACGGTGCCGATCATGGCCCCATGTTTGGTCACCGTGGTCATGCTCTCGATGGGGCGATCGCCTGCGGCGGCAGTCTGGAGTTTCGCTACACCGAAATCCAAAATCTTCACTCGCCCGTCGAGCGTCAGAAACAGGTTTTCCGGTTTAAGATCGCGATGAACGATTTTTCGCTCATGCGCGGCCGTAAGGCCATGCGCAATTTGCAGGGCGCAATCCGCAGCCTCACGCACCGGTATTCGGCCCTGTTCCAGACGCTGGCGCAGGTTTTTGCCTTCGAGCAGTTCCGAGACAATGTAGGGCACACTGCCCTCGAAGCCGACGTCGAAAATCGCCAGGATATTAGGGTGATTCAGGGCGGCGGCGGCGCGCGCCTCCTGTTCGAAGCGGCGCAAATGATCAGGATTGTCGCCGGAAGCCGGCCGAATCAACTTTAGAGCGACATCGCGGCCCAACCTTTCGTCGCGCGCGCGAAAGACTTCGCCCATCCCTCCCGAACCTATCTTTTCGAGGACCCGGTAGTGCCCCAGGATCTGGCCAGCCATAAGTAATTACATGAGCACGGTCTTCGCTTGGAATGTTAGGTGCGATGCCGAACGGAGTCAAGAGTTCCGAGTCTACATAGGATTGATTAACGGATTTTCGACTGATGCCGCTGCCTGAGCAGTTGTGATGCTATTCCTCAAATCCTCATTCATTCGCAGTGCAGCCCTTGCTTTAAAAGGGCTCGCGCAGGCTTCGCGTCGCGGTACACTTTTAGCGGAAGGATAGGCATCAATGTCCACTCTCAGCAGACGTTCTTTCCTGGGAATGGCCGCTGCCATGGGCGCCACGGCGGCCTGGGGTAATCCGTTTGGAATGGCCTCCCGCATTGCATGGCATGAACGCCGCGATCTTTTTCCTGAAGGCGTTGCATCTGGGGATCCCGATAGCCACAGCGTTCTATTGTGGACGCGGCGGCCGACGACGGAGGGAAAACCAGGTGCGAAGTTGAACGTTGAGGTCGCTGAAGATGAGATGTTCACTCGCGTTGTGGCGAATGCCGTAGCTCCAGTTTCGGCGGAATCCGACTGGACCTGCCGCGTATTGGTTGGCGGGTTGAAGCCCAGCTGCGTTTATTGGTATCGCTTCAGCGACCCCGAAGGCTTCGGCAGCCGTGTGGGCAGGACGATCACAGCGCCGGAACTGGACGACGCGAGACCGGTTCGTTTTGTTTTCGTGAGTTGCCAGAATGCGAACGACGGCGCGCAAAACGCCTACCGCAGAATGATTTTCGAGGATGAGCGAGCCGCGGAAGCGGACCGGATCGGCTTCGTGTTGCACCTCGGCGACTTCATCTATGAAATTGTCTGGTATCCGGAAGACCGTCCGCAGGGCATGTACGACCGTCGCCTGCGAGACATCGTGCGCTATCCGCACGGCGAGAAGATTCGCGACTTTCACATCCCGACGACGGTGGAAGATTATCGAGCCGTGTATCGCGGGTATTTGCGCGATCCGGATCTCCAGGATGCGCGGGCGCGCTGGCCGTTCGTCAATATGTGGGACAACCACGAGTTCAGCTGGCTGGGCTGGCAATCCGTGCAAAGGTTTGGAGGAAAAAACCTGCCCGCGCAGATTCGCAAGGTGGCAGCGAATCAGGCGTTCTTCGAATACCAGCCGGCGCGAATCACTAAATCGAGCGGACCGTCCCTCGATCGCTTCGATCCTCCGCCGGTGGTAGATACGCCGATCACTTCTTTTGACGGTCACGGCCTCGGTCAGGAGCCGAACAATCTTGCCGCCATCGGCAGCCTGAAGGGTTACCGCGCGTTGCGATGGGGCCGGAACGTGGAGCTGATTGTCACCGACCAGCGCAGCTATCGCTCCGAGGAACCCACCGATCGTCCCGAGGCAGCGCCACTTTCGAGCGATGACTTTCCCGAGTTCATCCCAGAAGCTTCCATGGAAATCCTGGATGCGGGGCGAACCTACAATGGCGGCCGACCACCAGCGGCGATTCGTTTCGGGAGCGTTGAGATAGAAAACTTCAGCAAAGACCGGCCGGCGCAGACAATTCTTGGCGCCGAGCAGAAAGCATGGTTTCTCGAAAGCCTGCATAACTCGAAGGCGACCTGGAAAATTTGGGGCAACACCACCGCCACGCTGGATATGCGTGCCGATCTGCAAAACCTGCCGCAAGGCATAACCAAGCCGTGGCCTGAGAATGGTTACGCCGCCGCCCCTATGGGGGATCATGGAAGTGCATATGTAGAGCGCGGCGAGATCTATGACTTCGTCCAAGCCAATGGAATCACTGGTTTTGCAACGGTAGCGGGAGATCGCCACAGCTTTTGGGCTGGGTTGGCGGCGAAGACTCTGCCACCAAAGCCGTTTGTTCCGGTCGGTATCGCTTTTGTAACGGGCTCGATTTCCGCCCCAGGACTGGTCGAAGCACTGGAACATTCCTTGCCGAAAGACCATCCCCTCCGATCACTCTACCTTGGGCAAGGGCCAGCCGATCGCGCTCCGCAGCCAACCATGAACTTGCTCGTGCGGCGTGGAGTGCGCTCCTGTCTCGAGTACGTTAAGAGCGGAGACATCGCAAAAGCGCGAACTCTATCCAATCCCGACCTTTCGCCGCATCTTTCTTTTGTCGACATGGGAGGCCACGGTTACTCGGTGGTTCACGCTACCACCGAATTCATGGAGACCGAATTCGTCTGCATTCCCCGCCCCATCGAACGCAGTGACCGCCCTGATGGTGGGGCTCTCAGCTATCGCGTTAGATTTCGAACCAGTCTTTGGAAGAATGGCGAAGCGCCAAAAATGCAGATGCAGCTTGTCGAAGGCGATCCAAAATTTTCGGTGTGAGCTCCCTTTCGCGTAAAGTGGCCACACCATTCATCAAGCTGGTCGTAATTGCTGATGTTCAATCTTCCATCAATTCCGTATAAACCGTCTTCGCCCCGTGCTATAATCCCAGTTCGCCTGCATCCATATCGAGGCAATCCTGTGATCTCCTCTGAAGGCGAATCCTGCGCCATCCAGCGTTCTTTAAAGACGGATCTTTAAATACGAGGTCTAACCATGTCTGGCCATTCAAAATGGGCCACAATCAAGCACAAGAAGGGCGCGCTCGACGCCAAGCGCGGCAAGATTTTTACCCGTCTCATCAAGGAAATCAGTATTGCCGCGAAGAACGGCGGCGGCGATCCTGACTCCAACCCACGGCTTCGTGGCGCCATCGTCGCCGCGAAGGCTGAGAACATGCCCGCCGACAACATCAAGCGGGCCATCCAGCGGGGCACGGGCGAACTACCTGGCGCCACCTATGAAGAATTCTCGCTCGAAGGCTACGGCCCGGGCGGAGTCGCCGTGTTGCTCGATATCAATACTGACAATCGGAATCGCACCGTCAGTGAAATCCGTCACGTCTTCGGCAAGAACGGCGGCAACATGGCCGAAGCCGGCGCCGTCTCCTGGATGTTCCACAAGAAAGGCGATATCCTCATCGCCAAGACGGCCGCCAAAGAGGACGACTTGATGAATATCGTACTCGAGTCCGGTGGTGAAGACTTGAATGACGATGGCGACAACTGGGAAATCCTGACCGACACTTCCGCCTACGAGGCCGTGCTGGAAGCGGTGAAGAAAGCAGGCATTGAGCCGATATCCGCCAGCGTTGCCATGATTCCGCAGAACTACATCAAGGTCGAAGGCGCTGCCGCCAATACTATGATCCGCTTGATGGAAGCGCTTGAGGAACATGACGATGTGCAGAACGTGCACTCGAATTTCGACATCGATCAGAAACTATTGGAAGAGGTTGCGGGATAGTTTCGCAGCCAATCAAAGTTCGAAAAGCCGCCCTCGCTTCGGGCGGCTTTGTTCTTGCTCGGTCTGATTGTGATCAGCAGGCATTCCGCGGACCGAAGTTTTCAACACGTTCGTGGAAAATGCTGTGGAAAAGCACCGATGTACTCGCGTAAGTGATTCACAGAGAGATGGTTCAGCACTTTGCACTGAAGCGGGTGCTGGCACTTTCATGCTAGAACTCGCGGGCAAAATAATTTTGAAAACTAGACTCGACAAAATTCTTGTGGACCGCGGACTGGCGGCGTCGCGCGAGCGCGCGCAGGCCCTTATTATTGCCGGCAACGTGCTGGTGGACGGACAGAAACTCGAGAAAGCCGGCGCGCAAGTCTCGAATGAGTGTGGGATTCGCCTACTCGGCGCAGATCTCAAATATGTCAGCCGTGGCGGACTAAAGTTGGAACGCGCCCTCGAACACTGGGGTATCGCCGTCACGGGAAAAATCTGTCTTGATGTGGGGGCATCCACGGGAGGGTTTACCGATTGCCTGCTGCAGCGCGGCGCTGCGGAAGTTATCGCGGTGGACACCGGTTACGGTCAGATGGACTTCAAACTTCGCCAGGATGCGCGAGTTCGGCTTCTGGAAAAAACTAACGCTCGCTATCTGACCCGTGAATCGCTCGGAGCCACCGTGGACTTTATCGCCATGGACGTTTCATTCATCTCGGCTACGCTCGTGCTTCCTGCTGTGATCGGCACCGCCTTTCCAGATTCACCGGACGAACGCCGGGAGCGAAAAATTGTCGTACTGGTGAAGCCGCAGTTCGAAGCGGGCAGGGAACATGTGGGGAAGGGAGGCATCGTCCGCGACGAAACTGCCCAGTTCGCAGCCGTGGAAAAAGTGAGGATGGCGCTGAACAGTCTTGGCGCGACGCAAACCCATACGATCGAGTCGCCCATCTTAGGCGTCGAAGGCAACCGCGAATTTCTCCTGTTGGGTATGTTTTAGCCCCAGTGTTCTCGGTGTCCTCTGTGGTTAAGCCGTCAAGATTCTGTACAATCTTTCTTTCATCATCAACATGTCTCAATCGTCCTCCCACAAGACGGCCGCCATTATGTCGCGGCCCAATCGCCCTCAGGTCGCCGAAATCATTCCCGGGCTTCTCGCCTGGCTCGCGGAACACGGTTACAGAGTCATCATCGATCTGGAAACATCGCACTACACCAACGGGCTCCCGATTGTGCCGCGGACAGAAATGGCGTCGAATCCCCTCGATCTTGTGATTGTCCTGGGCGGCGATGGAACCCTGTTGTCCGCCGCAAGGCATACGGCAGCAGTCGATGTTCCGCTGCTGGGCGTGAACCTGGGATCGCTCGGATTCTTGACGGAAGTTCCGCTACAAGCGCTCTACCCCATGCTCGAAGCGATTCGACACGGACGCGCCACGGTCGAAAATCGCTCGCTCATGCAAGTAGACCTGATGCGCGAAGACGAAGTTCGCGGCACCTATTTGGTCTTTAACGATGCGGTCGTCAACAAGACCGCCCTCGCCCGCCTGAATACCTACGACCTTCATATCGATAAGACATTCGTTTCCAGCTATCGCGCCGATGGTCTTATCGTCGCCACGCCCACGGGCTCAACGGCGTACTCACTGTCGGCGGGAGGACCCGTGCTCATGCCGACGGTGAAAGCATTCGTAGTCACGCCGGTGGCGCCGCATTCTCTGACCCATCGCCCGCTAGTGGTGCCCGACTCGGTGGAGATTGAAATCCTGCTTCGCAGCGAAGAGGAAGTCGCCTATCTGAGCTTGGACGGACAGCCCGGCTTCGATTTGCGCGACGGTGATCGCGTGCGCTGCCGCCGCTCCGAGCATCAGGTGAATCTGTTCCGCACCGGCACAGATTTTTTTCATGTGCTTCGCAACAAGCTGAAGTGGGGGGAAGAACGCTGACACTTAGGAGGAAGTATGGGAATCTTTCGAATTACCATCGTCGCCGCATTGTTCGCATTCGCAGGCGCCGCATTCGCGCAGGGTCCGGTCGCTAAGCCTGCCACTGAATCCTCCACCGTCCTGGCAACCTGGTCAATGATCGAGAAGGACTTTACGTCCGCCGCCGACGCTATGCCGGAAGACAAATACTCCTTTGCTCCTTCTGCAGGAGAGTTCAAAGGCGCGCGCACGTTCGCGCAACAGGTTGGGCACGTGGCTTGCGCCAATTTTGCGTTCTTCAAGGAATTCGAGGGAACGAAGCCTGACGAAGACTGCCGCTACAACGGCCAAGAGCCCAAGAAGAATAAAGCGGAGGTTATGAAATACCTGCGCGACTCGTTCCAGTTTGCCGATCAAGCGATAGCCAAACTGAACACGCAGAATTCCCTGGACAAGGTGGAGGGTAACTACGGCGGCCCCAGCACCAAACTCGGGATCACGGTGTTAGCCGTCTGGCACGCATCGGACCACTATGGCCAGATCGTCGAATATCTGCGCATGAACGGCATCGTACCGCCGGCGAGCCGCTGATTTTAGAGTCGATGAGTTGGATACGCGGCCATTACAGTTCCCCGCGAAAGAGTTCGGATACTTTTTCGCGCCGACGGATCGCCTTGACCGATTTGCCAGAGACGAGCACCTCCGCCGGACGCGGGCGAGTGTTGTAGTTTGACGCCAGCACCATCCCGTAGGCGCCAGTATCCAAAATCGCCAGCAAATCTCCCTCGTCAACCAGCGGCAATTCGCGGTCGCGGGCAAAGAAGTCTCCGGTCTCGCACACCGGACCGACAATATCCGTGACTTCTAAATGAGTTGCCGACCCCGCACTCTGAACGACGGGAACAATCTCGTGATAAGCGCCATAAAGCGCAGGTCGAATTAAGTCGTTCATTGCGGCATCGACTACCAGAAATCGCTTACCGTCGTTTTCCTTGCGGTAGACCACCGAGGTGAGCAAAACCCCTGCCGGGCCTATGATCGAGCGGCCAGGTTCCAGAAGTAGCTCCACCTCCAAACCGCGCAGGGGCGCGGTGACTGCCCGTGCATAGGCTGCCACTTCGGCCGCAAAATCGAGCCCGTGATTCTTTTCGTAAGCGATGCCCAGCCCGCCCCCCGCGTCAATGTAGTCGATTCGGTGGCCATCTCTGCGCAGTTCGCGGACCAGATCCGCCACCCGCGCCATCGCCTCCCCGAAAGGTGCGACCTCCATGATCTGGGAGCCAATGTGAACGCTCACACCACGCACTTTGAGATGTCGCGCCCCTGACGCTTTAGAGTAGAGCGCTCGCGCGTCGCGAATGGGCACGCCGAACTTGTGCTTGCGCAAGCCGGTAGAAATGTAAGGATGAGTCTCGGCCGCGACGTCGGGATTCACCCGCAGCGCCACTGGCGCCGTCTTGCGCAGGCGACCGGCGCACTCTGCCAGCGCCCATAATTCCGATTCGCTCTCGACGTTAAAAAGCATGATTCCTGCCTTTAACGCCGCGGTCAGCTCCTCGCGCGTCTTGCCCACGCCGGAGAAAACCGTTTCCTTCACTGCCCTGCGATCCGCGGTGAGCACGCGTTCCAGTTCTCCGCCAGAAACTACGTCGAATCCGCATCCTTTTCTGGCCAGGATTCGCAGGATGCTCAGGTTTGAGTTCGCTTTCACGGAGTAACAAATGGTATGCGGCAGGTCACGGAACGCGTCGTCGAATGTGTCATAACGCTCGCGGATCGATGTCGCGGAGTAAACATAAAGAGGCGTGCCGTACTGCTCGGCCAGCTTTGGCAAAGCTATGTTTTCGCAGTGCAGGACAAACGGTCCGCCGCGGCGAAAGACACCGCTCTTCGTCTCGCGATAGACGAAGCCGGGAGGGCGCGCCGCCGGATTCTGACTGCGCGAAGTCATTTTTTCTTGGGAGTCGTGTGTGTGCCGCCGCGCACCTTGATGGCGACAACGGTCTGGTCATCGAAAGTTTCCACGCCCGCCGAGTGTTCAGACGCTGCCTTGAAAAGGGAATCTACCACGCAGTTTGCCGACTTTCCCTCGCAATCGGCGATGATTTGTTCGACGCGGCCGCGTCCGAACAATTCCCCTTTGCGATTGCGGGCGTCTAATATGCCGTCACTGAAGAATACGAACATATCTCCCGGCTTCATCTTGAATTTGAACTCATCGTAGTCGGCTTCGTCGAACAGACCCAATGGCAAGCCCGTCGCTTCGACTGCTTCGATCATTTCGTCCTTCTCGTGAACATAAATGGGCCGGGGAAGGCCGGAATTCGCGACCGTCAGAGTGCGATGCTCGTCGTCCCAGACCGCATAAATAATGGACACGAACTGCGCCTCGATGCGGCGTTCGGCCAGCGACAGATTTACAGCGGAGAGCATCTCGGCCGGCCCCGGCTCAATTGGGGCGTGCGAACGGATGATGCCGCTTACCAGCGCGGCATAAATCGCAGCCGGCGCACCCTTTCCACTGACGTCGCCAATGACAATTCCGAGCCGCGACATCGAATAGGGAATGAAGTCATAAAGGTCCCCGCCGATGGCTCGCGCCGGAACGAACTTCGCTGCCACATCTAAATGTGCGAGCTTCGGATTGGTTTGCGGCAACAGTCGCCCCTGTAATTCCCGGGCCAGCGCTAGATCGCGTTCCAGCCGCCGCTCTTGCCGCTCGATTTCTTCGTACAAGCGCGCATTCTCGACGGCAATCGCAATTTGCGCCGCCAGAGTCGTCATTGTGCGCTGATGCTCTTCGGTAAAGAATCCGCGG
>Ga0193751_1002075_pt1 | contig 12376 bp, 17 predicted proteins | sample L1c2metaG_FD_143050 | JGI IMG/M metagenome (GOLD analysis project Ga0193751, IMG submission 143050) | Soil microbial communities from a riparian zone of the East river system, Colorado, United States - L1c2 | ecosystem: Environmental > Terrestrial > Soil > Riparian zone | place: USA: East River... | reverse complement strand
GTGCTGCAGCAGATGGGCTATTATAAGGGTGAGGTGGATGGGTTGCTCGGGCCATTGACCCGGGAAGCGCTCACCGCCTACCAGTCTGAACAGGGTCTCATGGCGACGGCAGTGATCGACGAGCCGACGCTGGATGCCCTCGGGATGGGATAAATTCGAAAAGCTCATACGCTGAAAAGCGGAAAAGCTGAGATATTAACGAAGCGCCGCCGGGGCGAACCAATGCCTCGGCGGTTCTTCTGTTTTTGGGAGGGAAAACACCCAATTCCCTGCATTTCAACGCCTTAAGATTCCACACACTTTACAATCGGTCCCTGTCGTGGCGGTGACCTGCTGCCGCCAAGGAAAAGAGTGTGTTTTGATAGCAGAATAGGCTTGCGCCGGGGTTTGCAAACCCGTTACGATGCGTTCGGATGAAAGCCAATTCTATGACTGCTATACGTTCCCTCGTCGCCCTGGGATCTCTCCTCATCGTATTCACAGCCGCGGCACAGGTCACTCCCTCAAAGCTGTCAACGATAGATCTAACACCGGCGCAGCAGGCGGGGCTCGATCTCGGCATGGATTCAAATTATGCTTTCATCGATCTCGGCCCAACGACTCTCGGGTGGAATAGCGGACCGATTGCCGGGAGCGTCCTGCTCGGCCTTGGCGTGCACGCCAACCTGTCGGGCGGAAACAACGGCGGGCTCACCAATGGCGGCATCCTGTTTCATGATAGCAGCGCGGTCATTAGTGGCTCATTGCAAAACCCGGTCTCGCAGTCGCTCGTTTCAAACACGACGACTCAGAACGCAGCCACGATCGCGCAGAATGTATCCACCTATGCCTCCTCGCTCGCCGCGACTCAGACTTTCACCACCATCAACAACACGTTGACCCTTAACGGTAACGGCGGGTTGAATGTGATCGACGTGGCCAACATTCAGAATGCCAAACTGACTTTGAGCGGAACAGACGATGATTTTTTCGTGTTCAACGTTTCGAATGCGATCCAGACGAATCAGCCCATGACTCTTTCCGGAGGGGTGGCACCGAACCACATATTATTTAACCTGACTGGCACTGGCACGGTATTCCAGACTTCTGGAGGGGATTTCTCGTACGGCACCTATCTGGCTACGAACGGGGGCGCGTTTCAGTTTTCGAATCTAAAGCTTAATGGTGCGCTCATTAACACGGGTGGAAACGTGCAATTTGTTTCCGGTTCATCCATACCCGTGCCGGAACCTGGAACGCTCGGTCTCGTTAGTCTCGGAGCGATTGCTCTCGTCGGTGCGTTGAAGAAATCGAGAAGCCGGGATCTCAGGGGATAACGGTCAGGGCAGATTTCGGATTGACTCGTGATCTCCAGATCACTCGGTCGCTGCACCATGCGACCAATGCAGTCTACCCGGCGGCGTCCCCGCACGCCGTGTTGCGGAATTGGGATTTCGGAACACGAACGGGCGCGGGAGCCGTTCGGGTCGGCTGTGGGCCGGGATCGCGACATAGCTGGCATGAGTGGGCAGGTCGGCTCGCCACCACGGCGGAGGCTTCAAGTCATCGATGGGTCATACGCCCTGATACTTGATGTCCTGATTTATCGGAATGTCGTCATTTAGGACATAGCGGTTTCACGCTATTCTGGCGGGGAAATGAAACCTCCGCGCATCGGGTTAATCGGATATGACGGCGTCCAGGCTTTGGACCTGGTCGGCCCATCCGATGCCTTCACGATCGCGATGACGGCAGACGATGCCGGCAAGTTGCAGCCCTGTTACGAGGTGATCATTATCGGCCTAACCGATAAGATTTTCCGCGCGGAGTCGGGCGTTCTCTTTCAACCGCACACAAGTTTACGGAACGCGCCGCCTATCGACACGTTGATCATTCCCGGTGGAGTGGGGACGCGTCTCGGGAAGGCCGGCGAAACCATCGCCAGGTGGATCAGCAATCGCGCGAGTGGCATCCGCCGGATCGCGTCTGTCTGCACGGGCATTTATGCACTTGCGCCGACGGGATTGCTCGACGGGCGGGAGGTGACAACTCATTGGCGCTTCGCCGCTGACGTGAGGCAGCGTTTCCCAAAACTGAAAGTGGACCACAATGCGCTCTTTCTGAGAGACGGTCCATTTTACACCGCGGGCGGAATCACAGCGAGCGTGGATCTGGCCCTCGCGTTGATTGAAGATGATTACGGATCACGTGTGGCCCTGGCGGTGGCGCGCGAGCTGGTCGTGTATCTGAAACGTTCCGGCGGTCAAAAGCAGTATTCGGAGCCGCTCGAATTTCAAATCAACGCGACTGATCGGTTTAGCGATCTGGCCACCTGGATGCTGGAGCATTTGCGAAGCGATCTGTCGCTCGACGCACTGGCGAAGCGGGTTTGTCTTTCGCCCCGGCATTTCGCGCGCCGTTTCAAGCAGGCGTTCGGCGCGACGCCGGCGGCGTTCGTGGAAAATATTCGGTTGGACGAAGCACGCCGACGTTTGACGGAGGGAAGGCAAACGATCGAGGGCGTGGCGACATCGGTCGGATTTGGGAGCGACGACGCCTTCCGGTGCGCCTTCCAACGCCGCTTCGGAGTGAAGCCGAGCAGTTATCGAATTGTTTTTAACGCGCGCGAGAAATTGTCGCGCAAGGGAAAAGGTAAACCACAAAAAACCGCGCTACGGCGCCAAACCAAACACAAATGAAGAAATTGATTCTGTTATGCGCCTGCGCGCTTTTGACCATGGCTTTCCCGGCTCCGGCTGCCCCGGACAAACCCCCAACGACGTTCGTTTGTCCGGATTGCGGGTGCGCGAGCGACGCCCAAACCTTTGAAAAGGCGGGCATATGTCCAAGTTGCGGGATGAAGTTGATCGAAAAGGGCCAGCAGAAAGAGCAGCAAAAGGTAACAGTGGCAGTCCTGTTGTTTGATGGCGCGCAGATCATCGATTATGCAGGGCCGTGGGAAGCGTTTGGGGAAGCGGGTTTTAAGGTTTACACGGTAGCTGAGAACGCCACGCCGGTGCATGCTGTTTTCGGCCAAACGATCACGCCGGATTACACTTTCGCGAACAGCCCGGCCGCCGACATTTTGCTCGTTCCCGGGGGGAGCACGAAGAACGCAGTGGCGAACGCGCACCTCATCCAATGGGTGCAAAAAACGGCGGCCGCTTCGAAACATGTGATGTCTGTTTGCACGGGCGCATTCATTCTCGCGCGGGCCGGTTTACTTGATGGCCTGACCGCAACAACGGTTAGCCACGCGATCGATCAACTGGCGCAGGAATCACCCAGGACGAAGGTGGTGGCCGACCAGCGCTATGTCGACAATGGGAAGATCATCACGACCGCGGGCCTTTCATCCGGGATCGATGGGGCCTTCCACCTGATTGCGAAGATAAAAGGCAAAGGCGCTGCGGAAGACACCGCCCTGGGAATGGAATATCGGTGGGACCCGGATTCGAAGTTCGCGCGGGCGGCGCTCGCGGATATGCATTTCCCGCAGATCGATGGGATCGATGCGCAAATTCTTTCGACGGAAGGGGACGCGGATCACTGGGAGTTCAAGGCGCTGCTTTCGCAACCGAATTCGGCCGCGGGAGCTCTTGACCTATTGGCCAGGCGCGTTGTTGCGGGCACCCCGCACACGCGCGGGCCAGTGACGTTGTTGCCATCAAAAGCAGACGCGTCGGAGAAGCAATCTGAGGTCGACTGGACGTTTACGGATGAACAGGGGGCACATTGGCAGGGAAGCGGAATGGCCGAGTCGGCGAAGGATCAGCCGGGAAAGCTTGTCATCACGCTCAGGCTGAAACGGGAATCCGCGCCGAAAACGAGTTAGGGAAGGGCTCGTTGTTTCCGCGGTTTTGGCAGCATGAACCGAAATCGTGGATTGCGAATTGCGGACCAGAAAGACGGCAAGCGGTGCGTTCGGCCTACAATTCGGTAAGCTGAAAGCTGACAAGCTGAATGGGAATCGGCAGGGATCGGGGAAGGCGATTGAGTCAATCCCTCAAAAGTTATTCCCGTTGAGTAAAGCTCTGGATTAACGGCAACACTTTGGGATGCACTAGCGGGGCGTAATCGTTCCTACCTTACTTAATCATGGGGGTAGTGTCCTAATTGGGAACAGGGAAGCGGATTGGCCCTCACCCTACCCTCTCCCTCAGAGAGAGGAGGATGCGAGAGCGCCGGGTGAGGGTGCCTCCCACTCGCGTTGCATCTTCACCGCCATATTGGGACAAGGACGGATCTCGTCCCTCCATGCTTAATCGCCGGCTACTCTGCGCAGGTTTAACGACTGTAGCGTTTCCCCGGTCAAGGACCCGGTGGCACGCAAGCCGTGCCGACGTTGATATGTAACGAGCGCGCGTCGTGTGGCCGGGCCAAGGACGCCGTCAATTTGTCCGCGATAATAACCTTCTCGCGCGAGTCGCTCCTGGATGGCAGCAACGGTAGAGTCCGTATTCTGATTGGAGGATTCGTCGACGCCCTGATTATCGTAGTAAGGAGTGCCGCCGCCTTCGTAAGCACCGGAATCGTAACCATCCCCGTATCCATAATCGTAACCGTACGAATAGGGATAGTAGCCGTTGTAGGCATAGTAATCGTAGGGGTAACCGTACCACGGATAGAACCCGAGATCGAAGATGAACCAGGAACCGTTAACGAATCGGCACCGGTGTCCGTGCCACCAGTGGTCGCCGTGCCGGTTCCAGTTGGGTTGCCAATTGGCGGAACGCCGGGCGAAGACATGATTGTTGGCGCTATTGGCGAGAGCGCGATTCCCGTTTCTGTTTGAACTGAAATGGTTGCCGCGGGCGATGGCAGGATTTCGAGAGCGCGCGCTCGTGAATCGCGCCGGATTATAGCTGCCGGTGACCGCACCGGGTGTAAACCGGCGCTGCCCGGAGGCGGGACCGCGGTAGGAGGAGAAGCGTTGCGATGGCGAGATCATGGGTCCACCGCCAGATCGGAAGTTTCCCGCTCCGGAGTGAAGGGCCGGCCCGGCGCTTTGGACGGGGGCTGGAGCGGGAGCAGCGACGGCGGTTGATTCGCTATCACTGTGGTGGCTGCCTGCCTGCATCGACGCGGAGAGACCCGCGGCAAGGATCGTGGCCAGGAAAAGGACTTTATTGGTTTTCATCGTTGAACTCCCTACTTAATAAGATACCCAACGATTAAACCATTCAATTGCGTGATGGTTGCGGCCCGGGAGGAGGCAATTTCGGAATGCGGAATGCGGAATCGGGAGAATCGCAACCGGCTCGCCACGGCGCAAACAGCGGAGATCGGGAGCTTGCCAGAATGCGCTGTTTTGGGCATGCTGAGCCACTCGGCGAGTGCCGATTCCATAACAATCGAAAGGAGATCAGACCGATATGGCAACTCAAACAAGCAAGAAAAAGAGGATCAAACCACAAACGCGTGACCTGAAGCCCAAGGCCGATCCGCGAGGTGGTGCAGCGGAGTTTAAACCGTTCCTTATTACCAAACCAATCGACAAGGGCAGCCCCTAGCCTGTTTGGCAGATTACCGTTGTCGCAACTGTAGCGTTACTTTCAGTGGCAGGATCAGCCCGCGGTGTTGGGTTTGAGAGGAGCTGATCACTGCTCATGGGGACCGGTCTGTTTTCAAAAAACTGAAAAGCTGAAAATAACGGGGAATTTCGGATTGCGGATTGCGGAATACCGACAAGCGGGAGTCGGTCGGGCAGGCCGTTAAGCAGCGAGGGCGGCCGCATCACTGAGCAAAACTCAAATCGCAATTTGAATATGCGGGCCGCCTACGGTATCTCGTGCCGATGAATTCCTTCCAGATAGCGGTGCGATGGAGCCTTCTTCTGGGTGTGAGCTTTAGCGTTTGCCTGCGCGTCCGTGGACCGACAGGCTGTACCCGCCGGTCCGGATCGACCGAAGCCCGGGAAAGGTCTTGTGATCTTTTATCGCGAGAAGAAACTGGAGGGCTGGGCCATGGGTTACAATGTTCGTGAGGGGGAGAACAACATTGGGGGTCTGCCTAACGGTTCGTATTTCGTATATGATGCTACGCCCGGACCACACACCTTCGCCGCATCCACTGAGTCAACCTCGCGGCGAACGATCAACGTGGTCCCGGGCAAGACCTACTATGTGCGCGGAGAGATCGAGATGGGATTGTGGGTCGGTCGACCGCGCCTGACCATCGTCGATCCGGCGGAGGGCGCATCGGCCATTCAGGATCTCAATCGAGTCGTTCTATCGAAACGGTGATGTGACGCAGCAGCATTTGGCAGGATCCGTGTAGCCGTGTGATCCGCGGTTAATTCCGAAGAGTCCGTGTCGCTGCCTCCTTCGCCGAGGCTACGGCGCGCCAGGAAGGCCCCTTCCACATTAGGGAACTCGGAAGGGCGCGTGATACACGCAGGGCGCGTGGAAAACACGAATCATAAGAGGGAGTTGTGATGCGGGTAAATTTCATCGCGCCGTTCGGATTGCTCATTGCCTTGAGCATATGGGTGTTAATGCCCCCCGCGCTGGCAGGCGATCGCAAGGATTCGGGCGTGTCAGGTGCCCGATCGGATTCGCGGTTTTCTGATTTTGTCACGAACTCGTCTCCACGCCGTGGCGGAGTCGCGGGATTCTTTGCCGCGAATGCCGATTCGAAATTCTCGCGTTCGCATCAGGATGCTACGAAGAAAGAAAAGGAGTCGGGGCCGACGCCCGTTAACGAACGGAAGAAGATCATTCTGTTTCGATTTGATCCGAAGTTCGGCGATGTGACTGTGCAGCCCGTCGTCGGACAGGTGAATGGAGCGCAGCTCTCCGTCGGCTGGTGAGGGAAAGGGAATTGCGGATTTCGAAATGCGGACTGCGGAGTCGGGAGCTCCGCCTTCGATCACTTTCGGCGTGGCAAGCAGGGCAGGCTTTTGCCACTACAGGCCGGAGGAGAGGGGGCAGATTGACTCTACTCGTCTCTTAGATGGAGTGTGCAGTGACCAACGTGATCCGAGATCGTGTTCACGTAGTAGAGATGAGCGGTGCCGTTCGCGAGGATTGGCGTCTCAATGTCTCTTCCCTCAAAGCCATTGCGCTTTTGCAATCGGACGGCTGGTCGACCATTCACGATTACGCGAATTTCATCCGGTCCATCGTCGTGGATGGCTATTCGATACTGATACCCGCCGAGGCTCACCGACGTGTAAGTTCCGAGGGGTACGCTGAACTCGTGCTCTGCGGCATGACGCGATTGTGTCTGCTGTTGTTGCGCTCGCAATCGCTCTTCAATGATCTGCTGCTCGGCAAGTTTCGTTTCTTGCAGGTGTCTTGCCTGGTCTTCCTGCAGGAGACGTGTCACTTCGGGGGGATGGGCGACGCTCGAATCGGGGGTCGAGGTTGCACTTTGCGAGTGTGGATTCATCGGCGAGTGCGCGACTGCCCTCGTTCGCACAGATGCTGTCCCGGGCTGGCCGCCGAGGGAGAAATAACTCGGTCCAACCAGGAATGTTGAGAGGACGAACAATGCCACCAAGACGCCTATCAAGACTGCGCGCCGGGTGATCTCTGTACTGTTTGTCGTCGAACGATGAGGCCTGGCGCCGCCAATATTAGGGGCGGTCAAATCGATAGATGAATCGTATTTCAGCAGTGGGAACAGCTCGTCGAGCGTTCGCCAGGCTGTTTTCCCGACTTCTTTGCAAGGGTCGTTGCGGAGGAGTCTGCCAGCGTGGAAGCGCTCGGCGATCTGGGCGGCAGTAAGGGGCGTATGATATCCGTCAACGAGGAGATCGTACAACTGCATGTCTCCAGGGGAAGCACTCGGAGTACCTGCCTGGGACCAAACATGCGTCAAGCTACGGGAGAGCGTCGCGTGGCGATCCTTAGAGAAGCTGGTTTGGCTGCCCCTAAGGGGGAGACATCAGACATCAGAGGTCAGAGATTCGAGATGTGAGGTCAGAGATCACAGGTCGGAAATACCTCGGATCAATTTTCTCAGGGCGGGTTCTTCGACTGCTTGAGCGGCTTCCTCCACGCTCATCCACCGACGGCGCCGCACGGAATCTTCAGGCCATTTCTCTAACAAGGTCGAAACTTTCAGGGCGAAGACTGTGACCGTGCAAGTTCCTCCCCATTTGTCATACTTGTAATTGCCCAGGGCCTTTGCGCTGGCCCGGCCGCGAATGCCGGCTTCTTCATATGCTTCTTTGCAGGCAGAATCGATCGCGGCGGTCCCGGGATCGATCACGCCTTTAGGAATAATCCAGCGGCCGCGACCGCGTGATGTGATGAGTAAGACTTCAGTCCCGTTACGCTTCAGCCGGTACGGGATGACGCCGGATTGTTGATAGAACCACGGCGGTCTGCTCTTCACGCTTCTAGGAAAGCTGAAAACGGATAAGCGGAAAGCTGAAAGATCGTATGATAAAGCGCTGAAAAAGTTGAAGCTCGATATCAAATGCCTAATTCAGTGTAGAATGATGCGAATTCTTTTTCGAACGTTTACTCCTCAATCAAACATGGCCTCCGCGCGGTTTGGCAATTCCGTTAGACTGGCGCGGGCCTTGTTCATTTTTGTCTCTGCGATGGGAGCGGTTCATTCGTTGGCGACGGAACCGATTGTTGTGGAGTACGCGCGCGGACGAAACAAGGTGGCGATCCAACTCTGGCAGGATGCGGAAGATCAGTTGAAAAAAGGGAATGTGCCAGCCGCTCATCGAAGCGTCGAAGCTTCCATTCGGAGCGATCCGACATTGTATCCAGCCTTATACACGCGCGCGAAGGTCTATATTAAAGAGAACAAATGGGCGTTGGCCTTGCAGGATTGCAGCAACGCTCTGCATCAGGATCCGACCTTCATTGAGGCGGCTCTCGCTCGGGCCGATATCAATAGTCACCTTGGGAGATATGCGGAGAGTATCAAGGAAGTGGATCACGTCGTGTCGATCCGGCCGCGATTGGACGGACTGGCCCGCGCTTTGAGTCAGCGCGCGTGGTTTCGATTAACCTGCCCTGATCCGGCGTTCCGCGACCCGAAGCAGGCGCTGAAGGATGCGACCACCGCCTGCAAGCTTTTGCAATGGAGAGACGAGGACATGATCGACACGCTGGCGGTGGCCTGCGCGCAGACGGGCGATTTCGATGCGGCCGTGCGCTATGAGATGCAAGCTCTTGGGACGAAAGGGATCACATCGGACGAGACGAAGATATATCAGCAACATCTGGCTTCGTTTAAGGCGCATCGGGCGCCGGGAATTCGTTAGGAAGAGCGCTGAAATGAAGGGCAAGTCGGCCGAGGCGGAATGTGCCTTCGGCGATGACGATGCTGCAGGCGGTAACGAGTCCCGCCCTTTGCTGAGCTGAAAGTAATTTCACAGAGCGCGGTGATGATAGCGAATTAGGGAGAAAGCGCCTTTTTTATTCCTGTCCGTATGGCTCCGTGGCCAGATTCAATTTCGGCGGTATCCTACTTTGGCAATGAGAGCGCGGGGGCGCTCTCGCGTCCTCCTCTCCCTGAGGGAGAGGGTAGGGTGAGGGCCATCTGTGGCCGACCAACACCCAGCGGCGCGCGGCTGCTGTTATCCACGTTATTCGCGGTAAAATTCTTTCTTCTGGTTGGATTGAAGAGTGTTTTGTCCGGCGTCGCGGAAAAAAAGGCGGCCGCAGCACCGTTTGAGGATCGATTCTTATGGTAGAATGAAAACGTTTCTTTCAATGATCCTGGCCGGTGGTCTTTCCACCGCAGTTGCGCAAGTTGACACCGCGGAGAATGTCGTGCATTCGACCGTGCGGGGAACAAAAAGAGCCGCCCAGACGGTCGCTCACGGCGTGAAAAGGGCCGCTGATAAGGTGGAAGACGCCCTCACGCCCGACAGCGATGCACGCAGAGTCGACGTGACACTGGCGGAGGACAAAATCGACGTGCCGACCCACCTCGAGTCCGGAAAGACTGCGTTCGTGGTCAAAAATGAGGGTCCTACGAGGCAGAATTTCGAGGTCTCGGGGCGAAGTGTGGACCGGAAGTTTGTGAACGCACCGAATCCGGGTGAGACGAAGGTTCTGCACGTGACTCTGAAACCGGGCACCTACACGATCTATTCGACTGGAAAAAACGGTGAGAAGCGGACCCGCCGAACGACACTCCGTGTGCGGTGAGGGTTAGGGTAGAAAGTTGAACAGCATCACTATTCCTTCTTCGACTCCGCTGGCGGATCGGTCAGATGGGTTATGGGGCTCCCGATGGATCAGGCTTGAACTTCGTCGGGAGTGCTCTTTCGAAGGATTAGGGCGCTCACGATGCCGACGACGAAGAAGCCGACGACCTGCGTAAACATGTAGGCGACGGTGTATCGCTTGGGGAAGCCGTACCAGTTCCAGTAGGGAATGTTGGTGGCGATGGCGGCCAGAATGCCGGCGACCGTAACGAAGCTGACGCGGCCGGTGAAAGTGGTGGTCCGAGTCTGGGCCAAAAGGAAGACGACTAAAATGGCCTCGATGATTTCCGTGGCGGCTTCGGTCCCTAAGGAAGAGCCGAGGTTGAAGGGCCGCCTCGAATGGTAGATGAGCATCCCCGAAGGGGAGTTGGCCAGCTTATCCGTCATTTTTTGCATGGCCTCGTGCTTTGCTTCGCGGCTTGGGTTCGATCCGAGACCGAGCCCTGGAAAAACATAAAGACCACGGTCATCGCCGAGGTTCGTTTGCAAGGCGTCGATGATAGTCTGTTCGTTTTTCATTTCACGAATTCCGATTTCGCCTAACGGGAGTACCATATGGGCGAGAGAGGTCCAGATGAACATGGCGATTCCGCCAAGAAGACCGGCGAGGAGGATGCGGGTAGGGCTCATGGCCAAATCATGGGCAGAAGGCTTAAAAACGGAAGCCGAAAACTGAGGAGCAGCCTGGCACCTTATCGGGAAACGAAGTAAAAAGAGGACGCAGCCGACAGGGCTTCCGCTACAAAAGAAACGGAGGGGGACCGCGGCGCCAAGGTTTATCCAGGGCGTGACACTAAGTGGAAAATCTGCGGCGGACTTCGGGTGAGACGCGGGTGGGCCGGCCGGTTTTGGTATTGATCGGAACCCAGAGGGTGCGGGCGCTGGCGAGGAGTCGGTCATCGCTGCGGCGACGGATTTCGGTGAAGCGTTCGAAGGTCAGGCGCGCAGCCTGGCCGACCCATGTGCGCAAGATGACTTCTTCGCCAAAGGTAGCGGGAGTCTTGTAGTCGATTTCGTGTCTCAGCACCACCCAACCAATGGTGTCGCGAGCGTCGACCGGCGCGAGGGCGCGCCAGTGAGCGATGGCGACCTCCTGGACCCACCTCAGGTAAACCATGTTGTTGACGTGATTTTGCTCGTCGATATCGGAGGGCAAAACCGGGACGGCCATTTCGAACCTTTCGGTCATGAGTGTCTCTTCGTCTCCAGATCGGCGGCACGCAACCCTAAGCGCCTGGCCTAACGACTTTCTTTCGATCCAATTTCAACCAGGCGTTTAGTCAGAAAGACAAGGCCGGCCATCTGCAGCCACTCAGAGACAATGTTGCCGACGACCTGCCCCCATTTACTCTCGCTATCCATGTGGATAAACAAAATGGTCCAGCCGATTCCCGTAACGATCATGAAGATGAGAAGCGAATGCCGGTGGAGAACATCGAGCCAGGCCCATCGCTCCTTTCCTTTGACGGGCCGGCTTTCGGCCGATCCCATTTCGTAAAGGAACTTGGTCCCGAGTATGATCACGACCGAGCCGCTCCAATCGGCGATGGCGTTACCGAAGAAAGAGCCGAGATGCGTTCTGGGATCGAGCATGCGGTAGCCAACGATCCAAATCAGTAAGAGGCCGATCGCGACCAGGCTAAGCGAATGGTGACGCCAGAAATGGTGCCTTTTTTTGTGGGTGGACCTGCGCATGGCGGAAGGAAGAATACAGTAATCGTTTCGTGGAGGACAGAGGAGGGATGCGGGATAACGGATAGCTGGTCAGCGGGCGATCATAATCAGGATCATGAGCATGATTGGGAGAGCTGGCTTGTTAGCCGGCGCGCGCAATGCCGCAACGCTTCCAAAGCGGTAACGATGAAGACTCTCATTTTATAGATCGTAAACGCAACACCTTGGTTGCTACTTGAAATTGAGTATATCCGACCTACAAGAGAACCATGGAACTTTCACTTAGACAGTTAGAAGAAGCCGTTTCGGTCCGGCGCGAGATTGATCGATTGACGCAAAGACTTAACTCGATTCTCCGCGGTGGCATCGACGGAGCGCGGCCTAACGGTAATGGAACGGTTCGCACCATGTCACCACAAGTGCGCGCCAAGATTGCGGCGTCGGCGCGGGCGCGATGGGCGGCGAGGAAAGGAAGCAAGAGCCGTTCGGCAGCTAAGACTGCCAATCGAAAAAGCGGCGGGATCAGTGCGGCGGGCCGGC
>Ga0193751_1002074_pt1 | contig 12378 bp, 15 predicted proteins | sample L1c2metaG_FD_143050 | JGI IMG/M metagenome (GOLD analysis project Ga0193751, IMG submission 143050) | Soil microbial communities from a riparian zone of the East river system, Colorado, United States - L1c2 | ecosystem: Environmental > Terrestrial > Soil > Riparian zone | place: USA: East River... | reverse complement strand
GACGGTGAAGTTTTTGAGGCACGAATTGCATTGGATAAGACCGGCGCGGGTGCTCTTGCCCTGAAGGCGGTGCAAATTCTCGACCTCGCCACAGTGCGGGCAGAACGGACCCTCTGGCCACATGATCGCTTCCAGATGGACGCGGGCCTTGTCGGCATTGGAGAAAATGGGGTCGGTGATTTGCATGTCGGCCTCTCTGTCCTCCCCTTCTAGGGAGAGGCATCTTCTACGTCAAGTATATAATTGCCTATTTCCGGGCGATTACACGCTGGCGGCGCGGCGAAGCAGCAACTCTCACTTTATCGCATCCTGGAGCTGCGGCTGGAGCTTGCCCCAAGTGCCCGTGTCCGTAAGCAGCGTGCCATTGATGACGAACGACGGCGTTCCCTTGAAATCCGGGTACTGGGTGTTGACGTCGCTGGTCACCTGGACTTCGTGGTCGATCATTTTCTGGTTGCTCAGGCATTGGTTGCTCTTGACCTGCGGCACCCCGCGCACCGCCGCCCAATCCTGCAGCCCGGCCAGGTTCGCCATGGCGACGAACACCTGGTTGGTCGGCAGGTTCTGAATCCGCTCGAGCTTGTCCTGCGGCGTCGCTTCGACCTTGCCCATCCACACCGGCTGGTCCTTGTAGAAGGCCTGCACGAGCGGGAAGAAACTCTTCACGCCATTGCAATGCGCGATCAGATTGGCCGCCATGTCGACCGGCCCGTGGATCAGGTACGGGCGGAATTCCCAGCTCATTTGGCCGCTCTTCACATAATCGAGCAGATGCGGGACCCCCTCGTCCTCGAATCTCTTGCAGTACGGGCAACCGAGCGAGGCGATTTCCACCAGCTTCACCTTGGCGTTCGGATTGCCCATCATGACGCCGTCGGACGTCGCGTTGACCACATCCGCCCAGGTGCCCCCAGCCGGCGGCGTGGCCTGGGTGATCGTCACCGTCTGATTGGCGACCGCGCCGCCGGTTTCGTTCTTGTTTTTGTTGCAGCCGGCAAGCGCAAGCAGTGCGGCCGCTGCCGTCAGAAGGACAATGGGCTTCATTGATGGGTTCACTCCCGTCGCAATCTCAAATGCAACCATATCCCAGATGCAAGGTCTGGCAATGTCCGCTTTTGTCCCGGCAGGGCATTCGTCGCGATCGAGTCCGGCGTTTGCGGCGCTCACCGCCTCGAACCTTTGCTGCTAAACTGGGCACTACCGGGCAAAGGAGATGTCATGATTCCGTTTCGCCTCGCGCTTGCGGCCATTTTGCCGTTCGCGTTCCTCGCTCCCGCCGCGGCCCAGCAGCCGGCCGCCCAAACGGTCGTCGTCTGGAGCTTCGGGTTCGCGCCGCACCCGATCCAGCTCGTTGCCGGCCGGCCGGTGACCCTGACCTTCGCCAACCGCTCGGGCAGCAGCCACGATTTCTCAGCACGCAATTTCTTCCGCAACGCGCAAATCCTCGCCGGCGCGGCGGCGGAGGGTGAAATCGACCTGAAGCCCTATGAAACCCGGACGATCACCCTCGTCCCGCGCACGGGGACCTATAAGGCGCACTGCAGCCACTTCATGCACAAGCAGCTAGGGATGAGCGACCTGATTATCGTGCGCTAAATTTCCTCGCCAGCCTTGGCTGGGAAGGTTGCTATTTCGAGCACGCTTCGGTCCCGCTCGCCGCTGAGAGGCGCGAGAAACTCTCCGGGTTGGTGCTGACGATCACCCCTTCCGTGGTGCAGCGGCGGAGCTGAAAGCGGACTTTGCGCGCCCGGAAGTCGAGCGACACGCGCCGGAAATTTTCCAATATGTCGGTTCCAAGCAACAGGGCCGGTTGGTTGGCGAGACCGAACAACTTGAACGGCGGCAGATCGGCGAAGGCAATTGGCACGTCGCGCAGGAGGATCGGGCCCAGTTGAAGCTCATCGATGACGGCAAGTTGGATCTTGATCGTCTCCCCGGTCACACCGATCACGTCGAGAGTCCGGATCGTGGCCCGGTTCTTGCGCAACAGCTTATCGCGAAGCGCGGTATTACCCACCGTCACCTCGCTCCCGGTATCGATGACCGCGTCGAGCCGCTGATCGGACGCCCGGACCTCTGCCAGGATCAATTGGCCGCGCTGGCGCCGGGCGGTGATCACGATCTCGCCGGGCAATGCCTGCACTGGAGTCCGCGCGTCTTCGACCTTGATGAGGTGCTTGTCGAAATCCATCATCAGCCGCTCCTGGACGAGCGCGTCGATGCCGATCATCCCCTCTCCGCCCATATCCACCTCGCGCAGGGCGGGAAGCTCAAGGTTGCGGATTGTCGTCGGCCCGAGCGTGAGCGAATCGACTTTCACTCGATCGACGAGGTTGCGCGCCGTCATTCCGTTGAGGATCGCGGGAGTGCCGAGCGGCAATTCCAGCTCCCTGGCGATGCCGAGCCCGACCGCCGAGGTGTCGGCCCCGCTGTCGACGATGAAGCGATAGGGGCCGCGGCCGTTGATGCTTACGTCGACGCTCAATCGAGTTTCGACTTTGCGCGCCTTGACGTCGCTGCCGCCGATGGCGAGCGATGGGTCGAACTGGGCCGGCGGCAGTGGCGGGACGTTGGGCGGCGTGTTCGGCGCGGGCCGGGGCTTGGAAATCTGCGGCGGAGCCGCGGTCCCGCTTGCAGGAGCCGCGGCGGGCGCCGTCAGCAGCACGAACGCGAACAATAGGGCACGGCGAGACGGGGACATCGGCACTCCTTCAATCGACCCGTCGCCAGGCTAGGCTTCCTGCGTAAGCTGCCGGTCCCGCCGCGCCTATATCTGTAACAGATCGCAAACCGCCGCAAGCGGACCGTCAGCCTTCGGCCATTAGCTGCCAGGCAGGGAAGGCGTTAATGTCCGCTTCCCACCCAAAGCGGACACTAGCTGTCGCCGGGCGCGAACAATCCGTCACGCGGTAGCCGCGCGCAGTCCTGGCGATGCGAAGCGCAGCGAAGCTCGAATTCGATGCCCCGCGCCTTACGCCACGTGCTCGGCGTGGCCGTAGACGAGAATGGTCATCGAGCCCTCGCGTGCCGCGTTCGCCGATTTGTCGGCGCTCGCCACGAAATGCTCGGCCGCCGCATCGTCGCAGCTGTAATCCGGAGTCATGTCGCCCGACGCGGCGACGATCTTGCAGCCCTTGACGATTCCGGCTGCGTCGATCGCCAGTGCCATTACCTGGCGCCCGAGCAAGGTGTCGCCCGGATCCAGCTTGACGTCGGCGGGGTCGATCGCGCCCAGATGGAACCGCCGTTCGAACGTTAGGCGGGTATACTCGCCCTTGCTCGAGGTCGGGCTCTCGCCGAACCCGCCCGCGCCGTCCTTGCCGCCGACCACGTCGCAGTGCTTCGAAGCGCCGGGCGTGAGGCTCGACTGGTAGTTGCACGCCTGCGGCTTGCCGTCGCCGGAGATGACCACCGTCACCTTTTCCCACCATGGATTGGTCGACAGCAGCGCATCGGCGGCCTTCGAAGCCGATGTCGCGGCGAGGCTAACGGAAGAAGCGGTAAGCAGGGCCAAAGCAGCAATCGCGCGGATCACTTCAACTCACTCCAGCGTGCCCGCCGCTCCGGCGGCCTGATTGCCGCCGCCAACCTGCCCGCCCAACGCGCGACTTCGAATTCGTGTCCGTCCCGTCGCTGCTGCTTTGATAACTTGGGTTGCGGCGTTAGCGCCGAACTCATGCTGTCATGCGCCTAAGGGGAGGCGCGGCAACGCCGAATTCTCAATGCGCCAGCCGCGCGATTTGCTTCACCGCCGCCTTGCAATCAGTCGCTCGATCGCGCGGCGATGTGCCATTTCCGAGCCGCACAGCATCTCCAACGTCGAAATGAGCGCCACCAAATCGGCCTCCGACAGATGTTCGATCCCGATGAATTCATTGCGCGCATCGGTGGCCGCCCGGATCATCTCGTCGAGCTTGGCCTGAATCGCCGAAGCGTCACGGTTCTGCGCATTCTGGATCAAGAAGACCATCAGGAAGGTGACGATCGTCGTTCCGGTGTTGATCGCCAGCTGCCAGGTATCGGAGAAATGGAACAACGGGCCGGTCACCGCCCACACCAATATGATCGCGACCGAAAGCATGAAGGCTGACGGCCTGCCCGTCGCGATCGCGACCTGGCCGGCAACGCGCTCGAAGAATCGACTGATCATTTGAATCCCTCCCGCATCTCGTGCGACGAGAATGGCTCTAGCCGCTCGGCTCGGCAATCCCGCCTGGAATTGGGAAACGGCCAACGAACCGGAGCCGTTATCCGCGGCGGAGCTGAATGGAAACGGAGCCGCGACAGCGGCGGGTTCCCGCAAAAGAAACGGAGCCGCGGCAGCGGCGAAGTTCCGCATAGAGAACCGGAGCTGCGGGAGCAGCGCAGGTCCTTTGTGCGAACCGGAGCGCAGCGGAGATCAGCGAAGCTAAACGAGATTCGGCTTCGCACAAAAGAAATGGGGGCCGGCATTGCTGCCAGCCCCCACTGCGCCGAGCGAAGGATATGCCGGTGTTCGTAACCTGGTCCGCTTGCACCCGAAGGCTTGGGCCAACCCGCTCTCGATCCTGGCTCACCAGCTCAGGCGTCGCATCCCATCCAACAGCTCCCTCCAGAGGAAGAGCTAGGCTTCTCTACTCCAGCGCGCCTCCCGAGGGTTCGCTTCTGGTTCGATCCATCCAGCCTGGCACAAGAACCGAAGTCCCCGGCCAAAACCGTCCGATGTTCCGCGGCCCTTCTTGGGGTAACCGCTCTTGCGTCCCGCTTCGCATCCAACGCCTCCGAAGAAGCACTGAAGGCCGCGTCGCGCGAGAGGCAATCACCTCTTCCGGCGCCTCTTCCCGGCTGGCCCCGAATTGAGCCCGAAAGCTCGCTCCATTGCCTGCCGGCGGAGATCGGACCTTTGGTCACCTGCCGCCCGAAGGAGGCCGGGACCGCCGTCCCGATCACCCCTGGACCATGCACGTCGCCGCCGAGTCGGGGAAGCGAAAAATGCGGGAAGAAGCCTGTGGATAACGGGGATATCGGGAACAACCATTGGAACCTTTTTTGAAACGCCCGTTCGGTTGCCTGAAGCGCTCCCGCGCCCTACCTCCGCCAAGTGCCTGAATCTCAAGAATTGACTCCCGAGCCGCCCTATCTCGCCGGCCTCAACTTGGCCCAGCGCGAGGCGGTGCTGGCGACCGAAGGGCCCGTCCTCGTGCTGGCCGGCGCGGGCACTGGAAAGACTGCGGCGCTGACCGCGCGGCTCGCGCACCTGATCGCGACTCGGCTAGCGTGGCCGTCGCAGATCCTCGCCGTCACTTTCACCAACAAGGCCGCGCGCGAAATGCGCGAGCGGGTCGGCAAATTGTCGGGCGGAGCGCTCGAGGGCATGCCGTGGCTCGGCACCTTCCATTCGGTCGCGGCGCGGATGCTCAGAAGCCACGCCGAGCTCGTCGGCCTCCGTTCCAATTTCACCATCCTCGATACCGACGACCAGCTGCGCGTGCTCAAGCAGCTGATCCAGGCCACCAACCTCGATGAAAAGCGCTGGCCGGCGCGCCAGCTCGCCGGCCTCATTGATCGCTGGAAGAACCGCGGCTGGACACCTCAGCAGATCGACGCGGGCGAATCCGAAGCCTTCGCCGCCGGCCGCGGAGCCGACCTCTATGCCCAGTACCAGGAGCGTCTCAAAACGCTCAACGCCTGCGACTTCGGCGACCTGCTGCTCCACATGCTGCGCATCTTCCGGGCGCACTCCAACGTCCTCTCCCAGTACCGCGAGCGCTTCCGCTATCTGCTGGTCGACGAATATCAGGACACCAACCAGGCGCAGTATGAATGGCTGAAGCTGCTTGCCGAGCCCCGGCGCAACCTGTGCTGCGTCGGCGACGACGACCAGTCGATCTATTCGTGGCGCGGCGCCGAGGTCGCCAACATCCTCAAGTTCGAGCACGACTTTCCCGGCGCCAAGATCGTGCGCCTCGAGCAGAATTACCGCTCGACCAGCCACATCCTCGCCGCGGCCGACGGCCTTATCGCCCACAATGCCGGCCGCCTCGGCAAGACGCTGTGGACCGAAGCCGGCGACGGCGAGAAGGTCCAGGTCATCGGCGTCTGGGACGGACCCGAGGAGGCGCGCCGTGTCGGCGAGGGCGCCGAGTCGCTCATGCGCTCCGGCGGCTCGCTCGACGATATCGCGATCCTGGTGCGCGCCCAGTTCCAGACCCGCGAATTCGAAGAGCGGTTCATCGCGATCGGCCTCCCCTACCAGATCATCGGCGGCTTCCGATTTTACGAGCGCGCCGAGATCCGCGACGCTGTCGCCTATTTGCGGCTGATCGCCCAGCCGGCCGACGACCTTGCCTTTGAGCGGGTCGTCAACCAGCCCAAGCGCGGTCTCGGCGACAAGGCGGTCGCGACGATGCACCGCCACGCGCGCTCTATCCAGCAGCCGCTGCTGATCGCCGCCGCAACCCTGCTCGACAGCGACGAGCTGACCTCCCAGGCGCGGCGGTCCCTGGGCAATTTCGTCGCCGACATCGCCCGCTGGCGCGAAATGGCCGCGACCCTGCCCCACCCCGAGCTCGCCCGGATCATGCTCGATGAGAGCGGCTATACCGCAATGCTCCAGGCCGACCGTTCGGCCGAAAGCGCGGGGCGGCTCGAGAACCTCGCCGAGCTCACGCGCGCGATGGAGGAATATGAATCGCTGGGCGCCTTCCTCGAGCATGTCAGCCTGGTCATGGACAATGACGAAGCGCGTCAGGGCGATCGCGTCACCATCATGACCATCCACGCGGCGAAAGGCCTCGAGTTCGACATCGTCTATCTGCCTGGCTGGGAGGAAGGCGTTTTCCCATCGCAGCGCTCGATGGACGAAGGCGGCCTCGCCGCGCTCGAGGAAGAACGACGTTTGGCCTACGTCGCGATCACCCGCGCCCGGCGGAAGTGCACGATCATCCACGCGGCCAATCGCCGAATCTACGGCCAATGGACCAGCTCCATTCCGTCGCGCTTCCTCGCCGAGCTCCCCAAGGATCACATCGAGGAAGAGACGACCATGACCGGCGGCGAGAGCCTGTGGCGCGCGCAATGGTCCGAGCGCGCCGATCCGTTCGCGCATGTCGCTCGCCCCTCTCGCGGTCCGGGGTGGCAGCGCGCCAGCCGCAGCGGCTCATTCACGCCCGAGCCGCCGCGGATCATCGAAGCGCGCGCGTCGGCGGTTTCGCTCGGCAACAAGGGCCGCGACGATCTCTCGCTTGGCCAGCGCGTGTTCCACAGCAAGTTCGGCTACGGCACCATCGCCGCGATCGAAGGCAACAAGCTCGAGATCGACTTTGAGCACGCCGGGCGCAAGAAAGTGCTGGATAGCTTCGTTAGCGCGGGGTGATTACAAGCCGCGACGACCGCCAAATCTGGAGTCGCGTGCCATGCTCAAAACGCTGATCGCCTTCATCGTCGGATTGATCGCAGCGCCGTTGTTGTTCGCGCTCGCGGGAGTCGCGGGCTGGCTTCCCAGCAGCGCCACGTCCAACCCGCCCAAGTGGGAAATGGACATTGGCATGCGCGCGCTCGACGCCTCGCTTGAGAAGCGCTCGAAAGGGCTCAAGAACCCGATTGCCGCCAACGACTCCGCCGCGCTCGCTGCGGGGCAGAAGCTCTACGGGCAGAATTGCGTCAGCTGTCACGGCGACGCGAAGGCGGCCAGCGGCTGGGGCTCCAGGGGCTTCTACCCGCGCGCTCCGCAATTCTTCCAGGAAGGCTCCGACGTCGGCCCCGAAGAGGCATTTGCCGCGATCGACGAAGGGGTGCGCTATTCGGGCATGGGCGCTTGGAAGGGCAAGCTGACCGACCAGCAAATGTGGCAGGTCGCCAATTTCGTTGCCCACATCCGGGGGCCCGGTGGCGCGCACGAAATGGAGTCGCACTGAGCACGCCATGGCGCTCGCCTTTCCGGATCCGCTGCCGCGCTATTTCGCCGCGCAAAACGCGCTAGACGCTGAGGCTATGGTCGCGTGCTTTGCGCCGGACGCGAAAGTGCACGACGAGCGCCGCGCCTATGCCGGCCGCGACGCGATCCTTGGATGGAAGCGCGACACGATCGCTAAATATGGAATCAGCATCGAGCCGCTCGAAGCCCGCGAAAGCGGCGGCGACATCCTCGTCACCGCGCGCGTCGCGGGCAATTTTCCTGGCAGCCCGGCGGACCTTACCTACACGTTCGGCCTGTCGCCCGACGGGCTGATCCGGACTCTATCGATCGGCTGAGTTGGGTCCCGGCTTAGCCGAGTATTTCGAGTGCCGCGGCGTAGGCGAGCATGTCGCGCGGCTGCGGCTTGGGTGTGTAGACCGGCTTAAGCACAGGCCTACGGGTGCGGCGCGCTTCGTGGCGACGCGTGATTTTCAAAATTTGTTTCATTGGTGTTTCTTTTATTCGTGTTTGGGCGGCTCTGCGGCCGCGGCTTTGGCTTCGACCAGCGCGCTGCGCATCTGTTCTGTACGCGCGGCCCGATCGGCCAGTAGAGTCCACGCAGCCTCCGATCGGAGGCATCGGTCGCGGACATTGTCGAGAGTTGCTGCATCCGCGTCGGCGCGAGCTTGCGCGGCGCGGGCGAGGTAGAATTCGAGCTGGGTGAACAACGCCATGGCGTGGGGGCGGGCCTCGGGTCAACCCAAGGCCCGCCGGCCCAACTATTCGGCGGCTTGAAGGTTGATCGCGCTGGTACGTCCGCGCTGCCCTTCCTCGAGGTCGTACGTCACGCGCTGCTCCTTGTTGAGCGTGCGCATTCCGGCCTTTTCGACCGCGCTGATGTGGACAAATGCGTCGCTTCCGCCGTCATCCGGCTGGATGAAGCCATAGCCCTTGTCGGTATTAAAAAATTTCACGGTGCCTGTCGGCATGATCCCGTTTCCTTCTATTGGTGGAGGCCGCCAATCGGCACTCCGGATGCTAAGAGTGCGAGAGAAGGAAAAAGGAGCCGCAAAGCGCCAAAGACCGTCAATTTGCGACTGGTAGCAAGAATCATATAGCGGAACGGCCGCACAATTGTAAGAGCGCGCGGCCCGACGACGGGAGGCTAACCCATGGCCGAGCAGCATAATGGCGTCGCCGTCCGCGACAATCCCGACAAGCATCGCTTCGAGATCGACCTCGGCGACGGCACCCTTGCGGTCGCCGAATACCGGCTTCGCGACGGCAGGATCCTCTTCATCCACACCGAAGTGCCCCCGGCCCAATCAGGCAGGGGTATCGGCACGCGCCTGATCCAATTCGCCTTGGCGTCGGCACGGGCGCGCGACCTGAAGGTCGTCCCGATCTGCCCGTTCTTCGCCGCGTACATCAAGGGCCATCCCGAAGAGCAGGATCTGGTCGATCCGGCGTACCGCAAGGCGCTGGGCCTAACTTGAGGCGCTAAAGCTGAGTCCCCGCGAGATTGCCGACGCCATAAGTCACACCCATCGCAAGCAGGCCGCCGACGACATTCCGGACAATCGACGGGAGCACTGGGATTCGCCCCAGCCTGGCCGAGATGACGCCAGTCAGGACCATCGCGACGACCACCGCTGCACCCGCGATCCAGATTTCGATTGCGCGCGGCGATAACAGCATCGCCACGATCGGGACCGCGCCGCCGATAACGAACGAGACCATCGACGCCGCCGCGGCCGACCAGGGATTGGTGACATTGTCCGGATCGATCCCAAGCTCGGCGCGGGCGTGCACCGACAGCGCGTCCTTGTCGCTCATCTCCCGCGCCACTTCGGCGGCGATCTTGGGCTCGACACCGCGCTGCACGAATAGCTGGGTCAGGGCGCGCAGCTCGCGCTCAGGATCACGGGCCAGGATGGCTTTCTCCCGGTTGAGCTCGGCCATTTCGAGCTCACGCTGGGTCGAGACCGAGACATATTCGCCCGCCGCCATCGACAAGGCGCCGGCGGCAACCGCCGCGATCCCGGCGAGCATCACGGTCGCGTGACTCGCTGAGGCGCCGGCCACGCCGAAGATGATCGCGGCGGTCGAGACGATTCCGTCGTTGGCCCCGAGCACCCCGGCGCGCAGCCAGTTGAGCGTGCTCAAAATGCGCGCACTTTCGGGGACAACGACGTCGGGTACCGGGGCGCTGCTCATCGCCGCTCGTCCTCGCCGAGGGTCCAGCCAGGAGGATCGCTCGCCGGGAAGGATTCGCGGCCGGCCTCGTCGATCACATCGCGCCTCTCGGGGCGCTGCGCGCTGCTCCGCAACTTGCCCAAAAAGAGCGCCGCCGCCGCTCCCAGGCCGACGATCGCGGCGAGCAATCCAGTGATCCGCAAAACCCGCATGGAGCCGTCCCATATCGCTTCGGCCGCGTGGCAGTAAAGCGACGGACGGACACGTCTAAATGCGACTCGATGGAACCCGACTCGGGTCCGGATCATTTTCGCCGCAAAAGTCAAGAGTAAAGTTCAGGTGAAAAAATGAAGCAGCTAGCCCTCGTGCTTGCGGTGACGGGATCGTGCATGCTCGGTTCCTCGCTGACTTCGACTCCGGCCTTCGCGCTGGAGACCTATGAGGCGCAGATGCAGGCCAGTGACGCCGCATCGCGGGCAGCGTTCGACATGTTCGAAGTGTTCGGCTTCAAACAGTTGAAACCCGGGCAGTTCCTGTGGCGCGACGTGCCAAGCAACGCCGGCCCCGAGCGCGTCGTCATCAGCCTCTCCGACCAGCTCGCCTATCTCTATCGAGGCGACAGCCTGGTCGCGGTTTCGACGATCTCGACCGGCAAGGATGAAAAGCCGACGCCAACCGGCATCTTCTCGGTGCTCGACAAGAAGCCGTTCTATCGGTCCAAGAAATACGACAATGCGCCGATGCCCTGGATGCAGCGCATCGACCAGTACGGAATCGCGCTCCACGCCGGCTACAATCCGGGCCGTCCCGCGAGCCACGGCTGCATCCGGCTGCCGGGCGAATTCGCCAAGAAGCTCTACTCGGTCACCGATCTTGGGACCGCCGTCTATATCGGCGCGTAATCTGCCGACGGCCGCGCCGGGCAACGGCGCGGCCGAGTCCCCAACCGGGATTATTGAACCGCGGAGCGCTCTAAACGTTGTGGGTTTCAGGTGGGCTCGCAAGAGCCTGAAACGCTTAGAAAGTTGGACCCCGTGAAAATACGGAAGTTGGCCTGTGCCGCATGTGCGGCGCTGACGATCCTAGCTGTGCCCGCGGTCGGTGCGACGAGCCCGGGGCTTGCAGCTCCCTCCCAATCACTCGCCGGGCCCGTCGACCAGGCCGTCTCCGCATTCTACGCCGCGCGCCAGGGTGCCCCTCTCTGGCTGCGCGGCGGTCCCGACAGCCCGGCGGGCCAAGCGCTGATCGACGCACTCAAGCGCGCTTCGCTCGACGGGCTTTCGAGCGGGCCCGAGCTCGCGGGTGAGGCGCAGGCCTTGCTTGCTCGCGCGCAGTCCGGCGACGCGTCGGCGCTAGCCAGCGCTGATCGGCTGCTTTCGGCCGCTTGGGTGATGTACGTCGAGGCGCTCCAGACCCCGCCGGCCGGCATGGTCTATGCCGATCAATGGGTCGCCCCGCGCCGGGATTCGCCGGCGCAGATCCTCGCGCGCGCGGCGGCGGCAGAATCGCTCGCCGCTCACGTGCGTAAGATCTCGAACGTCAACCCGATCTACGCCGAGCTGCGCGACGCCGCGTGGAGCGCGATGCAGGCAAATGGCGGCCAGCTCGATCCGCGAGTCCTGACCAGCCTCGACCGCGCGCGCGATATGCCGTTTCAGAACCGCTACATCATGGTCGATGCAGCGGCGGCCCGGCTGTACATGATCGAGGGCGGCCGAATCGCCGATTCGATGAAGGTGATCGTCGGCAAGTCATCGACCCAGACGCCGATGCTCGCCAGCACCATCTATTACGCGACCCTCAATCCTTATTGGCACGTCAGCGGCGACATGATCCGCAGCCTGATCGCCCGCAATGTGCTCGACCAGGGAATCGGCTATTTGAAGTCGCACGGCTACCAGGTGCTTCCGGCCGAAGAAGGCGACGACCAATTGCTCAACCCCGCCAAGATCGACTGGCACGCGGTTGAAGCGGGCGATCAGTTGGTCCGAATCCGCCAGCTCCCCGGGCCGGGCAATTCGATGGGCCGGCTGAAATTCGGATTCGCCAACGCGTACGACATCTATCTGCACGACACGCCGGGCAAAGACCTGTTCTCGCAGGACGATCGCGGCCTCAGCCACGGCTGCATCCGCCTCGAAGATGCCGAGCGGCTTGGCCGCTGGCTGATGGGCCGCGACCCGCAACCGGATTCGACCGCGCCGGAGCAAAATGTGCTCCTGCCGACGCCGGTGCCGATCTACGTCACCTACCTCACCGCGCAGACCAACGACGGGCAGCTGAGCTTCGTCGATGACGTTTACGGC
>Ga0193751_1002073_pt1 | contig 12379 bp, 8 predicted proteins | sample L1c2metaG_FD_143050 | JGI IMG/M metagenome (GOLD analysis project Ga0193751, IMG submission 143050) | Soil microbial communities from a riparian zone of the East river system, Colorado, United States - L1c2 | ecosystem: Environmental > Terrestrial > Soil > Riparian zone | place: USA: East River... | reverse complement strand
GCTCACGAGCCGGATCTCGTTCATGATCGTGTCGCTGTTGAAACGCGGATCGTGCGCCGTCTTGAACAAGAACCTCAACATGGCTTGCAGGTTGTTCGTATGCGCAGGAGCCGCGATAACGACGTGAGGGACCTCATCTTCCTTCAGGCGGTAGGTCGCGGTGTGACAGATCGCGCAGTTATTAGTGACCCGGGCGAACCCGACCACCTTTTTTGAAAAACCAACCGGCAGCTCCTGGCCTTCCTCCCAGACCACACCGAACGATTTGTATCCGCCCGGGCCGGGCATGAGATCGGGAAACACGCGCGGTAGGACCAGCCAGAGAAAGTAAGGAATGCCGCGATCCCCTTCCGCACCTAACGAGCCGTATTTAAAATGTTCGTCTTCGTTGGCAAAAACCTGGGGCTCTTCCCGGAAGAACTTATTCCAGATGAAGACGCCACCGGCGATCAGCAGAGCCGCCAGAATCAAGCCTACAATCAAAAGCATGCGCTGTCGTTTCGAAAGGTTAGTCATAGCTTAGAAAAAAACGATAGTTGCAAAACGTGGCGCGTTTGTTTCAGGTCCTTTAAGGTGCTTGGTTCATATGATCAGCTTTCCGCTTCACTTCTCGGCGCCTTTTCAGTTCTTGTCCGAGGTCTGAACCTATTTGACCGGTCTCGAAAACCGAGCTATACCATTTCGGTTCAAGGGCGCTTCGCCCTTCCTGGCTCAAGCGATAGGCAATCTTTCTGGCCGACCCGAACTCGGTGGCAGCTTCATGAATGCTATCTCCTTTGTCGTGAATCCAGTTGCCGGGATTAGCGCCCATTTCCGAGGCGAGGATAGCCCAGAGTTGTGCTTCTTCCGATTCAGGATTAGCCTGGGTAAAAGTGACGTTGCCGGCCAGTTGCTTATGGTCTTCCTCCCACGGCGCCGTGAGCGCTTTGGTCGGTGTTGTCTCTTCGTTCAAATAGGAGATCCAGTAGAGCAAAAACCTCACATCGCCTGATAGCTGCCTTTTCTTCCATTCCTCCGAGAGGTAGCGTTCTCCAGGCCGAAATTGTGGCGGCGTGTTCTCGTCCTGGACCGGCACAAAGGTGAATTTGCCGGCCGTCCCACCTATCTCCTCGACGCCGGTCCAGTAGGTCTGGTAGGCAGTGCTCGATCGGAAGGTCCGTGACGTTTGCTTCGTAAGATGAAGAAGGGTCCGTCCGGCTTTGATCAATCCCATGCGTTCCTTAAGTGCCTTACCGAACTCCATCTGTTCGGCGATGAGGTTCAGACTGTTATAAGCGCCCCAGTCGCCCACGAACGGAACCTCCGCCCCCGCGGCTTCGCCGGTAGCGTGCAGGACGTCCATAAAGTCCTTATGGTTGTCAGCGGGCGAACTCGGATCGTTAATGGCGAGAAAATCCACCCGCCGGCCCTCCTTGGTCTGAAAGGAAACCCTCAACCCCAGGAAATCCGGATTTGTTTCAATATGGGGCGTCCCCAAGCCCGTGGAAATCCGGCCGATCCCGATGCGTTCCCCGCCAGGTTGGAAAATTCCAACCTCCTGAAGTGGCCCGGGCATCTCATCCGCGGCGTGGAAGACAACCTTGCCGCCGGCGATCTGATATTGATGAGCGACCCGGTCAGGGAGATTAACGTGCTTGTTCTTTTCCATCGCCTTCTGCTGGATGGCGCCGATCTCAGCCACATCCTGGGCGATGGAGCCCAGGTTGTTCGCGGTGGGTCTAAACGGGCACCATGGTTGGTTATCTTGTGGCATGTGTTCCTTGGTTACTGAAGCGAGGTTGAGTTAATGCGTCTACGAGTTAGAAGGTCTTTAAGTATTCGACGATTGCGTCTTTCTCATCAGACGAAAGCATGGTGCCATAGGTATACCCTTCGTGGCCGGCGTTACTATTACCTTCATTCCGGTCGCGCGGTGTTTTACCTTCCTTTTTCTCCTTGGTGTCGAACTTGAAATAACGTCGCGGATCGTTGGGCTCCTCGGTGCTTCGGCCTTCTTCGGTGAACTTCGCTTTCTCCGAAACAAAGCCGACCTTTTGTTGATCGAATACGTCGTAACCGCGGTAAAACACCTCCGGCCGGTCGCTCGCAGGATTCAGGAGATCACGCAGCGTCGGGACCGAGCCATTATGAAGATAAGGCGCGCGCAGCCAGATACCATCGAGCGGGCTATTGGCGTAACCAAAGGTCTTGTGAAAATGGGTGAACCGCCAGGGATAGCCGGTGTAAATGGTGCTTAGCGTCGACGCGAGCTCGGAGGTGAAGGAATCGAGCCGGTGTGGATCAGTCAGAATCTTATTGATGTCAGTAACCTTTCCGACATCGTCGCCACTGAAGTCGCGTCCATTGCGTCCGTGGCAGCGCGCACAGTATTCGACGTAAAGTATTTCCCCCTGCGCGCGGATCTGTTCCTTGATCGGGAATGGGTACTTTGGTGGCTCCTTAGTTGTCAGCCACTCTTCAATTCGCCCCAATTGTTTGAGGTCGATTGTCGGGGGAAATGCGCCCGTGCCGAATGCGGCGTTCTTATTTCGTTCCTCCATTTTGGGTTGGTTGCCGTCCCAATGGAGCTGCATGTTGCGATCTCGGCGCGGTCCTTGCAACCAGACAGATGGTAAGTCGCAAAGGCCGACTATCTCGCGTGCTTCAAGTTCCTCCAACGGATAGCTCACCAACGTCTTAGCTGGATTAAAAGTATCCGTGCGGCCTGGACCTTGATCGGGTTCCCACTCAATAAAGCGAAAGCGGTGCTTCAGCATCAGCAGCCGCTCGCGCATAAAGGGAATCGCGTAGTAACGCATCAGGAACTTGTTAATCTGATCGTAGTCTCCACCGATGGCCTCTATTTCGGGCAACAAACGCTCCGCGGTAAAGCGCGGGTCCGACGCACAGTCAAAAAGGAACCTTTGGAATGCCTCAAGATCGACCGTGTTCGACGGCATGCCGGCGTAAATAACGCGAGGACTGCCTGGAGCTGCTCGAACCGAGCCGGCGTGACACGCCGCGCAGTTTAGGAAAACGCGGTCAATGCCTTGGGTATTCCGCTTCGAGACGCCGACGGGAAGATCCTTTCCATCTTCATAGAGGAAACCCATGGACGCATACTCAGTCCCCTTTACATATTTTTTCCCAGGCAGGTAATCAGGAAATACTTTCGGCAAGACCTTCCATATCCAGTAAGGAACCCCCGATTCACGCTCGCCTCCGAGCGAGCCGTATTTGAAGTGCTCCTCGGGGTCCGCGTAACTGACTGGATCATCCCGCGTAAAGCGCGCAATGAGATACAAGCTCACGACCGCGATAATCGCCACGGCCACCAGCAGCACGACGCGCCATCGCCAGTCGGCGCGCTTAACTGATCCGGTCTGTTCTGGGCCGTCGGCCATGACCGCAAACTGCGATTATCCCTTTGTCGGAAACTTCAGCGCGAAATGAATGAGCTTCTTCTTATCCCAGTAAACAATCCCCAGATAGATGCCCGGTGCGACTTCGCGTATTTCGTCTCGAATCCAGTGCGCGATGAGAGAAGTCTTAGAGTAGTCGAGCACAATGCACTCTTTTTGATCCAGCCAGCTCTTGTCCTTGTAAACCTTGGCCACGATTGCCTTGTCCCCCATGGGCAGGATCTTGTTCTTCAACTCGCCTTTTGCGCGGTCGAACACTTTGCCTTGCCAGGTAAAGAGATGAACGAACCTGGCGATATCGTCTGAGACGGCCGAGCCCGGCTGAATGATCGCGGTCCCTTCGCCTTCGCCATCGGGAATCTCTCCCGCCGGAGCGTTGCGAAACAGGCCGTCGAGTTGTTCGTCGGACATCTCCAGAAACTGGGCGGGGTCTTTAATAGTCGTTGTATTGTCAGGCATATGATTGAGCTTTCGGCTTGGGGGTGATGGGATCTAAAGCGTCTTGAGAAATTCGATCAGCGCTCGCTTGTCGCCGTCCGGTAGACTTGTTCCAAAGTAATGGCCTCTGTCTTCGACAAGATCGGGGCACTTACTGGCTGCCAGCAGATCAGGCACAAGCCGTTTTAGTTCGGTCGCGGCATCGGCGCCGTTAACCTTTATGTTCCAGAATGCGAGATTAAAGTCGGACACGAGTTTCTTGAGATGGCTCAAATCCTTCACGTCCTTAAATTCCGGATTCAGGTTCGCCACGAGGTTAATTGGAGTGCCTGCCGGAATCGGTCCAATATAAAGCCACTTGCCTCGTACTCCCGGTTTCTCCTGGCACAAGGCTTTCAGCGGATCAGGGAGGAAAGCTTCGCCGATCGTGACATAGCATTCCTGACTCGTCCTCCAGATCGTGCCTTCGCGCTTCTCAGGCCACAGTAGCTTTTCCGTGGCGTCGTTAAAGGCATCCATCCGACCTTTGACCGATGGATCACCGGTAAATTTACCCAGGGCGTTGTTGTGGAGAAACGGCGCAGAAGACCAGAGGCTGATCAGCGATGCCGGACGATAGTAACCCACTCCGCCATCGGGCGCGTTGAACTCGAACTCGTAAGGGGTTCCTTTGTTGCATTCAATGACGCCGACGGGCTTCAAGTTCTTGTAAGTCTCAGAAGAAAAATTATCCCAGACATGCCCTCTCACGGCATTGGTCCCAAGGGCCCGAGCGGAGTTCGTCTTAATATCCGTGACCGGGTAACGCACTTCATTCGACAAGAAGTTATTGTCCCTGAAGTCCGGTTTGAGAACTTCCCGACGGAACCATTCCTTCTCATCCACAGCGCTGCCTTGCTCCGGCTGTTTGCTCGAATGGCAACTGGCGCAGCTCTCCGCAAACACAATCTTACCGCGGTTCATCACGCTCTCATCCTTTGTGATGTAGTCGGCACCGCCGGGCGCGTCCTCTAGGTGCATCGGACCTATTCGCCTGAAGAATTGCTTGATGTTCTCCAGCCGTTCCTGGGTTGCCATCCAGTAAACTGAGTTTTGCTGCGCTTGGGCGACGCTGAATGGCTTCTGGAAAGTGAGTGGTACGAAACTCTGCGGCTTTAGTGCAATGAGAGGATCCTGCACACCCACCCACTGCTGGGAAAACATCCCTATGTTGACATAGACCCGAATCGTCGCGCCGAATGCGCCTACGGAATCAGCTCCGTCCTTCAAAACATGTGGGACTTTCCTTGTTTCGCCACCTGCGATCTTGATGACCTGGCCTTCGTAAGGCGTATTCACTCCACCGCCGGTGATCTTTTCTTCCGCGGCAATGCTCAACCGTGCGTCGAGATTAAAAATAGCGTTAATCGCACCAGGGTTGTTGATGTGGTCGGTGGCAATTCGTGAAGTATCCGAAGTGCCCGGCGGCTGGGCCTTCAACATTTCCCAGAAAAAACGACCCGGCTTGACGTTCGGAGCGAAGACAGCGCCTTCGCGGATGTACTGGTTTCCAATAACCGATGCTAGGTTCTCCCATTTCGGGTTTTCTGGATCGTCAGGTGGGTGAAGTGGGTGAAATGAGATATGGCAGGCTCCGCAACTTACTCCGACTTTGTAGGGTCGGATAACCGTTGGGTCATTGTAATAGTCCGGATCATCATAGAATCGTTTGGCGTCCCATTTTTTCTTCGCCTTATCGTCGAAATCGGGATTCGGAAACAGCTGGAAACCCATGATCCCTGTCGAGTAACCATAGACCTTGGGATCGACGCCAGGAAGTTCTGGTCCGACCCGCTTATCGAGATAAAGACCGTAAGTGTCTTTTGCATCCTCATCGCTGGCTTGTCTGAAACCAGGCTCATTGACAAGACCCAAGTCGGCGTGTCGCGACCCGCGCTTACGCGAATCGAGCATCTTCAAAAGATCGATCAATCCATAGCCGTGCCGTGCCATCCTGTCCCAGAAGTATTGGTTGCCGCCCGTCCAGAGATTCCAGGTGTTGCGTCCCATGATTTCCTCGGGCGAGAGCGCGATCCCGCCATCCATAGGTTTGAAAACATCGGCAGTAATCTGGGGGAAATCGGCGGTCGTTTTGCCGGCGGCTTTCGCGTCATCGATCGGCTCGGTTTTTTCGCAGCCGAAGAAAAGCAACCAGAAAGCCAGCGCGCAGCTACCGGTTGTGGCGATGCGGAGAATTTTCATTGATCTCCTCGCGAGGGCGCGAGTGCCTTCACCGAACGCAAGTTAATGCCGAGACAGATCGCATGGCAAGAACTTTTAATCTCTTTCGCCAGCGACGGTGCGCTGCTTTTCTCTCGCTAGAAAATACACACGGACATCTTTGTCCAAAATAGAGAATCGACAGCGATATGTGATGGATTACGAAGCGTTGGCTCTGGCAAAGGCTTTGCGCATCACTGTCGCGTGGCTGTACGGCCAAGATTAGGCATTCCACGCAACCAGCGGCGTGGCAATTTTCCAAAAAAGCCTTGCCATGTCGCGCCGGAATTATTTTAATTCACAGAGGGGCTCCTCCTGATGACCGTCGATGGCTACACATCCTGAGTATGAAGAAGTCTGAACCATGAGAATGACACCGGATCAGGTCGCGATGTTGGTTGCTGGGATTGTCGTGTTCGTAGTCGCCTTGGGCTTGCTTATTTATTGCGTAGTAACGCGACGCCCCTACAAGGCAGTGCTCTTCTTATTCGTAATTGCGATCATTATGATCGGATTTCCAAGCATCAAGTCTTTCAAGCTGCCGGGGGGCACAGAGGTTGACTTAGCTCGAAGCCTTCAGGCTGTCGAAGAGAATCCTAACGACCCCGCCGCGAAGGCCCGTCTGGAAGTCGCTGTAGCCCAAGTAAGTCGACAACCGAACATTACGCCCGAAACGCGTGTGACTTTGGCTAAGGCGCAAATGGTTCTCGGTCGGCGCGACGAAGCAACCAAGAATGTGAAGTCAGCACTCAAGGCGCAACCCAAGCTGAAGGTCGATCCAAGTTTACGAGCGCTTGTAATAAGACCAAGTCCATCAGGGTAAGCCTTCCTCATTGCTTCAATTGCGGTAAATCGCACGTTCGATTTGTCGCGATGTCTTTTTGATGGAATGATTAATTAAAATTCGCGTGATGGCGGGCACAGTTTATGAAAACTTTGAGGGCATCAAAATTTCAAATTTCGGTGGGTCGGTGAAGCACTAAGTGTCAACCGTTGTTATTGGCAGTATTGCTACAGCGGTATAAATTCAGAGACAGTGTTAAGCGGTCGAGTGCGAAGGCTGTCAGGAATGTTAGGTGGCGAGTATTTGAGATCGCTATCCGCCATACGTTCCAACACTGTTCTATGTATCAGCGAACCGGGACTAATCGGACGCCGCCGTCCGAAATTGAAATAGATGTGATGACTGTTTGTCTTCGCGGAGTACGGAAACTTGGGAATCCATTCGACACAGCGCCAACCTAAAGTAAGTGATTCGTGAATTTTGTCTCTCCACGGTTGTTGTGGAGCAGTACCAAGAACCGTCGCTAAGCGTTTAGGATCAATTCCCAATCCGGCTTTTTCAGCCTGTTTCAGCATCCATCCGAAAGCGACTCGCCAAATTTCGCTATCAGCGTAGCCGCCACCTATATCGCAGTGAACACCGGCAAACCATCCTTCAATTAAATCCTGATCGGGAGCCGCCTTGAAGAGATTCGACCGAAAAAAGGATCGCCGTTCATCCACTGAGACAGCGTGGCGAACAATCTCGATGCCCGGATTCGTTGCGGTGTAAGGGAATTTCGTGGGATTCCAAACCCAGCCCACCGAGGAAACGGTATCCCAAACTCCAAGAAAGTGGATTGGAAATCTGCGCTCTTCTCCGCCGCCCGCGACCGGGCGTGCGAAGGTCCACCGAAATTTGTCACAGAGGTCCCAGTAGGAATCTTTCTTGGACTTTGATTCCTTTCGGACGGCCTTAAAGAGACGATAAGCATAAGGGACTAAGTTTGTTCCTCCTCGCGGGAGCAGTCCAAGCTCGTGCAGCAAAGCTGCCAAAACGCGAACGGTGTATGCGCCTCGGCTGAATCCAAAAAGGAAAACACGGTCGCCCGGTTGCCAAACATCCATCAAATAACGGTAGGCATTCCCGACTCGGTCTGGCAGTCCTGTTGCAAACGCTAAATCGCGGAGATCAAACCATATCTTTTTGACTCTGCCCCACGAAACAGGTTCAGGCAGTGTGCCAATCCCCGGATCATAAAATAGACGCTGTTTATTTGGATTCCGATCTAGAACTTGAATGAGCCGAACTACGTTTGTGTTGTTCGATCCGAATTCATTGTGAGTTCCGTCGCAACAAATAATCAGATTGCGGCCAACAGAATTTGCGTCGGCGCTGGGGGAGTCGGGCACGATTCTGTTTTACCAGTCCGAAACTGGAAGAGCAATCCCTTAATATTTTTGATTGCAACTCTCGCGTTCTTTCTGCTAGAACGGCGCAATGAACCACCAGAAAACGAAAACTCTTATTTGCGCACTGTTTTTGTTGATGTTGTTCCTAGCGGGCACATCCGCCGCGCAGAACTGTGGAGGTAAAGAACGGTGGGGTCCAAAGGATGGCACAGACCCGCAAGCTCCGAACATCGACCTGACGAATATCACGCCTGAGGCTGTGACGGACCTTGTGGCCATTCATCAGCCGCACCTGCCGGGCGACAACACGACGCGCATTGTTCCCGACGAGACGCACGTCTACCGGGTGCAGGCGCGATTGGTGAAGTGGAAACACGAATCGGACGACGACTACCATCTGGTGCTCACGGATGACACGCTGAATTACACTGATGAGAGTGCGAATCCTCCCGTTCCCCCTACCGGTCACAGCTTTATCGGCGAAGTGCCCTCTCCAAGCTGCTTTTCGGGTCGGGATGGATCATTCGGCTCGCAGACGCCCTTCGCGGACAGCATCACTTCGGCTCGCCAAACGATCGACCAGCGTTTCCCGAACGCAGACCAATCGGGCAAATGGAATGACGGAGCCGGTGCTCAGGTAGAAATCACTGGGATCGGCTTCTTTGATCGGCCTCACAAGCAGACGGGACGGGCTCCAAATAACATTGAGATCCACCCGATTCTTTCGATCCGGTTTCTGGACCAACCGACTCCCAGTGCAAGCCCAACCCTAACTCCAAGCCCACAGCCTTCGCCGACTGGCGATCAATGGGAATACCAGATGATCTCTGCGGCGAATGCAACGGACCTACTCAGTCAGGCGAACACTCAGGGAACGCAGGGTTGGGAGCTTGCCGGCGTCGCGGTTGACACCAGTCGCTCGGACAAATATGTCGGATTCCTCAAACGTAAGAAGCAGTAGCCGGGAGCGGCACCAGCCACCGCCGCACTAACCCGCTCGGATTACCGATTCCAGTTCCACAAACGCAGTTAGCTTTTCATCGGCACGAACGACGAAACGCTTTCGGTCGCCGCGATGGGCGTCGGCAACGAAGATTGTGTCCCTTAGAATCCACGCCTGACAAGCAGCCCCAAGTCCAACCGGCTTTGCTGAGATTATCTGCGATGATCTCCCAGTATTTCATCGGCGTGCCAACCTTGCGCGCCCTGTTCGATTCCGAGCATCACGTCGTCGGAGTCGGATCCTCCCACGCGACGTTCTCGAGCCGCCCGATGGTCATTCTGAATAGTGGATGTTGACAAGCTCTCAAACGCAGCATCTGTACTTTGCAGTCACTGCGGGGCGAGACCGACTGGTAGCGAAGTGACGACAGCAGGACAAACTAACGAGATCAACAAATAAAATGCAGTTGCGAGTCTCTCGAGGAGCCATTCGCATCAGCTTCGTCCTGCTCGTTTCGTTTACGACGGCGAGTATGACGGCTAGCAAGCCTGAGATCCCCAGGAGAAATCTGGTGGTCCACGGCCCGTTCGAGGTGGGCGATAAAGATCTAATCAGCGCCTCAGTCCAGAACCTGTCTGTCGGCGAATCGGAGGCGTCGTTAAACCCCGGCTGGGCTCCACTCGGCGTGGACGGGGACGCGAACGAAGGTCCCGGACCTCAATCGCCCAAGGCTGTGGTGAGTTTTGACGCCATTGCCAGTCTAAACAACATTGACCCCGGAATTGCGGTGGGCACCAGCTACGTCCTCGTTTCCGATGCTGTTAACGGCATCGCGGTTTATGACAAAACTGGGAAATTGATACCACCAAAGCCGGGCCAGTCCGACTTCGCAAATCCATTTTCGATAGGGTCTCTCTTTTCCAAAGTCAAGGCGGATATCGATCCCACTCTGAATATGCCCAGCCACCTGCCCACTAACTTTCCTAGGGAAATTGAGGGATATGGCGACGTCCGAATTATGTTCGATGCTTACCGCAAGTGCTTTTGGATTTACGCCCAGGCTAAGAATGAACTCCCCGGATTCACAACTGACGATAAAATTGTTCACTACCCAAACATCAAGGTAGCGCGAAGAAACAAGGCAGCCGTCGCCGTATCAAAGACGGAAGACCCCAGGGATGGCTTTTACACTTACTGGTGGAACGAGAGTATACATAACGGTGAATGTAACAAATTTAAAGGCTGTTCTGATCCTGTTTTCAAAACCTCGGGCGAGGGGGCCGACTACCCCAGCATCGGCATCTCGCCAAAGTATTTCATCGCCACAGCTGGGGTGAATCGGCGTGATCCCACATTCATCACCGATACCCTCGCCAAGGCTAAGTTGTGGAATGAGGAATGTAAGACGGGCTTCAAGGAGCATGGCCAGAAATTTGACTTTTGCGGCCCGTTCTACGTGCACCTGATGGTGGTGGACGCGGACAATATGTCGCACGGCCTTCCTTTTCCAACAGCCGAAAGCAAGCAGGAAGAATTCATGAGTCGATCGTATGGATTATTTATCGACGCTCAGAACTACGTGACAGACAGAAGCGAAGACGGTGACTTCGCTCATGACATGGCACGGGGCGTCAGGCCCGTTGTTATGCACGGGCCGAAACCAAAAGTGTCATCACCAAACATAGTAGAGTCCGCCGACGCTTACTTCGCTACCACTTTCATTGACCGCAGCGCTAAGGAGCCAGCCCATTATTTAACGTTATGGTCGCTCCTGGGTGGCTACTTATTCCCCACTTTCTACCCCATTCACCCCATCACGTTCGATGCAGATTGGCGTGAGGTGATACTTAACGCGTCTTACCGTGACGGAAAACTCTACGCCGCGTTCAAGCAACCCGTCGTCTGGAAATCCCTGGGTGGTAATTCTCTGTCGTCAATCCGCGTCCTCCGCATCAACACACTGAATGCCACAACCGAGATCGACAGGACCTTTGGTGGCAGAAACAAGTTTGACGACAAGCCGGGAGCCCGCTTCGATTATCAGTGGCCCGGGATCGAGGCAAACAAGGATGGCGATATGGTCCTCGTCTATGTGCGGTCTTCTAGTGGACTTCCGCAGGAGGTCCGTTTCAGCCTTTGGGACCATGACGAGACGGATATTCGCCCGAGCCGGCTCCTCCGGGCCGAGGGAAAGAACGATAACCCTGTGTTCGATACTGCCGGAATCGCTGTCGATCCGGCAGACGACGAGGCGATCTGGGTCGCCCATATTTTCACCACTAATAAGGGTTCCCACAGAATTGCCGTGGGTAAAATCTTGGGGGAGAAGATTTCAACCAAGTGATCGGTCGCTTCACGGCAATCGAATGCAAGGCCGCAATGCCGGTGCGCGAGCGGCTTTTGTTAGTCCTGCCCGATCGCGAAATTTTCGATTATCTCTGCACGGCGTGCGGATCCTTCGGTAGGCCGGAGTGAGGTCACGGCCCGGGGAAAAAATGATGGCTTAAGCAATGAGCCCGCGAACGCCATCCGCGGCCTGACTTCATTTCAGCATCTTTGCAGTTAGCAACGCAATCGGCTACGCCAAGTTTTTTAGCCGCTCGCATGATGCGGTGATTCGCGTTTATGATGAAGCGGGCAACGTGATCGAAATGCACGAGCATAAGGGAGAGTTCAGAATAGAATTACTTCCCCGCCGGCATTGGACACCCTCCCCCACAGTCTGGTAATGTGAAGTCCTGCATTAACAGACAGAGGTTTGTTCTAAGCGCCAGGCTGTTTTATTGTGAGCCGAACTTCGATGCTGAAAAATACCGTCCTCGGCGCTGCGCTCGTGTTGTTTGTATCTTGTGGAGGGCCTGAAGTGTGGATTCCTCAAGGCAATTCACGCCGCGCCGTCACGAGGGAACATGTGCAGTTTCTGGATTCACCGCCTGAGAGACCGTATACGGTGATCGGTATCATCACTCCGCCTAGTCGAGAATACGAAACACTCGCGGAAGCAGTTAAAGCGATGCGAAAAGAAGCGGCGAAACACGGCGCCGACGCTGTGTTTATAGAATCTCAGACATCAGGGGGTTGGCGTTCCAGCTTTGGTAGCCCTGCTAGTTGGGGCGGAGGCTCTGGCGGTAGCTTTAGAGAGGTCACCTTTCGTGCGAAGGCA
>Ga0193751_1002072_pt1 | contig 12383 bp, 8 predicted proteins | sample L1c2metaG_FD_143050 | JGI IMG/M metagenome (GOLD analysis project Ga0193751, IMG submission 143050) | Soil microbial communities from a riparian zone of the East river system, Colorado, United States - L1c2 | ecosystem: Environmental > Terrestrial > Soil > Riparian zone | place: USA: East River... | reverse complement strand
AACAGAGATGGTATTAGCAGGGCGAACGAAGGCCGAGATCATCGAGGGCAACAAGGCAGCGTTCGAAAAAGGTGAACTGCCACCGCTCGAACCCGGCGCGATGAGTTATATGATGTCGAAGGGAGCTTATCTCACCGATGACGATGATCACAACCTGGCCCACTTGATGTTTTATGCGCCTCCGCTGGAAGGTAAGGCTTGGGGTGCTGATCTGCCGAAATCACCGGTAATGCTGAATCCACAATTCAAAGGGGCTCAACCAATCGACGTGTTTGTCGTTCCCGTGGGCAGGTGGTCAGACGGATCCGCTGCTCCGGTTATGTAGGACCATTTCATCTAGAAGCAGTGCACTCGTCATTTTCACTTCGGGTAGCAGGAAGTCGAAACGAGAGAGCAAGGGTTTCATCATGAGCGCCCGCGAAATTCAGGATCAGAAGACCATTGCACGTGAGATGTTTGTTCAACAAACTGCTCACGCTAATGCGGAGGTTTCGGCCAGCCCACTGCGGGGAGCTACGATTTGCTCCACCAAGAGTAGACGGGATTACCCTCTTGAATCGACAGCGGACGAGTTCTGCGAAGCTGCAGATACTTCATTGTTTCCTGTAACCCGAATTGATGCTGCAAACCTCATCCGAGTCTTGCGGCAGTTGGAGGTTATAGCAAAACGACAGGCACCACGAATCGCCTTCAAGGCAAAGGGTAGAATCCTATTCTTGGATTTAGCCGAGATCGTGGCAGTGCAAGCGGAAGGTAATTACGTTTCGTTGCGACACCGACCCAATCCCTATTTGCTGCACGAGTCTCTCTCGTCCATGGCGGAGAAGCTCAAGCCCTACGGTTTTATTCGCATCCACCGCTCGGTCGTCGTGAATATTGCGCGGTGGAAGAGATCCAACCTTTACCGACGGGAGAGTACAGGCTGCGTGTAAAAGGCGGGAAGGAATACTTGGTAACGCGTACATACAAAGACAACCTCAGAGATCTGGCTCAACTGTGGGTAGGCTCAGAGCGCCTTTGCGGCTAACAGGCAGCCAGTGGTTTTACCTCGTTATTCCGTCGTAGGATTCCCGATCGTCTCTCACGAGAAGTCAGTCCGTAAACCGCGCGGCAGAATAAATGCGGAAGCAGCAAATCTCTCTGGGGCTGCTGCTGAACGGTTGTTCCACAGCCTGCACGGGTGTTCGGAACCATCAAAATCACTCGAAGAGTCGCTCACGTTCAGAACGTTGCCGCCTCAGAGTCTTCGTTTACGGGCCTCATCCAGACTTTCGAGCAGGGAACTTGCTAAGTTCCGGAGACATGGCGCGATTCTACTCCCGCTTTGGTGTTTGGAAAATCGAATTGACGGCCTGCGACTAGGCCCGCCACCTTGTCATTCCGACGCGCCAGCGAAGCCGGACAGGAGGTCTTCATGCGAGCTCCTCCCCTTTGCTTTCAATGACTTAACCCCATACAATCCCCCACATCCCCGCTAAACCCCAAATTTGCACCGTTCGTTGGGATATGGATGCGCCATTTCCAAGCCCTGCAATAGGATAGGTACAGACAATACCCAGGGAAAAGTGTAAGAAACCAGGTCCCGTAGGGCGAGCAATTCCTTGGGAGAGCCACAGTTTTGGGTGAGGTCTCAGGTTCATCCGAGGCAGCGCCAAAAGCAGGAGCAAAGTCGAACGTTGAAGGATAGTTGTAACCGTTAAAGGTTAGCGGCTATCCAAGGAAATAGAGCCAAAGGCCAAGAGCCAATGGCTAAAAGCTAAAAGCCAGGAGCCAAAAGCTATCATGCGCAAGCCGATCAAGTACGTTGAAAAAGCAGCCGTCATCGCCGCCAAAGGGACATGGGCAGTATTCGAGCGCTTGAATCGCGTCAAGCCGAATCCGTCGCCTACGCCGAAGTGGTCGGAAAAGCCGCTGCTCAAGTCGTACGAGAAATCGAAGCCGCCGCTGGGCTGGCCTCGGTCGACCGATTCGCTCTGCCCGAAGTGTGTGCCGGAGATCCGGCAGCAGATTCTCGATGGGCACTTGCCGCATGAAGTGCTGATGAATGAGAAGGTCGGCGAGATCAAGGCGCAGATCGTCGAGCGCGACGGCAAGATTCTGATGGTGAAGGATTGCCCGACGCACGGACACTTTGAAGATGTGATGTCGATCGATACCGAGTTCTCGAAGCATCTTGAAGACGTGTTCCCTGGCCGCGACATTGCGGCGCATAACGATGAGAAGCTGCATCATCACGGCTCCTCGACCGTGAAGTATGGACGCGGCTCGGTGCTGACCATCGATTTGACCAACCGCTGCAACATGATGTGCGATCCCTGCTTCATGGACGCGAACCAGGTGGGATTCGTCCACGAACTGCAGTGGGAAGAAATCAAGACCATGCTCGACAACGCCATCACCATCAAGCCGCGCCGGCAGATGAGTGTGCAATTCTCCGGCGGCGAGCCCACGTTGTCTCCGTACTTCCTCGATGCGGTTCGCTATGCCCGCAAAGTTGGATACAACTCCGTGCAGGCTGCGACCAATGGTATTGAGTTCGCGAAGAGCTTTGAATTCTGTCAGCAAGCAGTCGAAGCCGGCATGCGGTACGCCTACCTGCAATTCGACGGTATTGGCAACGCTGCGAACGCGCATCGCCTAGTCGGCAATCTGTTCGACGTAAAGTTGAAAGCAATCGAGAACCTGCACAAGGCCGGAGTAGAAATTGTTCCGGTCGTAACCATCGTAAACGGAATCAACAACGAGCAGGTCGGAAGAATCATCAAGTTCGCGCTCGACAATCCGCGAACCATCAGCTTCCTCAGCTTCCAGCCAGTCAGCTTCACCGGCCGCGATGAAGCCGTAACGGACGATCGCCGCGCCGCGCAGCGCTACACGCTGAGCCACCTGGCCCACGACGTAAAAAATCAAACCGGATTAGGCGAACCCTCCCGCGATTGGTTCCCTATCAGCTTCATGGGAACGTTCAGCGACTGGGCCGACCTAATGCACGTCAATGACGTGAAAAACGACTGGGGCCAACTATCTTGCGGCTGCCACCCGAATTGTGGGACTGGCATGGCCGTGATGATTGATAAGGAAACTAAAGAGGCCGTACCTGTCACTGCGTTTTTGGCGGGGGATCAACTCGCGAAAGATATTGCCAAGGTGAATGATGCGGCGCGCGGGAAGTTTTTAACGGTGTTCGGGATGGCGTTGTGTTTGATGAAGAATTACGATCCGTTCCAGGCACCGACCCATTTCAAGCTGATGGATTTGCTGAGGAAGTTCGATAAGAACTTTAATGCGACGGGAAAGAATTACGGCAAGGTTGGGCCGGACCGGACCGTCGACGATGTGATGAAGCGACGGCAGGACCGGTGGAACTTCCTGTTCATTGCGGGGATGTGGTTCCAGGATTTGTTCAACTACGACTTCCGGCGGACGGAGCAGTGCATTATTCCTTACGCGACGCAGGAAGGCGAGATTTCGTTCTGCGCCTACAACACGGGCGTGGGATGGCGGAACATAATCGAGAAGATGCACATGACGGCTACGCTCACCAAGTGGTATGAAGAGCATGGGCGGCACGAGATTTTTGCGGGCGGCAAGAAAGTGAACATGGAAGACGCCACGCACTCGCTGTTGTTGCGGGATGACTTGGTCACGACCGAACTTCAGCATGATCTCGACAGCAAAGGCATCGCCAAGAACGCGCGCGAAGAAAAAGTACGAGCGCGGGATGCGAAGCAGAAGCTGACTGCCGATGCGAAAGCTGAGGCGCGCGGGCCGGAGAAGAATGATGAGGCTTACAACGCACGCATGGCTTCGCTGTATCGCGAGGTCGTGCTGAAGGAAAAACCGGTCGTCGCGGAGAACGGGTTTATTCCGCTAGGGGCGCTGACCAATCCGAATGGGAATGGGAATGGATCGCATGCGCCGAAGCCGGAGATTGCGGAGCCTGTGGCTGGAGATTAGAAGAGCGCTCTTAGCTCATAGCTTGAACACGAACGGGCCGCCTTCGGGTGGCCTGTTGTGTTTGGTGTGAGCGGTTACACGAGGGGATTCGACAGGACGAATGGACATCAAAGTCCCAGTTCTCGCAAGGGAGGCGAGAAGTGGGGCGCCCGAGTTTTCTCTTGGGCCGGCTTCGGAAATGGCAGGTCTTCCAACAACAGACACCACGGCCTAGTTTTGTTGATGCCGCTAAATCTCAGATTCCCTTGACACGGCAAGACGGCGTCATCAACAATTATCCGCGCTTCAATCTTCGGTTCCAGATCGTTGCACTTCACAATTCCCACGAGGTATTCATGTTGTTCGCCGCACGCGTGGTACTCGTTCTTTGTCTGCCATTGTTACTCACTGCTGTTCTTTCCGCCCAGAATATTACGGTCTCTCAGCCCACTCTGTGGGCTTCCAAGCCAGACGTGGCGGGCTTTGAGAAAATTGAGAACGACCGCCTGGCTGCCGGCCGGCAAGCGATCGATACTTTAATCGCAGTGAAAGGGCCTCGCACGATTGAGAACACGCTCGTGCCCTATGACGAGGCCGTCCGCCAAAACAATTCCGCGGGTTATTTTGCGGGGCTGATGGAGCAGGTGCATCCCGATGCGACGTTCCGCGATCACTCTACGGCGATGCTCACTAAAGCCAGCGCCGCGCAGACCGCCATCGCCCTGAATCACGACGTTTACAACGCGCTGGCCGCGCTCGATCTTTCCAAGGCCGATGCCGCCACGCGCTATTACGTACAACGGCAGCTTCTTGAATTCCGGCTAGCCGGCGTGGATAAGGACGACGCCACGCGTGCGCGCCTCAAAAAACTGAATGACCAAGCTACGGAAGAACAATCGATGTTCGATCGGAATATTTCCGATGGAAAGAAAACGATCGAGGCCGATGCGTCCGAGCTTGAGGGGTTGCCGCAGGATTACATCGAGCGGCACAAGCCCGGCGCTGACGGAAAGATTGTTATTACGACCGACTATCCAGATGCGTTGCCGGTTTTCAACTTCGCCAAGAGCGATGACCTGCGCCGCCGATTGAACATCGCCTTCAGCACTCGTGCCTATCCGAAGAACCAGGAAGTGCTGACCACCCTGATGAAGACGCGGTACGAGATCGCGACGCTTCTCGGCTTCTCCAACTGGGCCGACTATAACGCCGCGGACAAGATGGCGGTCAATGGACAGACCATCGCTGACTTCATCCAGCAGGTTGATGACGCTTCCCGTCCGCTAGCCAAGCGTGAATTCGATATGCTGCTTGCCGAGAAACAGAAGATACATCCCGGCGCCAGGGAAATTTGGGACTACGAACGAAGCTATCTCTCGGAATTGGTTCGCCGCTCGAAGTATGACTTCGATTCTCAATCGGTGCGTCCATACTTCCCGTTCATGCAGGTGAAGCAGGGGATTCTCGACGCTGCCGCCGACCTTTTTCACGTCAGCTTCCAGCAAGAGCAAAACGTACCGTCGTGGGATCCTTCGGTCGAAACCTGGATCGTGATCGATAGCGGTAAGGCTATCGGGCGTTTCTATCTCGACATGCATCCGCGTCCAGGAAAGTACAGCCACGCCGAAATGGCGCCTGTGCTCGACGGTATTCGCGGAAAACAATTACCGGAAGCGATTCTGGTCTGCAATTTTCCTGTGCCCACCGCGACCGATCCCGGCCTGATGGACTACGGCGACGTCGAAACTTTCTTTCACGAATTCGGCCACCTGATGCACCACATCCTGGGCGGCCAGCAACAGTGGGCTGGGGTTGCGGGCATCAGCATGGAGTCCGATTTTGTCGAAGCACCGTCGCAGATGCTCGAGGAGTGGATTCGCAGTCCGCAGGTTCTGGCTAAGTTTGCCCGCCATTACAAAACTGGCGAACCCATTCCCGCCGAACTGGTGACGCGCGCGAATCGGGCTGCCGCTTTCGGACGCGGCTTCTGGGTGGCCCGCCAGAATTCCTTCAGCGCCATGTCTTACGACATCTACAAAACCAAGCCGGAGAATGTCGACCTCGACAAAGTGACGTTCGACGCCAACCGCAAGTACACTATGTTCATTCCGCTGCCCGAAACCCACATGTGGGCCTCGTTCGGACACCTCGGCGGCTACTCCTCGGCTTATTACACTTATCTTTGGGACAAGGTGATTGCCGAGGATTTCTTCCTGCAATTCGATCACAAGAATCTGCTGGCCGGCGACGCGCCGATGCGCTACCGCCGCATTGTCCTCGGGCCCGGAGGCTCGATGTCGGCCAACGATCTGGTAAAAAACTTCCTGGGACGTCCGCAAAACATGGTGGCGCTGCAGCACTGGATGGCGGAAGAATTCGAGTCGAGCTCAGCCGCGAAATCGGGCGGAGAATGATGATCGCAGGTTGCCGTGCGGGATTGAGTTTTAGCTCTTGGCTTGAAACGTAACAGAGAAAATTCTGACAGAGGATATTCATGCCTGTCATTCGCGTATGCAAGGTGTGTGGGCGAAAGAACCGCGTCTCCGCTGTTCATCTTGCCGACACAGGCCGCTGCGGCGCGTGCAAGGCTGCGCTGCCTCCCGTGGATGAGCCGCTGGAGGTCGATGCCGAGCAGTTCAACGAGATTGTCCAGAATGCTCGCGTTCCGGTGTTGGCGGATTTCTGGGCGGCCTGGTGCGGTCCCTGCCGGGTGGCGGCACCTGAAGTCGCGAAGGTCGCTGCTCAGATGGCTGGGCGCGCTGTCGTCGTGAAGGTCGACACGGAGCGTTATCCGGAAGTGGCTGCTCGCTTCAACGTGCGTGGAATCCCGAACTTTGTCGTCTTTTCCGGCGGACGGCCGGTGATGCAGCAAGCCGGCGTGGTCGATCACCAACAGATGCAGAGTTGGCTGACCTCTGCCGCTGCGCAGTCCGTGGCTTGATTGCGCCGCCACTCCATCCGCCACGTCTTCATCCGCTTCACTACTTCCGACTTGCCATCGCCTCGCGCAATCTCTTCTCGGCGTCGGGCTTCCAGTAAGCGCATTCGAGGCGGATGAAGACTGAGGTGTAGGGAATCGTCAAGTTGGTTTTCAGCACTAGAATGTGGAAGGTCTTGCCCGCTTCATCCAGCTTGGAGATGATCTCCTCGTGCGGCAGAGATTGCGCTTCCGTCTTGCCCACAAGCTTGGTCAGCGCTTCGCGGTAGGCTGTCACCCCCGCAGCGTCACTTTCAGGTACCGCCTTCAGCTCCGCGTCGGTGAAGATGACTGGCCGAACATGCTTCGCTTTGGCGAGCTGATCGAGGACCGTCTTCACCACCTCGAGTTGATCGGCGTTGGTTTCGACCGTTTCGATGCCCGCGCTGGTTTGCAATGGATAAGCGGAATCCACCACCGCGATCCAATTCCGATGCCCGAGCAATGGCAACTCCTTTTGCAGGCGGACGCGCCAGTCTTTATTGTTATCGTTGTCGTTATGGTTATCGTTGCGCGCGGGGTTGGCGGCTGATGCGCTCGTTGGCGCAAGGGCGACAACGGGTAGCAGGCAGATTGTAACGAAGGTCAGAACTCTGCGAAATGTGGCGATCATAGTGTGACGATCATAATGTGCGCGATCATTAAGTATTGCTCCGTGAAGTATTGCTCCGTGCTGACTTACACGCGCGATGTAAGGTGAGTTCATATCTCATTTTTTTTGATATCGATTCGGTAAAATATCTGTTTTCTTGGAGTTGCGGCGAATCGATATGGGCTCTGAGCTGCAAAATCTTGGAATGAAAGGGCTTACGGGCAAAATATTGCGGAAGAAGGAGTTAGCCGCGGTCTGAAGATAGCGGGTGGCCATGATTCCGATCGATTGGGTTGGGGAGGCTCTGCGCACAGTTCCAGTATGGGCTTTCCACATCCTCGGTCAAGGTTGTTCGTCACAAGGGGGGAGAATTTTTCTGTGGAAGGCTGTGGAAAAGTCTCCCACGAAACGGAAGGAGTGCAAGGATCCCTTCGACTGCGCTCAGGGCAGGCTTTTCGACTGCGCGTGCCGACTCGCTTTGCTCGGCGGCATGCTTCGCTCAAGATGACGATGTGTGCAATTGAGGTCAAAGAACGCGCAAGGCGTCCGACGCCGCACGAACAACGATACGATAGGAAGAACATCGAGAGGCGAACCAGCTCCCATAGCCAATCGGGGCTGTTCTAGAAATCGGTTACCGAACGCCGCTTGCCAACGCCAATTATAGAGCCTTTTATCGCGATAAGTGTGTGTTTGCAGCAACCCGGCTGCTCAAGCCGTCAACTAATGCTCGACAAGTCGCCTTCGGCCAAGCAGAAGTGCCACATCGAAACTTTCGCCACTCCGCTCCGGGTTCTCACGCCGGATCGTCTGGCAGGGAGCAATCATGAAATCCATTCTCCTGAGCCTCTGCGGGATCCTGCTGTTCTCCTCAGCAAGTTCGTTTGCGGATTCAGTCCAAACCCTCACCAACCTCGACGCCAGTTTCTTTATCGAGCCCAATAATGGAACCGGCGAGAATTTGTTTGGCACAATCACCGGCTCGGGCGTGAACCTCAGCGTCGCAGGTACGAGCCCGGCTGGCTGGTTTACCTCGGGGGTCGGAATCGCGCCCGGTGCTTATGTGGGAGGAAGCATTCCCATTCATGTCGATAGCATCTTGGGCTTTCTACAGGGTAGCCAGCCGAATCTATCCATGGAATCGGCGGACTTCAATGCTGGGGTGTTCGCTCTTCCTACAAACGGACAGAACGAATTTCAGACGGTTCCCGCAACCCTTAACCTGATGTTCACCGCCTGTCTTCAAAATGTTTGCACGACCTATGATTTGAACATTGCGGGAAGGCTTGGCTTATATTACTTATTCAATCCCATCCAACGGTCTGTATTACGCTTTCCTCGGAGGGTTCGCCACGTCTGCTACCACGGCCGTTCCTGAGCCTTCTACGCGGTTCCCCTGAAGCGTGCTGCCGGGTGTGATGATGATGGCTCGACAATCCGAGCAGCGCCGATCCGGCGATCAGTGGGAACAACAAGAACAGAGCAAATCGGATGTTTAAATTCTTCATGGGGGTGTGTGCTCTCCTAACGGCAAATGTCGTGAGCCTCTCCAGATTATTACCTAAGCCGGCTCAACCTGCCGTCAGCCCCTCGCTGGACTGGCTTGCGGCGTCCCATGTTGGCGTGCAGGAATTGGGAACGTCACATCTGTCCCAGGTTTTCCCCAAAACGGGAAAACGACGTGTGAAGCAATAGGGACGTGTGGAGCGGACACCCCTGTCCGCTGCCTTTGACCTTGACCTAAAACGAAACTCAACGAAGAGGCACTCCCAACACATTGTCATCTTGAGCGAAGCGTGCCGCCGAGCGAAGCGAGTCGGCACGCGCAGTCGAAAGATCCCTGCACTCTTGTCCGCCACGATCGATTCAGCAAGTTCTTCAAAGGATGATCGATTGCCCCCAAACGCAAAACAGCCCCGATAGCCAATCGGGGCTGTTTCTGAAACTTGGTACTGAACGCCGCTTGCGACTTCCAATCATAGCGCTTCGCAGTGCCTTGACAAGCTCACTACCACAAAGGTTTCATCGGGCTGCATGAGGCCAGCCGCCCGCCGAGTGTAAGCTGGTAATTCCGAGGACAAATCCAATGGGTACTAACGAACAGGCTAAAAGCATAGATGCCTCTACGTTTCAGAAGCCTCTTAAGCAGCTTGCTGAGGTCTTAGCTCAAAAGGTCAAACGGGAGGCCCCAAAACTCCTCTCAGCTCCCGGCTTTGTCGCTGTGGATTTGCATGTGCTGATAAGACAGGCTATGTACACATATGATTTGCTTTTCTATCTCAATGCTGACGAGCGTCGCGAAAGCGACCCTTACTGGAGGAACGCATATACGATTGTTACTCTCCCGCTCGTTCGTAACATGATTGACTGTCTCTATAACATCACGACGATCTTGCAGGATCCTGCCGGAAGAGGATCATTGTGGCGGAAGAGCGGATACCGCAAGGCTTTCGCCGCTCTTGACCAGACGGAGGAGCGCTATGCAGGACAGCCAGAGTGGGATGAGTGGATTACGAAGAATCGCGAATTGCTCGACCTTGGTATCCGCGCTTGCGGTTTGACAGTAGCGAGCGTGAACGCTGAAAAAACGAAATGGCCGACGCTCGGGCAATACCTTCGCGAGAAGCAAACAGGAGGCACCCTGACGCCCCATCAGGATTTCTTGAAGACGCTTATGTATGGAGAGTGGAGTAAGTACTCCGCCATGGCTCACGGAGCATTTGAAGGATTGCTAGAAATCGCCGTGTACTATACAGAAGATTCTCAGGACCACGAGTTCAGGAGGACGCTTGACGAGAAACACCCGTATTTTGTAACCATGACTCTTGCTCATGCAGCGGCCATTTTGTTGTGCATAGTGACCGAGCTACAGGCGTACTTTCGCTTCGACGACGACGGAGCACGAATCAACGAACGTATTCATGTCATGTGGAATACTCTAATGCCAGTCTTCGATATCAAGGAGTTGTACGACGAACGATATGAGCAACTCATGAAGGACAGAGGGATATTCGCTGTGTAGGTGGGCAGTCCGGCTCCATCGTACATCGCTACACTTTGGCGAGATAGGGTCGGGGTTTTGGTCTTTGTCGTCGGTCAACGATTAGGGAGGGCTACCCGCCAAAAAGCGCTAGGGGTCCAGCCCGAAACAATTAGCAGAGCTGTACGCTCGATCCCAAACGCGCCGTGTCATTTTCGAGTTTGGCTTGTGCTTCGGCGAACGCTTCCCCAACCTCATCTACCAGTTGCAGAATAATCTTGAGCGCCACAACATTGTCAATCGTAGTTTGCAGGTTGCCTAGCGCGACCGATACCTGTGCTAGCGAGATGGCAGTACCGTGGCCAGGGTCCACGAGCCCCGCGTTGCTCGGACCGGATAGCAATATTTGAGACTCCCGCAGAAGGCCGAGTTGGAAGAAGATGCCCTTGGGGTTGGCGTGAACTGAATGACTCGCCAATCGGTAGTAAGGGCGCAGATGGTCGATTCTTGCGGCCTCCTCGATATCGCGAAACTTCGGACGACCCATGCGCAAATGATGGGCAGCCCAGCCGTAAGGAGTGAGGAAGTCTCTTCCAAACCTCTGTCCCAATGCCTCGAACGATTCCTGCAGCTTCTTAATCTCACTCGCCTTGAGAGGCTCACGGCCTAGTCGCACGCGAAAGTTTTCGTAATCGTCCGCGGCGCGTTTTGATTCCACTATCTGATGCAACGAGTAACGCTCAGCCAAGTCATCTCCATGTGCGCCGATGAACGATGCAATTACAGCGATCTCGTGCAGCGTTCGCCACCGGCCCATTGCTCCATCGGCGAAACCAGCACCTAGCAGACAAATGACCTCCTCTGTGATCTGACAAGCCCTGGCGTGAGAGCGGGTCAGCACCTCAACCAGATCCCTGCGGCTTTTCAACTCCTTTGAGACTCGGATCTCCTCATTCATGCGAGCGCCAAATTCGCGCGAAATTGTGAGCAACATTTTGAGACCTTCGATGGGGAGTCGCCAGCGCTCATAAAGTCTCTTGGAAAATCCTGCCCATTGCCGCCTCTGTCGGCGTGCCTCGGCGGGCCACTTGCGCTTCAGGTCCGCCAGGATCTTTTGCGAGAGATCGTCGGTTGAAGCAAGAATCAACTCCGGGAGCCGAGCTTCGATAAACTCCGTGAACTTCTTTCCCGCCCCCTCAATTTCTTCTTCCGTAAATTCGATCTTAATTCGTCGACGGTCCCAAAATTTGAGGTTTCTAATGCGAAATGTATCGAGGGTTCCCCCCGTCAGTCGCTTCGCTAATTGTTTCCGCTCACGAACTGAGAGACTGACTCCGTGGACGGAGAGTTTCTTGGCAACTAACTCTAAAAGGAACTGATCAGGTAGGCCCTGAAGCGCCCGCTCTAGGGCTCCCTGGAGGATCTTCATAAAAACACGCTCGCTGCCGGTCTGCCGCGGTTAAAGTTCCGTTTCGTACCTAAGACGCCTCGGAAGGCTAGTACACGAAGAGAACCTCCTACTCCTTCACCCCCAACTGCCAAAACAAGAACGAATAAACATCCGTGAACTCTTCTATCTGCTTGGTCACAGGCTTACCCGCGCCATGCCCCGCTTTACTTTCAATTCGCAACAAGATCGGGCGCGTGTGGCTTGTGCCGTTCTTTGCTTCGGACTGCATCAACGCCGACATCTTTTTCGCGTGCATGGGATCGACTCTGGTGTCGGTGTCGGCGGTCATGAATAGGATCGCGGGATACTCCGTGCCTGATTTCACATGGTGGTAGGGGGAGTAGGCGTAGAGCCATTTGAATTGCTCGGCGTTTTCGGAGGTGCCGTATTCGGGGATCCACAATTTTGCGATCTGAAAATCCTGGTAGTGGATCATGTCGAGCAGCGG
>Ga0193751_1002070_pt1 | contig 12384 bp, 13 predicted proteins | sample L1c2metaG_FD_143050 | JGI IMG/M metagenome (GOLD analysis project Ga0193751, IMG submission 143050) | Soil microbial communities from a riparian zone of the East river system, Colorado, United States - L1c2 | ecosystem: Environmental > Terrestrial > Soil > Riparian zone | place: USA: East River... | reverse complement strand
GCCGCCGCGAGGAGGCGATTACGGTCTTGCAGGAGGCGCTCGACCGCTACGAACGGAAGGAGATCGTCCCGCTCGCGCGTGGGGTCCGCGAGCGGCTGGCCGCGCTCCAGCCGGCCTAGGCGAGCTCGCGCGCGGCGGCGAGGATCTTCTCCGCCTCGTCGCGGTTGCCCCAGCCGCGCGTCTCCGTCCGCTTCGACGGCTCGAGGTCCTTGTAGCGCTGGAAGAAGTGCTCGATCTCGTCGCGTAGCTCGGCGGCGACGTCGTGGATGTCCGCGACCCGCTCGAAGGCCGGGTCGCCGTCGGGCACGGAGAGGAGCTTCTCGTCGGGCCCCTTCTCGTCCTCCATGTGGAAGACGCCGATCAGGCGGACGCGGATCCGGCAGCCGGGGAAGGTCGGGTCGGAGACGAGGACGAGCGCGTCGATCGGGTCGCCGTCGTCGGCGAGTGTCCCCTCGACGAAGCCGTAGTCGGCCGGGTACGTCATCGCCGTGAACAGTCGCCGGTCGAGGACGATGCCGCCGAGCTCCTCGTCGTACTCGTATTTGTTGCGCGAGCCCGACGGGATCTCGACGAAGACGACCGCCTCGCCGCTCATCTCAGCTCGAGGAGCGCGCGGCCGCCGGGACGAGGGCGTTCTCGAGGTCGTCGGCGAGATCGTGGGCCGACTCGATCCCGACCGAGAGGCGCACGAGGTTCGGCGGCGCGGCGAACGGCGCGTCGGCCGTCGCGGCGTGCGTCATCCGGGCCGGAACCTCGATCAGGCTCTCGACGCCGCCCAGCGACTCGGCGAGCTGGAAGAGCCGCGTGCGCCCGGCGATCGCCGCGGCTTCGTCGGGCGACTCCGCGAGGAAGGAGACCATGCCGCCGAAGTCGCGCATCTGGCGGGCCGCGATCTCGTGGCCGGGGTGCGTCGGGAGGCCGGGGTAGAAGACACGCTCGACGCGCGGGTGTCTGTCGAGGATCGCGGCGATCGCCGCTGCGTTCAGGCAGTGCTGGCGCATCCGCAGCGCGAGCGTCTTGATCCCGCGCAGCACGAGCCAGGCGTCGAACGGCCCCGGCACGGCGCCGAGTGACTTCTGGAGGAAGCGGAGGCGTTCCGCCACCGTCGGGTCGTTCGTTGCCGCGAAGCCGCCGACGACGTCGGAGTGACCGCCCAGGTACTTCGTCGTGGAGTGCACGACGACGTCGGCGCCGAGCTCGAGCGGCCGCTGCAGGTACGGCGTCGCGAACGTGTTGTCGACGACGAGCAGCGCGCCGGCGGCGTGCGCGGCCTTGGCGGCGGCGGCGATGTCGACGATGTTGAGCAGCGGGTTCGACGGCGTCTCGATCCAGACCATCCGCGTCGTCTCGTCGAGGTGCTCGCCGAGGTTCGCGAACTCCTCCGCCGGCAGGTACTCGAAGCGGTAGCCCTTCGGTTCGTAGACCTGCGAGGTCATCCGGTAGACGCCGCCGTAGACGTCGGCGATGAGGACGACGCGGTCGCCGGGGTTGAGGAGGTGCATGAGTGTCGTCGCCGCGCCCAAGCCGGAGGAGTAGGCGACACCGTGCTCCGCCGACTCGAGCGAGGCGAGGGCCGTCTCGAGCGCGTGCCGGGTCGGGTTCGCGACGCGCGAGTAGTCGTAGCCCTTGTGCTCGCCGACGGCGTCCTGGACGTACGTCGCCGTCTGGTAGATCGGCGTGATGATCGCACCGGTCGCGGGGTCCGGCTCCTGGCCGACATGGATCGCGCGCGTCTCGAAGTCCATCAGCCGGTCACTGTACTGGCGACCATGCGCGCGACCTCGCCCGGCCGCTCGAGCCACGGGAAGTGGCCGCAGTCCGGGATCAGCTCGACCCGCGCGCCGGGGATGAGCGCCGCGGTCTCGAGCGTCGAGGACGTCGGGAGCGGGTCGAGCTCGCCGTGCACGAACAGGGCGGGCAGCCGGACGTCCGGGAGGCCGTGCACGAGCGTCTCGCGCCCGAAGTGCTCGCCGAGCGAGAGGTTGGCCCCGATCGACGCGTCGACGCCGACGTGCGTGACGGGGCTCTGCGCGACCGGCCGGCTCGGGTCCCCGAAGTACTGCGGCCAGAGGATCGCGAAGCGCTCGACGAGCTCGGCTTCGCTCACCTCGCGCGTGCGCCGGCGCGCCTCGATCCCGTCGAGCCGCTCGACCGTCTCGGGCGCCAGCCCGCGGCGAAGAGTGGCGTCGAGGTCGGCGAAGGCGCCGACGTATGCGCCGACGGGGTCGATGCAGACGATCCCGAGCAGCCGCTCGGGATGCGAAACGGCCAGGTGGAGCGCGAGGTGCCCGCCCCACGAGTGGCCGACGGCCCAGGCGCGGGGAATCTCGAAGGCGTCGAGCACGGCGACGGCGTCGGCCACGTGCGCCTCGATTCCGTACGGCGGGCCTCCGGTCGACGGAGGCGTGCCGCGCTGCGTGTACCGGTAGGTCGTCAGCAGCGGCTCGAGCTCGGCAGCGAGCTCGCCGAGGTAGTCGGGCACGGCCGCGCCGCCGTGGAGGAGGAGTGCGGGCGGGCCGTCGCCCCCGACGTGGCCGCACAAGACGCCGCCGTCGATCGCGACCTCGAACTCCTCCTCGCTCACGCGACGACCGTATCCGCCCCGAGAAACGCGGCCAAGCTCGCGAGCGGCTCTTCGAGATCGACCGGCTTCTCTCCCCGCTCCCACCACAGGCCGTTCACCCGCAGCACCTGCTCGCGCCGGTCGAAGACCGGCTCGATCCGGCCCACGATCCGGTCGCCGTGCAGGATCGGGACGACGTAGTAGCCGTACTCGCGCTTCGCGGCCGGCACGTACATCTCGAGCCGGTAATGGAAGTCCCAGAGCAGCTCGGCGCGGTCGCGGTCGTGGACGAGCCGGTCGAACGGTGAGAGGAACGTCGTGCGCTCGGAAACCGGGCCGTCTTCCGCGTCCGGGTGCGCGACGAGGCGGCCGCGCTCGACCCGCACCCCGAGCGCACGGAAGCGCTTCTCCTCGTACAGCCGTCGAGCCTTCGCGAGCGGGAGGGTCTCCGTCTCGGGGTACCAGCGCTCGGCGAGATCCCAGACGCGCTGCTTGCCGCGCCGGCCGACGACCGCCACCTGCCCGCGCGCCGCGAGCAGATCGAGCATCAGGCCCATCTTCCGCTCGCCCCACCAGCGGTGGCCCTCCCGCCGGTGGCCGGGCGCGTCCTCGATCTCGCGCGAGAGGAGCGGCCCACGCTCGCGGAGCTCCTTCAGCACGTACCGGCGGAAGGCGGCGTGCTCCTTCAACCAGGCGATGATCCGCCGGTCGAGCGGGCGGTCGCGCCGGCGCATGAACGCCTTGAGGATCGCCAGGTCCTCGATCGGGTAGACGTACGCGCGCCACTCGACGAGCTTCCGCTCCTGCCAGAGCAGGCGCTCGAGCTCCTCCGTCTCGAAGGGGCCGAGCCGGCTCCAGAGGACGAGGTGCTGCGGCGGCGCGACGCTCGCGATCGGATCGAGCTGGAGGAAGCCGAGCCGGCGGACCGTCTCGAGGACGCCGCGTGCGCGGCCGTCGAGCCATTGCGCACGCACGGCGATGCGCCGCGCCTCCTCGATCGAGACGGGAACACCGCCGGTCATCCGAGCCCACCGATCCCTCATGGATAGCGGACCTCCTCGAGCCCCAGTACGCGCGCAAGCCGGGCCGCCGCGCGCTCGAGCTTCGCGTCGACGTTCCCGCGCACGCCCGGCTCCCGGTGGAAGCGCCGCACGTGGAGCACGCGCTCGCCGCGTTCGGCCTTGAGGTCGGCCCGTCCGATGATCCGGTCGCCGGCGAGCAGCGGCAGGACGTAGTAGCCGTATGCGCGCTCGTGCTCGCGCTTGTAGACCTCGATCAGATGGCGGAAGCCGAAGAGCCGCTCGAGCAGCGGCCGGTCCCAGAGGAGGTTGTCGAAGGGGCAGAGGAGGACGGGAGGCGCGGGGTCGCCGCCGAGCTCGGTCCCGCCGTCGACGTAGAACGGCGGGCCGCCGTCGTCGGGGTGCACCTCGCGCAGGAGGCCCTCTTCGACGAGCGCGAGGACGTGATGGTGGAGGCGCGCGCGGCCGCCCTTGAGCCGCCAGTGCTCGCGGATCGCCGGCTCGGTGAGCGCTCCCCGGGCGCGCACGGCGAGAGACGCGAGCGTCCGCAGCGTCTCGTCCTCGTCCGGCACCGGTGCGTCGAGGATCGCTCGCGGGATCACCCGCTCGGCGAGGTCGTAGCGGCGAACGAACGCCTCGCGGCCGGAGATGACGAGCACGCCGCGGTCCCACAGCGCTTCGAGCACCGCCTTCGCCGGCGTGCGGCTCCACATGTCTGTTCCGGTGCGGGCGCCCCCGAAGTCGCGCGAAGCGAGCGGCCCCTCGGCGCGGATCCGCTCGAGCACGGGCTCGACGAGGTCGGCGTGCTCGTGCAGCGCGCGGTCGTGGATGCCCCAGTGTCCGCCGCCCACCATCGTGCGGCGGCAGTGCGGCCAGAGCTCGATGGGCAGGAGGCAGGCCTCGTGCGCCCAGTACTCGAAGACCCGGCCCGAGGCGAGGAGGCCCCGCAGGTCCGTCCCGTCGTAGGTGCCGATGCGGTTCGACAGCGTGAGGCGGTGCGCCCGGTCGAGCGTCGAGATCGAGTCGAGCTGCACCGCGCCGAGGCGGCGGATCGCCACTTCGACGTCGTCGGCCGGCGCGCGGCGGAAGCGCGGCGTGTATCCCTGAGCTGCCACGACGAGCCGCCGGATCGAGGTGAGGCGGACGGTCATGGTCTCCATCGGCCTCTACCTACCAGCTGTGGGTGGTGCATCGCGCGGCCGCGCGAGTCGGTAGCCTCCCGCCCGTGCCGCGTCCGAGGCGGAACCCGTGGGAGTCGACCGGCGAGGTCCTCATCTGGATCCTCTTCACGGCCCTCCTCTTCCCGGCCGGCTTCGCGGGCTGGGCAGTCGGTCACTACACGTCGCTCGGGAAACCGTCCGCGACCGTGGTGCACACGGTCACCGTCGGCTCGTCGTCAACCTCGACTTCGACTCCGACCTCGACCTCCACCCCGACGACCACGTCCTCGGGCGGCGGCGGTAACGCGGCCGCGGGGAAGACCGTCTTCGCCTCGAACGGCTGCGCCACGTGTCACACCTTCAAGCTGGCGAGCGCGACCGGCACGATCGGGCCCGACCTCGACACAGCGCCGGCCGCTTCTGCGAAGGCTGACCACAACATGCCGCTCGCGGCGTTCATCAAGCAGTCGATCGTCGACCCGAACGCCTACATCGCGAAGGGCTTCAGCAAAGGGCTCATGCCGACGACGTTCAAGTCTTCGCTGTCGTCCACGCAGCTGAACGACCTCGTCGCCTTCATCCTCTCGGGCACCGCGAAGAGCTGAGCCGCCGGCGCGGCCTTGACGGCGCCGCCCGAGGGCGCAAACATTGCTCATCGCCGTCGAGCATTTCGTCACCCAGGCAACGGTTCCGGTAGGCGTCGCAGTGTTCACCTGCCCGTGCGGCGCAGCCCGGCTCGAGTACGACTTGAAGCGAAGCGCTCCGGAGGCCTGGGCAGCTCTCGAGGACGGCTCGCACCTCTGCCCCCACTGTGCGGGCTCGAAGCCGGAGAAGGAAGCCGCGACGCCCCAGCAGGCACCCGGATCACGACGCGCCTAGATTTGGCAACCGAGGCCGGGATGGCCCAGAAGCCACGTCTTGTCGGCATCAACCACGTCGCCCTCCAGGTTGACGACATCGAGGAGGCGGTCGCGTTCTACACCGACCTGTTCCAGCCGAGGGCGGTGAACCGGAGCATCCCGGGCGCCGCCTTCCTCGAGCTGGGCGACCAGTTCCTCGCCCTCTTCCAACGCGGCCCGCGCACGGAGGAGCCGCATTTCGGGCTGGTCGTGGACGACAAGGACGCGACGCGGCGCGCGCTCGAGGAGGCCGGGGTGGAGGTCCTCCCGGGCCGCTTCCTCGACTTCCGCGATCCGAGCGGCAATCGCATCCAGATCGTCCAGTACGACCAGATCGAGTTCAGCAAGACCGAGCGCGTGCTCCAGGGAATGGGCCTCGAGCTCGGGAAGTCCGAGCAGGCGCTCGACGAGCTGCGCGCCAAGGGTCTCGCCGACTAGAACTTTGCTCCGACCGGCGCGCGGACTAGTCTCGGACGCGTGATGCGGCCCCAGACTCCCGCGCTCGCCGCGGCTGTTTGCGTTGTCGCGCTACTCGCAGCGGCCTCGGCACGCGCTAGCAGCTCCATCACCCTGCGCGGGTACGCGAAGCGGGCGGATGCCGTGTGCGCCGACTACCACCGGAAGGCGGCGAAGCTCCCGCGAGTCCAGCTGTCCGACTTTCCGGGCGTCGTGAAGCTGGCGCGCGCCGCCCTTCCGATCGTCAGGGCCGACAACCGGAGGCTCCGCGCGATCCCGCTTCCTCAGGACAAGCGCGCGCTCGTCGAGCAGTGGCTACGCAGGGGGTACCGCGTGCCCAAGCTGCTCAAGGCGCTGAAGCACGCCGGCCAGCTCGAGAATCTGACGCGGGTTCTGGCGGCCAACCAGGCTCTCCAGGACAACGGCGCGAAGCGCCGCGCGCTCGCCCGCCGCCTCGGCATGCGAGCCTGCACCAAGAGCTGACCTCGCCGACCTCGCCGTCTGCGGCTCAGGTGCGGCTGTTGTCGACCCAGATGGCGCCGGAGACGGGGTCGACCGCGATCCCGGTCGCGTGCGTGCCCTTCGGCAGCGGGATCGTTTTCCGGATTCCTTTGGGGAGGAGAACGCGGTCGACGACCTTGCCCGCGGCGACCCAGATGCTGCCGTGGGCAAGCACGGCCTCCGTCGGCATGCCGGCCAGTCCGAGTGGCGGGCCCGCCCGGCCCGATGCGGGGTTCAGCCGGGTGAGCGTGGCGTCTGCGCCGTCGAGCAGCCAGAGGGTGGGACGCTTCCGAGCGGGAACGGAGACGAGATGCCAGGGCTGCTGGGCGAAATGGAACGTCTTCGCGGTCTTCGTGCGTGGGTCGAAGCGGAGCACCTTGTGCGCGATGCATTCGCAGATCCAGAGATAGCCGTCGGCCGGGATCAGGATTCCGGTCTCGATCGCGCTGGTTGTGAACCGGCCGGTGATGCGGGCCGTCCCGGGATCGATCCGCAGGAGGTTTGCGTCAGCCTCGAGTACCCACAGGACGCCGTCGCTTACGGCGAGTGCGCCGTGACCGAAGAAGCCGGGTAGGCGGATCCGAGCGGTGACGCGACCGCTCAGCTCGTCGACACGTTCGAGCTCGGAGAACGGGGTGCCCGCCGATAGTCCGCTCCGGACGAATGTGTCGCGCGCGATCCAAACCGCGCCGGCGCCGATCGTGAACGCGTTCGCATCGGTGGGAAGCCGGAAGGTGCGGCGAAGCGTTCCGCTGCTGAGCGTTCGCTCGGCAAGCGTGCGCGAATCGCGGCCTCCGCGCTCCCAGAGCGTCCCGTCGACCGCCCATAGGTTGGCGCCGCAGCCGCAGCCGATCTGCGCGTCGTGCACAGTGGCCACGACGCGATTGCTGTTCGGGTCGATGCGGAGCAGGCTCGCCGTTGCCCCCGCCCGCCCGATGCCCCCGAAGGCTGCGATCCCAACGATCGCCACCGCAGCCGCGCCCGCCGTCGCGCCCGCGATGAGTGGCCAGCGGCGCCGGCCGTGGCGGCCCCGGACGAGCTCGGCGAGCCGCTCCGCCGCCACCTCCGGTTTCAGAGGTTCCGGTAGCCGCTCCGACACCGACAGCAGGCGATAGACGAGCCACGGTCCCTCTACTCCTTTGAGCTCATGCGTACCGGCTTCCTCGAAGACCGCGTCCGAGCCGACGACGAGATCGCGGGTCGTCCGCGTGGCGAGAACCTCCGCCGGCCCCGCGAGCGCCATCACCCGCGCGCCGATGTGGACGGCAACGCCCGTCAGCTTTCCGTCGATCTCCTCGCATTCGCCCGTATGGACGCCGACGCGCACGTCGACGCCGAGATCCTGGACGGTGGCCACGATCGAGACCGCCGCCGACAACGCACGGGCCGGCTCGGCGAAGGTGGCGAAGAAGCCGTCGCCCGCAGTGTCCTGCTCGCGGCCACGCGAACGTTTCAACTCGTCCCTCACCACTGCACGGAAGCGCCCGAGCACGAGCCGCCAGCCGGCGTCGCCGAGCTCCGAGGCGAGCGCCGTCGAACCGACGATGTCGAGGAACAGAACCGTCGCCAGACGCCGGCGAGGCGGCGAGGACGTCACGACATGATTATCCGGCGTGGGCCGAGCGGGTTCAACCCGGCCCGCCGCCGGGCGAAGCCCTACGCGCGCGTGCCGCTGACGACGTCAACGACGCGTTCCTCGGCGCCGTCGGCGTAATCCGCCCCGAGCTTCTCCTCGAGGATCCGCTTGAGCTCGCCGCTCTCGGCGAGCTCCTGCGCGATGTCGGCGCCGCCGACGAGCTCTCCCTTGACGAACAGCTGCGGGATCGTCGGCCAGCCTGAGAGCTCGGACAGCTCCTGCCGGATCGACGGGTCGGGGAGGATGTCGACCGCCGTGACGGGTGCGCCGGCGTCGCGCAGCGCACGCAATACGCGATCGGAGTTGCCGCACATCACGAACTGCGGCGTGCCCTTCATGAACAGCGCGACCGGCTCGTTCTCGATCACGTCCTGGATCCGCGCGGAAATCTCGCTCACATCGTCCCTTTCGTCTTGATTCGAAGCTCGTGGATGGTGCCGTCGCGCAGCGGTTCGGCGAGTGCGTCGTTGACGAGCCGGTGCTGCTCGAGCAGCGACAGCCCGTCGAAGCGCGGGCTCGCGACGGTCACCTGGAAGTGGTCGCCGCCGCCGGTGCGGTCGTCGACGCGCAGCTCGGGCGCGTTGGGAAACGCGTCGCGGAGCAGCGATTCGAGGCGGTCGACAGCCATGACCGGAGACTAGCCGCGCGCTACACCGCTACCGCACGTTCCGCCGCGTCCACCCGCTCGAGCCAGGGCGTCGCTCCGAGCCGCTCGAAGATCTCCCGAGCCTCGGCGAGCAGCGCAGCGGAGTCCTCGACGAGCGCTATCGCCAGCGGATAGGGGGTCTGAAGCGCACGGAATTGGTCGACGGCGCGCGCAAGCAGCTCTGCGGCGCCGTCGCGATCGTCGCGCAGCGCGCGCAGCCGGCCGCGGAGCCTTGCCTCCTGGGCGATCAGCAAGGGCGTCCGCTCCGACGCCGGTAGCTGTTCGACCATGACGAGCAAATCATCCGTTTGCTCCAGGCCCCCAGCTCGAGGGCCGCCTCGCAGGCCTCGACCCACGCGGACTTGTAGAACGGGTGGCGCGGGAGCGGGTGTCCCTCGAATGCCTCCCGCGCAGCGGCGAGCGCTTCGAGTGGCCGCCCCTCGGCGCGAAGCACCTCAGCCTCCACGGCGCGGAGGCCCGCACGCATCTGCCGCTCGTCGGAGTGAAGCTCGGCACCCTTCTCGAGCGCCGCACGAGCCGCAGAAACGTCCCCCCTCAGCAGAGCCAACTGCACACCGTGGGTCATCCGCGCGGAGACCGTATGGGTGTCGTCGACCACCGTGAACTGGTCCAGGATCTCCGGCAATGACTCCAGCTTCCCGAGCATCCAGCGGCTGTAGGCGAGATGTCCGAGGTTGCGCTGTTCCTCGACGCGGTTGCCTCGCCGACGAGAGAGGTCGATCAGCTCCAGATCGACGTCGATGGCCTCCGCGAACTTGTCGCGGGCCTGGAGCTGGTACGACAGGTTGAAGAGTGCGCGCCCGAGCGGCTCGGCGAGCTCGTGTTCGCGCCCGAGCTCGATCGCGCGCTCGAGCAGCGCCAGCGCCTCCTCGTGCCGTCCGGCCTCGGACAAAAGGAGGTGCTTTGTGTTCAGGGCTTGGACGAGGGTGTCCGGCAGGACGAGGGCCTCGGCGACCTCGAGCGCTCGCTCGACCCGCTCTCCCGCGAGCTCGGGCTCGCCGAGGAACCAGCGGACCCGGCTCAGGGCCTCGGCGAGCTCGGCGCCCGGCTCCTCGTCCGCCAGCGTGGCGAAGGCCTCCTCCATCCGGTCGGCTGCGGCGGAAAGGTCGCCGGCGGACCGCATCGTGCCGCCGAGCGCCGCTGTCGTACGAGCGACGCGGTTTGGCTCCCCCGCCGATCGGTACAGCTCGATCGCGCGTTCGTAGAGCTCGATAGCTTCCTGATAGCGGCCGCCGTTCTCGGCGGCGTGGCCCGCCCGCTCGAGCAACTCCGCCTGCCACAGCGGCTCCTCCGCAAGCGCAGCCGCCTTCCCGTAGTACGCCTGGGCCTCCTCGGGCGCCGCGAGCGACGCGGCGCGGTCGCCGGCGAGCGCGAGCTGCTCGGCCGCCTTGCGCCTGATCGAGGCGCCGTCGGGTGCATCAGGTGCCGCCTCATACGCGTCGAGGTAATGGGCGGCGATCACCTCCACTGCCTCCTGCTCGGCTTGGCCGGTCGCCTGCTCGAGATACTCGGCCGCAGCGATGTGCTTCGCCTTCCTGTCGGCGCGGGCGAGGGTCTCGTAGGCGATCTGCTTGAGCAGGTCCTGCAGGAAGGCGTACTGGCCGCGCTCGGGCGAGCGCGGGTCGGCCTGCACCGACAGCACCTCCTTGCGCACGAGCGAGGCGAGGATCGGATCGAGCTCCGGCTCGCTCAGGCCGGACACAGCCGAAAGGCCCGCCTTCGTGAAGCTCTTGCCGAGGACGGCGGCGTCCTGGACGACGCGCCGCTCGTCGGGCTCGAGCCCGTCGAGGCGCGCGGCGACGAGCGCGTGCAGCGTCTCCGGCACCTCGAGCGCTTCGATCGCTCCGGTTGGCCGGTAGACATCGCCCTCGCGCGCGAGCAGCTCTCGGTCGAGCAGCATCCGCACCGTCTCGACCGCGTAGAGCGGAACGCCCTCGGCCCGGTCGAGGATCCGCGCGCGCAGGTCGTCGGGAAGCCCTGGGACGAAGCCGTCGAGCAGCTCCTCCATCGCGGCGGGCGCGAGCGGCTCGAGGGAGAGCGTCGTCGCGTTGCGTCCGGCGGAGCCGAAGCCAAGTCGGCGCTCCGCGAGCTCCGGCCGCGCGAGCGCGAGCACGAAGAGCGGGTGTGCGTGCGACCACTCGAGCAGGTACTCGACGAAGTCGAGTAGTGCGGAATCGGCCCACTGCAGGTCCTCGAACACGAGCAGGACGGGGCTCCGCTCGGCGAGTCGCTCGAAGAAGAGCCGCCACGCGGAGAACAGATCCTGCCGGTCGCCGGCGGCGTGCTCCGCGAGGCCGAGCAGATGCGCCAGGCGCGGCTCGAGCCACCCGCGCTCGCTCGCGTCCTCGACCCGCTGCTCGAGCATTGTGCGCAGCTTCGCGGCGGCCTCCTCCGGCGCGTCCTCTTCGGCGATCAGCGCCCGCATCCGCACCATCTCGGCGAGCGCCCAGTAGGCGACGCCGTCGCCGTACGCGAGGCAGCGCCCGCGGTGCCAGAGCACCTCGTCCGCGACTCCGTCGAGGTACTTCTCGAACTCCCACGCGAGCCGCGACTTGCCGATGCCGGCGATGCCGACGACCGAGACGAGGTGCGCCTTCCGCTCCTCCGCCGAGCCGTGGAAGTGCTCCTTGACGAGGCGCAGCTCGCGCGAACGCCCCACGAACGGCGGCTCGAGCTCGCTCGCGGCGCGCGCGCCTCCGCGGACCGAAGTGACCCGGAGCGCGCGGAAGAGGGAGAGCGCTTCCTCCTTCCCCTTCAGCTCATGCTCGCCGGCGGGCTCGTAGGCGATCGCGGCCGCCGTCGCGCGGCGGGTTACGTCGCCGACGAGGACGGTGCCGGGAGCAGCGGCGGCCTGCACCCGCGCCGCGGTGTTGACGAGATCGCCCGCAACCATCCCCTCGCCCTCGGCAGCGAGGTTCACCGCGGCCTCTCCGGTGAGTACTCCGGCGCGGAGCTGAAGCTTGGGCGCGCCGACTTCCTCGCCCAGGGCCGCGACCGCGGAGACGAGGTCGAGCGCCGTTCGCACGGCCCGTTCGGCGTCGTCCTCCTGCGCCGTCGGCGTCCCCCAGACCGCCATCACCGCGTCGCCGATGAACTTCTCCACCGTGCCGCCGTAGATCTCGATCAGGCGGCGACAGGTGTCGAAGTAGCGGGAGAGGAGCTCCCGCACCTCTTCGGCGTCGCGCGACTCCGAGAGCGGAGTGAAGCCCACCAGATCGGCGAAGAGGACCGATACGAGACGTCGCTCGGCCGACTTCGCGGCCGGCACGGGAGCCGTCGGCGCGTCCTCGGCCAGCGTGCTGCCGCACTCGCCGCAGAACTTCATTCCGGGCTCGTTCGCCGCACCGCACACTGGGCAGGTGCGCGCGAGCGGAGACCCGCAGCCGCCGCAGAACTTCCGGCCGGCCGCGTTCTCGACCCCGCAGTGCGGGCAGGCGATCACGGTCGGACGCTAGCGCCGGTGCGCGAGGAAGTCGAGGAGAT
>Ga0193751_1002069_pt1 | contig 12386 bp, 15 predicted proteins | sample L1c2metaG_FD_143050 | JGI IMG/M metagenome (GOLD analysis project Ga0193751, IMG submission 143050) | Soil microbial communities from a riparian zone of the East river system, Colorado, United States - L1c2 | ecosystem: Environmental > Terrestrial > Soil > Riparian zone | place: USA: East River... | reverse complement strand
CGTAATCGGCGGCCTGGCGTCGATCACCGGCCCGCTGGTGGGCGGCATCTTCACGTTCTGGCTGCCGATCGTGTCCAGCCAATTCGTCGCCTCGCAGCCCTGGATCCCGACCGGGATCGCGGCCGCCTTCAAGAACGCGGGTCCACAGGTCAGCTATGGGGCGCTGCTGATCCTGATCATGATCTTCGCCCCCAACGGGGTCGTAGGCCTGGTCACCACCGGTTACGCTCGCCTGCAGGCACGGCTTCGCGGGGCCGGCGATCGGGGAAGTGGACAGATGCCTTCCGACCCCCAGACTGTTTAAATACATCATCAGAAAAATAGGAGGAGCTTCTATGGCAAAAATGGGACCACGTCTTGGGGTGCTCTTGGCCTTCCTCGTGGCCATGGCCGCCTGCGGAGGCTCCAACACCCCCGCGGCGCAGAGCGATGTCGGCATCACCAGCAACTCGATCCTGCTGGGCAACACGATCGCCCAGTCCGGGCCGGCCCGAGCCTACGGGACGATCGCGAACGCCGAGAACGCCTACTTCACGTACATCAACAACACGAAGGGCGGCGTCAACGGCAGGAAGATCAACTTCAAGATCCTTGACGACGCTTACACGCCGGCGAATGCCGTCACCCTGACGAAGCAGCTGGTCGAGCAGGACCAGGTGTTCGCCATGTTCAGCGGCCTAGGCACCCAGACCCAGACTTCGGTCCGGGACTACCTCAACACCCAGAAGGTGCCGCAGCTGTTCGTGGCCACGGGCGCCACCACCTTCATGGCGGATTACAGCTCGCACAGCTGGACGATCGGCTGGCAGCCTCCCTACCAGGGCGAGTCTCGCATCTACGCCAAGGACATCCTCGCCAACCACGCCGGCGCCAAGATCGGCGTCCTGTACCAGAACGACGACTACGGCCAGGACTATTTGAAAGGGCTGAGCGACGGGCTCGGCTCGAGCGCCTCGCAGATCGTGGACAAGGAGAGCTACGACGTCACGGCAGCCGTGCCGACGCTCGCGGCGCAGCTGTCCAAGCTGAAGGCGTCGGGAGCTGACACGCTCTTTCTCTTCACCACGCCGGCGTTCACGATCGGCTCGCTGGCGATCGTGACCAAGATCGGCTGGTCACCGCTGATCTACCTCAACTCCGTTTCCAACCCGCAGGTCTACATGGGCCTTGCGAAGCAGTCGGGCGCGGCGCTCGGGAACGTGACCAGCGTCGGCTACATCAAGGACCCGACGGACCCACAGTGGGCCAGTGACGACGGCATGAAGCTGTACAAGACTGTCATCGCCAACTGCTCGACATGCAACGTCATGGACGGCTTCAACATCTACGGTGTCGCCGTCGCGTACACGATGGTCGACATCCTCACGCAAGCGGGTTCAGTGATGACTCGCAAGAACGTGATGGACATCGCCGCCAACCAGCTCAACGAAACCAACCCGTTCCTGCTTCCTGGAGTCAAGGTCAAGACGACCTCGAGCGACCATTTCCCAATCACCCAGGAGCAAGTGATCCACTGGGCCGGGACCGGGTGGGCGCTCCAGGGCAGCATCATCGACGAGCGCGGAACGATCAAGTAACAGTTGCTGAGCGGGGCTGGCGCGCAAGCCGGCCCCGCTACCATTTCTACGGTGCTCGCTCGACTCAAGCCGTACTGGCTGCACGCCTACCTGCTCACTTACACGCCGCTCCTGCTACTCGCGGACAGCCGCATCACCGCGCTTTGGCAGCAGTGGGCGCTCGGGGTGCTCACCTTCATCCTGTTGTACCTGGCCGCGCTGAAGGCGCCGAAGGAACAGCGCATGCAGGTGTGGATCTGCGTCGGCGTGGCGACAGGTTTCGAGATCTTCGGGTCGCTGATCTGGGGCGTGTACCGCTACCGTCTGCACAACGTTCCATTGTTCGTGCCCCCGGGCCACGGCCTGGTCTACCTATTCGGGCTGCTCGCGGCCCGGACGCCAGTGGTGATGCAGTACGGGCGCCGCGTGGGCCAGGTGATCCTCGCCGGCGCGGGCACGTGGGCGCTGTTGGGCCTGACCTTGCTTCCGTTGCTCACCGGCCGGGTCGACCTGCAGGGCGCGATGTGCCTTCCAGTGTTCGCATGGTTCGTCCTGCGCTCGCCACGGTGGCCGCTGTTCGCCGCCATCTTCATCGCGACGGGCGAGCTCGAGATATTCGGCACGTCTCTCGGCAACTGGTACTGGCTGCCAGTCGCGCCGTGGACGCATATCCCATCAGGCAACCCGCCTTCGGTCATCGCCGGCGGCTATTGCGTGATCGACGCTTCGGTGCTGCTGGTGATGCGTGTGGTGTTTGCGCTGCGCACGCAGCTCTTCTACAGATGGGGCTTGAAGACCATCATGGCGAGTATCACCAGCACGATCAGCCCCAGGGCCTGACCAGTAATCTGACCCCGCCTCGCGAGGGCAGTGAACGCCGCCGACGTCGTGTCGCCGGCCTCGGCCAGCTTGATCTGCTCGCGCAGCGACGGAGTGTAAAAGCGGACGGCGAGCACGATGAGGACAACGTATAGGACGAGGGCGACGTCGATCCACAGGGCCGTGAACGAGAATCCTCCCAGAAATACCATCAGTAACCCTGTGAGCAGCAGCACGCCGTACGCGGGGTTGGCGATGCGATCGTCCAGGAATTTGATGCCTTTCAGGGCGAACGTCTCGTGCGCCGGCTCGCGCTGTGCCCGCATGATCCAGACCACGTAGCTGGCGTTGAAGCCCACTGCCACGATCGCGGCGAGGATGTGGATGTACTTGACGATCAGAAAGCCCATCGCTACGCCTCCATCTCCACGGACGCCGACCCGACCGTCGTGCGGTTTCCGTCCGGATCCTCGCCCCACACCTCGAGCTCGACGTGCGCGCCTTCCACCTTCGTGACGCGGCCGCGGCAGCGATACGGCCGCCCGGGCTGGTCGATGCCTCGATAGCTGACCTCGAAGGTCTTGAGCGTGCCGCGATCTCCGAGCCAGTCGGTGAGCAGCTGACCGAGAAACGAAGCCTTGAGGAGGCCATGCAGGATCACGCCCGGCAGACCGACGCTGCGAGCGAAGTCCTGGTCGTAATGGATTTCGTAGAAGTCGCCCTGCGCGCCGGCGTACTGGACGAGCTGGCGTGCGGTGGGGTGCATGACCAGCTCCGGAAGCTCATCGCCGACGGCCGGGTTCATCGCCTGATCCCCGTTCCGCGCAAGCGCGCCACAATGCGCCCGTGCTGGTTGACGTACTCGGTCTCGAAGATGATGAAGAGCAGCGAGCCGCTCGAGCCGGTCTTTTCGTAGACGTCGGCAACACGTCCGGTCGCAGTGATGCGGTCGCCCACTTTGACCGATTCGATGTACTCGAAACGGTTGCCTCCGTTGAGCCACCCCTTGCCGTACTCCTCGGCCTCGGCAAGGTGCATCGAGGGAGGCGCGAGGGCGACGAGAAATGTCGGCGGGGCTTCCTCCAGCCAGCGCGGATTCGGGTCTGCGATCGCTTCGGCGAATCGCTTCAGGTGCCCGGCCTCGACAGTCGCGGTGATTGGCGGCGCGGTCGAGCCGATGCGAGCACGCAGCCTGTCGACGACCGACGTGGTCGCCACCTAGCGTCCGCGCGGGAGGCCGAGCACACGCTCGGCGATGATGTTGCGCTGGATCTCCGACGACCCGGCGTAGATCGTTTCCGCCTGCGCCCACATCCAGCCGTACTGCCAGCGACCGTCCTCGATCGCATATGGCGAGCCGGGCGCCAATGCGCCGTAAAGACCCTCAACGCCAACCGCCGTCTCCTGGATGCGCTTGTCCATCTCGCTCCAGTACAGCTTGGTGAGCGACGCTTCAGGTCCGGGCGCGTGGCCCTGCTGGGCGCTGGTGAGATTCCTGAGGCCGATCAGGCGGAATACATGCGCTTCGATCTGAGCCTGGGCGACCTTCTGGCGGACGGTGGCGTCAGAGCCGGCGCCGCGATCGCGGGCCAGGGTCGCGAGCTCAGCCACAGCGCGTTCGAAACGCGCCGCCTGGGCCAGGCCGCCGCGCTCGAAACCGAAGACCGTCATCGCGATCTTCCATCCCGCGCCTGGCTCGCCCACGAGGTCGCGGTCCTCGACCACGGCGCCCGAAAGGAAGATCTCGCAGAACTCTCCGCCGCCGGTCATCTGCTTGATCCGCCGCACCTCGACGCCTGGCTGGTGCATGTCGACCAGGAAAAATGAGATGCCCTTGTGCGGCTCGGCGTCGGAATCGGTCCGCGCCAGCAGGAAGCTCTTGTCCGCGTAATGCGCGCCGCTCGACCAGGTCTTCTGACCGTTGAGGACCCAGTGGCCGTCACGCTTTTCCGCGCGAGCGCGCAACCCGGCCAGGTCGCTACCTGCATCGGGCTCGCTGAATCCCTGACAGAAGATCAGGTCGCCGGAAAGAATCTTTTCGACGTAGGTTTCCTTCTGCCACGGCGAACCGTGCACGAGCAAGGTCGGGGCCAGGAGGCTGACGCCCAGGCGCCCGAGGATGATCGGTGCGCCGGCCTTCGCCATCTCTTCCTGGTAGATGGCCTGCATCACGGGCCTGGCATCGCGACCGCCCTCTTGCTTGGGCCACGCGAGCTTCAGCCAGCCGGCTTCGTGAAGGCGGCGCTGCCACTGACGCTGTAGGTCGGTTTCCTCTTCCTCCCGAAAACCACCCACACCCTTGTGGCGCCACTCGGCAGGGAGGTTCTTTTCGATCCAGTCTCGGACCTCTTGCCGGAAGGCTTCTTCATCGGGCGTGAAGCCGAGATCCACGATTCGCAGGCTATCAAAACGGGCAAGCTAGAGGGGATGGCGTCAGAGGTACTGTGCGGCCACTGCGGGGCGCTGCTGACCAACCCAAGCGCGCCATGCCCACGATGCGGCGCACCCGCTTCGGGCGCGTATCAAGCGGTTCCTTCAGCTCAGCGGTCGCACAAGAGCCCAGCGCTAGCGGCCGCACTCGCGATCGTTCCCGGCCTCGGACATTTCTACCTGGGCCACAACGTGAAGGGCGTTGCCTACCTCGTCGGCATTGGAGGCCTGCAGTTCTTCGGCGCCGACCTGGACTTGACCGTGATCGGAGCCGCGGTCGGCGTGCCGATGGAGCTCGGCGGCGGCGGCCTGTGGCTTTTCAGCATCGTCGACGCGTACCGAACGGCCAAGAAAATGGAGGCCGGCAACCCCTAGCTAGCTTTTTTACCCCACGAAGTCTTCGACTTCGCGGGGACCCCTATTTTCGGCGTCGCCTCGCGGTCGTCGTTCGACGCTTGGTCGCTGCGACGGGCTTGGTCGTCCGGCGCCGCCGTTGTTTCGTTCCGGTGAGCGCCTTTTGCACGCGACGCTGAATGGTGCGCAGACCGCGCTCGACGGTGGTGCTGGCGGCTTTTGTTCCGCGGGCTGTCAGCTTCTCCACCTGGCGCTTGAGCTTGCGATTTTCCTTGATGAGCTCGGCGACCATCGTGTTCAGCTGCACGATCAGATCACCGCCACCAAGCTTACGTCGATTTGTTGTCTTACTGCCTGGTGGACGGCCGCGACGCCGGCGCGTGGTCGATTGCTGGCCCTGCCCGGTTTCGTCTGCTGCCATTTCGGCTCCTGATTTCTAAAGAAACGTATAGCGGACAAATCGCAGTATAGCCACGAATTTCCGCTCGAAATTCCTTATCAGGTCATGCGGCCGCGAGAACAGGCTGTCGCGAAATGCTCTTCAAGCCTTCGCGCGCTAATTCATGTGCGGGATTGGCTTTACGGCTGACGTAACGCACTACACGCCAACCGCGACGGCATCGCTCGCGTACTTCGTGCACGGCAATGCGAAAACTGTCGCTCGAAGGCATGCGGCTGCGGACGACCGGCGCGCAGTCCGTGCGCACGATCACGCGGTGATAAGGCCAGCGAGCGGCAGCGAGGTCGAGCGCTCCCGCGCAGACATGGGCTTCAAGTTGGGCCGAACCGCCGAGATGAGAGAAACCGAACGACTCCGTATAGACGGCCCGCCCCCTAATGAAAACGGCCAGGCCACATCCTGCCCGGCCGTTTCTGTCGAGAGCGGCGTCAACGTAGATCACCAGGCACTCCCGCAATAACTGTCCCTCCTTGAAGGCGTGGTTCAGAGTTAAGCGAGAGCCTAACACTATGTTGCGGACTTGTGACAACCGTGCCACTAGATGTGGGGCCGAAGCCCAAAATCACTCGGCTGGCGGAAGGTCAGCTCCCATCGCGTGGTACCCGCCGTCGACGTGGACCAGCTCGCCGGTGGTCATGTTCAAGTAGTCGGAAAGCAGGGCCACGACCGCGCGGCCGACCGGGGTCCGGTCCTGAAGGTTCCAGCCCAACGGGGCCCGCACTCCCCATACCTCTTCGAAATCCTTGAAACCCGGAATCCCGCTTGCCGCCAGCGTGGCGAGCGGGCCGGCGCAAACGGCGTTGACTCGGATTTTGTAACGGCCGAGGTCGCGCGCGAGATAACGAGTCACCGACTCGAGCGCCGATTTGGAGACGCCCATCCAGTCGTATTTCGGCCACGCCTGCGTCGAATTGTCGAAATCCAGTGTTACCAGCGAGCCGCCATGCTCACGCATCAATGGCAGAAAACCAACCGCGAGCTCTTTGAATGAAAATGCGCTGACCTGCAAAGCCGTCGCAACGCTTTCCCATTTTGTGTTCAAGAATTGCCCGCCGAGCGCATCAGGTGGCGCATACGCAACCGAGTGGACGAGGCCGTCCAGCCGATCCCATCGCTTGCTCGTTTCATTTGCGGCGGCGGCGATCTCATCTGGTTTCGTGACATCCATTTCGAGGATTTCCGGCACCGGATTCAGCTTTTTGGCGGTCATCTGCGTGATGCTCATCATCCGGCCGAAGCTGGTGAGCAACAGCTCTGCCCCTGCCTTCTGCGCCTCAACCGCGATTGCGTAGCCGATGCTGCGCCGGTCGCTCATACCGGCGATGAGGATACGTTTTCCTGTCAGTATCACGGCCGAATTCTAGGGTTTGTCCCCTGTTGTCACCGGAGCGTTACGGCTCGACCAGTCGCTCCAGGATCCTTCGTAAAGCCGCACGTCAGGAATCCCCGCGAGTTCCAGAGCAAGCAGGTCGTGGCACGCGTTCACCCCCGACCCGCAATAGACGGCGGCGCTGCCGTCGACTCCCAGCGCCTCATACCTACGGCGCAGCTCCTCGGGCGACTTGAACCGGGCGTTGGCATCGAGGTTGTCGATCCACGGGGCGCTGACGGCACCGGGGATGTGGCCTTTCTTCGGGTCGATCGGCTCGCGCTCGCCGCGGTAACGCTCCCCGACCCGGGCGTCGATCAGAACTCGCCCCGCGCGGGCTTTTCCGCGCCCGGCCGTCGAAAGCCGCTTGACCTGGTCGAAGTCCAGGATCCTTGACCGCTCCGGGGCGCGGGCTTTGAAGTTGCCCAATCGCACCGCCAGGACCTCCGTCTCGAGGGGCTGGCCCCAGCCTTGCAGGCCGGAGTCGAGGACAGCCTGCGCACCATGGCCGAACCAACCAAGGAGGAACCACAGCCGGGCCGCGATCGACCCGCCCGCATCGTCGTACACGACGACCTTGGTCGAGTCGGTGATGCCGACCCGGCGCATCTCGTCCTGGAACTGCTGCTTCGTCGGCAGCGGGTGGCGGCCCGGACCTTTGCCGGTGACGGCGTCCAGATCGACGAACACCGCGCCTGGGATGTGACCGCCGAGGTAAGCATCGCGACCTTGCCGGCCGGTCAGATACCAGCGGAAATCGACGATCCGAAGATCCCTGTCCGCGCTGTGATCGCGCAGCCATTCCGGGCTGACGAGCGGACCAAAGTTGCTCACTAAACCGAGGTTACGACGCGCGTGTCGTGGCAGAAATGCACTGAGTGCGGGTTCATTTCGTGCAAACGGTGCAGTGAGCTAGCCCACGCCTCGCGGTCGGCATGCTGGCCCCGCCAGTGGCTGAGGTCGGCCTTTTCGGCTTCGCGATAGATGTCGGCAGTGTAAGCGGCATCCCCGATCATCACCGCGCCGCCGTCGGGCGTGTCCACGACCACGCTTTGATGCCCAACGGTGTGACCAGGCGTGGCGACGACACGCACGCCCTCGGCGATCTTTGCATCGCCGTCCACCAGCTCGAATCGCGCGCCTGCGAAATCGAACCACTGCGCGGCCACGGTCTCCTCGCGGCGGGCCCGCTCGAGCTCGGGCCGCTGTATGTAGAACGGCGCGTGCTTGAAGACCGCGTTCTGGCCGCAATGATCGAAGTGCAGATGCGTGTTGATCACGATGCGCACGTCGGCCGGGCTCAAGTCGTGCTCCGCCATCGCGTCCGCTGCGTGGCGGTTGACGATCTTCCAGTCCTTGAGCATGTCGTCAGGCCACCCGACGCCGGTGTCGACGAGGATCGCTCCCGCGCTCGGGTGCTTGATCACGAAGCCGTGCACCGGAATGCCGTTGAGGGCGTCGATGCGAGCGAGGTGTAACCGGACGATCTCCACTTACGTCTACGGAATGAAGGGTGAGATCGCGAACAGGCCGAACAGCAGCGCCACGTAAACGATGGAGTACGTGAACACCCGGCGCGTCCAGCGCCGGCCGCTGAGGTCGAGCACCGTCATCGCGACCAACCCGAGGCCGAGCACGGTGGCCCCCGCAAAGTAGATCGCGCCCGCCGAACCGGTGAAGAACGGCACCACGCTCACGATCGCGGTAAGGACCGCATAGACCACGCTCTGACGTTTGGCCGATTGGTCGCCCGCCACGGAAGGCAGCATCGGGACCTTGGCGCGGGCGTAGTCCGAGTTGATCATCTGGGCCAGCGCCCAGAAATGGGGAGGCGTCCAGAAGAAGATGACGCCGAACAGGGCGAGCGCCGTGAAGTCGAGGCGGCCGGTCGCGGCGGCCCAGCCCACCAGCGGCGGCACCGCGCCTGCCGAGCCGCCGATGACGATGTTGAGAGGCGTCCAGCGCTTGAGCCAGATCGTGTAGACGAATACGTAGATCAAAGCGCCGGCCAGCGCGAGCACCGCCGCCAGCAGGTTGGCCCAGGCCCAGAGCACGACGAACGAGAGCGCCACCAGCGCGGTGCCGAGGATCAACGCGTGCCACGCCGGGATGCGGCCATCAGGAATCGGCCGCCGCCGAGTGCGAGCCATCTCGGCGTCGATGTCGCGATCGAACCAGCAGTTGATCGCATGAGCACCGCCAGCCGCGAGCGTGCCGCCCGCGAAGACGGCGAGCACGGCTTCCACTCGCGGATGTCCGTGAGCCGCCGGGATCATCACCCCGATTGCCGTCGCGTCCAGCAGTAGGACGATGCGCAGCTTCAACAGGCTTATGTAGTCGCGCACCGTGCTGAGCACTCCCGACCGGGCCGGCACGCTGAGGGCGTTCACGCTGAGCTCCTCCCCACCGCCAGTTGCGAAAGCTCCGCCGTGCGGTCGGTGCGAGGGAGTGTGAGCAACGCGCACGTGAGCACGCCGGACCATAGCAGCGTCGCGAGAGCGACGTGAAATCCATTGAAGAAGGCGCTGTCGGTCAGGGCAGCGCCGGCGCCGACCGCGACCTGCGCTACGAAGACGATCAGCGTCGCAATCGCGCTCAAACCGATTCGTGATCCGGGGCCCCATCGGCTGATCGCCGTCACCAACACATACAAGATGAGCAGTCCAATGACGAGGACCGCGCCGCGATGCAGCATCGTGAATGCGTTGGCGCCGCTGAAGTCAGGCGTGAAACCGCCGGCGCACAGCGGCCACGATCTACAGCTCTGGTCTGCGTTGCTGGCGACCACGGTCGAGCCGGTGAGGAGCATCACGTACGTTGCAGCCGCAGTCAAAGCCGCCAATCCGCGGAATGAATGGTCGGCTATGCCGGCCGATGGCGGGCCGGCCATGACGGCGGTCGCCACCAGGAAGCCCAAGATCATCATCGCCAGGCCGAGGTGCACCACCACCAGCCAGGGCTGGAGCTCGTTGGTGACGACGATTCCGCCCAGCGCCCCCTCCCCAACCACGCCGATCAGCGATGCGGTCGCGATCCAGGCCACGATTGGGCGTCGGGTGCGAAATACGACCCAGGCCAGCACGACGGTCGCGATGATGAACAACCCGGTCACGGTCCCGACCGCCCGATGCGAGTACTCGATGATCGCGTGCGGGTCCGCGGGTGGGTATGGGCGGCCGTGGCACAGGGGCCAATCCGGGCAGCCCAGGCCTGATCCAGAAACGCGGACGAGGCCGCCGAGGGCTATCTGCAGGTAGGCGAAGGCCGCGGTCACCAACGCAAGCCGGCGAAACCCTACGACCCCGATCACCGACTCGAAGTCTACTGACCGCCTAGTTTCGACAGCTCAGCGGCCAGCGTGCGATCGTCCAGTTGGCCGACCTGACGAGCGTCGATCGAACCATCGGCCCGCACGAAGACGGTGATCGGCAGTCCGATGGCTCCGTAAACGCGACCGACGCTAAGGTTCGAGTCGAGGAGCGCGGGTTGATGGACCCCCAGAGAGCTGAGAAAGCCGCGCGCGGACTCCGCGCTGTCGCCTTCATTTATCAACACGAGCTGCACCGACGCTTGCGCACCAACGCGGCTCGCCAACAACGGCATCTCCACGCGACACGGTGGGCAATACGTGGCCCAGAAGTTGATGACGAGCGGCTTGCCGAGCAGCCCGGCAAGACTTACACGCCGCCCTCCGGTGTCCACGAGCGAAAAGCTCGGCGCGACGCCACCACCCGCCGCCGGCGGCGCCTCCGGGCCGCTGATTGTGAGCAGTGACTCCAGCACCTGGGGCGTTCCCCATCCATCGCCGCCCGAGGCTAGCTCGCGAAGGCCCTCGGCGCCCAGTGACGTGACGAGCGCAGGCGAGATGTCGTGACCGACGTCCGGCACTCCGCGATAAACGAGGCGGATGTAGCCATGTCGATCGAGCAGCGCCAGCGTCGAAACGTGACTGTCGCCGGCAGCCAACGTGACATCGAAGGGTTTCCAGAATTCCGCCAACTGGTCAGCCGTTCCCGTCGCGAAGGTCCACGAGGCATTGATGCCCTTCGCGTAGCTTGCGAGCACCGATGGTGTGTCCGTCGCCGGATCTGTCGTCACCTCGGCAAGCAGCACGTTGGACGGCAGCTCTTGCTTTTCGAGCTGCTCGAAAAGCGCCGTGTATAGCGGGCAGGTCTGATGGCATGTGGTGTGGAAGGCCGCGATCACGACATCTTTGCCGGCGATCGCGCTGTTGTCGAAAGCACGTCCTGACTGATCGGCTAGCGCGAACGCCGGCATCGGCCAGAACTTGCCCGACAGCTCTCCGAGACCGAGGTTGACCTGATCGTTGCCTGCGTAGGCGGCCCCGATGATGAGATGCCCGGATTCGATCCCTAGCAAGAGCGGTTCCACCTGGCCGGCTACCACCGAGATGGACACGGACTGCTCTTCGGCCCCAAGCCGAACGCCGTTGTAGGTGCCGATGGCAATCGGCAGGGCCAGCAGCTCCCGCTGTTCCGGCGCCGCCGGAACCGAGCCGGAAATCGAGCCGACGGCCGTCCACCCGGCTGAGCCGCGGAGGCTGACCGTCGTCGTGGGAAGCGATTCGGCCGACCGGCCCGCAGCGAGGACTAGCAGCGTGCCGGTAGACGGCTGCAGGCGCGGCAGCGCGATCAGAAGACCCACGATCAGCAGGGCCGCGAGGGCCGAGCCCGCCCAGAGGACCCGAAGGTTCGTCAGAGGTCTAGCTAGCGGCCAGCGGCCGCCCGCCGTATTTAGCCGCGATTCGGTCCACGTATGCCGCGCAAAGCTCGGCCACCGCGTGGCTCTCGATCTGGACCACGTTCTCCGCATTCTGCTCACCGCTGTGCGAGAGGTTGAAGCTGCCCGCGTACACGTACTCGTCTGCAACGAGGATCTTGGCGTGCATGAAGTCGTGCACCGAACCCACCGCATACGGAGTCGAGCGTTTCGATCCGAATTTCACCGCCGCGACAATGCTGCGGAAAGCCGCGATCTTCCACTCTGATGTCGGCTGCTCGCCCCACTGATGCTGGACCTGGTCCATCTGAGTCGCATCGTACACACCGGAAACGTCGACCTTCCCGTGGCCGATCACCTCGGCGAGCGTGCCGAGGACTGGACCCGAAGTGAGGACCGGCGAGGCGATTCGAATCCTTTGCTGCGCTGATGCAATCGACCTGGCCATCGCGTGCACGAGCTTCAATCCGCGACCAGGACAGAAATACACGCGCACGCTGGTGGAGTCGGCGAGGGTCTGCCACGGAGCGTTGATCCGTCCCGAATCCGCGACCACCGGGTTCTGCCACAGCTCGGTGAAGTTCTGCTCGAAGGTGGCAGCGACGTCCGCCGATGCGATCGTAAAGACGACGTTCTCTTCGCGATTCCATGAATCGTT